>WNFS01007090.1_pt1 | contig 20756 bp, 17 predicted proteins | sample 5400141 | NCBI WGS metagenome assembly WNFS01 (sample SAMN13153358, study PRJNA577476) | soil metagenome | isolation source: 60 cm saprolite under Madrone tree | place: USA:California | collected 2016-06-14
TATTGGCATGGGCGAGCCCGTTGCCACTTCTGTGCGGCGCAAGAAGAAGAGTTCATTGCGCGTGGGATCAAGATTAGTTACGGATGGATATGCGGACGGTTTTGTTTCTGCCGGCAACACCGGCGCCGCGATGGCGACGGCGAAAATGGTGATTGGCATGCTGCCCGGCGTGGACCGGCCTGCTTTAGCAGCATTGATTCCCACCAGATCACCGAAACCGACTTTGCTGCTCGACGTCGGCGCGAATGCGGAATGCAAGGCAGAGCACCTGGTCCAGTTTGCAATCATGGGGGACGCTTATTCGCGTGCGGTTCTTGGAACTAAGAGCCCGATAGTTGGGCTGATGAGCATTGGCGAAGAGGAAGCGAAGGGCAACGACCTGACCAAGGAAGCGTTTCCGTTGCTGCGGGAAATGAGCAGTCTGAATTTTATGGGCAACGTGGAAGGAAACGGGAACTGACTGCGTCAGCAGTAACGAAGGCTGGAGCCATGCTCGCAAAACCCGCCTTTCGCAACATTAAGAAACAACTCGATTACTCGGAACATGGCGGAGCGCCGCTTTTAGGCGTGCGCAAGATTGTAGTGATTGGACACGGCAGCTCGAATGCGCGGGCCATTCGAAATGCAATTCGTGCCGTAAAAGAATTTTCGGAAAATCGCGCCAGTGAGCGGATTGAAAAGGGAATTGCCGAAACCAATGCACTGCAAGCATCGGTTTGAAGCGAATTAACCTCTGTACGTTACACAGAGAAGACTGAAATTGGGTCGCTACCCGAATTCTTAATAGCTTGGCTTTTTTAGTAGCTAGTGGATAGTATTACCGACCAATAATAATAAAAGCAGAGGGATTAATGGCAGATATTCGCGCCGGCATACTTGGAACCGGCCATTCATATCCGGAAGGAATACTGACGAACGCCGATCTGGAAAAGATGGTGGAGACGTCGGACGATTGGATCACGACGCGCACCGGAATCAAGCAACGACGGAAAGCCGCGCCCGGGGAATACACATCGCTTTTTGCCGTGAAGGCTGCGCGCCAGGCAATTGAGCGCGCCGGTCTCAAGCCGGCGGATATTGATCTGATTCTTTGCGCCACCGTTACGCCCGATCAAATTCTTCCTTCCACCGGCTGCATAATTCAGGCTGAACTTGGCGCGAACAAAGCAGCGGCGATGGATCTGGTTGCTGCTTGCTCTGGTTTTCTTTACGGATTGACGGTAGCGGACGCGATGATTCGTACTGGACAATCAAAGTACGCACTCGTCATCGGTGCGGAGATTCTGACGCAATACGTCGATTATACTGACCGGCAAACCTGCGTTTTGTTTGGAGATGGCGCGGGCGCGGCTGTGCTGGGAGCGGTCGATAATAACCACGGAATTCTGGCGGCGCGCATTCGATCCGACGGTAGATACGAAGAACAACTCTATTCGCCTGGTGGCGGCACGCGCCGGCCGGCTAGTGCTGAAACCCTCGCCGCCGGCGATCATTTCTTTAAGATGAAAGGCAACGAGCTTTTCAAAGTCGCGGTACGCTCGATGGCCGAAATCTCTCGCGAAGTATTGGAAGAAGCTGGCTTGAGCACCAATGATGTCAAGCTCTTCATACCGCACCAGGCAAACCAGAGAATTACGGACGCGGTTGCGGGTAAATTAGATGTGGACGTCGATCGCGTTTATTCCAACATCGCGATGCACGGCAACACGTCATCGGCATCGATTCCCATCGGCCTGGATGAATGCGTCGAAGCCGGTCGCATTCAGAAAGATGACATTGTTTTGCTGGCTTCGTTTGGCGGCGGTGTTACCTGGGGCGCAGTATTGATTCGTTGGTGATGGCATTGCCGAAGGCCGTAAATCGTAAATCGTGAATCGTAAATGGAGCAAAACTTCCAGCCCGATCGAACACCACGGATTGATTAAGCGTACCCATAATTCGACTATTTACGATTTACGATTTACTATTTACGATTTACTTTTATGGCATTGGCGTACAATTTTCCGGGACAAGGTTCGCAATACCCCGGAATGGGTAAGAACCTGGCAGAGAATTTTGCGGTAGCCGGACGGATCTTTGAAGAGGCGGACGACGCGCTACACTTTTCGATTTCGCGACTTTGTTTCGAAGGCTCAGTCGAGGAGTTGCAACTAACCGAGAATACACAGCCGGCAATCCTGGCCGTCTCGGTTGCAGTGCTTCGCGTAATCCAGTCGGAAGGTTTTCCGGCGGCCGACTACGTTGCTGGACACAGCTTGGGCGAATATTCGGCTTTAGTCGCGGCAAACTCCTTGTCACTTAGTGATGCGATTCGAACAGTTCGGTCGCGCGGACGCTACATGCAGGAGGCGGTCCCGCCAGGCGTGGGCGCGATGGCAGCAGTGATGGGCGCCGAACTGAAAGACATCGAGGCCGCATGCGTAGAAGCGCAGCAGGGTCAGGTTTGCGCGCCTGCGAACATTAATTCGCAGAATCAAGTGGTCATCGCCGGCAACACGGAAGCGATTGAGCGGGCGAGCGAGTTGCTCACGGCAGCCGGCGCGAAACGCGTTGTGAAGTTGAACGTAAGTGCGCCGTTTCATTGCGCGTTAATGTTGCCCGCCCAGGAACGTTTGGCTTTTGACCTGGAAAGCGTTAGTTTTCACGATCTATCCGTGCGGCTGGTGACCAACGTGGACGCCGCAGCAAACAGGGCGGCGGACGCAGCTCGAGATTCGGTGGTTCGTCAGGTCTCAGCGCCGGTACGCTGGCTCGAGTCGATGCAATTGTTGATTCAGGAAGGTGTTGACACCTTCGTCGAAGTGGGCCCGGGGAAAGTACTGTCCGGCTTAATGCGGCAAATAAGTCGGGAAATGAAGTGTTTCAATGTCGAGGATGCTGCGAGTTTGAAAGCAGCGAGCGCAAACCTCGGCGTTGCTTAAATTGGGAAAGATATTTCATCACAATAGGAGCAAAAAGAAATGCCCGATCAAGAGATCGAGAATAAGGTCAAACAAATCATCGTCGACGAGTTAGGCGTTGATGAAAACGAAGTAACACCGAATGCCCGCTTTATTGATGACCTGGGTGCGGACTCGCTGGACACAGTGGAACTGGTGATGCGCTTTGAAGAAGAGTTTGGCATCGAAATTCCAGACGAGGACGCGGAAAAGATTCAAAGTGTCCGCGACGCATACAACTACATCGACCAGCACAAGAAGTAATTGACCGTGAAAAGTGAAAAGTGAAAAGGCAAAGCGGCTCAGCGCAGCCTCTTCACTCTTTACTATTCACTTTTCACTATCTTTCAAGGAGTCTTGATTTGGCACGTCGTGTAGTTGTTACCGGACTGGGTTTGATAACGCCCGTCGGCAATTCAGTTGAATCAACGTGGTCCGCCCTGATGAACGGTCAGAGCGGTGTGGACTACATTAAGAAATTCGACACCGAAAAGTTTTCGGTCAAGTTTGCCGCCGAAGTTAAAGACTTCGATCCACTCAAATACATAGCAAAGAAAGAGGCGCGCAAGATGGGCGCCTTTATTCGTTACGCCATCGCTGCAGCCGTGGAAGCCATGGCCGACAGTGGCCTGGCTCTGAACGAGGCGGGCAGGTTTCCCGACGATGTTGCGGAACAAGCGGGCACCTACATCAGCAGCGGCATCGGTGATTTCTGGGCCATCGAGCGCGAACACTCAAAGCTGCTCGATGGAGGCCCTGATCGCGTTTCACCTTTCTTTATCGTTTCCGCCATCGTCAATTTAGCGGCAGGCCAGGTTTCAATTCGTTATGGAGCGAAGGGACCTAACTCCGCCACGGCCACTGCCTGTTCCGCCGGGGCACACGCCATTGGCGATAGCTTTAAAATCATTCAGCGCGGCGATGCCGACATCATGATCTGCGGCGGCGCAGAGTCGGCCATCACGCCGATGAGCGTGGCTGGTTTTGCTTCTATGCGAGCGTTATCAACGCGCAACGACGATCCGCAGCACGCGTCGCGACCGTTTGAGCGCGACCGCGACGGTTTTGTTATCGGCGAGGGCGCCGGGATCATGATTTTGGAGGAACTGGAATTTGCGAAGCGGCGCGGCGCCCGCATCTACGCAGAGTTGGTTGGTTATGGCATGACGGCGGATGCGTTTCACTTGACGATGCCTGATGAAACTGGGTCAGGTGCAATTCGCGTCATGACGAAAACGATGAAGGACGCCGGAATCAAACCGGAGCAAGTCGGATACATTAATGCTCATGGCACGTCGACTCCTTATAACGACAAGTTTGAAACACTGGCTATCAAGAAAGCTTTTGGCGAGCACGCGTACAAGCTTGCGGTTAGCTCAACAAAGTCGATGACCGGCCATCTGCTGGGCGCGGCCGGCGGTATCGAAGGCGTATTTTCAGTCTTGAGTATTCATCGCAAAGTGTTGCCACCGACGATCAATTATGTGAATCCAGATCCCGAATGCGATCTCGATTATGTGCCAAATCTTCCGCGCGAAGCGGAGGTTGAGTATGCGCTGTCGAATAGCTTTGGCTTCGGCGGCACGAACGCGGCGCTGTTGTTTAAGCGTTATGAAGGATAGTCAGTAGTAGTTGTCAGTGGTCAGTGGCTCGGTTCAGTGTCAAGGAAAAGCTCGGCGGCGAAGTGGTTGTCTGTTCGATGGGACCGCAGCGGGTGAAGAGTGTGATCAAAGACGCGCTGGCGCGCGGTGCCGATCGCGCGATTCATGTCGTTGGCGACAACCTGGGCCAGCTTTCGCCTTATGCCGCGGCGACCGCGCTTGTCGCCGCAATCCGAGAAGAAAACCCGGATTTGGTCCTTACTGGATTGCAGTCTGATGATTACGGCTACGGACAAACCGGCGTAATCATGGCCGAGCTGCTGGGCATGCCACACGCGACCATCGCCATTGAAGTTGACGCTTCCGCTGACAAATTGCGCGTCAAGCGGGAGCTCGAAAGTGGCTGGTACCAGTGGTACTCGATGCCGTTACCCGCGTTATTGACGATTCAATCGGGGATTAGCCAGATTCGTTATGCAACACTCAAGGGCATTATGGCTGCAAAGAAAAAAGAAATTAAGGAAGTCACACCGCCTGCCGAAGTGGTAGATCGCCCCACGCACCAACGCATCGAAAAGATTTATCTGCCGCAAAAAACGAAACAGACGCAGTTGCTTGGCAACGGCGATGCGAAAACAGGCGCAGTTGCACTGGCTGAGAAACTCCACAACGAGGCGCGGGTGATTTGAGTAGCACAGGCTTAAGCCTGTGTCTTTTGGCGGAGAAGCGCGAGACTTTATGCTGACGCCGCGCTTCGCGCGCTTCATACAAACTGTTCATGGTCCGTCTTAATCAGAGCTTCCTGAAGTCTATGCTACAAAACTTATGAGTAACGGCATCTTAGTTTTCATTGAACACCGCGACGGCGTGCTTAACAAGACCTCGCTGGAAGCGATTGCTGGTGCGCAGAGTCTCGCATCTCAGTTACAGCAGCCGGTGACGGCAGTTATCCCGGGTGCTGACGTTTCGGCGCTGGCCAAGGAGATCGCAGCTTACGATCTAGCCAAAGTCATCCAGGCAAAGAACGAAAAATTGGCCCAGTACACGCCCGACGGTTACGCGGACGCGATGGAGCGCGTGGTGCGGGAACTCGATCCGCAGCTTGTTGTCTTGCCGCACACGTATTTGGTTCGCGACTTCGCGCCGAAGCTCGCCGCGCGTTTCGAAAAGGCATTAATCAGCGACTGCATTCGCGCGCAGGCATCGGGCAGCGCGCTGACGTTCACGCGTCGCATCTTCCTCGGCAAGCTTGATGCTGATGTTGTTTCTGACGGCGCAGCGCCGGTCTTTGCAACGTTTCAATCAGGAGCATTCAGGCCGGACCAGGCGCGGAAGGGAAGCGGCGCGGAGATAGAGGAAAAACCCGTCGACGTAGGTAATATTCGCATGACGCCGGAAGCTCCATTTCAGGAAGTCAAACAAGCAGTCGACTTGAGTAAGGCTGACATCATTGTTGCCGTCGGGCGCGGCATCAAGAGTAAAGACAATCTGGCGCTCGCGGAAAAACTCGCAGCCGCGCTTGGGGGAGATTTAGCAGCATCGCGTCCAATCTGCGATGCCGAGTGGCTGCCAATCGATCGGCAAATAGGATCGTCGGGACAAACCGTGGCGCCGAAACTCTATATCGCGCTGGGAATCTCGGGCGCGATTCAGCATTTGGTCGGCATGAAAAACTCCGGCACGATCGTCGCCATCAACAAAGATCCGGAAGCACCAATTTTCGACATTGCCGATTACGGAATTGTCGGCGATCTTTTTGAAGCTGTGCCGGTGCTCACTGAAGAAGTGAAGAAGATCAAAGGCAGCGCCTAATTGATGGCGCGACCCAGCCAGTCAGTGCTAACACCCCCTTATCATAACCCCCAAACTTTTCAGGCTTTTCGATCTGGAGGTCTGGAATGCCTCTGGCTTTCCGCTGAGTTCGCCTTAATGGCTTTTTCCTGAGGCTCAGCCTCAGGAAAAGATGGAGAGATCGCTTCCGGAAAGGCCGAGCCTTTCCGCACTGTGCGGCGGCAAGCCGCAATCTGCGTCCTCCTGCCGCTGCGCTCCAACTAGGCTTTAAGTACTTTTTGTGCAAAGCCTCTTACAGCATCCGCGCGTCAGTCGGCGAGCTTACATTTTGTGTTTGTGAGTCATGTGGTCCATCTTCATTTGCGGTGGGCCTTTTGTTTCGGCCGCAGCCCGCAGATCACTCACAATTTCATCAGGCTTCCAATCATTGCCGCGGTACACTTTGATGACCTTGCTGTCAGGACCGATCACAGCAGTCCTCAGCGAGTGGATAACTTGCTGGTTCCCTGAGTCTGCATCCAGGTAATAGCGCATCCCGAAATATTGCGCGATTCCTTTCACCTCGTCCGTGCTGCCGGAAGCGAATTCCCAATGTGCGAACGTCTCATCTGAATATCTGCCAGTAAAAGCTGCTCCATAACTGCGCAGCACCTTTGGCGTGTCGTATTCAGGATCAAAACTAATGCTGAGCAGATGCGTTTTCGCGTAAAGCTCAGGTTCCTTTTGCAGTTCATGATCGATCGCCGCGAAATTGTTGCTCATCAAAGTGCACTGATCCGGTTGCGGGCAGCGCGTGTAGATGAAAGTCAAAACCAGCGCTTTGCCACGATAGTCGTGAATGCGAATCGCTTTGTCGTCCTGGTTGATAAGACGATAATCCGGAACCTCGTCGCCTGGTTTCGGACCAATGCCCTCACCGCTTACCGGCGCTCCACTATCAGAACCCTCTTTCGCGATTACCACGTCCTCGAGCCATGACTTTGCGCCGTCCACCATGAGCGTTGCGTTAATATGATCGCCGGGAACCAGCGGCAGTTCGAAAATCCACCACCAGTCTTCACCGACCGCGAACGGCATCGTCATCGCCGGCATATAGTCTTTGATATCTTCATGCGCGACGGTGACCAGATGCTGGTCCTTCTCAACCAGCACCACCTTGCCCTTCAAATCGTAATGCTTTTCCGTTGCCGAATGTGTGCGTTGATGACGACAACCTGAAATGACAATGAGCGAAACGAAGCAAAGCGTAAGAATGACAGACCCGAACGTTTTCATTATGTTTGTTGATCCCGGCTAACTAATAAAAGCAATCTCGGTGTAACCTAGCACGAAAGTTCTACGCTTGTTAAAGGGACTAACTTTTAGAACATGTCGCAATCCACGACCAACACCGCCCGCCGCGCGCAACTGCTCGACGGGGCCGCAGTCGCAGCGCAGATCAAACTGGAAACTGCGCGCGAGGTGCAGCGACTATGGAAAGACCATCAGGTCAAGCCTTGTCTTGCAGCAGTGCTGGTCGGCGATGATCCAGCCTCGGCGGTCTACGTACGGAACAAGATAAAAGCCAGTGAAGAAGTTGGCATCAGGTCGGAACATCACGGGCTGCCGGCGCGCACAGACTTCATTGAGCTGCTGGATCTTATCGCTTCGCTCAACGAGCGCGGTGACGTTGACGGTATCCTGGTCCAACTGCCGCTGCCTGCGGAAATCGACGCAGACAGAGTCATCGAAGCGGTCGATCCGCAAAAGGACGTTGACGGCTTTCATCCCCTAAACGTTGGACGATTAGCACTGGGCAAGCCAGCGTTCGCGCCCTGTACGCCCGCAGGTGTGATTGAGTTACTGGATCGATCGGGAATCCCAATAGCAGGAACCAGCGCCTGCGTAGTTGGCCGTAGCCAAATCGTAGGGAGGCCGATGGCACAACTGCTTTTGCAAAGAGACGCAACGGTTACCATCTGTCACTCGCGCACGCGCGACTTGGCGGCAGTCACGCGCGAAGCAGATCTTTTGATAGTTGCGATTGGTCGTCCCGGGTTCATTGGCGGCGAACACATCAAGCCGGGAGCGACCGTCATCGACGTCGGCATGAACAACGTGACTGATGAAGCGACGGCGAGAAAATTATTCGGCGCCGAAGCAGAAAAGCGAATTGAAGCAATTTCCAAGCGCGGCTACACCCTCGTGGGCGACGTAAATCCGGCGGAGGCGGACGCCGTCGCCGGGCGCCGTACGCCTGTGCCGGGCGGCGTTGGTCTGCTGACCGTCGCGATATTGATGCGGAATACGCTGCTAGCGGCCCGGTTGCGGAGAGGATTAAGGTGAGCAAACAGCAAACAGTGGACTAGTCAACAGCAAACAGTAAACAGTAAACAGCCAGAAATCAGCTTGAACTGATTTCCAAAGTTAAAAGTGTGCTGTTTTACAAAGCTCTCCAAATGAGTGCTTGCTGTCTACTGTTTGCTGTCTACTGTTTGCTGTTCACTGTTTGCTGTTCACTGTTTGCTGTTCACTGCTTGCTGATCATGTTGCGCGTGGGACTAACAGGATCGATTGGTGTAGGCAAATCGTTTGTTGCCGGCGTGCTCGCTGAGCTTGGTTGTCATTTGCTCGACGCCGACGCGACTGCGCGGGAAGTCGTCGCGCCAACATCGGTCGCGCTTGAAAAGGTAGTCGCTGAATTTGGCGCAGGAGTCTTGCAATCCGACGGTGCACTTGATCGAACAAAACTCGGCAATCTGGTCTTCAGCGATCCCGGGCGGCGCGCCACGCTTAACTCAATACTTCATCCCTACATTATTGCGCGTCAGGATGAATTGATGCGGGAGTGGGAAGCGGTCAGCCCAAACGGTATCGCGGTGGTGGACGCTGCCCTGATGATCGAATCAGGCGGTTACAAACGTTTCGACAAGTTGATTGTCGTGCACTGTCGTCCGGAAATTCAGATTCAGCGCGTGATGTCGAGAAGCAATCTGACCCGCGAAGAAGCAGAACAGAGAATTAGCGCGCAGATGAGCCAGGAAGAGAAGATGAAGTTTGCCGATTACCTGATTGATACTTCCGACGGTTTTGACGATACGCGGCAGCAGACAGAAAAAGTCTACGATGCGCTACTACAAGATTTGAATTTGGATGGACAGCAACGCACTAGAGGTTCAGAGTCCAGCCTTTAGGCTGCCGATTTCCGACCGCAAGCTAAAGCTTGTACTCTAAACTGCATCAGCAGCTGCAACAGCATTGCACAGGCGGCTGCAATTTACATTGATGCCTTTAATCAGAAACATGCTGCCGCGAAGACAAGCCATTCGCGCATTTTTGGCAACCACTCTTCTTGTAACGCTGGCTTTTAGTCATGCCGGCTGTTTTCTCAATGAAAAGGTCGAGCCTTATTACGGGCGCGTCGCAGTGCCCGGCGCGCAACAGTTCAGGTGGAGCGATGGTGGACTGCCGCAGACTTTTGATCCAGCGTTTGCGGCTGCGCCTCCTGACACGGACTTGGTGCGCGCAATCTTTGAAGGACTAACTGATTACGATCCGCGAACGTTGACGCCCGTGCCCGCCGTTGCCACCAGATGGGAAGCGTCAAATGGCGGGCGCGTCTGGACTTTTTATTTGCGCGACGATGCTCGCTGGTCTAATGGCGCAGTGGTGACCGCACAGGATTTTGTCAGTTCGTGGCAGCGGACTTTGAAACTTGGCGAGCTTGCTCCGCACACGGATTTGCTAGCGAACATTGAAGGCGCAGAAAAGGAACCGGTGGCGTTGCCGTCGCGAACAGCGCAGCCAGCGCCGGCAAACACAAACTCCACTGAAGAAACGTCCAGTCAGAAATCCCCCGGTGCCTTTGGCGCTGAAGCGCTGTCAGACCGCGTGTTGCGAGTGCGATTGCGACAACCGGACATGAACTTTCCCGCGCTGGTGGCCCATCCTGTCTTTCGTCCAGTAAAACTAGGCAGCGAGACTCCGCTGGGTAAGTTGTCCGCCAGTGAGTTGCTTTCCAATGGGGCTTTCTCAGTTGCAAAAACCGACAACGACCGGGTTGTGCTGGCGCGTGCCGAAAACTATTGGGACAAGCAACAGGTCACCCTCCAAAGCGTCGAGTTTGTCGGTGCTCGCGACACGGAATCGGCGCTGGCGGCCTATCGCTCCGGCCAGGTCGATGCAGTAACGAATGCCGCGCTCGAACCACTCGCTATCAAACTACTCGCGCCCTACGCAGATTTTCGGCGGGCGACGTTTGGCGCCTTGACCTATTACACTTTCAACACTGCGCGTCCGCCTTTTGACGACGTTCGGGTTCGCGAGGCGCTTGCCGTTGCGATCGATCGCGATCGCATCAGTGCCGATGAAACAGGCGGCGCGACTGAGCCGGCAAAACGGTTCCTGCCTCAAAGTCAGACTGAAACGCCCCAGGTCGTAGTGGGTAAATCCGACCTGTTGGAGAAGGATGAGCGCCGGGCGCAGCAGTTACTGGCCGAAGCGGGTTTTCCTGACGGCAAAAACTTTCCGGTCGTGCGCCTGCTGATCAATCGAAACGAGCAGCAGCGCGTCGTGGCCCAGGCGATCGTGGCGATGTGGCGCAGTGTGCTGAATATTCAGGCCGAGTTAGTCGTAAGAAACTGGGACGACTATGAGACTGCGATTCGAACTGGAGACTTTGATGTAGTGCGACGCGGAATTGTGATGCAAACGACGGATGAACTTACGAATATTCGTACGTTGTTCGGCGAAAGTTATCCAGCCACAACCGTTGGAAGGGAAGCAGAACGATTAAACAAGCAGGGCATTGAAAGTTCTGTGACAAACAAGTCAGCCGTTGTGTTCGGGAGGACCCCAACTTCGCTTCCTGCGATCGATACTGAAGCGCAAGCACTAAATGATTTGAGTTCCATGCCAATCTATTTCGCCTCGTCGTATGCGCTGGTCAAACCCTACGTTAGCGGATTTGACGCCAACGTCCTCGACACGCCGTCATTAAAAAAAGTGCGAATAGATGGAAACTGGAAGCCGCCTGCGTCTCCCCCACATTAAACAAAGCAATCGGTCGTAACAAGGATCTTGATAATGCGTTTTTGGCGTGTTAACTTCCGTCTGACATTCCCCTTAATCAATCGGTTGCTTCGGAAAACGATGGCTGGTCGTTACTACAGACAAATACTCGCAGCGCTCGTGCTTGTCTCGGTCGCGGTCGGGTCAATCTCCTGCCGAGCCATGGCGAGCAACGAAGAATTCTTCGGCAGAATAGCTCCAGCCCCCGGCAACGTCCTGCGCTACATCACGGGCGACGAGCCTGAGAGTCTTGATCCGCAAAAGACCACTGGCCTGCCCGAAGCGCGAATCCTAATGGCACTCTATGAAGGTCTGGTCGAATATGATCCGAAGACGATGGATCCGATTCCGGCGCTGGCAGAACGCTGGGATGAAAACAACGATTCTTCTGAATTCACTTTCCACATAAGGAAAAACGCGCGCTGGTCAAACGGCGATCCAATTAACGCTAACGACATAGTGTGGAGTTTCCGCAGAAGTTTGGCGCCTGAAACTCTCGCCCGCGGTGCAAGTCTCGGCTTTTATATAAAGTATGCCCAGGGTTACAACTCCGGCGCCGTATTCGTTCACGACCCGCAAACTGACAAGTTTCTACTGGAGAGCGGTTTCGCCCCGGCGTCGGAAGTACCGCCGCCACTTAGTGAGCGGCCAGTCGCGCCTGCGAGCGAATACAAACCGACAGAAAAAGAGAAAGTGCCCGACGCGGATACGCCTTTTCACCAGTTCATGCATTCGCCTACCCGGCTGACGCTTCCTGGAGACGAGAAGTCGCGAAACAAATTGCTGGCGAAGGATCCGAAACTACAGGCAGCGGTGGCGGGCAAGGATTTCGTTAAGATCGAGGGTAAAGACATTGGCATCGAAGCCGTCGATGCTTACATCGTGCGTATTTCCTTAAGTCAGTCGGCTCCGTTCTTCAAAGGCTTGTTAGCAAATCAATTTTTTCGTCTTGTCCCCAGAAAAGCATTTGAGCAATACCACGAACTATGGGCGCAGCCGGGACACATCATGAATTTGCCGACGGCTCTGAATCTCTACAAGGTCGGCGAAGTCGATGCCCTTTACAATCACGCAGTGCTGAATGCTTGGGTCGATTTTGTGCGCGGCAAGAAGGACTGGATGGACGCGCCAGAGGCGGTAACTATCTACATCAACATTAATACAACGAAACCGCCCATGGACGACCTGCGCGTTCGCAAGGCTTTTGATCTGGCGATTGATAAAGAAACCTGGATCAAGTGGCGGAAGATTACCAAGCCGCTGCCGGGAATTACGCCGTACGGAATTTTTCACGGCTATCCTTTGCCGCAGGGTTCGAAGTTTGATGCCGAGAAGGCAAGGCAGTTACTCGCGGAAGCCGGCTATGCGGTTACGAAAAAGGGCGACGGAAGTTACCAGTGTCCCAAGTTTCCAGTGAATCAGGTCGAGTATCTGTTCCCGACGGCAACGTCAAATAAGATCATGGCTGAGTACATGCAGGCACAGTGGAAACAGAACCTCGGAATTACCGTCCCCGTGCGCGCAATGGAATTCAAGACCTTCGTCGACGCAAGATCGAAACTGGATTACAAGGGATTTTCATTTGGCGCGTGGTCGGCTGATTACCTGGACCCATTCACCTTCCTGAGTCTCTACTACACAAACGAGAACGATAACTCCACGGGTTGGTGGGACAAGAAGTATGTGGACATGTTGAACGAGGCCAATCGAACGCCCGATCAGGCGAAGCGGTATGAATTGATGTCAAAGGCTGAGAACTACATGCTTGAGTCGCAACCAATCATTCCCGTCGAAACGGGCGCGGTGAATTGGCTAAAGAAACCCTATGTGAAGGGGATGTATCCCAACGCCGGATCACTTTTCGCCTGGAAGTTTGTTTACATTGAACGCGATAGCGCAAAGTGGGATTACTCGACGCCTTCGACTGCTGATTAGAAGGGCAGGCAGTCCTGCCTGTCAGGGTTAGCAAGACAGGCATTGCTGCCTGTCTGTAGTGCAGCGGGACAGACAAGAATGTCTGTCCTACAACCAACTAATGCTACGTTTCATCATCCGCCGGCTGCTGATTACAATCCCCACCATTTTTGTCGTGATCACTCTCACCTGGGGTTTGATCCGTCTTGCGCCCGGCAATTTTTATTCAGGCGAAAAAAAAATCCCGAAGTCCATCGAGCACAACATCCGCGAGAAGTATGGCCTGAATAAGCCATGGTACGTTCAGTATGGCCGCACCATGAGTCACATCGTGCGTCTGGACTTTGGCACTTCGCTGAAGTACGAAGGCCAATCGGTGAATGCCATTATCGTTCGTTCGCTGCCGGTTTCCGCAGGAATAGGCTTTCTCGCATACTTGTTGGCATTGAGCGTCGGTGTTTTTATCGGATCGGTGGCGGCGCTGAAACAGAACTCTGCCTGGGACTACCTCTCTATGGCCCTGGCAATGATCGGGATTTCAATCCCCAATTTCGTGCTTGGTCCCCTTCTGGTCCTCGGACTCTCGCTTAATCTCTATTGGTTTCCACCCGCTCGTTGGTCCGGCTTAATTAGCCGGGGCATCGTCTTGCCTGTGCTAACGCTTTCGGCAATCTATATGGCTTACATCGCGCGCCTCACGCGTGCGGGAATGTTGGAAGTTTTGCGTTCGGATTATATTCGCACCGCGCGCTCGAAAGGTTTATCGGAAAAAGCAGTCGTAATTCGCCACGCATTGCGCGGCGGGATAATGCCAGTGGTGTCGTTTACCGGTCCAGCCCTTGCGCTTCTACTTACCGGCACGGTGGTGGTTGAAAGAATTTTCGCACTGCCCGGGCTGGGAAACTATTTCATTCAGGCGTCGTTGAATCGCGACGAGCCTTTGATTCTCGGCATCGTCGCTTTCATTTCTATTACATTGCTTTTGATGAATCTGCTGGTCGATATCGCATACGCGTATCTCGATCCGCGCATCCGCTATTGATTGATGAAACAAGATCTACCCAAAACGGAAGCGCGACCCGGGCCGCACGGGGATCCAATCCATGTGGCGCCCGAGATGGCCGTGGCCGAAGCGGAAGTAATCTCCGCGGAAGAGGGCGAGCTCGTCGTTGGCACATCGTTATGGCGGGACGCCTGGCGCCGCTTACTGAAAAATAAACTCGCGGTATTTGGCCTCATCGTCGTGATCCTGATAACAGCCGGCGCGATTGTTGGTCCATGGATAATCAAAGTTACCACCGGTTATACCTACGATTACATTCCCAGCGATGCCAATCTGATCAGGTCATTGCCACCATTCAGGAGTGCCGATGGATCATTTTCGTGGGCGCATCCCATGGGCACGGACAATTCGGGTAGAGACATGCTGGCGAGAGTGCTGTTAGGTGGCCGAATCTCGCTGATGGTTGGAGTCATTTCCACGATCGTCTCGCTTTTGATCGGCGTTGCGTACGGCGCTGTTGCCGGGTACCTCGGCGGCCGCGTCGATACCGTGATGATGCGTCTGGTCGATGTTCTTTATTCGTTACCCTACATCATCCTGGTCATCGTCCTGCTCGCGATGTTTCGCAGCAGTACCCCGACTGGCCAACTGTTTTTGTTGTTTGTTGCGCTCGGAGCCGTTTCCTGGCTAACGATGGCGCGTATCGTTCGGGGCCAAATTCTTTCTTTGAAGAATCAGGAGTTTGTGCTGGCGGCTCGCGCTACCGGAGTCTCGACAACGCGGATAATCTTTCGTCATCTGGTGCCGAACGCGTTGGGACCGGTCATTGTCTATGCAACACTGACCATTCCATCCGTGATGCTTAGCGAAGCGTTTCTTTCTTTTCTGGGACTTGGTGTGCAGCCGCCACTAGCTTCATGGGGCAGCCTGGCAGCGGATGGAATTCAGAATCTGGCAATCTTTCCGTGGCAGCTGTTATTTCCAGGCGCCACGATGGCGGTTACGCTTTTCTCGCTAAACTTTCTCGGCGATGGACTGCGCGATGCGCTGGATCCACAAATGCGGAAGGTATGATTTTGAGATTTGAGATTTCAAATGTGAGATCGAATGAACAGACGAAAGAGGGCATGAAGTAGCGCTGGGTACTTATCGAACTGGGAATGAATAACAGCTGAGATGACAAGCACTAACGGAAATCTTCTGGAAGTCACCGACCTGCGCACCTACTTCGATACCGAAGACGGGATCGTAAAGGCCGTTGACGGGATCAGCTTTCAACTGAAGCGAGGTGAAACACTGGGCATAGTCGGCGAGTCAGGCTCAGGCAAGTCCGTTACAAATCTTTCCATCATCCGCTTGATACCCACGCCGCCCGGCAAAATCGTTTCCGGCGAAGTCATCTTCGATGGACAGAATCTACTGGGCTTGAATGACGAAGCAATCCGCCACATTCGGGGCCGTCGTATCGCCATGATCTTTCAGGATCCGATGACCTCGCTGAATCCGTTCATGAAGGTGTCGCGCCAGTTGATGGAGATGACGCGACTGCATTTTGGGCACACGAAACGACAAGCTTACGAGCACGCGATCAAGATGCTTGAGACTGTCGGCATTCCCGACGCACGTGCCCGGGCTAATAACTATCCGCACGAATTCTCGGGCGGCATGCGCCAGCGCGTGATGATTGCCATGGCGCTTTCCTGCGAACCGGAATTGCTGATTGCCGACGAGCCTACCACCGCGCTTGACGTTACCATTCAGGCGCAGATTCTCGAGTTGATAAAGACACTGAAACAGGCGACCGGCACCAGTGTGATCCTGATCACTCACGACCTGGGCATCGTAGCGGGTATGACCGACCATTTGCTGGTTATGTATGCGGGAAAGATTTTTGAGCAGGCGCCGACAAAAGAGTTGTTTGCAACGCCGGGAAACCCTTATACCAAGGGTTTGCTTCGCTCAGTTCCAGATCCGACCGCGGAACAGGGCGAGCTATACCAGATTCCGGGTTTGCCTCCGGACGTAGCACACTTGCCGCCTGGCTGTCCCTTTGCGGCGCGTTGCGATCGCGTCCAGGAAATTTGTCATCGCGAATTTCCCCCGTTTGTACAGTTAACGGCTGACCATTGTTCGTTGTGCCATTTCGCCCATGAAGTTTACGAAGAGTCACGCGCAGAGGTAAAGGTACGGAGTTCAGAGTCCAATCTTTAGATTGCTGCTTCGCAAGACACAAGCTAAAGCTTGAACTCTGAACTGCATATAGCCAGCTACGATCAAAAACATGAGCACCCCGGAAACAAATCTCGATGGATTTGCGCAAATGCCACCGCCAATCGAAAGCGGGCACGGCGATCCGTTGATCGCCATCCGAGATTTGAAGGTTCACTTTCCCATAGCAGGCGATACGAGCGTGAAAGCAGTTGACGGCGTCACGATTGACATTTACGCCGGTGAGACGCTTGGCCTGGTCGGTGAATCCGGTTGTGGCAAGTCGACTCTCGGCCGCGCAATCCTGAGGCTTGTCGAACCGACATCCGGGCAGGTGCTTTTTCGCAATCGCGATCTGGCCCATCTTTCCACCCGCGAACTACGCAAACATCGCCGCCACCTTCAGATTATTTTTCAGGATCCTTACGCTTCGCTTAACCCGCGCATGACTGTCGGTCAAATCGTTGGCGAACCTTTAGATACATTTCGCATTGCGCGCGGCAGGGAAGCGGAACAACGAGTACAGGAATTGTTGGAAACGGTGGGCCTCAGCAAGCGGTTTACGAAACGTTATCCACACGAATTTTCAGGTGGTCAGCGACAGCGCATTGGCATCGCGCGCGCCCTGGCAGTTGATCCTGAGTTCATTGTCGCGGATGAGCCGATCTCGGCGCTCGACGTTTCCATTCAGGCGCAGATCATGAATCTTCTGGCAAACCTCCAGCGGCAAAAGAATCTGACCTACCTGTTCATTTCTCACGACCTGCGCGCCATTCGCCACGTTTCCGATCGGGTGGCGGTAATGTATTTGGGAAAACTGGTTGAAATAGCGGACGCCAAAGCTATCTACGCCGATCCGTTAATGCCTTACACGAAGGCGCTCATCTCTGCGGTGCCGGTGCCGGATCCGGTGGTTGAAGCAACCCGCCAGCGAATCGTCCTCGAAGGCGACGTGCCATCGCCAATCAATCCGCCGCCGGGATGCCGTTTTCATACTCGCTGCCCGTACATGATCGAGGCGTGCAAACAGGTGGTGCCACCGTTGGTTGAGATCAAGCCAAACCACTTTTCCGCTTGCATTCGCATCAGCACTGACCAGCCCGACATTGAAAAGGTCGCGCCGGGCGCCGCCCCGGGACTCGATGCCGCCCAGCGAGTCATCAGCCAATAATCCCCAGAAATTCCTGCAAAAACCCGATATGCAACGCCCCAGGCGCATGAAAAGCGTTTGCTATTAGTCGTTTATCAATAGGGCAAGTTGTTCTATTAAGCATGGTTCGGCTGTTGCTGTTTGCCCGCTGTCTTAATTGAGGGGCTGTTTTGTAGGCGGAAATCAGGAACCTATACTGAAACAAGAGCTCTCGTGCTCGGTTTGCGTTGAGACGGTCGGAGTTAATCCAATGCCACGTCGCAAAAAAGAGTCTGGTGCCAAGCGAGCGGTAATGAACAAATCTGTGTCCGGCGACGAGCGCGCGCAAGAGATAATTCAGGAACATCCCGAGGATGCGCCGGCGGGCTGGCTCGAGGTGCAGGAGAAATTGGCAAGCTCACTCGGACTTTCGTTACTGCTCGTTGACGGGCGACAGCCTCCGGCGGTGGCGGCTTCAAACAACAATTCGATCTGTCACGCATTTCAATCATCGCCCGAGTACGTTGGTCTTTGCGATCCATACTGTGGCGATGCACACCGGCGCGCAATGAGCGCGGGCTCCGTGGTCCATTATAAATGTCACGCCGGGCTTGAGTGCTTCACTATGCCGATTGAGATTGCTGGTGAACCCAACCTCGCGGCCATCGGCGGGCGCGCTTTCGTTAGGAGTGCTGACTATCGTTCGCTGGCCGATCGCTTTCGCGAAGGTGAATTTAACGACTTACTCGATCGCTCACCGTTTGACAATGTGATCTTTTCTGAACCGCAGCGGCTGACACAGTTGTCGGCAAGTCTCGAGAAAGCTGCGCGCGGTCTTTCCGAGTCCGGACCTGCAGCGCCGCTCGAATTACCCAAGGAAATAAAAACAGAGCCGGCACTCGAACCGACAGCAGTAGTCACGGTAACAACAGCCAGCGATAGCGTGCCGGCCGCAGCAACGCAACCGGATCTTGAACGTGAAGTGAATCGCCTGCGCGATGAGTTGCAACATCGTTCTGATCTTGCTGAATCGTTGAAACACTTTCTCGAACGCATTAGCTCCAATGAACCGGAACAGACTTATGTAGCGATATTGACGCATGCGAAAAGCCTGCTGCGCGCCGAACGCGCTTCGCTGATGGTCCTCGACGAAGACGCAAACGAACTTGTTTTGCGGGCGGCGATTGGGCTGTCGATACCGAGAGAGGAAGTCGGCCGCCCCCGGCTCGGCGAGGGCATTGCCGGTCAGGTAGTCGAATCCGGGCGGCCAATGGTTGTCGCCAATGCAGCGAGCATAGGTCTGTTCGTCGCTCAGGGAAGACGCGACTACAAGACAGGTTCGTTTATCAGTTATCCGATAACCATGCGCGGGCGAAAGATTGGCGTGCTTAATCTGACGGACAAAATGACCGGCGAACCTTTCAATGATGTGGATTTGAGTCTGCTCGATCTTGTCGGTCCGCAGATCGCGATTGCACTCGAACGCGCTGAATGGCAGGACCGCGCCACTCAGTTCCAACTGATGTCTATAACCGATCCGCTCACTGGACTGCTCAATCGCCGCTATCTGGAAGAGCGCTTGACTGAAGAACTGAACCGTTCGACCCGCTACAACTATTCGATGAGCTGTTTAATGATCGACATTGACGACTTCAAAAAATACAACGATCTCAACGGACATCAAGCGGGTGACGCCGCCTTGAAGATCACGGCGCATGGTCTGAAGGCTGCGCTGCGTTCCGCTGATATCGCCTGCCGCTATGGTGGCGAAGAGTTTTGCATTCTGTTGCCGCAAACTTCGCTTACCGAAGCAGGCGTGATCGCCGAGCGCATGCGGCAACGCGTGGCGGAAACGGATTATCCCTATGGCAAGACCCAGCCCCTGGGCGTCGTCAGTATCAGTGTTGGCATATCCACGTTTGCCAGGGATATCGATACGGCCGAGAAAGTGATCTCTGCCGCAGACCGAGCGCTCTACAACGCCAAGAGTCAGGGGAAAAACCGCATTGAGTTTTACGTTGAAAATGTGACCGGCGCACCAGCTAACAAATGAGTTCCAGCCCAGAGCAATTGCGGCGCATTCTTGGCCGCGTCAAGCGCGCAGAGTTTGTTGGCAGGACTGCCGAACTCGAGCGCCTTGTCTCCCACGCCTCGCACGCGGAAGCTGGGCGCGAGGCTGCGGGACTGCTTATTCTGCTGGCCCCGCTCGCCGGAGTTTCTGAGCTGCTGCGCCAGTCGTATGACGAGTTATTCAACGCTCAGGGCGATGTAGTTCCCATCTACTTCTCGCTGCCTGCAAACGAAACCACCGCCGTCAGTGCCGCCATTGAATTCCTCAATGCGTTTCTGGCGCAGTACATCGCTTTTCGCCGCAACGAACCGTCGATCGCCCAAGCGTCGTTGACGATGAATGATCTGGTCCAGCTTGCGCCCGTCGTTGATCTGGATTGGATTGAAGAACTCGTTAACGCATACAACAAGCAAAGATTCAGTGAGGACGAACGCGAGTTGGTTCGTTTCTGCCTTAACGCTGCTCGGCGAGTGCCGGCGGCAAATCCAAGACCTTACGTGCTCTTTGACGCCGTCAAATTTGCCAACTACGACACCGAGCGTGTTCCGTTTGCCAACGAGTTAATTAAGGCACTTGCCGGCTCGCCCTTCGTGCTGGCTGGTTTGCGTCGCGAGATCGTTCGGGAAGTTGAACAAGCCGGTGTTGATTCCGGCAAGCTGGAAAAAGTTCGCCTTGAACCGCTTGCTGAAGCGGATGCGCGCAAACTGGTCGCGTCGGTGGCGCGCCGGGAAGGCGTCGCAATAAGCGATGAATGTCGCGACCTAATTGCGCAGCAGCTCGAAGCGAGCCCGTTTCTTATCAACGCGCTGCTACAGGCAGCTCGCGAGAAGCATCTGGCGCTCAATTCATATTTTGATTGCGAGCGGTTGTATGTTGATGAGTTGTTAGGCGGGCGGCTGCATCATTATTTTACTTCACTGCTTGAGCAGGTGGCGCCCGACGCCGTCGACCGGCGCGCATTGATTCGCCTGCTTTCTGAAAGTTTGCCGGCAGGACAGCGCACCTCATCGTTCGTGGCCTGGGCCAAACGTCTCAATTTAGAGCCTGCGCA
>WNFS01003541.1_pt1 | contig 20733 bp, 18 predicted proteins | sample 5400141 | NCBI WGS metagenome assembly WNFS01 (sample SAMN13153358, study PRJNA577476) | soil metagenome | isolation source: 60 cm saprolite under Madrone tree | place: USA:California | collected 2016-06-14
CGGTATTATTACCGTAAGATATAGAATTGTCCATATCCTTATGAGTGCATCGCGACCCTTGCAACCCAATGCCCTTCTGAGTCGTTACGCGCAACGCTTTCGAGAGCTAAAACAGGAGCTCTTGCCGCTGGAGTACTTCTGTAAGGGGACCGTCCTCAGGCGGAGGGTGAAGTGCGGTAAAGCCCAGTGCGCCTGCCGCCTCGACCCGGCCAAGCGCCACGGACCTTATTTTGAGTGGACCTATAAGGCCAAAGGCAAAACCGTCAATGTGAAGCTCACTCCGCAAACAGCTCCCCTCTACTGGGCCGCCTCGCAACAGTACCGCAAACTGAAGTCCCTGCTGAACCGACTCGAGCGGCTGTCGCAAAGTGCTCTGCGGCATCAGGCTCGGCTCACCCAATCCGGGCGTCGCCACTGACCGACCCGGGTTATTTTCATATCCCGGGTTTTGGTCTATGTTCCTGATGGGTCATCTCACCTCAAATCGCTCATTTAACACGTGGTTAGCCGTCGTTCTAAAGTAGCCACACCCGAATGATTCGTGTAATGGCTCGCTGTCGACAGCAGTGGGAACGCCACCGTTATTGGTGTCACGCAGTCGAGCAACTTCCCTGTCACAACAGATACGTTCCAAGGCGCTTTCGGAGGTACCCAAGACGTTTTTGTGACAAGGCTGAATGCCAGTGGTTCTGGCGTCATTTACTCCAGATCATATTGGGCGATACCTCGGGTTTAAACGGGCCCACGAAAGCGCCACAGGACTGCAGGCGATAGTTTGGCGGAAGGATTGGAACAAAACGAAAGCTCCTGATATCAAAGCTCAATTGCTTCAATACAACCAAGACGATTGCCGCGCGTTAAAGCACGTCTTTGAGTTTATCGACAGTTTGATCTCCTCGGACGTGCCAATCCCGCCCGGACATGAGCAAAGGTCAGTAATCAACACAGCGAACTTGAGACAGGTTGGTTCCGGGTCTCACAAGTTTCGGAAAATCGAGTTCGCCGTGCCCGACCTCGATGTTGTCAAGCGAGCCGCATACTTCGACTACCAGCGCCAAAAGATTTTCGTCCGCGCGAGCACATCACTCAAGCGGATACTCACGAAAGCCTTGCCGAGGCAGTCGCGTCTGAAACCAAATAAAGTTCTTCAACTCGAGGCCAAGAAGTGCGTTTCGTGCTAGCAGAAGGAGTAGGGAGATGAAGGTACAGAAAACTGGGGAATACCGGAGTCATCGTCAGCAGCGTGGCACTTGGCACGATGCAGTTCGGCGACAAGATGAACATGGGCAACCTGGACCAGGAGGACACTACGCACATGGTGAAGCTAGCCCTGGACACGGGAACGTCATCGATACAGAGGACGTGTACAGCCTCGGGGAGAGCGAGACTCTCATGGGAAATGCCTTGAAGGGCGTGAGGGACGAGATTGTCCTGGCCACCAAAGTCCGGCTACCTATGAGCGAGAATTTCAACCGGAGCGGCGCGACCCGCGTGAACATCATGCACGAAGTGGAGGGCGGTCTCCGACGGCTGCAGACCGATTACATCGGTCTTTACCAGGTACATGGATGGGATAGCAACACGCCGCTCGAGGAAACCCTGCGGACGCTCGACGACCTTGTGCGCCATGGGAAGGTCCGCTATATCGGGCTGTCCAACTTCATGTCATGGCAAGCGGCCACCGCGGTAATGGTGCAGGAGCGCTTGGGGTTGCAGAAATACGTAACGGCGCAGATGTACTACAGCCTCGTCGGTCGGGGTCTCGAATACGAGTTCCAGTCGTTCGCCGAGTATCACAACATCGGCATCCTGGTCTGGAGCCCGCTTGCCGGCGGGTTCCTCACAGGCAAGTACAGCCGCGCCCCAACCCTGCTTCTGCCGCCACCCGATTCGCGGAGGCAGGTTCGTTCGTGCCCTTCGATAAGGAGATGAGCTCTCGGACGACGACGTCCGGCTTCTGGACGTGGCGTCGGATCCGGACGTTCCGTATCCGAAGTGGATGGTCCTCCAGCTCGACACCGCAGAAGACCCTCGTTCGAAGACCCTATATCCCGAGCGCTACGCGGATGGCGGTCCCTGGAAGGACCTCCGCCAAACTCGGTGGTTCGGCTAACGCCACCACGAGCCACTGAGTTCCTTGTCTTGAAAGCGAAAGGCGAGGGTTCTGGGTTGGGCAGCGTTTTTCTGGCTGAATTGCTCGCCTGAGCCGCGACGAAATTCTGCAGAAGGTAGTGGACAATGCCCAAACGCCCGGTCCCATGGGCTAAAACCGCTCGCAACTGACGTCCTCCAATGGCTCTGGACTGTTCGCACCTATGTCCGACCAAGCGCCTTGCTCTAAGGTGCACGGTTGTTCCTGTCCAAACAGTATGTGCCAGCCGCTGGACACAAGTGTCGACCCGTGGTCATGACTGCCGCCGATTTTTCCCCGGCCTTTCGGCCTCGCTTAATGCTCTTCATTTTGAACCCTGCACAGCGAATCGAACGATTTGTGCCTTGGCTACTCAATTGCTGCATTGCTTTCACGGTGAGTTTGCGTCGTATTGCTCACTCATTCAAAAGGAGACAAAAAATGGCTTCCAAATCCCGCGGAACGATCGGCATCGCCGTTGCACTGTCATTGCCACTGTTTTGAGCATAAAGGCCCAAGACCCCGCGACTCCGAGCGTGCCAGTCAAGTCAAGCTATCAGTTCCCGGTGGCCGAGGAGGAATTTTCATCTTTCTTTAGGAGGATCAGTGCCGATAAGCCTGAGGTGCGCAATCGCCAGATGCATGTATTGAACGAACGTTACGATCTGAGCGACCGTCCCGATCCAAATGCCAAGGTGAGCCGTGGGAAACCGGTCCAGGTCGGCGTGCGAGTGAAGCTCCCCGCTGGCGTTAGTTGGGATCAACTCGCAGCGATGACTCCCGAGGAGATTCGCTCCAAGGGATTGTTTCCCTCCGGCTTTCTCCCTCTACCCCATCCGAAAAATGAAGAAGGGGGCATGGTCTTTCCGCATTTTGCGATTGAGGAAACGAAGAAGCAGACCGGAAGAGATCTGCAGCGCTTTGACGTCGACTTCGACATACCGGACCACTTCCTGCCCGAGTTTCCCGCAGCCATGTACTTGACCACACGTCCCGACCTTGGAGATGTCTCACACGGACAGTTGGTGACAACCAGCAACTACTACGAACTTTTTAACGGCATCCTGAATCCGAAACAATTGGAAGGTTTGCGGCTGCTGCTGACGCCGTTTGCGCAGCAACAGTTCAATGAAACGGCGGATCGCCGCTCAGAACATCCAAGTCTGGGAGTAGCGTGCCTTGATTGCCACCAAAATGGTGGCACCAACGCGGCGACGCATCAGGCAGGTGACGTTCGTCCCCAGGAGGTGCGCCACCGGATCGACACTCCAGCACTTCGCGGAGTCAACATTCAAAGGCTCTTTGGTTCGCAGCGGGCATTGAAAACGGTTGAAGATTTCACCGAATTTGAGCAGCGCGCAGCCTACTTCGACGGAGACCCGGTCATCGCGACCAAAAAAGGAGTCAACATTCTCGAGCGCGGAAGCCAGGTTAATTGGCCCATCTCCACCGGAGGGTGCGATCAAACCGTTGATGACTTGTGCCTTGTATCCGCCCGACAGGGTTTGCCCCGGTCACCGGATTTTGATCCGAAATTATTGTGGAGAGTTCATGTTCAAAGACACGCTGGCTCGTTGACCATTCGTCCTACAAACCCTGTCGGGCGGTGACGACAAGAGCATGAGCATCGAGCTCCTGCCCTCTCCTTGAATTTCACAGCGTCAGCATGAATGCCACCAGGTCTTTCTTCTCCTGGGGAGTCAGCTTTGTGCCCAGGATCAAATTGAAGAACTCGACGGTGTCGTCCAAGGTCATCAACCGTCCGTCGTGAAAGTAGGTCGGAGTATCCTTCAAGCCCCGCAGAACGGGGGTCTTGACTGCTGGTGAGTGACAATCCGTTCCTGGTGTTCCGCCAACAGCAGCGCCTACAAATACCTGACCCTGGTCTATGATCTCCAGCGGAATCGCGTACTGTATGTGGCGGAAGGACACGAGCAGAGGAGCCTGGATGGATTCTGGGCTACCCTCACGGAGGAACAGCGAAACGGCATTCAGGCTGTAGCCATATCCGTATGTGGACTCGGTGCGGGAACATGTGAGCGAAGCCGAGAAGAAGATCGTGTTCGATAAATTTCATATCGCCCAACATCTCGGGGAAGCGGTGGATCGGGTACGTCGCCGGGAACACAAGCAGCTGAAAGCGGAGGGAGATGAACGTCTGACCGGGACCAAATATGACTGGCTGCGAAATCCAGCGGCCATGGATGAGGAGCAGCAGCGAGAGTTCGCGCAACTGCGTCAGAGCGAGTTGAAGACGGCGCGCGCCTGGGTCCTGAAGGAGACCGCCATGGCCCTTTTCAACTATGTGTATGAGAAGCCAGCTCGCGAGCATTTTCAGTGGTGGTACAACTGGGCGGTGCGAAGCCGGTTAGGACCGATGAAAGAAAAAGCCGCGATGCTGAAGCGGCGATTCGAAAACATCATTACCTACTTGCGACATCAGATTACCAATGCCGCCAGTGAATCGCTCAATGCCAAGATCCGATGGGTGAAATACACAGCCCGCGGATTCCGGAATAAACAGAACTTCATCAATGCGATCTACTTCCACTGTGGAGGTTTGGATCTCAATCCTTCCCTTCACTAAATAGCCCGAAGCGCCGAATTATTGTTCTGGGATCGTACGCGGTGGCGATGAGGATGCCCCCATGACAGCGTCTTCTGAATACGCGCTGGAACTCCTCCGGGAAGGCGCGAACTTCACGCTTTACCGCGGACGGCAGCATGGCAACCAGTCGCCGGTTCTGGCTGTGGCACTCGCCGCGGAAATGCCGTCGCCTCAGAGTCTCCGGCGGCTGGAGCATGAATACTCGCTCGCAGCCGACCTCGATCCCGCATGGGCAGCCAAGCCTCTGGCGCTCGCCCGTCACGAAGGGCGGACGATCCTTGTACTCAAGGATCCCGGCGGTGAGCCACTGGATCGCATTCTTGAGCGGGACCATGGGCAACCCCTCGATCTGACGCGCTTCCTCCGCGTCGCCGTTGGCCTGGCGACAGCACTCGGCCAAGTCCATCGGCAAGGCCTCATACATAAGGACATCAAGCCTGCGAATGTGCTCGTCAACGACGCCGGCAATGTATGGTTCACCGGCTTCGGTATTGCGTCCCCACTTCCGCACGAACGTCAGGCACCCGCGCCGCCGGAGATCATTGCCGGCACGCTGGCCTACATGGCACCCGAACAGACCGGCCGCATGAATCGCTCGATTGATACCCGCAGCGATCTCTACTCTTTGGGCGTCACCTTGTACCAGATGCTGACGGGGCGCCTGCCGTTTGCTGCCGCCGATGCCATGGAATGGGTCCACTGCCACATCGCACGACAACCGACGCCGCCTGACCGCATCGCCAAGTTCCCTACGCCACTCTCGGCGATCATCATGCGACTTCTGGCTAAGACCGTCGAGGAACGCTACCAGACCGCGGTGGGCCTCGAGGCCGATCTTCGGCGGTGCCTGGCGGAATGGGAAACGCAGGCCCACATCGACGCGTTCCCGTTGGGCACGCACGACGTCCCGGACCGATTGCTGATCCCCGAGAAACTGTACGGGCGAGAATGCGAGGTCAACGCCCTGCTCGCGGCCTTCGACCGGGTCGTGGCCCACGGCACACCGGAACTCATGTTTGTATCCGGTTTTTCCGCCGTCGGCAAATCCTCAGTGGTGAACGAGCTGCACAAGGTGCTTGTCCCGCTGCGCGGGCTTTTCGCGGCGGGCAAATTCGACCAGTACAAGCGCGACATCCCGTATGCGACCCTGGCGCAGGCCTTCCAGACCTTGATCCGTCAGATCCTCGTCAAGAGTGAAGCGGAGGTGGACCAGTGGCGGGGTGCCCTGGCGGAGGCCGTGGGTCCGAGTGGCCAGCTGATCGTTGACCTCATCCCCGAGGTGGAGTTGATCATCGGGAAGCAGCCTCCCGTTCCAGAACTGCCGCCGCAAGATGCGCAGAACCGCTTTCAATTGGTGTTCCGGCGCTTCCTCGGCGCGTTCGCCCGGCCGGAGCACCCGCTCGCGCTATTCCTCGATGATTTGCAATGGCTAGATGCAGCAACGCTCGACCTCCTCGAGGGTCTGGTCACACAGCCGGAGGTGCAGCACCTGCTGCTGGTCGGCGCCTACCGGGATAACGAGGTCGGTCCCTCTCATCCGCTTTTGCGGACGCTCGAATCGATTCGCAAAGCTGGAGCACGGGTTCAGGAGATTGTGCTGGCGCCTCTCGGGCTCGACGATGTTAGCGGGCTCGTCGCTGATGCCATGCATTGCGAGCTGAAGCGCGCCCGACCCTTAGCGCAATTGGTGCAGGAGAAGACCGGCGGCAATCCGTTCTTCGCGATCCAGTTCTTCACGGCGTTGGCCGAAGAGGGGCTGCTCGCGTTCGAACCAGTCACGCGGGCTTGGCAATGGGACATGAATCGCATCCGCGCCAAGAGCTACACCGACAACGTGGTGGATCTGATGGCCGGGAAGTTGAAGCGGTTTTCTGCCACCACCCAGGAAGCCCTGAAACACCTCGCCTGCCTGGGCAACGTCGCCGAGATCGCCACCTTGGCCCTGGTTCACGGGGAAACAGAAGAGGCGATGCACGCTGCCCTCTGGGACGCCGTCCACGCCGGGCTTATCTTTCAGCGGGAGGGCACCTACAAATTTCTGCACGACCGGATCCAGCAGGCGGCGTATTCACTGATTCCCGAGGAGCACCGTGCGGAAGTCCACCTGCGCATCGGCCGTGTGCTGCTGGTGAGCTTGACGGCGGATCAACTCGCCGAGCATCTGTTCGACGTGGCGAGCCAGCTCAATCGGGGCGCCGCACTGCTGGCGACGCGGGAAGAGAAAGTGCAGGTGGCGACGATCAATCTGCGTGCCGGGCGAAAGGCCAAGGCGTCCGTGGCCTATGTGTCGGGGCGTGTGCATTTTTCGGCCGGCATGGCGCTGTTGGACGAAAAAGACTGGGCCAGCCACTACGAATTGACGTTCAGCCTATGGCTCGAACGTACGGAGTGCGAGTTTCTGACCGGTAACTTCGTCACAGCCGAACAACTGCTTGGGGAGATACTGCAGCGCGGGCCGTCGAAAGTCGACCAGGCAGCCGTCTACCATCTCAAAGTCCAATTGCATGAAGTGAAGGGGGAATACCCGCAAGCCGTAGCCAGCGGGTTAGCATGCCTGAACCTGTTCGGCATCGACATCCCAGCGCATCCGACTCAGGAGCAGGTCCAGACCGAATACGAGAAGGTGTGGCAGACTCTCAATGGGCGCATGATCGAGAGCCTGATCGAGCTGCCGCTGATGCGTGATCCGGATCTGCAGGCCGCCACGCAAGTGCTCTCAACCCTACTAGGGCCCGCCTACTTTACCGACCTCCACTTGTTTTCCTTGCTCGTGTGCCGAATGGTGAACGTCAGCACGCAGCACGGGACCTGCGGCGCGTCCGCGCACGGCTGTGCCTATCTCGGGGCAATGCTCGGACCGGTATTTCATCGTTACAGTGAGGGGTATCGTTTCGTCAAGCTCGCGTGCGACCTGGTCGAGAAGCACGGCTTCATGATCTACCAGGCGAAGGCATACCATTCGATGGGACTAGTTGCCCTCTGGACCCAGCCAATCACGACCGCGATCGATTTCAACCGGGCGACGTTTCGTACCGCGATTGAGACGGGTGATCTGACCTCCGCTTGCTACGGTATGTTCCAATCTGTCACAGTCCTTCTCCTGCAAAACGATCCACTCGACGCAGTCTGGCACACGTCGGAGATGGCGTTGGACTTCGCCCGGGAAGCCAAGTACGGCGACGCCGCGGACATCATCCGGAGCCAGCAACGCTTCATCGCGACGATGCAGGGGCGGCCCGACGCGCGGTTCGACGAGGTGGCGTTCGAAGCGCAACTGACTGGGGACCGGATGCCCTTAATGGTCAGCTTTTACTGGATCCTTAAACTGAAATCGCGGTTCCTGTCAGGCAGCTACGCCGAGGCTCTCGCGGCAGCCGACAAGGCGAAGCCGCTGCTGTGGGCCTCAGCCGCTCAGATCCAGCTACTCGACTACTTCTACTACACTGCGCTCACGCTGGCGACACTCTATGAGAACGCTGCTGCCGACGAGCAGCAAGGGTGGCGCGACCTCCTGATCGCGCACCGCCAACAGCTGGGCGAGTGGGCCGACAACTATCCACCGACATTCGCCGACAAGCACGCGCTGGTGTCGGCGGAGATCGCGCGCCTCGAAGGGCGAGACCCCGACGCGATGCACTTATACGGGCAGGCCATTCAATCGGCTCGCGAGAATGGGTTTGTCCAGAACGAAGCGCTGGCCTGTGAAGTGGCCGCGCGCTTCTACCTGGCGCGCGGTTTCGAGACGCACGGGCACCGCTATCTGCGCGTTGCGCGGAACTGCTACAATCGCTGGGGCGCGCTCGGCAAGGTGAAGCAACTCGATCAACGCTACCCGCAGCTGCGCGAGGAACCAGATCCTATCTCGCCTGTGGCCACGATCGGCACGTCCGTGGGGCAGTTGGACGTGGAGACAGTAGTCAAGGCGTCGCAGGCGCTCTCAAGCGAGATTGTCCTCCCCAGGCTGATCGAGAAGCTCATGCGGATCGCGGTGGAGCATGCCGGGGCCGAGCGGAGTCTGCTGATCCTGCTCTGGGGCGATGCGCCGCAGATTGAGGCAGAGGCGACCACATCTCACGGCAGCGTCGAGGTCACTGTTCGACAGGCAGCCGTCACCCCATCTGATCTTCCGCAATCCGCGCTTCATTACGTCATCCGGACGCGCGAGCGCGTGGTTCTTGATGATGCGTCGGTCGGAAATTTGTATGCGGCGGACGAGTATATGCGGCAGAGGCACGCCAGATCGGTCCTATGCCTGCCCATCGTCAAACAGACGAAGCTAGTCGGCGCACTTTATCTGGAGAACAATTTGACACCGTGCGCCTTCACGGCGGAGCGGGTTGCAGTGCTGGAGTTACTGGCCTCGCAAGCCGCAATTTCGCTAGAGAACGCCCGCCTCTATTCTGACCTGCACCGCAGCGAAGCATACTTGGCCCAAGGGCAGAGCCTAAGCCACACTGGCAGCTTCGGCTGGAGCACTCTAAGGAAAGAGATCTACTGGTCGGAGGAAACCTACAAGATCTTTGAATTCGATCGAGTGGCTAAGCCTACATTGGAGTTGGTGCTGCAGCGAATTCATCCTGACGACAGAGATCTCGTCCAGCAGACTCTCGACCGCGCGTCCGAGGCACAAATAGATTTTGATCTTCGATTGCTGATGCCGGACGGTTCGATCAAGCACGTCCACGCTTTAGCGCGCGCGTTGAAGACTTCGTCGGGCAACCTCGAGTTTGTGGGTGCCGTAACGGACATCACGGAGCGCAAGAGTGCTGAGGAGGCATTGCGGCGGAGCGAGAGATATCTGGCGGAAGCACAGACGCTCGCGCATACGGGGACTTGGGTTTGGCGGGTAACGGGAAGAGACGCTGTGTATCTTTCCGAGGAATGGTATCGCGTATATGGCTTCGATCCGGACGCTGGCGCGCCGACTTGGAGCGAACGCCTGCAGCGCGTTCATCCAGAGGATCGAGTCAAGTGGCAAGAGACAATCGATCGAGCAATAAGTGAAAAGTCGGATTATGAAGTCGAATTCCGAATCCTACTTCCAGACGGCACGGTCAAACATATCTACACCGTCGGCCATCCTGTTTTCAACGCCTCCGGGGATGTGACGGAATTCGTGGGCAGCTCGGCAGACATCACCGAGCGCAAGCAGGCGGAAGAGAAAATCCGCCAAAGCGAAAGAGAGCTCCGGCATGTCCTGGACCTCTCGCCTCAACACATCGTCGAATTGGGGCCCGATCGCAGCCACCATTATGTCAACCAGGCTGCGCTCGATTATTTCGGCCTTACTTTTGAGGAGTGGCAGAGCGCTGATTTGAACAGGCTGCTTCATCCAGAGGATGCGGAGCGCATGAGGCGCGAAGGTCTAGGCAAATTCCTTGTCGGAGCCCCGTACGAGGTTGAAGCGCGGCTAAGGAGAAGGGACGGGCAGTATCGCTGGTTTCTATTCCGCCATAACCCGTTGCGAGATGAGCAAGGACGCCTCACGCGCTGGTATGCCGCAGCGACAGATATCGAGGATCGCAAGCAGGCTGAGCAGAGACTCCAGAACGAGAACGTTGCGTTGCGCGAAGAAATTGATAAGGCATCGATGTTCGAGGAGATCGTGGGAAGTTCGCCGCGCCTGCAGACAGTGCTTTCCCGCGTATCCAAGGTCGCACCGACGGACTCCAGCGTCCTGATCACCGGCGAGACCGGCACCGGCAAAGAATTGGTGGCCCGCGCTATTCACAGGCATTCCCGGCGCTCCTCACGCGCATTTGTAAGCGTGAACTGCGCCGCCATTCCGCGCGACTTGATCGCGTCAGAATTATTCGGCCATGAGAAAGGCTCCTTTACGGGAGCAACTCAGCGGAGTTCAGGGCGTTTTGAACTGGCGGAAGGAGGCACGATCTTCCTCGATGAGGTCGGAGACCTTCCTGCCGAGACCCAGATCGCTTTGTTACGTGTTCTGCAGGAACACGAATTTGAGCGTGTCGGTGGAACTGGGCCCATCCAAAATGATGTTCGGGTGATTGCTGCCACTCACCGCGACTTGGAGGTTGCCATCGCTGCGGGCATGTTCAGGAGCGACCTGTTTTACCGGCTCAACGTTTTTCCAATTGAAATGCCGCCTTTGCGCGAACGAAGAGAAGACATTCCCCTGCTGGTCGAGTATTTCATTGACCGTTACGCAACGAAAGCAGGAAAAAGCTTTCGGGCAGTGCGCAAAAAGACCCTGGATCTGCTTCAGTCGTACCCTTGGCCCGGTAATATTCGCGAATTGCAAAACGTGATTGAGCGATCTGTCATTGTATGTGAAACAGAGGCTTTCTCAGTCGATGAAAGTTGGCTTTCTCGACGACCTCCTACGACCGAGCCGAACCGGGAACTCGGCCTCCTTAAGAGGCTCCCTGCTCAAGAGAAGGCAATCATTGAGGCTGCATTAAGCGAGAGCGGAGGACAGGTTTACGGCCCGTCCGGGGCCGCTGCCAAACTTGGTATGCCACGATCCACCCTGGAGTCGAAGATCAGGTCGCTAAAGATCAACAAGAATCGCTTCAAAACTATCGATCCCTCGAAGAACAGCTAGCCTTTTCCACGCCGGAGTCTCGACAGATTCATAAAAGGTCCTTGTACAGCATTCGACAATTGGCGACTTTCGCCAATCTAGCAGTTCGCCAATTGCCATAATTTCAACAACTTCAGGTTGGCTCCCGGCTTGCATTCCCAGTGGCGTGGGAATTGGAAAAATGCGAGGAAACGAATTACTGGATACCAGAAGGCGGGGCATCTCGACAACAAGCTCCGCCACCTTTGTTTTTCTGGGGCCGACGATCCCTAATCAACATCGATTTCGCCGAGGTTCAACATAGCCATGAAATCCTAACGGACTTGGAATAGAACACGCGTTGGATTTAAAAGGTGATTTAAATATGCCCACTACAACGAGAGACACAACAGAAGCAACTTCGATCTCAGGGGTGACGACTCCCGACAGTAAACTTGCTCGAGAAGCAACGGAGCTGGTGCGTGACACCGAGTCTCCGTTGCTGTTCAACCACTCGACTCGTGTGTATTATTTTGGCTCGCTTGCAGGAAAAAGGCGGGGATTGAAGTTCGATCCCGAGCTGCTTTACATTGGCGCGGGATCCCACAGTACATGCATCCGGTTGTTGCGCTATTGACGGCGGGCGTCGAGATGGATGTTCTCGGAATCGCCTATTCGAACTTCTCCGACGATGATCGCGAAGCGATCGTCGCCGCGTATCCCCGCACCAAGCACTTTAAAGAAGACATCATCCAGACCTTCTACGACGGCATCAAGCGCAAGCCTGAGACGACCTTCGGCAATGTGAAGGCAGATGTACTAGCAGACAAAGATTCAAAGTTTCGGCGCATGAACTTCTGCAATGTCATCCGCGCTTCGCAGTGGAAGGGGTAAGAAATCCACGAGCGAGCGCTCACGGAAACGCCCGCTCAATTCAGTCAACTTAGAAAACTCTACAATACAGACCTCTGAAAGTGAGAACCCATAATGTCAAAACCCGAACGTTTTACCAATGCAACCGGTGCCCCCGTACCGGACAATACGAATATCGTGACAGCCGGTCGTCGAGGTCCGGCGCTACTTCAGGACATCTGGCTGATCGAGAAGCTCGCACACTTCGATCGTGAGGTGATTCCTGAGCGCAGGATGCATGCCAAAGGCTGGGGAGCGCATGGAACTTTCACGACGACTCACGACATCACAAAGTACACCAAGGCGGGGATTTTTTCGAAGGTTGGAAAGCGGACGCCTATGTTCGTGCGCTTTTCGACCGTCGCTGGAGAACGCGGAGCAGCCGATGCGGAGCGCGACATCCGCGGGACTGCTCTCAAGTTCTACACCGAGGACGGAAATTGGGACATCGTCGGAAACAATACTCCTGTCTTTTTTTTCCGCGATCCTCTACGCTTCTCTGACCTCAACCACGCTATCAAACGCGACCCCCGCACCGGTCTTCGGAGCGCTCAGAATAACTGGGACTTTTGGAGTCTTCTTCCAGAAGCACTCCATCAGGTCACAATCGTCATGTCCGACCGCGGGATTCCGAAGTCATTCCGGCATATGCATCTCTTCGGAAGTCACACCTTCTCGATGATCAATGCCGAGAACAAACGCACGTGGGTGAAGTTCCACTTTCGCACACAGCAAGGGATTGAAAATCTCACGGACGAAGCTGCCGCTGCGATTGTGGCAAAGGATCGGGAGAGCCATGGCCGAGATCTGTTGGGGGCAATCGACGGTGGAGATTTTCCGCGTTGGAAGCTCTTCATCCAGGTAATGACAGAGGAACAGGCAAAGAGACACAAGCACAATCCTTTTGATCTGACCAAAGTCTGGCCCAAGACTGACTATCCATTGATCGAAGTTGGTGTAATGGAGCTCAATCGCTATCCCGAAAACTACTTCGCAGAGGTGGAGCAAGCCGCCTTCTCCCCGGCGAATGTGGTTCCCGGAATTGGCTTCTCTCCTGACAAGATGCTCCAGGCCCGCCTGTTCTCTTATGGAGACACCCAGCGATACCGCCTCGGTGTTAACTTCAATCACATCCCGGTTAACGCGCCGAAGTGTCCATTCCACTCCTATCATCGCGATGGCCAAATGCGCACAGATGGTAACCTGGGTGCGACGACGACTTATAACCCGAATAGTTATGGACTGTGGGACAACCAACCGGAGTACGCTGAGCCGCCGCTCGCGCTCGAAGGCGATCCTGCTGATCACTATGATCACCGCTTAGAGGATGATCACTGGGAGCAACCGGGCAATCTCTTCCGGGAGATGACTCCTGCGCAAAAACAGTTGCTCTTCGGCAACACGGCTCGTGCGATGAATGGCGCGTCTCAGCAGGTCCTGGAGCGGCATATCGCGAACTGCACAAGAGCCGATCGTGACTATGGGCGTGGCGTCGCGAAAGCGCTAGGTATTTCCATACGGGAGGACGAACTTGTACCTGGAAAGTAAGACTCAACGGGTCAACAATCCCGTCCGCGATTGGCGACCTTTACCGCATCAAGCATTTTCCTGTGCACATGGAGGCACATCATGACGAAGTACATGGCTGAACTCATCGGGACCTTTTTCCTGGTCCTGACCATTGGGTGCACGGTCATCGGCCAAGGCGCCGGTCCGTTAGCCCCGCTCGCAATCGGTTCCGCACTCATGGTGATGGTTTTTGCGGGCGGGCATATCTCCGGTGGACACTTTAATCCCGCCGTTACGCTGGGCGTTTGGCTGCGCGGGAAGTGCGATACCAAAGATGTAGCGCCGTACATGATTTTTCAAATCATGGGGGCTGTGCTGGCGGCCTTGGTCGTCAACTTCTTTAAAGGAGGGGCGGCTGTTACACCACTCCAACCGGCTACTGTACCGGCGCTACTGGCGGAGTTTCTTTTCACCTTTGCGCTCGTTTACGTCGTGCTGAACGTCGCTACGGCCAAGGATACGTCGGCCAATTCTTTTTATGGGTTGGCCATCGGATTCACCGTGCTGGTGGGGGCGTTTTCCGTCGGAAACATTTCCGGTGGAGCGTTCAATCCAGCGGTCGCGGCCGGCATCTCCGTTATGGGGCTGTCATCCTGGCCGCATCTCTGGATCTACCTGGTAGCCGATTTTGTCGGCGCTGCGGTAGCGGCGGGTGCTTTCATGGCATTGAATCCTGCCGATGGCGAAGACGTTCATCGACCGGATGCAAGGGATGAACGGCGAGAGCAAACGGACGGTGCGCGACCTGTTGCCCGCGAGGGCAGTTATTCGCGTAGGTAGATAGTCTTCAAGCCTTTTCCGCCAGTGTGGCACTCTTGCAGCAGACTGGCGGACAACCAGACACGAACGGTCATATTTGATTCGCTCGGGATGGTTCGAGGCGGACGAGTAGTAGCGTGTCAGGACGCAAAGGCGACTTTCGAATTTATACAGAGGATTGAGAAGTAAGGAGTAAAAGGAGTTAAAGGAAATGAAAAGAGCACGGATTATATTGGCAATGTTGGCGATATCGCTGGCGAGCAAAGTGTCGCTGGCGCAAGCGCAAGAGGGCCCAACTTTGGGAGGGCATATCGGCTTCGTCCTCCCGCTGGTGACGCGCGCCGGGGGCCAGACCATCAATAATGTGGCGGATCAGTTTTCGATCGGATTTCCGATGGGAATTACCGTAAAGGGAAGCGGCCGCTTGGCGTTCGACCTCGAACTGGTCCCATTCATAAATACAGCTCCGCCGCGGCAAACCAGTCTTACTATTCATCCCGGTCTCGTGTGGAATTTAGGACACGGCTGGGGGGCGGGAGGACGACTGGCGTTCGACGTAAATAACTCGGCTTGGGGATTTACGCCCCTCGTGAACCACAGCTGGCGCTTCAAGAGTGACCACGGAATCTTCAAAACTTACTTCATTGAGGCAGACTTGCCGGTCCGTTTCAACCGGCCGGTAGGCGGGCCTGCGACGAACGCGGCTACATTCGCTATGCACTTCGGCGTGTCCTTCTGAGCGCAGCGGGGTGTGCTTCCCCGAGCGCACCCCGGTGTGTTGATCGATGCGATTGTCGGGGTTGTCGAGCACGGACTGTTCCTGGATATCACTACTGTCCGGCTAAAATTTCGGAGAGCCATTCTAACTCATTGAAGATAAGCACGATAACGCATGGTCGAAGCAAGAACGATTTGGATTGGAAAGGGGCTGGATTGACCTCCTTCCGCCTGCCTACGGGTGAAACAATGATGGGTGAACTCTGGACGCACCGTCTTCTCGCAACTGATCCAACATCTGCCCGAAAAAGAATTTCAGAAGTGTGTTGCCCGCCACGATGGCGATTCTAACCTCAGGGGATTTTCCTGTTGGGACCAGTTACTGGCGATGGCCTTCGCAAGATGGATCAAGCACTTCTGCTGAGGGCACGGGATTGCTTCGTAGGCGGCGTAGAAATCGGACACCAAGACGCCCTTGAAGTCCTTCAACATGGTCAGAAGAAAGTCGCCCTCCCGAGTCTCCCTATAGACGTAAGCCACTTCTTCCATGTTCGCAAACACCCACACGAATCCAGCATTGCCGCGAATGCCGATCTTCGTTTCGTCGGCATGGAGTAACCGACCGCTGCACAGCCTTGTAAGCAGTCCTTCGTAGGTTTTGTGGTAGATCCTCGCTGCCTGCTCTTTGATTGCGTTCCGGAAAAATCATCCCTCGCTGGGCCGGAGCAGGTTCTGGCGGGAGGACATCTCCTGGTACGGCGTCGGCCCAACGGTCGATTTGTCTCACGATTCTCATAGCTTGGCATTCTGTCTGCACGGTGCTTCTCAAGACGACGATGACATCTACGTGATGATCAATGCGTATTGGGAAGAGCTGGAGTTCCATGTGCAGGAGGGAACAGCAGCGGAGTGGTGGAGAATCGTGGACACAGCTTTGCCGAGCCCAAACGATTTCTCGGATCGTGGAGTGCCTCTGGAGCAGACTAAATGCACAGTGGCTCCGAGATCGATCGTTGTCTTACGTCGACCCAAGAAGAGCGACGCACGAGAGGGTCTATGAGCAGGCGATCGAGGGTCGATTGTTTGGCGGGGAAATGGAAACTGCTGGATGGATGCTCTGCTGCAGAAGAATGAGAATTTCGAGATCTCGGTAAAGGACATCGGTTTCTTTGTCGTGTCTCATCACGGCCGTTTGTCTGGTTTCTCCGAGGCACTGTACGCAGCGATGGGTAAGAAGGCAATCCTTGAACATAGTTTTCGATACACCACAATGATGAACACATCATGCGCGCTATTCGCAGGAAGCTTATGCCACAGGAGCTGACGGTTTCTCGCTTTCGTTCTCGCGATCTAGCGGCGGATGATAGGCAGCCGGGAGTTGCAGTTCCGAACGAACCTGCAGCAACTGCAGCAGCTGAGCACGGGAGACGACCCCTTGCAAACTACCATTCGCGACCACCGGCAACTGGTTGACATCCTTGCTGGTCAGGAGTTTTAGCGCATCCAGAACTGGTGTCTCGGGCGTGATGATATGCAACTCCTGCGGCGAGCGCATGGCTTCACGCACAGTGGTCGTGTCCCAACGGTCGCGCGGTATGCTGCCCACATCGCGGGGGGTAATGAGGCCCACGAAGCGACCCTGCTCCTCCACAGCGAAACATCGCTCGCCGGCCCTCAGAAGGTAGGTATTAACAAACTCCTGCAAACCCATTCTGGGGCTCACGATGGAGCAATCACGCGACATCACCTCGGAGACTCGGATGCCACGAAGCGCAGTCGTAATCTCCACGTCGGCGTAGCTAGCTTTGGCCGCGTCCATCAGGAACCAGCCAATGAATGCGATCCATAGGCCGCCAAAGCCGGCGCCGGAAAAAAATTGCCATATCCCATCCAGAATGAACAGAAACGCGACGAATTGCCCGACGCGTGCGGCGATGCGGGTGGAGCGATCAGAGTTTTTGGTAATCGCCCATACGATCGCGCGCAACACCCGGCCGCCATCGAGCGGAAAGCCGGGAATCATGTTAAAGACCGCGAGAGCAAAGTTGATATACCCCAACCACACCAGGACCCCAGTTGTCGCAGTCTGCGGCTCGGTGGAACGTTGCCAGCCCAGGCCGAGCGCGATCGCGAGGCAGCCAAAACCGATAATCAGGCTGGCGATCGGCCCGGAGATCGCAACCCAGAATTCTGTTTTCGCGTCGGTCGCGTCGTCCTGGATTTGGGACACGCCGCCGAGTGCGAACAGGGTGATCGCCCTGACTTTCAAGCCGCGAGCTTGAGCCACTAGTGAATGGGCGAGTTCATGCAACAGCAGGGTGGCGAAGAACAGGGCTGCCGTGACCAGCGCAGCGATCCAGATCTGGCCCGGGCCCCAACTCGGGTTTACCTGACGAAAGTGTTCGGCGAGGGAGAACGCGATCAGGGCAGCGATAATGAACCAGCTGTAATGAAGCCCGATCTCTATGCCGGAGATTGTTCCGAGTTTGACGTTGGAGCGCATATGCCACCTTCCTTAAGAAAAACCAGGCAACTGTGGATAACGGACACTCAAATCCAGTTATTCACATCTTAATATGATCGAAGAACCGGGTCTGCCCCCAGCGAAGCATGAATCAAGTCTTTCCGTTCTTATGCGAAAGAGGAATGGCAAGCCCAAGTGCATGCGGATCACCTGCCAGCCACCAATAGGCCAAGGTCAGGGTGCCCGCTGCAACCGCAATGTAAAAAAAGACGGGCGGCTGCGCGGTCAGCCAAAGCTTGCGCCCGCGAACCGGAAGCCTGCGCCGCGGCGACCAACCGCATGATGCCGGAAAGTGCCGTCTGATCCCCAACAGCTGCCACACGCACCCGGAGGCTTCCACCTGCGGCAACCGTTCCGCCCGCGACTGCGGCGCCTGGCGCTTTGGAAATCGGCCGCGACTCACCGTGATCATGGAACCCATCGACATCCGCCGTGCCGTCCAATACTGTCTCGTCGGCAGGCACACGCGATCCTGGGCGCACGAGGACGACATCGCCTACACGCAACTGCGCGACAGGCACCTTTTCGATACCTGACTTCGTTACGCGCTCAGCGCTGACTAGCAGCAACGCGGCCAGCGCATTGAGAGCACCTTGGGCTTGGGCGACCGCTTTTATTTCTAGTAAATGCCCGAGAAGCATGACGCTGATCAGGGTTGCGAGTTCCCACCAGACGTCAACTTCGAAAGCACCGAGAGTTGCAGCGAGGGAAGACGCATATCCGACAACCATAGCCAGGCTGATCAAGGTCATCATGCCCGGCTGATGGCCGGAAAGCTCTCGCCGTGCACCCTGAATAAACACGCTTCCGCCGTACACCAAAACGATGGTACCCAGAATGGCGGGGATCAATCGCGATCCGGGAAAGCTGGGGGGCGTGGTAGCCAAGCCAGTGCTGTATCTCACCCGACCAGAAGACCACCGGAAGGGTGAGCGCCAGGCTCAGCGAAAACTTGTCCCGAAACACGGCCACAGAGTGCCCGGCGTGCCGATTGTGGCCCGAATGCTCGTCATGACCCCGTGCATCTCGTGTGCAGGACCGGCCACCAGGCAGCCATGTTTGGCGTTGGGATTCAGATGTCCTTCTTCAGTTCCGCTTGATAATGAACACGGTCTTATCGTCAATCCGGTCTTGCTCACCAATCTGTCGAAGATGGTCATCCTCTTTTAGAGCGTATTGCAGCAGTGCATTACAGATGTCTTTTGCTGGCAGCCGGCACTGCTCGCGCATCACTGCTTCCAATTGCTGGCGTTGTTCATCATCGCTGCCGTCATAAACCCCGTCGGTGTAAAGAAAAAGAATGTCTCCCGGACTCATCAGCGTGATTTCGGCGACATCGGAGGAGTTTGCCCGCTGCCGGACTCGCAGGGAGACATATCGGTTTCGATCCGGATGATCTGCGGGAATCTGCAGACCGAGCGCTAGGAATTGCACCATCCGGCCTTTATCAATCTTCATGAACTTGCGATATTCCGCGGAGAACACCAGTGGCGGTGGATGTCCGAAATTCACGAAGCGAAAATACCCGTAAGGATGCACTTCGCCATACAGCATGGTCGCAATCTCGCGCGCGTTGTCATTCTCACTTCTCCCCAGCGCATTGCGAGCGGTGACCGACTGCGCCAATCGCAGGTTAATCTTTTCAAACAGCTCCGGAGTCGTTTTCCCGCGGTGATCGAGTTCGGAGAGCATAAAGGCATGAAATGTGTCGTGGACAGTGGACGCAATCTTCGCTGAAATAATTCCATGTCCTTCAGCGTCCACCAGCAGGACGCCCGCCGTACTGTAGAGCTCGTGCAGGTCTTCGGCGACCCGCACCTGCTCCGAGCTTCGCGCGTCTCGGTACGCGGTTTCCATTTCGGGCCTGTAATCCGGCCTTGACTTCAACCATTCCACATGATGGTCCACTGAATTGCGCGGAGGTGCACCCGGCGGGAGCGGATCGAGAAACTCATTCGATCGCTTTAGGGCCTGCTGAATGCGTGCATCGATGTCATACCGCTGCTGAAAGTTTATGTATTCAAACAGGTCGCCGCCTACCGTACCCGCGGGAATAGAGTTTCCGTACATCTCGATTCCTGGCAGATGCGGAATCGCACCTTCCACCGGCATCAGCCGCTTACGCAGATATTCATCGATAGTCGGATCCGTGTAGGGTCTTGCCGATGAAGCGCTTTCCATGTTCTTCAGGCGACCTTATCCTTCCCCCCGACTGGCTCAGTCTTGATTTGCATTGATTTTAGGCGATCTGCAGCTGAGGCAAAACAACTAAGGAGGAAAGCAGTATGTCAGAAACTAGGTCCGCTCATTGGCTATAGCGGCCGCACCATTGGCCGCGAAGAATTGACGCTGGTGCCCACACCACCGGCAACCGAAACTCACCGTCCGATCCCGCACCACGAAATCGTGCAAGCTTTGGTTGAGACGCTTGGCTTTCGCCACATCGGCGTTGTCCACGACGAGTACGCGGTGTCGCCGGATGGCATGAAAGTCTTCGGCGTTCTCGATCTCGAAACCGAGATGCAAGGGTGCCGGTTGCATGCCGCGTTTTCGTGTGCTCGAACATGGCCTTCGCGGGGGATTTTACCCCAGTGCTCGCCAAACACTCGAAGTCGTTCTCACTTATCGATTGCATCTCGATTGGCGTCGACCGGATGCAGCGAAATTTCGAGCCCATGCGAAAGCAGGTGGAGGCATGGCAGAGAAGTGAACTCACGGACGTCACCGCGAAGGTGGTCATCTACGAGGCATTTGTAGAAGGGAGACTGGAAGCTCCGAAACACCTTGTTCGTACCGTCCATGACCTCTACTTCAATCCTTTATGCTTTTCAAAGCGTAACGGCTCTTGGACTAAACCGCTACGCGGTAGGAACCCGCACGACGTTCAGTTCGTGACCTCGGGGATCCATCTGGTCTCACTCCTCCGTCTTGTTCCCCAGCAAGCCCCCTTTGCGGAACCATGGAGTCGCTGCTTGCAGCTAATT
>WNFS01001005.1_pt1 | contig 20727 bp, 15 predicted proteins | sample 5400141 | NCBI WGS metagenome assembly WNFS01 (sample SAMN13153358, study PRJNA577476) | soil metagenome | isolation source: 60 cm saprolite under Madrone tree | place: USA:California | collected 2016-06-14
CCCATCGAAATCAACGTACGCGAAGACTCCGGCGTTCAAGTTTTCGACGTGCACGGCCGCCTGACAATCGGCGACTCCAGCGAACAGCTCACCATGGCGCTGCAAGCCGTCCTGCAAAACGGCGCGCGTAAAGTGGTGGTGATGCTCGATGGCGTTCCGCAAATTGACAGCTCCGGCATCTCGTCGCTCGTGCGCATCTCTATCGCGCTCGGCCGCGAAGGCGGCAAGCTTCATCTCGTCTGCAAACCCGGCCGCGTTCGCGACGCACTCACTGTTACGCGCCTGGTCGAAGCCATCCCCACGTTCAATTCCGAAGTCGAAGCCCTCAAAGCCTTCGCTTAGACTCATTGGCTGCGTTGTGCTGTGTTTTGAGTTAGGATGACGCCAGTCTTACTGGAGCGTTACTATGCTCGCAAAATCGTGGCAATTGCCGCGCGTTTGGTTGGTTCTTGTAACGACCCTGTTCACAGTCGCGCGATCCGCTGCTCAGGCGCCGCCGCAGATTACGCTCTCCTCGGAGCAACGTACCCAGCTTCACGATGTCGTCTCTCGCGTTTTGAGTCACGCGGACCAGGTTCATTGCAAAGCAGGCCGCTGCGATGTGTTGGTTGCCAATTTCGCAGACCAAAAAGGCAACGGTTCAAATTTGGGTATGCAACTCGCCGAGGAAGTATCGAAGGCAGACTCATTCGCTGCAAGCCGCATTCGCACCACGCCTCGACCAATGCTCCAGTCCTATCTCGAGTCGCAAAGGATTCCGTCCGTAGCGCTCAAAGATGACGATGGGGCGCGATGGCTCGGTAGGGAACTCTCAGCGGACGCAGTACTCGTCGGCCATCTGAAACTCGATGGGCCGAATTTGAAAGTCGAACTTCAACTCTTAGAATGCGGGAAAACTCTCGATCGAGGGTCAAGGAAGAGCAAGACTGAGTCAGCGACCATTACGCTGCCGGGCGGACCTGCCGACTTGACGTCGAGTGAACCGTTTGGCGACCTGCCGGTTCCTAGCATAGGTGGAGAAATAGTCCCGAAATTAGGAAAAGGCAGCGGCGCCAACGGGCATCCGATGAAAGCACCGTCTTGCTACCGTCAGCCCGATCCTTCCTATACGGATGATGCGAGACGGGTAAAGTTCAATGGCACACTGATCCTGCAAGCCATCATCTCGAAAGACGGGGAAATCTTGGGTGTGCAACCTTTAAGAGGAGCGCCGTTTGGCTTGAATCGCGTTTCGGTCGAGACCGTTCGGACGTGGAAATGTAGTCCCGCGATCCAGGACGGCAAACCAATCACGGCCGCAGTTCCAGTGGAAGTATCGTTTAGGCTCTACTGAGGAGAAATTTACCGGCGTGAATCAGCCGCCTTTTTTGAGTTCGGCGAGGACTAGTTTGGCGACTTCTTTCAGGGTTTCAAAGACGCCGATGCCTTTGATGGCGACGCCTTCGAGGACGGGTTCACCTTTTTTTTGTAATTGTTTGGTGAGCGCTTCGACGCTCATGGCGTTGGGCAGATCGCGCTTGTTCAATTGCAGGACGTAGGGAATCGTGTCGAAATTCAGGTTGTGCTCTTTCAGATGTTCCTGCAGGTTTTCCATGGTTTCGAAATTCGCATCGAGGCGCTCTTCCTGCGAATCCGCCACAAACACGACGCCATCCGCGCCCTTCAAAATTAGCTTCCGGCTCGCTTCGTAGAAAACCTGGCCGGGCACTGTATATAAATGGAAACGCGTTTTGAATCCGCGTACGGTTCCCAAATCCAACGGCAGGAAATCGAAGAACAGAGTGCGGTCGGTTTCCGTCGCCAGGGAAACCATTTTGCCTTTTTGATTTTGCCCGGTGTGGTCGTACACCCATTGCAGGTTCGCGGTCTTCCCGCCGAGGCCGGGACCGTAGTACACGAGCTTGCAATTAATTTCGCGCGCAGGAAAATTAATGAAAGGCACTGTTCGTCGACCTTGAGAAAGCCCCAAACTTATAGCATATGCAGCGCATTGCGGCCACTCGCCGCCCGCCCCGCCATCTGGTGAGCTGTTCCAACCGCTACTAGTTTCCGCGACTTTCGCCGCTTCTCCCAACCAATTTTTCCTAGCTGCTGCTTCTCGGTAACACCCGAATGCTTTCGGAAGGCCTCGGTGCCAGCCTATGTCTTCCGGCAGGCCTAACTTCCGGCAGGTCTAACTCCGGACTGCTGCGCCCAGCAACAAAATGGAAAATTCACCGCGCTCCACGTAACATCGAAGCTGTCAGTCACATGGCGCTTCCCCGCGCCTGCCGTGCAAAGGAAACTGCAAGCCGATGATTCGCTCGCGATTGTCCAGTTTTGTGGCGGTAGTGCTCGCGTTATGTCCGGCGGCGTTCGCGCAATATACGCCGCCCGCAGGCGGTCTTGACGCCTATCATGGCCTGAACGCCGTCTCCTGCAAGAATCCCAATACAGCCTTCACTGTCGCGAAAATCGATACCAGCCTGGTCCTCTGCGATCCGGCCGGCCATGCCTATTTTCTGAAGAGTTTTTTTACGTTCGATCTGAATTCCGTTGTCGGCAAGGATGAGTTCGGCAAGAGTTATCCTTCCTATGCGGTCGAGAAATACGGCTCCTCGCAAAAGTGGGCGGACCAATCCATCGCGCGGTTTCTCTCCTGGGGTTTCACCGGCCTCGCTCCGGGCCGCAACACGCAGTTCACCAATCCGTGGACCACGTCTAATCCGGTGCCGTTCATCGCCGGTTCTGACATCGCGCACTACGCTACCTACAATCCGCAGAACTATCCCACGCCCTGCCTGCCGAAAAATTTGATGAGCATCATCGCGGCGGGCACCACCTACTGGCGTGGTTTCGCGCGGTCCAGCGCGTCGATCACGGACTTCAATAGTCCCTGCTGGGGCGCGTATTACGCGTCGTTCTTGGAGCGCGACGACGCCTTTACCATCGGCAACCAGTCCACCGCCATGAAACACTTTCTTATCGCCATTTCCGATTGCGATTCCGACAACTGCCACGGCTTCGGCGCGGGACCAGACTTCCAGCCCGCCAATGGAAACTACGATTTTCGTCTCGGCTATATGAATCTTTTTTTGCCGCCAACTCTATACGCCGATTCAGACGCAAAGCAGGTTTACACCGACGGCACCATTTACGCCAAAAAAGCGTTTCACGACAATGTCGTCGCAGCTCGCAAGGATATATCCGGCGTGAACGCGTCCTGGTCGAGTTTGTACACGACGGATCTGACAAGTGGGATCTGCTACGGAAATCTTCATCCTGAGTGGCTTTGCCCCAAGCCTGCCGATTCCATCCTGCTTGGCACCGGCGATGGATCGACGACCACCTTCACCGCGAAGCTCGCGGGAACCGTCTCAAAATATTCCGTGTACGTCGCCGCCAAAAATAAGATCGTCGGCGGCGACCTGGGCAACGGCAAAGTTGCCGGGGCCACGAAGGAGTCCAGTTTTTCCGGAGCGATCGACTATTCCACCGGCGCCGTCTCTATCACGTTTGCAAAAGCTCCTTCCAAAGGACACTCGATCACGGCCGGTTACATTCAAAACGGCTGGGGCATCGGCACGGGACTCATGGACGAAGACTGCCGCCCCGCACATCACTCCTACTGCGGCGATGGGGAAGAAAAAGCAACGCAGTTTCTAGCCGGGGTCAATCCGAACCTGCAGGCCGACGTAAATGCGCTCACTCGAACCACGGCGAAAGCCTATGCAACACAGGCCGAGGCAGCCATCACAAAGTGGGCGTCGCAACATGGCTTCACCGGAAAAGTTTTGCACGCAGGCATCTATACGCTCGGAAGTTGGGGCACGTGCCCGGACAAATACATTCTGCGAGGCCTCGCCGGCCATCAGGACCTAATCATCGCCGCCGGCGCAGGCCTCGGCTATTCGCACTGGACGCAGCCCATGCTCGATTACATTCACCAGAATTGGGGAGACGTTCCCATCATCGAATCGTCCTATCGAACTTCCAATCGCGACTCCAGCTTCGCCTGGAAAAATTCATCCACCACACACCGCGGCGTCACGGTCTCCGCGACTCTACGCAAACCCATCGCGTTTTCGACCGACGACCTGATCGACACGTTTTGTGAAGACGCGAGTTATAACCGGCTGCAGATCCGTCCTACGTCTGTCGATCCGTCTTCGGGCACTGTTAGTTGGACTACCATCCACGAGCCTCGCTCGGAGGAAACCACGTGCACTGTCGCGTTTTCTGATCACAATGTCGGCGGCTTTGCCTCGCAGTCCGCACGCGGAAATGACTACAAGTCCGACCTGACCTCTTCCGTCGCCGCCACGTATCCAGGCTCAGGCGTCCACATGACCGTTGGAGTGATTCAATGGGCTTGGCAGGACTATTACAACGGCGAAAAATTGAACTGGGGCATCGTGACGAACAAGGACAATCCGTACAACGGCATCGATGCCAATGGGCCGCAAACATTTCACTGCCAGCCACCGGATTCTCGCTTCACCTGCGGCGGCGAAGCTCCGTCACACACCGCTCAGAGCCCCCTTGGCGATTACATCTCCCCGGTTGGCCAGGCGCACACCGCGGTCGACAACTACCTTCTCCGGCTCCCGCCGGCCCCGAAATAGCTCCCCTGCGACGACTGAAACTGTATCTATAATGTTTTCAGTAGCTTGCACGGCTACTTGTGCTGAAAGCAGGCGTGTACGCGAGCGATTCTCGAACCCAAAATGCTCCTTTTCAGGGTTTAGGCAGCCCTCGCCGAGCGGGACAAGCCCCGCTACCCGCGTGCTTGCATTGACGCCGCATTTGGCCTCTGCTAGCATTCGCGCCATGGCGAAAGTGAAAAAGTCATCCTCCCGCTCGTCTAGCGCGGCCAAGTCATCAAAAATGAAGAAAAGAAAAGGTTTAACCCCACCACACCCCGTTCAACGCGGGGGCGTTGAACTTGTCAATCCGCTCGTCCAGGCGCAAATGAAGACCTACGACGAAGCGCTGGCCCTGTTTCACCAGCAGAAATACGCCAAAGCGAAACAGGAACTAGAAAAAGTTGTGGAAGGTCCCAGCAAGGAACTTGCGGATCGCGCGCGAATGCACATCAAAATTGCCGAGCAGCGCATGAAGCCGCAGGCCGAACAAAATCCGCGCACCCCGGAAGAGCACTATCAACGCGGCGTGGCCATGATGAATCTCGGACGCTGGGACGAAGCGCGCGAGAGTTTGGATAAAGCGCGCAAACTGGCGCCAAAAGCGGATCATATTGTTTACGCGGTGGCGGCGCTGGATTGTCTGACGGGTGAAGCCGACGCCGCGCTGGCGAATTTAAAAATCGCGATCGATCTTCGTTCTGCCAATCGTTATCATGCCCGCAACGACGAAGATTTCGCGTTCCTGCAGGAAGATCCGCGCTTCACGGAACTTCTCTATCCGGAAAAGGACGGCATCGGTCTCTGATTGAAAATTTTTTTGGCCGTAACAAATTGGCTCGTCTCGTTTCGACTTTGCTTCTTTTACACTAAGACGCTTTTCAATCTGCAGGATTTTTTGTGAGTTCACGCTCGGAAAAAAACAAGCAGCATAGCGGCCTGCGCGTCGTCGCTCTGGGCGGCGGAACGGGACTTTCCGCGCTGTTGCGCGGATTGAAACATCACGTGGTTCCACGCAACGATCCGACGCCCACCGCAAAGCGCCCGATCACCGATCTTGCCGCGATCGTGACCGTAACGGATGACGGCGGCAGCTCCGGCCGCCTGCGCCGTGAAAACCGGATTTTGCCGCCAGGCGATATTCGCAACTGCATGGTCGCGCTCGCAAGCGACGAAGCGTTGCTCAGCAGATTGTTCCAATACCGGTTTCACGCGGGACGCGGACTTGTCGGCCACAATTTCGGAAATCTTTTTTTGGCGGCGCTGACGCATGTGACCGGAGATTTCGCGGAAGCGGTCCGAGTGTCCAGTAAAGTGCTCGCGATTCGGGGGCGGATTTTTCCGTCGACGGTGGCGAACGTCACGTTGGAAGCCGTGCTGGAAAATGGGAAACGCGTTCACGGTGAAACGAGGATCACGGCAAGCCGCACGACGATTCGCCGATTGCATCTGAATCCGCGCCGCGTGCGACCGGTGCTGGAGGCGATTGAGGCCATCCGGCACGCCGACTTGATCGTGATCGGGCCGGGTTCGCTCTACACCAGCATTTTGCCGAATCTCTTGATACCGGAAATTGCGCATGCGATTGCACGGTCGAAGGCGCCACGCGTTTACATTGCAAACTTGATGACGCAGCCCGGCGAAACGACCGGCTATGCGCTCTCGCAGCATCTCAACGCCATTCAGCGACACGTTCGCGGCAACGTCATCGATTTTGTGGTGGCGAACCGCAAAAGCGTTTCGCCGGACGTGGCGCGGCGTTACTTGAAGGAGGGTTCGGTGCGGGTGACAGTGGATTTGCCGATTTTGCAGAAACACGGCATCCGCGTGATCCTCGATTCGCTGTTGGAAGAACACGGGGTTATCCGGCACGATTCCGAGCGGCTAGCCCGGTTGCTGCTGGAGGAATTCCTCGTATTGCGTTGAAAAAGCACGCCTTCTTGCTAGCCAGAGGGGCTGTGACTGCGTCCAACAAAATGGGTTGGACAGGGAACTTAGACGCCTTCCATCGCGTTTCAAGAAAGAGCCATCCGGGAGAAATCATGAACCGTTCCAGCTATACCACCAATTTCCTTCGCCACCTTTGCGTTGCCGCTTTTGCCGTCGCGGCACCCGTTCTGGCCGCCGCGCAGACCGCGACTGTCACCGTGACACAGGCGCCGATTTGGATCAACAAGCCAGATATCGCGGCATTTGAAAAAATCGAAAACGACCATCTGGCGGCGGGACAGCGGGCGATCGATCAAGTGCTTGCCGTAAAAGGCGCGCGGACAATCGACAACACACTCGTTCCGTTTGACGAAATTACCCGCCAGTACAATTCCGCGGGTTACCTTTCGGGCGCGATGCAGCAGGTTCATCCCGATGCGAAGTTTCGCGATGCGGCCGTGGCAATAACGTCGAAGGTTGGCGATGCGGCGTCTTCGTTGGCGCTCAACCAAGGCGTGTACAAGGCGCTCGCGGCGGTCGATTTGAGCGGGGCGGACGCCGCGACGAAATATTATGTGGAGCGGCAGTTGCTGGAATTCCGTCTCGCTGGAGTCGACAAGGACGACGAGACGCGCGGGCGTCTGAAGAAACTTTTCGATAAATTGACGGACCTTCAGTCCGCGTATGACCGGAACATTTCGGACGATCAGCGAAGCATTACGATCGACTCCGCTGCGGAACTCGACGGGATGCCGAAGGATTTTATTGACGCGCACAAACCCGGACCAGACGGAAAAATCAAACTTACGACGAATTATCCGGACGTGTTTCCGATTTTGACGTTTGCGAAGAGCGATGCGGTGCGCAAGCGGCTGTATCTTGAATTCGACAACCGCGCTTACCCGAAAAACAAAGAAGTGCTGATGGACATGATTCGAACGCGGCACGAAATCGCGACGATCGTGGGCTATTCCTCGTGGGCGGATTTTAATTCCGCCGACCGAATGATCCAGTCGGCGAAAAATATCGCGGATTTCATCCAATCGGTGGATACGGCGGCGCGCCCAGTGGCGCAGCGCGAATATGAGCAGCTCGTTGCAGAAAAGCAGAAGACGCAACCGGGCGCGAAGGAAGTTGCGGACTACGAAAATTATTCGCTGCGTGAGCAAGTGCGCCGGTCGCAATTCAACTTTGATTCCACGTCCGTGCGCCCGTATTTGCCCTACGAGCATGTGAAGAAGGGCGTTCTCGACACGGCAGCGAAACTGTTTCAACTAACGTTTCAGCAGGAACACGGTGTGCCTGGATGGGATCCGACGGTTGAAACCTGGGATGTGTTCGATCAGGGAAAAATGATCGGCCGCTTGTATTTGGACATGCATCCGCGAGAAGGGAAGTTCAGCCACGCGGAAATGGTTCCAGTGCTGGACGGGATTCGCGGCAAACAACTGCCGGAGGCGGTGCTGGTTTGCAATTTTCCAGTGCCAACGGCGGATGATCCCGGCCTAATGGATTACTCCGACGTCGTGACGTTTTTTCATGAATTCGGCCACTTGATGCACTGGATGCTGAGCACGCAGCAGTGGGCGGGAATCAGCGGCATCAGCATGGAATCGGATTTCGGCGAAGCGCCGTCGGAGATGCTGGAAGAATGGATGCACAGCCCGCAAGTGCTGGCGACGTTCGCAAAGCATTACAAGACGAACGAGCCGATTCCGGCGGAGCTCGTGGCGCGAATGAATCGAGCGGACGCATTCGGCCGCGCGAGTTGGGTAATGCGGCAAAATGTTTTTACGGCGACTTCGTTCGATCTCTACAATCGCAAACCGGGCGATGTCGATCCGGACACGATCGTGCTGGCAGACGAACGACGGTACAACTTGTTTGCGCCGACGCCGGGAATTCATGACTACGCTTCGTTCGGCCATCTGGCCGGCTACTCTTCCGCGTACTACACCTACCTGTGGGACAAGGTGATTGCCGAAGATTTTGTGACGAAATTCGATCGCAAAGACTTACTCGCGCCGGGGCCAGCCGCGCGCTACCGGCACTTGGTTCTGGAGCCGGGCGGATCAAAATCGGCAAACGATCTGGTGAAAGACTTTCTGGGACGCGCACAAAACATGGACGCGCTCAAAGCGTGGATGTCCGAGGAGTTCGAAACCGCGCCGGTAAAATAGATGAAGAAGGCCACCCCGGGCGGGTTGTAAAGTTCGACGCAGGGAACCACTAGAAGGCCGCCGCATCATTTCTGGCGTGTTATAAAGGATTAAATCGAGCTTTCGCGTTCTTAGAACGCTCTAACACGGCCCTAAATGCAAGCCTCGAGGTGACGCTGTGACTGTGGACCGACGCCGAACTCCGCGCTACCCGTTCGTAGCTGTGGCTGAACTAATTGACGAGAAATCGGGCACGAAGATGGAGATCCGCGTCACGGAGATCAGTCTGAACGGCTGCTACTTCGACATGGTGAATCCATTGCCAGACGGCACGCCGATTCATCTGAAGATTTTCTTCGAGCACGAATTTTTCGAAGCGAAGGGCAAAGTCGTCTACGCGCAGCCGAATATCGGGATGGGCGCGACGTTCGAAGAGTTGCCGGCGTATTCGGTGCCGGTGTTGAAAAAGTGGCTGTTGCGAGCGATGGTGAGCTCGAAGCCCGGGAATGGCTAAAACCTCTGAAATTCCGCTGACCCTCCAGCACGGCTGAAGCTGTGCCCTCCCCAACAAATTTATGACACAGCTCGACAACTTTAGATACCGAGCGCGAATTTCACAAAATCTTACAACGCAAAATTCGGATTGCCTGCGGGCTGCCAGTCCGGCTGCAGAGTAAGCAGCGAAGACTTGTCCGCGAACATCAATCCGAGAAATGTTTCCATCACGAGCGTGCCTCCGACGGGACCGAGCTGCGGCGTGCTGATAGTCTTGCCGCCAATGACCGGGATGTCGACATTGGATTTGTTGGCCATCGCTTCCGCGAGAATGTAAGTCCAGAGTGGGCAGTTTTCCTTAAAGACAGGACCAAAATTGGTGATGGGCTGTGGCGTCTCGCCGGCATCGGGGGTGTCAACGCCTTTGCCGATGAGAATCTGGCTGTCGGGCAGCGGAGTGAAGCCCATGGCTTTCGCAACGAATTGGCCGTTGGGGAGGCCGAGTCGCCATCCGCGCAACAAATTCCGTTGTGCGAGAGAAGCGGGATTGGAAGCGACCGCGGGCGGCAGTGTAGATAAGGGATTCACGACGGAAGTGTCGATGCGGTAGGCGAACTGGAGACGGGTCTTGTTGTTGGGATCTTTGTCGTCCGAGCTGCCGTAAGGACGAACGTCAATGTCGATGAAGCGGCCCCAATCGAGGGCCCAGTTTGAAATGAGTGCGCGGAATCCGGTGAGACCCTGCGAAAAACCGGGGGCGGTTGAAGGCGGCACCGGAAAGATGGGAAGAAGGACGGCGTCGTTGAGGCGATAGCCGGGCCTAATCATGGAATGGCCAAGACGATAGGCGGCGACGGAAAATTCGACGGGCATGAAGGGAAAGTTTTTGGGATGAAAAAATTTGAGTTTGTTTTTGTCGAAGCGGCCGTTGTGCTTGTACGAATTCAAAGTGTTTGCGTTGACGATGCGCGGGAGGAAATCGTTGAGGATGACGTACTGATAATGGAAGCGAACGAGCTTTTGTACTTCCGAGAAGGGCGACGTGAGATTGTCCGCGACCATGCGATTGTGGAAGTGGAGAAAAAGGCCTTGTAATTGGGACACGAGAGCGTTCTCGTCGTTACGGGGATCGCCGATGAGGGCGCGGCGGACGAGGGCGTTGTTGCGAGGCAGGTCGCGCGCGTTCGGGTCGGTGCCGCCGAAAATCGGATCGCCGAGAAGAAAAGTGTCGTCGCCGTTGTAGAGCGGGGGCTGATCGTCGGGGCCCCGGCCGTAAACGTTGTCCAAATCGAAAGCAGGAGAGCGGAAGTCAACGAGCGCATCCGGATCGTTCTGCATTTGCAAGCTGCTGGCCGGATCGAACGTGATGTCATGGTCGATAAACTGGCCGAGGTAGGTGTAGAGGGCGGGAATGCCGCTTTCTTCCGGGTCCGGGCCGTCGAAGGGGGCGTCGAAACCGGCGGTCATCGCTGTGCCGAGTGCGGTGAGGTTGGCGACGTTTTCGGCATCGGTCGCGCCGAATTTCGCTTTGTCTTTATCCTGAACGTGAAACATACGGCCGAATTTGCCTTCGAATTGAGGCGAATTATTGACGGACATGAGACCGCGAATGGGAACACCGTGATGTTGGGACATGAGAGATCCTCCGAGGATGAATTTGCCGCGGGAGCGCGACCTGGCGCGCAAACTGTTACTTGCCGCTACAGACCAGCACAAACGTGGCGAACGGGCATCCGGCTGGGGAGATGAATGACGGCAGGGGAGAGGGTGAAACGTTTTCCGATTCACCACGAATGAGAGAGCAGTTTAATTCGAGTGGCAGTGATGTCAAGTTAAAAGACGTCTACCAGAGAGTGATGCTGCGTGCTATTGCGCCGACTGAGCTCGCTGATGCGCCGCGACCAATCGAATTTCCCCATAGGTAATTTCCTCGGGCAGCGATTCCTTGATCGGTTTCAACCGGTCCCAGCCAACTTTCGCACCGGCGAGTTGGATTTGCTCGTAACGTTCTTGCGGAAGCCATTCCAGCTGAAACGGATGCGCCTTTCTGGCGACAAGTTCCGAGACATTTACAAGAACGGTCTGCAACTGAACCTGGCGTCTGGCGGCGATCGCGGCGAGATCAAAGCCACTGTTCAACAGGGTAAGCGTTTCCCGTTCGGGCGCGGTGAGCGGGACCGGCTTCGTTTCCTTTCCATCGATCATCGCAGGCGGGTTGGTTCGAAATTGCTCGATGATTGAGAGGACTTCCTGTCCGTAGCGTTCAGTTTTTTTCGGGCCAAACCCAGAGATTCTTCGTAACTCATCAAGAGTCGAAGGTTGTCTCGTGCAGAGTTCGTCGAGCGCGGAATTGAAGAGGATGACAAACGCGCTGACTTGTTTTTCGCGAGCGGTGGCGAGTCTCCATTGGCGAAGGGCTTCCCGCAAGTTGGTATTCCCAGCGACCGCCGCCTGAGGCGACACGATATTCGTTTGGGCGGCCTCGACGAAACTTGCACGATTGATTGCGTCCGGCAGCCCGGCGCAGACATCGCATTTTCCGCAGGAAGTCCATTTGGGGCGTTCGCCGAAGTGCGAGCAAATTTCGAATTGCCGACAGACCTCGCGGTCGACGAAGTCCCGGATTTCGTGAAAGCGCTGCCAGGCGCGCTCTTTTTCCTGGGCGTCACCGATTTGAGAAATGAAAAAACCGATAGTGGCTTGATCGCGCTTCTGCCAGAGCAGGAGGCAATCGGCGGCGTTTCCGTCGCGGCCGGCGCGGCCCGCTTCCTGGTAATACTGCTCGATGCTTTTCGGCAGCGCGAGGTGAATCACTTTTCGCACGCCGGGCTTGTTGATGCCAAGCCCGAAGGCGACCGTGCCAACGACAACGCGCACTTCGTCCGCCGACCACAACTGCTGATTTTTGCGGCGGTCGCCTGAATCCATTTTTCCGTGGTAAGCGACGGCGTCGATTTTATTCTCTTTGAGAAATTCCTGGATCTGTTCGACACGCTTGATCGTGGACGCGTAGACGATGGCGCTGCCGTCTTCAAGCGAGCGGAGCGAATCGAGCAGAATGGCTTCCTGTTCGGTGCGCGTACATTCGCGAACGAGATAGCAAAGATTGGGGCGGTAGAAACTGGCGATGTATTTGAACGGATCGCGGAGTCCGAGCTGGCTGACGATGTCGTGCCGGACGTGCTGCGTGGCGCTGGCAGTAAAAGCGGCGATGGGTAATTCGGGAAATTCGCGGCGAAGGCGGCTGAGGAGGCGATACTCCGGGCGGAAATCATGACCCCAATCGGAGATACAGTGTGCTTCGTCGATGACGAAGAAGGAAAGAGCAAGCGACTTGAGCCAGCGGAGGGTGCCTTCCTGTGCGATGGATTCGGGTGACAGATAGAGAAGGCGGAATTTTCCGGACAGCGCGCCGCGCCGCACAGCTTCACGTTGTGAGGGTGATTGCGAACTGTTGAGGACGGCGGCGGGTATGCCCATTTCGTCGAGCTGTGCTACTTGATCTTGCATGAGCGCGATCAGTGGAGAGATAACGATAGCGGTGCGGCTTTCGGCGAGCGCAGCGGGAAGCTGGTAACAGAGCGACTTGCCGCCGCCAGTGGGCATGACGACGCAGGCGTCACGTCCGGCGGCAATGGAGGCAGCGATTTCTTCCTGACCCGGGCGAAAAGAGGAGTATCCCCAGTGAAGAGAGAGAGCGGAGAGGAAAGGAGAAAGCGATGCAACTGCGGACACGGGAAGCTCCTTGCGAATTGCAATAAGGTAAAGGCAGGCCTCAGAGCGAAGATGTTCGCCTTTTATTCGCTGCCTGTCAAGTGGAATTGGGTTACTAAATTTTAAAATAATCGGCCGGGCAAATGAGGAGAGGGCTGCTTGTGGCGAAGGTGCGCGAGTGGCCGATGTTTGCCGTTCCTGTTAAGTTTTGAAGGAAGCGGAACTGCACCGGAGATGCGAGGAGGAGGCGATGTCCACGTTTGGACTGATTGAATATAACGAGGCGAGCGCGGAAGTGCGCGCGATTTACGACGATATTATGGCGACGCGAAACACGGACTGGATAAACAATTTCTGGAAAGCGATTGCGCACGACCCGGCGACGCTGAGGAGGACGTGGGAAAGTTTGAAAGCGATCATGGGGCCAGGGGCATTGGATCCGGTGATGAAGGAATTGATTTACGTGGCGGTGAGCGTGACGAACAACTGCCATTATTGCATCGCGTCGCACACGGCGTCGGCGTTCAAGAAGGGAATGACGCCGGAAATGTTCAAGGAATTACAGGCCGTGATCGGGATGGCGAACGAAACGAACAAAATTGTGACGGGCTATCAGGTGGAAATTGACGAACGCTTCAAGCCACCACTGAAATAGTTTTTCCTTCGGAAATAACTTAGCAAGAAAACACTCCCTGTCCTTGCGGACAGGTTTACCGGTAGTACGCGTGTACTATCGCCGGGCGCTCCAGCGAAGCGTGAATATATAGAGGACCACGCGGAAGACCGCGGCGTGCGGAATGCGTGGACTCTACATCCAGCGAGCGAGTGCCATGGCCCCTATTGCAAAAGAGCCCGAAGTCCAAAATTCTGCAGCACCGGCGTCGACCGTGGGCGCAACCCAACCGAGAGTGCAGCCCGTGGCGCTGGAAATCGCCGTTACCGTGAATGGTGCGCGTGCGGTGGAAGGAAGCGACAAGCGCGAACCATTTTCGGAAACGACGCAGACGGTGCTGGTATTCGGCAACGGCGCGGTGATTCGGCTGACCTCGACTGTGGCGTCGGGGCAATTGCTTTTCCTTACGAACGAGAAAACGAAAAAGGAAGTCGTGTGCCAGGTAGTGAAGTCGAAGAACTACCGCAGCGTCAGCGGTTATGTGGAATTGGAGTTCACGGAACCAGCCGTCGGGTTTTGGGGCATGCGCTTCCCAGGCGATCGTGCGTTGGCTTCCGTGCCGAACGCCGCAGCTCCGGTGAAGCCGATGCCGGTTGCGATTTCCGGCGAGGCAAAAACTGTGTTGCCGGTTCAAGAAGTGAAACCGGTTGCGCCGCCAGCGCCGATCGTAGCGGCATCAAGCGTGGTTGCGCCGAGCGTTACGCCAGTGAACGCGGCTCCCGCACCAAACGCTTCCGACGAATTGAAGAAAGAGACGGCACGTTTGCAAGAGCAGCTCTCGAGCATGCTGTTTGCCGAAGGAGAGTCGAAGAAGGCAGAGTCTGGCAATTCAAGTTCAGATAAGCCGACTATCTCCGGGGCGAGCGCGAAGGTGATTGAATTTGCAAAAGCGGAGCCGGTGCAAGCGGCAAAGCCATTTGAATCTCTGAACCTGACGCCCGCTGTACAGAAACAGAAATCTTCAGGCGCGATGCAAGACGAAGCGGTGAAGATTCCTTCGTGGCTCGAACCGTTGGCACGCAACGCAGCGAGCCAACCGGCGGCAGTGGTGCCGCCCCCGGTCGTGTCATTGGCACCGGTTCAGATTGTGCCGTTGACCGCAGAGCCAATGGAAAAGTGGGGGGAAACAGAAGCTCCCGCGGCGGCTGAAGTCCACAGTTTTGGTAACGTCACTGAATTTGCGCCGGAAACCTCCGAGGCGAACCAAGCTGCGATTCCGAATTTCAGTTCGGATCTCTTTCAATCGACGGATGAAAGCACAGACGAACCGGCAAGCGGCGGCAAAAAGGGATTGTGGATCGGTTTGATCGCGGCGACGTTGGTTTTGGCAGCGGGCGGCTGGTGGTGGTACACACAGCAATCGGGGACCGTGTCGGCAAAGGCGACGCCGGCCTTGCAGCCACAACTTGTTGAACCTGCGACGACGAATCCTGAGCCCCAGCAGAAATATCTTGCTTCGACGTCCATCCCCGTCGCGGGGAAAGCGTTCTCGACGCCGAGTCCGGTGAGCACGCAGCCGGAAACCAGTCAGAAGGCCGCCATGACGCCGGCGGTGGAAGTGCAAAAGATTCCTAACACGCAAAACGCCGGGAAACCGGTGGCCGTGCCGACCACTGTTGCGACTCGGGAGGCTGAACCTGTGGAAGAACCACACAAGTCGGCGTTCAGCCATGTGCGCCTTGCGGCACCAAAGGTGAAGGGCGGAAACGCTGCGGCAGTTTCGAGCGAAGCTGACCCCGGTATCGCGTTGGAAAATAGCGCGGGGAACAGCGCCGGCCCGTTGGCGACAGGACTGACTGCGTCGCGTGGAAGTCAGCCGGCAGCGCCGATTGCGGTTGGTGGCGAAGTAAAGCCAGTACAGTTGATTTCGTCCGTGGCCCCGGTTTATCCGCAGCTTGCACGCAGCCAGAGAGTTTCCGGCGATGTGAAAATCGATGCGTTGATTGACGAGAACGGCCGAGTAACCAGTATGAAAGTCGTCGGCGGACCGGTGCTGCTGCACCAGGCGGCGATGGATTCGTTGCGCCAATGGAAATACAGGCCTGCCACGCTGGATGGCAAGGCGGTCTCCATGCGTCTGGTGGTAACGGTTCAATTCCGCCTGCAGTAGTTGGTTCGCGGCAATCCAAACCAAAACTACATCGTGAGTACGACGCGGAATTGCGCGTGGCCGCTATTCATGCGTTCGTAGGCTTCAGCAACTTTTTCCAACGGGAATTTTTCGATCATGGGACGAACGCCGGTAAGAGTGGCGAAGCGCATGGTGTCTTCGGAATCGGCGGCTGTGCCAGAAGCCCAACCTTGCAAGCGCCGTTTGCCGAGCAAAAGGACGAAGGGCGAAACTTCGATGTTGCCGCTTCCAGCGCCGACAACGACCATCGAACCGTTGCGGCCGAGTCCAGGGAAGAGATCGGACATCGATTTAGAATTCGGTGCAGTGGCGAGAATCACTTTTGCGCCGCCTAATTTTTGCAATTCCGCAGCGGCATCGCTGTTTTTGCTATCGATGTAAATGTGCGCTCCGAGTTTTCTGGCAAAGTCGCCGTTTTCGGGGCCACGCCCAACGGCAGCAACACGATAGCCAAATTTGTTGGCCCACTGGACGCCGAGATGGCCGAGGCCGCCGATGCCTTGTACGGCGACGAGATCGCCGGGGCCCGCCCCGCTATGGCGGAGAGCGTTAAACGTTGTGATACCGGCGCAGAGAAGCGGACCGGCTTCCGCTGGATCCAAGCCGTCGGGAATTGCGGCGAGTCCTTCGGCAGGAGCGAGCATGTACTCCTGGTAGCCGCCGTCGAAGTGGATCCCGGTGATTCTTTCATTCTGGCAGGTGACGAAATCGCCCTCGCGGCAGGCGGGGCAAGTGAAGTCATGACCGCCGTGCCATCCGATTCCGACGCGCTGGCCTTTCTTCCAATTGGTGACGCCAGTGCCGGGTTCGTCGACGATGCCGGCAACTTCGTGGCCGGGAACACGCGGATATTGGATGCCGGGGAATATGCCGTCTTTCGTGAGATGGTCGCTGAAACAGATGCCGCAAGCCTGGACCTTGATACGCACTTGTCCGGGACCGGGTTGCGGAATTTCACGTTCGACCAGTTCGAAATCGCCGCCAGCCTTGGAGACCTGGACTGCCTTCATTTTTGCCATGGAAAGTCTACCTCTCTACTGAAGTGTGGACCGGCGATTGGATGCCGGAGTTGCGGTGGAGGGTACCGAGAATCTGCTTGGGACGATTTTCGACGCGAAGAGAGCGCGCCGCGCAGGACGCGGAAAGGTTTCCAAACGGTTATCGGCGGCGGCTTGCGAGGAGGCGGAATTGCTTCGTATACTGCCTTCCCGGCCAAATGGCAGGCACGACGGGTGGGTAGCCCGCCGAACTCCACTGTTTGAGCCTCGCAATCAACGATTTTGAAAACCGGAATATAGGAACCGGCAAAGCCATAGGCACGCGCCGGAGTGTGAAGTGAATAAGGAGAGTCCCGCATGTCGCAACTGCCGGCCCCGGAAGAGATGAATGTCTACCAAAACGCCGAAGCGCGTTTTGAGGTAGCGTCGCAGAAGTTGGGTTTGGAGCAGGGAATTTACCGGTATTTGAAATATCCGAGCAAGGAAATCACGCTCTACATTCCGGTGGGATTGGACAGCGGAGCGCTGGAGGTTTTCACCGGGTATCGCGTGCTTCATTCGACGGTGCGCGGACCGGGCAAGGGGGGAATTCGATTTGCGCCGGACGTTTCGCTGGATGAAGTGCGCGCGCTGGCGACGTGGATGACGTGGAAGTGTGCGGTGGTGGATATTCCGTTTGGCGGAGCGAAGGGCGGAATTATCTGCGATCCGCGCAAGATGTCGCGGGGCGAGCTGGAACGTTTGACTCGGCGGTATACCGCCGAGTTGGTCGATTGGCTTGGGCCGGAGCGCGACATTCCCGCGCCGGATGTGGGCACGGGCGAGCAGACCATGGCATGGGTGATGGATACGTACTCGATGCATCATCGGCAGGCAACGACGGCGGTGGTAACAGGCAAGCCGATTGAACTGGGCGGCTCGCGCGGACGCCGCGAAGCGACGGGACGCGGCGTAATGATTTGCTGCGACAAGGCGCTGGCAAAGCTCGGCATGAAAAAAGAAGCGACGCGGGTCGTCATTCAAGGCTTCGGCAACGTTGGTTCGATGGCCGCGGAGCTGATGCAGAAAGCCGGTTACAAAATCATAGGGCTTGCCGATATCGGCGGCGGTCTCTACAACGAAAACGGATTCGACGTGCCCAAGGTCATCGACTGGGTTTCCAACCAGAAAAAGCCGCTGCAGGATTATCCGGGTGGCGGAACGAAAATGAGTTCGCGCGACGTGCTTTTCCAGAAGTGCGACGTGCTGATTCCCGCGGCGATCGAAAATCAAATTACGGAAAAGAACGCCTCGCAGGTGCAGGCGAAAGTTATGTGCGAAGGCGCCAACGGTCCAACCACGTGGCAAGCCGACGCAATTATTGATGCGAAAGGCGTGTTTACGATACCGGACATTCTTGGCAACGCCGGGGGCGTGACGGTCAGCTACTTCGAATGGGTGCAAGACCGGCAAGGCTTCTTCTGGCGGGAAAGCGAAGTGAACGAGCGGCTGCTCGACGTGATGGAGAATGCATTCGACCAGGTGGTGCGGTATGCGGAAACGCACAAGGTGAACAACCGGATCGCCGCTTACATGGTGGCCATTGACCGGGTAGCAAAGGCATTGAAAATGAGGGGCATTTACGCGTAGTCTTTGTCGCTAGTCACTGGCATCGCCCGAAACAGGTCCCGCCCGTATTTCTGTCCTCACGTGCGTTGGGCGAAAAAAAAACTTGCAAACCCGCAAGCACGGTAGATAATGCCGCGCGGGAGGGAGTACGCTCCGTGAACTCGAGCATGGTGTTGGCCGGCCACGCAAAGACGGAAGAAGAGCATCGCCACGATATCTGTATCGTTGGGCGATGGATGTACGAGCACGAGTACATCGTCGCGTGCGAAGGTAATGTGTCCGTCCGCCTTGCCGACGGACGAATCCTGACGACCCCGACCTGCATGAATAAAGGGTGCCTGGAGCCGGAAGATCTGGTGATCACCGATCTGAACGGGCACAAGTGTTTTGGCGACCGGAAAATGTCGTCGGAGATTTTGATGCATTTGCTCTTCTATCGCATACGGCCGGAGGTCAATGCCGTGTGCCATGCGCACCCAGTTACTGCCACGGGATTTGCGAGCGCAGGCCGAGCATTGGATCAGGCGTTGCTTCCAGAAGTGATCATAGGTCTCGGTCAGGTTCCGCTCGTGCGTTACGCTACACCGGGCACGCCGGATCTGAGCCATGCACTCGAACCGTTTGTGGAAAGTTACGACGCGTTATTGCTGGCCAATCACGGCGCTGTTACGTGCGGGCCGGATCTGCTGACGGCTTTCTATCGCATGGAGACCGTCGAACATTTCGCCAAGATATTGCTCGCCGCGGAAAACGCGGGTACGCCGAAACTGCTCTCTTCCCGCGAAGTCGCCAAGCTGATGGCGGCTCGCTCGCGATATGGGGTTGCCGCGCCGCCACGTGCAGCTTGCGAATTGCCAGTGACCAGCGACGGCGAAGATGGTGCCGCGGATGAAGTCACGCTCAAGCGCGACGAGCTGGATCATCTGATTGAAGAGGCGCTGCGGCAGGATCGCGCGCGGCGCTGAGCGAAGCGTCAGGACTCTCTTACGCGAGAGCCGTCCAGCACTTCCCGTACTTTTCTAGCCAAGACAGTTGGAGCAAACGGCTTCTGCAGGAAGCCTACTTCCTTGGCCTGAATACCCTTCCTGGTGATGGCGTCTCCGATATAACCGGACATCAGCAATACTTTAAGCTTGGGATTTTTTGCGCAGAGGCGCTTTGCCAATTCCGTACCGCTGATTTCCGGCATTACTACGTCGGACAGCAGCAGATCGAAACGCTGGTCATGCTGGTCAAAAACTTCCTCAGCCTTTTGCGGGTGCTCGGGGCAGACGACCGAGTAGCCGTGGGAGGTAAGAACGGCTCGAACGAGATTGCACACGGCCTGGTCGTCTTCAACGAGCAAAACGCTCTCACGCCCATCCAGCTCCGGATTGGCTGGGTGTGAGGCAAGGGAAGCGACGGGCGCGGAATCGGTACGCGGCAGATACACGCGAAATGTTGTGCCGTGGCCGGGCTGGCTGGTGAAAGTGATGCTTCCGTTGGCTTGTTTCAAGATTCCATAAACCGTGGAAAGGCCCAGACCGGTTCCTTTGCCCGGCGGTTTTGTGGTAAAAAACGGCTCGAACAGCCGAGTTTGTACCTGTACATCCATGCCGACGCCGGTATCCCTTACGACGAATTCGATGTAACGGCCGGGAAGCATGCTGTTCGCGCCAATAGCGGCGTCACCCGGTTCCAGATTTCGTGTTTCGAACGTGAGCTGTCCGCCGTGGGGCATCGCATCGCGCGCGTTGACAGCGAGGTTCAGAATAACTTGTTCCATTTGGCTGGCGTCAGCAAGGACGGTGCCCAGTTCTGGCGCGAGTTCCGTTTTGATCGAGATATCTTCGCCGATTAAGCGGCGAAGGAGTTTTTCCATTCCCGCGATGACGTGATTCAGCTTGAGCTGGCCGGGTTGGATAGTTTGCTTTCGGCTGAAAGCGAGGAGCTGTCGCGTGAGCGCCATAGCTCGCTCAGCCGCCTTCTGGATTTGATCCACATGGCCCCGGAGTTTTGTGTCGTCGGGAAGTGCGTCAGACAAGATCGAGCCGTAGCCGTTGATCACGGTGAGCAGATTGTTGAAGTCGTGTGCGACTCCCCCCGCCAGCGTTCCGATGGCTTCCATCTTCTGCGACTGGCGAAGGCGGTCTTCCATGTCACGGTATTCGGTAATGTCGCGGAGCACGCCGATTACTCCGACGATTTTTCCGGTGGCGTCTCTCTGTGGCGCCTTCGTAGTCAACAGATGATGCGTTTGTCCATCCAGGACGACGTCGTATTCGAACCTCTTGCCGGTTCCTGCCTCAATCACTTCGCGGTCCTGCGCTGCGATTCGCTTTGCCGTCTCCGGATCAATTAATTGGGCAGTCGCTTTCCCAATCACGTCCCGCACGGGAAGATGCAGAAAGTCCGCGTA
>WNFS01001121.1_pt1 | contig 20726 bp, 22 predicted proteins | sample 5400141 | NCBI WGS metagenome assembly WNFS01 (sample SAMN13153358, study PRJNA577476) | soil metagenome | isolation source: 60 cm saprolite under Madrone tree | place: USA:California | collected 2016-06-14
CGAGTCTGAACCCCTACCGCATAGGCCAGCCTCGCCGACCACGATCATGCCGGCGCGGGACACGATCAGCCCCCGAGGGCAGCCCCGGCGTCCTGGAGCGCCTTGCCAGAGTCCTGCAGGCTCTTTCCCGCCGCGGCCATGTCATCGGCATTGGCGCGCAGGCTGTCCCGAATGTCGGGCATGGCCCGCCGAAGATCGCGCATCGCGTTCGCCACCGTCAGGAGGGCGGCCCGGACATTGTTCAGATTGTTCGCGACCACTCTGACACTGGCCGCCGCCGCCAGAAATGGACGCGCGGTTCCAATCGTGACGCCGGTCACGAATCGCAGGCGTCCCACCACCGGGAAAGTCACGGCGGCGGTCCGCGCGGTGATCGTCGGAATCCTGATCCCTCGCAGGGCTGTGTCCACCGCCCGGAGCGGGGGAACCGCTAGCCCCAGCAGGTTGCGTGTGGACCTCGTGCCCGTCTCGACGGATTGCAGCGATGGCACGACGTCGCCGTCAGCGGAAAGCGCGCGCGCGACCCTCTTCGTGAACTTGGAAGCCGTGATGAGCTTCTCCCCGGTCGAGGCCGTCGCATCTCCCGCCGTGGTGAGGCTCTTGCCAACTTTTTGAGGGTCGAATGCCATGACGGTCTCCTTTCGGATATGGGGTCAGGTTGAGACGAAACCCGACAAATTTATCGGATAGTCGCACAACTTTGTATTCCGCGTGTAAGCGGAAGCGTCGCGCCCTCCGTCTCAAGGACGGCCGCATCTCAAGGAGGCGCGACATGCCAAGACGCGTGGTGGTAGTGGGGCTCGCGATGCTGCTGTGCGCAGGCTGTGTATCGGTCCCGACAGGGCCAACCGTCAAGGTGATGCCGGGCCCGGAGAAATCGTTCGATCAGTTCCAGACGGACGACGCAGTCTGTCGCCAGTGGGCTCTTCAGCAGGCCGGGGGAAACCCCCAGACGGCCTTCGCGCAGGGAGCGGGCAGCGGCGCTGCGATCGGGACGGTTGTCGGCGCCGGCTTGGGCGCGGCGATTGGTGCCGTGGCGGGCCATCCGGCGGCGGGCGCACTCCTGGGCGGGACGGCGGTCGGCGCCAATGCGGGCCAGTCGGCGGGCTACGGGTTCCAGCGGCGCTACGACAGGGCCTACGAGCAATGCATGTACGCGAAGGGCAACGATGTCCCGCGGGAAGGACCGCCGGCGTCACCGACTCCGCGCCGCTGAGCGTCGGCGCGACCGCTACGAACGCGTCCTGTCCGCTAGCCCGACGGCTTCTCCGCGCGAACGTAGAGAAAGAGCGCGGCGTGGTCGCGCCAACCGCGCTGGCTTGGATGGGCCTGGCAGTACTCCTCGGAGGGCCGCGGCTCCTCTATCTGCCTGAGCACGAACCCGGCCCCGATCACGGTGTTGACGTACTCCGAGAGCGTGCGATCGAATCTCGGCACGACGAACTTAGGCGCCTCCGGCGGGGCGTCGGTGAAGCGCCAGCCGTCAATCCACCCGGCGGGATCGAAATAGTCACCGACGACCCAGTTGACCTTGACCCCTTCTTCGTTGCGGATCCAGCGTGAACCCTTGGTGATGAAGCACGGGTGCGTGATGCTGAAGGCGAGCATCCCGCCCGGGCGAAGCACGCGGAAGGCCTCTCGGATGGCGAGGTCGAAGCGCGGACCGTCCATGAGCGCCATGAACGAGACCACCGCGTCGAAGCTCGCGCCCGCGAAGATGGAGAGGTCCGCATAGGACGCGCGCGCATAGCGGATGTCCAGCGACTCACGCACCTCCTCCGCCGTCGCCAGCGCGATCATCCGCTCCGAGATGTCCACGCCGCTCACGCGCGCGCCCTGTCGCGCGAGGATGCGCGAGTTGTAGCCCTCCCCGCACCCGGCGTCCAGCACCTGCTTCCCGCGAAGATCCCCGATGAACTCCAGGAACGCCGGATTGTTCAGCCGCTCGCGGGCAATGTCGTGGCCCTTGCGGACCTCGTCGGCCCACGGGTTCGCGTTGCCGTCCCAGTACCGGGCGACGTCCTCCTCGGAGAACTCAGGTGCGCTCAAGCCTCTGCCCCCCACGCCGGCACCGCTACTGGGCGAGCGCTCCCCCGTCGATGACGAGCTCGCTGCCGGTCATGTAGGAGGAGTCGTCCGAGGCGAGATAGAGCACGGCGCTCACGATCTCGGCCACGGTGCCCATCCGCCGGAGCGGCACCCGCTGGAGCCGCCGCTCCATAGCCTCGCGGTCGCGGAAGGCGGAGTGGAACATCTCCGTGTCCACCGGGCCGGGATGCACGGAGTTGCAGCGGATCATGTCCTTCGCGTGCTGGCTCGCCGTCACCTTCGTGAAGATCCGGATGGCGCCCTTGCTCGCGGCATACGCCGGCTCCTGGTGCAGAGATTGTCCGATCCCGGCCACCGAAGAGATATTCACGATCGAGCCTCCGCCGGCGCGGCGCATGGCCGGAATCGCGTACTTCGTGCCCAGGAACACGCCCTTGGCATTGACGGCCATCACCTGGTCCCACTCGGCGACCGTGCGCTCCTCGATCGGGACCCGCGGGATGACGATCGCGGCGTTGTTGATCAGGATGTCCAGCCGTCCGTAGCGTTCGGTGGCGGTCTGCACCGCGGCCTGCCAGTCCGCCTCGCTCGTGACATCCAGATGCACGTACGTGGCCTCGCCCCCCGCCGCGCGGATGGCGGCCTCGACCTTCTCGCCCTCGGTATCCCGGATGTCGCCGAAGACGACCTTCGCGCCTTCCCGGGTGAACGTCTCGGCCTCGGCCGCTCCCTGCCCGCGAGCTCCGCCGCTGATCAGCGCGACCTTCCCGTCGAGTTTTCCCATGGCCGCCGATCATACCCCGGTCCGCCGGCCACCGCGACGGCGTTGACAAGCCGGGAGTGCCGTGCGAGAGATCGCTCCCATGCAAGAGGAACCGACCTCCCTCCGGATCGACGACCCGGGTGTGCGGGCGCTCTTCACAGAATCGGCCCGCTTCCAATCCTGGCTCGACGTGGAAGCGGCCCTGGCGCGGGCTCAGGCCGAGCTGGGCATCATCCCCGAGGCCGCCGCCCGCGAGATCATCGACAAGGCGCACCTGTCCTACCTGGATCTGGCGGCCGTGCAGGAGGGCTTGGCCCGCACCGGACATCCGCTGGTGCCGCTGGTGTGGGCGCTGGATCGCGCCTGCACGGGCGACGCCGGCGGCTACGTGCACTGGGGTGCGACCACCCAGAACGTCACGCAGACCGGCCAGCTCCTCCAGGTGCGCCGGGCCCACGACATCTTCCTGCGCCAGCTCGCGACCATCCTGACCACGCTCGCCGACCTGGCCGAGCGCACCAGGGACGTCCTCCTCCCCGGCCGCACCCACGGTCAGCACGCGGTGCCCGCGACGTTCGGCTTCAAGGTAGCGGTGTGGATCGACGAGCTGGGTCGTCACGTGGAGCGCCTCTGGGGATGTGAAGACCGCGTGTTCGTGGCCATGCTGGGGGGCGGCGCGGGGACGCTCGCCTCGCTGGGCGAAGCCGGCCTCGCCACCCAGGAGAGGATGGCCGCCTACCTCGGGATGCGCCCGATGCCCCTGCCCGCGCGGACCATCGGCGATCACCAGGCCGAGTACGTCACGCTGCTCGGCATGCTCGCCGCGACGTGCAGCAAGATCGGGCGCGAGATCTACACCCTGATGAAGCAGGAATTCGGCGAGCTCGAGGAGCCGGTGCCGCCGGGCACGGTCGGGAGCAGCACCATGCCGCAGAAGCGCAATCCGAAGCTGTCGCAGGACATCATGGCCGCCGCCGCGCAGATCCGCGCGCTCGTGCCGCTGGCGCTCGAGGCCATGCAGACCGAGCACGAGGCCGACCGCACGACGAGCATCATGATGAGCCGTGCGCTGGTGCAGGCCTGCGAGCTCACCGGCGACACGCTGCAGCGGATGATCGTGCTGCTGGACGGGCTGCAGGTGTTTCCGGATCGCATGCGGGAGAATCTCGACCTCTCGGGCGGCCTGATCATGGCCGAGGCGCTCATGCTCGAGCTGGGCAGGCAGATCGGACGGCAGCGGGCTCACGATGCGGTCTACGAGGCGGCGCAAGCCTCGGTGACCGAGGCGCGCCCGTTTCGCGAGACGCTGGCCGCGGACCCACACGTGAGCGCCGGCCTCACGTCGACCCAGGTCGACGCCCTGCTCGACCCCGCCCGGTACACCGGGCTCTGCAGCCAGTTCGCCGAGCGCGGGGCCGCGACGGGCCGTGAGATCGCCGCCTCGATCGGGCGGCGGCTGGCCGATCGATAGGCCATGCTGCCGACGCACGGGCGCTACGACTACTCGAACATCACGACGCGTGCCGACTATGCCTGGCCCGGCGGACGCCGGCTGGCCGTCTACGTGGCGCTCAACATCGAGGCCTTCGGCTTCGGCGTCGGCAAGGGCGCGGCCATCGCGCCGCCGGACCAGGCGCAGAGCCACAGCATCTACAGCTGGCGGGACTACGGCAACCGCGTGGGCATCTGGCGCCTCTTCGAGCTCCTCGACGAGCTGGGGATACCGGCCGAGGCCCAGATCAACACCGCGATCTACGAGATGGCGCCGGACATCCCGGGGCGGCTGCGCTCGCGGGGCGACGAGATCCTCGGTCACGGCGTGACCAATTCCGATGAACAGGGTCACCTGAGCGAAGACCAGGAGCGCGCGCTGATCGACGCAGTCACCGCCACCATCGAGCGCCATGAAGGGGCGCGGCCCATCGGCTGGATGAGCCCGTGGCTCTCGAACAGCCCGGTCACGATGGACCTGCTGCAGGAGGCGGGCTACCGCTACGTGATGGACTGGACGATGGACGATCAGCCCGTCTGGATCCGCACGCGCAAGGGACGGATCCTCGCCATGCCCTATCCGATCGAGGTCAACGACACGCGCGGGATCGTCTGGTACCGCTACACCGCCGACGAGTTCGCCGACATGATCGTCGACCAGTTCGACGAGATGCTCGCGCAGTCAGCGCGCCAGCCCCTCGTGTGCCCGATCTCCCTGCACCCGTTCGTCATCGGCCGTCCGTATCGCATCCGCCGGCTGCGCCGGGCGCTCCAGCACATCCTCGCGCACCGGGACCGCGTCTGGCTGACGCGCCCGCGCGAGATCTGCGCCCACGTCGAGTCGCTCGCTCCTGGTATCGTTCCCGGGAGCTGACGCGGCCAGCCTGGGACTTGACGCCCCGGGCGTCTGGGGGTACTTAAATGGGTACCTTTCCGGTCGGGGATGGCGGTCGGAAGTGATGACTCCAGCGGTCCACGGGCTTTTCCACGAACGAACGGTTCACACGAAGCGGAGGTGACTCATGGCATTGCGGATCAACAGCGAGGCTCCCAATTTCACCGCCGACACCACTCAGGGCAAGATCAATTTCCATGAGTGGATCGGCAATGGGTGGGCCATTCTGTTCTCCCACCCCAAAAACTTCACCCCGGTCTGCACGACCGAGCTCGGGTACATGGCCGGGCTGAAGCCCCAGTTCGACAAGCGCAATTGCAAGATCATCGGCCTGAGCGTGGATTCGGTGCCCGACCACGAGAAGTGGTCCAAGGACATCGAGGAATCGCAGGGGCACGCCGTCAACTATCCGCTGATCGGCGACTCCGAGCTGAAGATCGCGAAAGCCTACGACATGCTGCCGGAGGAGTCCGGCACCACGGCGCAGGGCCGGACCGCGGCCGACAACGCCACCGTGCGCTCGGTCTTCGTCATCGGGCCGGACAAGAAGGTCAAGGCGATGCTGACCTATCCGATGAGCACCGGCCGCAACTTCGACGAGGTCCTGCGCCTCCTCGATTCCTGCCAGCTGACGGCGAAGCACAAGGTGGCGACGCCCGTGAACTGGAAGCAGGGGGAGGACGTCATCATCGTGCCCGCCGTCTCGGACGCCGACGCCAAGCAGGCGTACCCGGGCGGCTGGAAGTCGCCGAAGCCGTACATCCGGATCGTTCCCCAGCCGAAGTAGGCTCGGAAGAACGCTCGCCGGCGGCGGCCCTGGCGCTGCCGCCGGTGAGCCCGTTCCCCGGCGCCCGTGGCTCGCTCGCGCGCCCCGCGATTGCTTGACAACCCTGGACGGGGAGACTAGGGTTTGCGCAAGCTTCGCACGCGCGCGCAGGGAGGACCACCTCATGGGCGAGATCCTCGGCCTCGGCATGACGCACTACCCGCCGCTGACCGGTCACGACCGGGACATGGCCAACATCTTGCGCACCGTCCTGCGCGACCCGGGCCTGCCCGAGCGCTACCGTGACCCCGCGAGCTGGCCCGAGCCGATGCGGCGAGAGTACGCCGAGGACGGCGGGACCGCGGCGGCGGCCGCGCATCGCGAGAGCCTGCTCCGTCACTTCCGCCACGCGCGCACGCTGCTCGACGATTTCCGGCCTGACGTCGTCGTCATCTGGGGCGACGACCAGCACGAGAACTTCACCGAGGACGTCATTCCGCCGTTCTGCGTCCTTGCCTACGACAGCATCGAGGCGAAGCACCGGCCGCGCGACGCCGGCCACAACGTGTGGGACGAAGGCCCGGACACGGTGTTCCGGATCCCCGGCCATCGCGAGGCCGGCAAGTTCCTGGCGCGTCGGCTGCTGGAGCAGGACATCGACGTGTCATACGCCTACAAGCCGCTGCACCACCCCGGACTCGCGCACGCCTTCCTCAACACGGTCATGTATCTCGACTACGATCGCGTCGGGTTTCCCTTTCCCGTCGTCGCGTTCCAGGTCAACTGCTACGGGCGGCGCGTGATCGCCCAGCGTGGCTTCCGCGGCAGTCTCGAGCGCCCGCTCGGCGACGCCGACCTCGACCCGCCTTCGCCGTCGCCCAAGCGCTGCATGGAAGCCGGCGCCGCCGTCGCGCGAGCGATGCGCGAGAGCCCGTGGCGCGCGGCGCTGATCGCCTCGTCCAGCTGGTCGCACGCGTTCCTGACCGACAAGAATCATCAGCTCTACCCTGACATCGCAGCGGACCGGCAGCTGTACAAGGCGCTCGAGCGTGGTGACTACGAGACGTGGCGCGGGACCCCGCTCGCGGACATCGAGGCCTCCGGCCAGCAGGAGATGCTCAACTGGTTCATGCTCGCGGGTGCGATGGAGGAGTTGGGCCGCAAGCCCGACGAGTGCGAGTTCCTCGAGTCCTGGATCTTCAACTCCAACAAGTGTTTCGCGGTGTTCAAGCCATGACGACATCCACGATCCCCCGGCTCACCGGCGACATCCGCCATCTCATCCCCAAGCTCGGCCTCCGCGACTACTGGTATCCGGCCATCGCCGATCGCAGGGTCGGCTCGCGGAAGCCGGTGAAGGTCTCGCTGCTGGGAGCGGAGCTGTGCCTCTTCCGAGGCGCGAACGGCGCGGTGGCGGCGATCCAGGACGTCTGCCCGCACCGGGGGGCGCGGCTGAGCGAGGGCGACTGCCACTACCGCGGCACCGTGGCGTGCCCGTACCACGGCTGGGTCTTCGACGAGAGCGGCAAGAACGTCGCGGTGCTCTCCGAGGGGCCTGACTCCGGCGTGTGCGGCAAGCCGGGCAGCGAGGCAAAGGTCTACCCGACGCACACGCTCAAGGGCCTCGTCTTCGTGTGGATGGGGGACGGCGAGCCCGCGCCCATAGAGGAGGACGTGCCCGAGGAGTTCTTCGATCCGGACGCGCTCGTGCAGATCGGGCTGGTCTACTGGAAGTGCAACTGGGAAGTCGCCCTCGAAAACTCCATGGACTCGCACGTGAACTACGTCCACCGCAACGCCCTCGTCGTCATGCGTGGGGGCTTCATCGCGCGCGGCGCGCAGGGCGAGCATCCCATCTTCGTGGGCAACGGCTTCGGCGGCGACGTGGGCGAGAGCAACTACATGCGCCGGAGCCCGACGCAGGACCTGTATCCGAACGGCTGGCGGTGGCCCAAGACCAACTACCGCCGCTTCTGGACGTGGCTCACCCGGCCGCTCGCGGATCGCGCGCGCCGAAACATCCCGCCGCCGCGCTCCGCGCGGTGGTGCGGCGGGCATCACCTGCCCGGCATGTTCCGTGCGGAGTTCGGCTGGGACCTCTACACGCGTATGTGCGTGCCGGTCGAGGAGCACCTGACGCGCGTCTGGTACTACCACTGCACGCGGCCGAAGAACGCGTGGCGACGCTTCTGGGACCGCGCGGCCTACGCCGCGCTGCGCCGCTGGATCATCGAGTACAATTTCTCGCGCCAGGACGAGCGCGTGATGCTGAACCAGCGCTACGATACCCCGGAGAAGCTCTCGGGCACCGACGCGGAGGTCATCCAGTGGCGCCGGCTCGTGGTGACGAAGCAGCATGGCGGTCGCGACGCCGCCTTCGACTACCGCAACCCCGACGACCTCCCGCCCGACCACGTGCCGCTCAACCGCGTATCCGTGCGCTACCTGCAGGAGGAGATGCGGGCGAAAGCGAGGGGCGCGCGCCCGTGATCACGCGGCGCCGCTTTCTGCAAGGCGCCGCGCTCGGGGCCGCCGCCACGTTGGCCCCTTCCCGGGGGCCGGCGGCACAGCCGGCCGACTGGCCGCAGACGGTGGCGGCCGCGAAGAAGGAAGGCAAGGTCGTCGTCAACACGTTCCCCGGCGACGGCTACAAGCGCGCGCTCAAGACGTTCAGCCAGGCGTATCCCGACATCAAGCTCGAGCACACCGGGTTGCACTCGCAGGACTTCGCCCCGCGCGTCATCCAGGAGCGCCAGGCGAGTCTGTTCACCTGGGACGTGGCGCTGATCCCGACGAGCACGGCGCTCCAGGTGCTGCGGCCGGCCGGCGTGTGGGATCCCGTGCGTCCCGCCATCGTGCTGCCGGAGGTGAAAGACGGCTGGGAGGGCGGCTTCGAGCGCGGCTTCGCGCTGGTCAAGGACCGCGCGCTCTGCTACGGCTTCGTCGCGGTGCGGGGCGGCGGCGTCACCATCAACACCGACCTGGTCAAGGAAGACCAGGTGCGCGGGCTGAAGGACATGCTCGACCCCCGCTGGAAGGGCAAGCTGCTCTTGCCCGACGTCCGCGTGATGGGCGATTCCTTCTGGCCGATGACCGCCGCGCGCCTCAACATGGGCGACGACATCATCAAGAAGCTCTTCGTCGACCAGGAGCCGGTGCTGAGCCGCGACAACCGCCAGGTGGCGGAGTTCATGGTGCGCGGCCGCTATCCCATCGCCCTCGGCGTCAACCCGCAGCTCCTCGCCACGTTCCAGCGGCAGGGGCTCGCCAAGAATCTCAAGCTCCTCCACTTCCCCGAAATGGCCTCGATGAGCTCGAGCAGCAGCACGCTCTGGCTCGTCAATCGTGCGCCGCATCCGGCCGCGGCCAAGGTCTTCGTCAACTGGCTTCTCACCCGGGACGCGCAGATCGTCTGGGCCAAGGAGGTCGAGACGAACACACGGCGCGTCGGGATCGAGCCGGGCAACCCGCAGTACGCGGTGCCGCCCGACGCCAAATTCCTCCAGATCGACGCCGAAGACAACCTGCCCGAGGTCGTGAAGACGCAGGACATCGCCCGCGCCGTCATCAAGTAGGTCCAGGCCGATCGAAACGGTTTTAGCGCTCGACGACGTCAGCAAAGCCTTCGGTCCCCACCCGGCGGTGGACCGCGCATCTCTCGAAGTCCGGCGGGGCGAAGTCTTCACCCTGCTCGGACCGAGCGGCTGCGGCAAGACGACCACGCTGCGCCTGGTCGCCGGGCTCGAGCGCCCCGACGCGGGGGAGATCACGCTGCGCGGCCGCATGGTGGCCTCGGTGCCGCGGCGGGTGTTCCTCGCGCCGAACCTCCGGAACCTCGGCATGGTCTTCCAGTCGTACGCGATCTGGCCGCACATGACCGTCTTCGAGAACATCGCCTATCCGCTCACGCTCCGCGGCGTGAAGCGCGGCGTCATCCGCGACAAGGTCGAGCGCGTGCTGGGCCTGGTCGGACTCGAGGGACTCGAGGCGCGCGCGGCCACGCTGCTGAGCGGCGGCCAGATGCAGCGCCTGGCTCTCTGCCGGGCGCTCGTGTACGAGCCGGATCTCCTGCTGCTGGACGAGCCGTTCAGCAACCTCGACGCCAAGCTCCGCGAGCAGATGCGGATCGAGCTGAAGCTGCTCCAGCGCCGGCTCGGCATCACGGTGCTCTTCGTGACCCACGACCAGATCGAGGCGCTCAGCCTGTCCGACCGCATCGCGGTGATGCAGCGCGGGCGCGTCGAGCAGGTCGGCCCGCCCCGCCGCCTGTACGAGCACCCGGCCTCCGGCTTCGTGCGGGACTTCCTGGGCCAGACCGTGATCCTGCCTGGCCGCGTCGCCAAGCTCGCGCCCGGCGAGCCTTCGGCCACCGTCACCGTGGAGCTGAACGGAGCGCTCGCCGGCTCCACGCTCGCCGGCAGGGGGGCGCCGGGCGTGCTCCTGTCCGCGGGCGCGGACGCGCACGTCGCCATTCGCCCGGAGGACATCGAGGTGATGCCCGACGACCATCCGTGGCCGGACGGCCACGCGCTGACGGGCGTGATCGAAGCCCTCCTGTTCGTGGGCGACCGTTACGAAGCGCGCGTGGCACTGGGGGGCGAGCACAGCATCCTGCTGCTCGTCTCCCGGGCACGCGAGTGGCGGGAGGGGCAGCGCCTTCGTCTCGCCTTCCCGCCGGAGATGGTGAGCGTGTGGCCGGCCTGACCCAGGCGATCGCGGCGCCGGGCCCGCGGAGGATCGAGCTCCAGTCGGTGCTCTGCACGGTCGTCCTCGCGCTGGTGGCCTTTTGCGTCGTCTTCCCGATCGTCCTCGTCGTGCTCCAGAGCTTCCAGGTCGCGGCGCCGGGGCAGCCGGCTGCCTACGGCCTGGACGGCTGGCGCGCGGCGCTCGGCGAGCCGGGCCTCCGCGCCGCGCTCGTCAATACCTTCACGGTCACGGTCGTCCGCCAGCTCCTGTCGCTGCCGCTCGCCGTGCTGATCGCCTGGCTGCTCGCGCGCACCGACCTGCCCGGCCGGAGCTGGATCGAGTTTGGCTTCTGGGCCGCGTTCTTCCTGCCGAGCTTCACCGTCACGCTCAGCTGGGTCCTCCTGCTCGATCCCGACTACGGCCTCGTCAACACGCTGGTGGCCAAGCTCCCGTTCGTGGGCAAGGGCCCGTTCAACATCTATTCGTTCTGGGGAATCGTCTGGGTCCACGTCATCACGGGCTCGCTGACGGTGAAAGTCATCCTGCTCACCCCGGCCTTCCGCAACATGAACGCCTCGTTCGAGGAGGCCTCCCGCGTCGCGGGGGGAAGTACGCTGCGGACGGCGCTCCGGATCACCGTGCCGGTGATGGCTCCCGTCATCCTGTCCGTGCTGCTGCTCGGCACCATGGTCTCGCTCCAGACCTTCGAGGTGGAGCAGGTGCTGGGCCTGCCCTTCCGCTTCTTCGTGTTCAGCACGATGATCTACGATCTGCTCATCACCCGCGTGCCGCGCTACGACGCGGCCACCGCGCTCGCCGTCCTCGTCCTCGCCGCCATGCTGCCGCTCGTGCTCGGCCAGCAGTGGCTGACGCGGGGGCGCCGCTACACCACGGTCACGGGGCAGTTCCAGAACCAGCCGCACCGGCTCGGCCGCTGGCGCGCCCCGGCCTCCGCCCTCGTGCTGGCGCTGGTGCTGATCGTGCTGGGCGTGCCCGTGGTGTTCGCCCTGCTCGGCACCTTCATGAGGCTCTTCGGCTTCTTCAACATCGCCGACCCGTGGACGCTCGACAACTGGAAGACGGTGCTGGGCGACGACCAGTTCCTGGGCTCTCTGCGCAACACGCTCGTGCTGGCCGTGGGCACGGCGGCGGTGACGGTCGTGGTGCACTCGCTCATCGCCTACATCGCGGTGCGGACGCGCTACGCGGGAAGGCGCCTCCTCGACTTCATCTCCTGGCTCCCCTTCACGGTGCCGGGCATCATCCTGGGACTGGCGCTCCTGTGGCTGTTCCTGGGCGTGAACTTCCTGCGGCCGCTCTACGGGACGACGGCGCTCCTGATCATCGCCGGGGTGATCTCGGGCATGCCGCTCGGCGTGCAGGTCATCAAGAGCGGGCTCATGCAGCTCGGCGGCGAGCTGGAGGAGGCCTCGCGGATCGCGGGAGCGTCGTGGTGGACCACATACCGGCGCATCGTGCTGCGGCTGATGGCGCCCACGCTGATGGCGGTGGCCATGATCACCTTCGTGGGGGCGGCGCGCAACATCAGCAACTTCGCCCTGCTCTCCACCAGCGCCAACCGGCCGCTGTCGATCCTGCAGCTCGACTACGTTGCCCAGCGCAAGTTCGAGGAGGCGGTGGTCGTCGCATGCATCGTCATGTTCATCTCGCTGGCCGGGGCTCTCTTCGCGCGCCTGCTCGGGCTGCGCGGCAGCAGCGTCGGCTGAGGAGCGCCCGTGAAGCTATCCAAAAAGGTCGCGGTGGTCACCGGCACCAGCCCCAACATCGGCGGCGGCATCGCCCAGGGGCTGGCCGACGAGGGCGCCCTCGTCGCGTGCGTGGACTTGGCGGCGGAGAACGCGCAGCAGTGCGCGGGCTGGATCAAGCAGCGCGGAGGCGAAGCCCTCGGTATCACGTGCGACGTGACGGACGAGGGCCAGGTGGAAGCCATGGTGGCCCGCGTTCGCGACGCCTACGGCGGCATTGACATCCTCGTCAACAACGCCGGCGTCCTCGGCGGGTTGAGCGTGCTCGAGATGCCGCTCGACCGATGGAATCGCCAGGTCGCCGTCAACCTGACCGGAACCTTCCTCTGTACCAAGCACGTGGCTCGGCTCATGGTGGAACAGGGGCGACGCGGCAGCATCGTCGTCATCGTCTCGACGGCCGGGCACCAGGGGCAGGCCGGGAACATCGCCTACACCACGACCAAGAGCGGCCTCTTGAACTTCACGCGCGCCGCGGCCATGGACCTGGTCAAGCACGGCATCCGCGTGAACAGCCTCACCCCGACCGCGACGGACACGGCAGAAGGCATCGAGCGGGCCGTGGCCTGGGGCCGGCCCCGCCCGGAGCCGCGCGGCCGCGTCCTGAACTTCGCGAAGATGCTGCCGATGGACAGGCTGCCCAGCCCGCGTCACTACGCCAGCGCCTGCGTCTTCCTCGCCTCGGACGACGCGGAGATGATCACGGGAACGGATCTCCGCGTCGATGCCGGCGCCATCGCCAAGTACTGGCCCTGGATTCCGCACTCGTGAGCGGCCCGTCCCGGCCACCGCCTCACGAGCGCTTCTTCAGTGGGCGCAGGTCGATGGCGCCGGGCTCTCGTCGCGCATCCGTGCCCGCGGGGAAGATCTGGGCCTTCTGGACCTTCTGGGTACCCGTGGTCGGAAGCGAGTCGACAAAGAGGACCCACCCCGGCGCCTTGTAGTAGGCGAGCCGGTCGAGGCACCACCGCACGAGGCGCTCTGCCGCGGCCACGTCACGGCTGACCCCAGGCATCGTCACCACGCAAGCCATCACTTCTTCCTCGCGCAGCTCGTCGGCCACGGCGAGCACCGCGATCTGGCCGACGTCCTCGTGCGCCTGCAGCACGGCTTCGACCTCGGCGGCGGCGATGTTCTCGCCCGAGCGGCGGATGATGTTCTTCTTCCGGTCCACGAAGACCAGCATGTCGTCGGGCATCCGGCGCGCGACGTCGCCGGTGTGAAACCAGCCGCCACGCCACGCCTCGTCGGTCGCCTGCGGGTTCTTGAGGTAGCCGGAAAAGAATCCGTGCCGCGGACCTTCCGCTCCGCCCCACCGGACGAGCAGCTCGCCCTCGGCTCCCCTTGGGACCTCCCGATCACGATCGTCCGCCACGCGGGCTTCGAGGCCACCCCGCGGCCGGCCGAAAGCCCGCGTGTGGATCTGGCGCGGCTCGATGCTGTCGGCGTAGATACGTCCCGTCTCCGTCATGCCCCATACCTCGACGAGCGGGAAGCCGAAGCGCTTCTCGAAGGTCTCGTGCAGCTCAGGCTCGATACCCGCCCCGAGGCCGAACTTCACACGGTGTCGCCGCTCTTCGGGCGCGGGCGGCTGGTTCAGCAAGAGCGGCGGCATGACGCCCAGGTAGTGGATGATGGTCGCGCGGGATGCGGCCACGTCCGCCCACCAGCGCGACGGGCTGAAGCGGCCGGGCAGGACGAGGCACCCGGCGGTGAGGATCATGCACGTCGCGGATACCGCCTGGGCGTTCATGTGGAAGAGCGGCAGCGGATTGATCAGTCGCTCGCGGCCGTGCTCGAAGACGATGTGTCCGCCCAGGTCGCGATACCACGCGCCGGCGTTCAGGTAATAGAAGTTGGTGAGGATACAGCCCTTGGGGCGGCCCGTCGTGCCCGACGTGTAGAGCAGGCTGCACTCCGTGTCGGCGCCGGGGGCAGGTTGAAGCGGTGGCGGCCCGGGTCGGGCAAGGTCACCAAGGTCGGGCGCCACCACGGGCAACGGCTTCCGGCGCTCGCGCGCGACGGCCTCGAGGTCACGGGTGCGCTCGGGCAGTGACACCGCCACGTCGGCCTCGGAGTGATCCATCAGATACAGCAGCTCGTCGTGCCGGTAGTCCGTATTGATCGGGACGATACCCACGCCGAGGCCATTGAGCGCCAGGTAGTGGAAGAAGAACTCCGGCCGGTTGTCGAGGAGCAGGCCGACCCGATGTCCGTGGCCATAGCCGGCGTCGGCGTAGCGGGTCTGGCACTCGAGCACACGCTCTCGCGTCTCCGCGTATGTCAGCTCGACGCCGTCTGGGCGATAGGAGCGCCCCTGGGCGGGCGGCACGCACAGGAACGGATTGTCCGGCGCCGCCGCCGCCGTGGCCATGAACGCGGCGAATACTGTCTCTTTCTCGCTCATCTCTTCTTTGCCTGGCCGGCCTCGCGCTCGCGCAGCGCCTGGCGATTGACCTTCCCCGCTGGCGTCTTCGGCAGCTCGTCCACGACCTCGATGGCGCGGGGATACTCGTGCTGGCTCAACCGCTCGCGCACCCATCGCTGCAGCTCGGGCAGCAGCTCTGCGTCTTTCCGGCGCGTGACGACGAACGCCTTGGCGATGTGTCCCCGGAGCTCGTCGGCGGCGCCGATCACGGCCGCCTCGCGCACGTCCGGATGACTCATGAGAACGGATTCGATCTCGACCGCGCTCATCGTCCACCCGGCAGAGATGATGGCGTCGTCGGAGCGCCCCGCGTGGAAGAAATAGCCGTCCGCGTCCATGCGGCCGCGGTCCTTCACGAGGAACCACTGGCCTCGGCGCCGCACGGCGATCTCCCCCGTCGCGCCCGGAGGCAGCGGCTGGCCCTCGGCATCGACGATGCCGACCTCCCAGCCGGGGGCGGCCTTGCCGAGCGCCCCGGCGCGGACTTCGTAGCCCGTGAACCCCGGATAGCTGACGATGATCACGCCCACTTCGGTGGACCCGTACATGCTGCGCGGCGTGACGCCGAACGTCTCCTCGACGAACCGCCACGTGCCCTGGTCCATGGGCTCCCCGGTGAACGAGAGCTTGGCGGGCCGGAACGAATAGCGCTCAGCGAGGCCCGACGCGCGCAGCAGGCGATAGACGGTCGGGGCGGCCGCCATGTTGGTGATCTCGAACGCGCTCAGCGCCTCGAAGATCATCTGGGCCTCGAACCGCCCTGCGTAGCTGCCGACGGCGATACCGAGCGCGAGCGGGGCGATGGTGCCGTGCCAGAGCCCGTGGCCCCATGCCGGCGAGGACGGGCAGAAGTACCGGTCGCCCGGGCGCAGGCCGATGCCGTACAGCGCCGCGATCATGAGCGTGACCACTGAGCGATGGGTATGCTTGACGGCCTCAGGCAGCGCGCGCGTGGTGCCCGACGTGTACTGAAACACCGCGAGGTCGTCGGCCGCCGTCACGGGCGCGTACCCCGCCGGCAGCCCGGCGAGCGCGTCCTCGAAGGCCTCGTCCACGGCCACCACGCGAACGCTGGGAAACTCCGCCCGCCATCGCTCAGCATCGCGATCGACCAGCAGGAGCCTCGGCGAGCAGTCGCCGACGCGGAGGGCAAGCCCCTCCGGACCGAACAGGGTGAAGAGCGGCACGGCGATCGCGCCACGCCTTGCCGCCCCGAACAGCGCACCGTAGAACGGCAGCGACGGGTCGAGCATGATGGCGACCCGCTCGCCGCGCGCCACGCCGCCGGCCTCGAGCCAATGGGCGAAACGAGAGGACCAGGCGGCGAGGGCGCCAAAGGTGTGGATCTCGCGGCCGCCGTCGGCGCGCTGAATGCGCAGCGCAACGGCCTCCGGCGGGTGACGATCGACGCATTCGTGAGCGAGGTTCAGCTGCTCCGGCGTGCCGTCGACCAGCTCCCAGAGCGCCTTCCACTGGAAGGTGCGGAGCGCCGTCGGGTAGTCGTGGATCTCGAGCAGCCTGGCGCTCATCCGACGCGGGGCGACGCTAGGACGGATCCAGCCCGACGATCTCGTTGAAGCGCCCGAAGCCGATGTAGAGCGTCGTGTGCGCGACCAGCTCGATGATCTCGGCGTCCGAGAAGTGGCTGCGCAGCTCCGCCCATTGCGCGTCGTCGACCTTCTGGTGATCGACGGCGAGCTTCTCGGCGAACCGGATGGCCGCCCGCTCGCGCGCGCTCAGCAGGTCGGAGCTCTCGTCGTTGATCGCCGCGATCTTGGCTTCCGTCGCTCCCGCATGCCGGGCCCCGGCATAGCGCACGGTGAGTCAGAAGCGGCAGGCGTTGAGCCCGGCGATCTTCAGCCGCACCAGCTCGCGGAGCACCGGGTCGATCGTGCCCTCGCGGGCGAGGGTCGCCCGGTAGGCGGTCAGCGCCTTGAGCACGGCGGGGTTCCGCGCGTAGGTGCGCGTGCTCGCCGAGGTGCCGGACTGGCGCTCGGACTCCTCGCAGAGATGCCGGATCTCGTCGTCGACCTCGTGGATGCCCAGGGGCTCGATCCTCGCCATCGTCGTCTCCTCGTTCGTGGTGCGAGAGCGTGTCGATCTGACCGCTGTCGAGGATACGACAAACCGGGCAGGCGAGGCACCGGAGAATCCCGGCGATTTCGCCGCCAGGCGATCACCGCCAGCGGACGATCGAGGCGCCGAGCGCGGCTATGATCGGGGCGGAGATCCCAAGCGAGCGGCTCTCCTCGCGGGGTCGGCGAGCGCGCCCGGGAGCGAGCCGAAGCGGCGTTCCCGCGTGTGGAAGTGGCTGATGGCGGCGGCGAGATCGGCGGGCCCGAAGTCCGGCCACATCCGCGGCAGGAAGCAGAGCTCGGCGTACGCGCTCTCCCAGAGCAAGAAGTCGCTCAGCCGCTGCTCGCCTCCCGTGCGGATGAGAAGGTCCACGTCGGGAGCGCCCGAGCCGCCGTACGCCGCACCGAGGCGGGTGGAGAAGGCTTCGCGGTCGAGAACGACTCCCCCGCGGCCGCGTGTGAGGGCCCGCAGGATCATGTCGCGCGCCGAATAGTCGATGGCCAGGCGCACGTGCAGGCGGCGGGCGCGGGCGGTCGCCGCTTCGGCTCGCTCCGCGGCCTCGCGAAGGGCCGGGCTGAGCCGGTCGCGCCGCCCGATGAGCGAGAGGCGCACACCCCGCGCCGCGAGCCCGGCGCCATGGCGCCGCAGGAACGAGCCCAGGAGCGCCATGAGGCCGTCCACCTCCGCGCGGGGGCGCTTCCAGTTGTCGGATGAAAAGGCGAAGAGGGTGAGCGTCCCCACCCCGAGGTCCGGGGCGGCCTCGACCACGCGCCTTGCCGCGCGGACGCCGGAGCGGTGACCCGACAAGCGAGGCAGGCCGCGAGCGGCGGCCCATCGGCCATTGCCGTCCATGACGATGGCGACATGAAGCGGCGGCGGGAAGCTCGATTGCAAATTACTTTGTATCATGGAGTCACTCCTCAAAAAAAAGAGCGCGCGGCCTCACCGCCCGAGCGTGCCGCGGGTGGCGCGGATCAGCGCCTCCATGTGGTTGAGGTAGCGGCCGAGCTCGCGCCGCCCGACCTGGGCCAGGCGGTACTCGGTCCGAGGCCGCCGCCCCTCGAAGCTCTTGGTACACACGACGTACTCGGCTTCCTCGAGCTTGCGGCAGTGGGCGGAGAGGTTGCCGTCCGTGGTCTCGAGGAGCGCCTTGAGCTCGTTGAAGCTGAGCGTTCCCGCCGCCGCGAGGGCGCTGACGATGCCGAGGCGGAGGCGGTGGTGGACAAGGCTGTCCAGGGCCGTTTCGGGAGCCCGCGTGGATCGCGCGCGAGCCGTCGGCACGTGCCCCGGATCGCGGCCGTCCTGGTCTCGCCGGCGGGCGGCGCCGGCGTCAGCCACCGTAACGCCTCGCGATCAGCACGCCGAAGACGATGTGAAGCCCGCCGAATCCGGCCGCGAGGAAAGCCGTGCCGTATGCGGGCGGCGCCAGGAGCGCCAGAGCGCCCAGGACCATGAAGGCCACGCCCATGGCCGGCACCACGCGCACCGAGAAGCTGCCCCCCGCCACCACGCCTGCGCCGTAGAGGAGGAGCCAGAGGCCGGGCAGAAGCGGGTAGAGCCCCGCGCGGGCGAGCGCGGCGGTGAGCAGGGCGCCCGCCACCACGGACGGAGCGAGACCGAGAGCGAATTTCCGGGCCGGGCCCGAGAGAAGCGGAAGGCCCGCGGCGCGGCTCTTGCGCGCGGCCGCCAGCACGGCCAGCGGCGCCGAGACGACGACGAGAGCCAGCCAGACGAGAAACCAGCGGACGGCGGTGGGCTGAGCTTCGGCGGCTGCCCCCGTCACCAGGGCGAGCGCACCGATCAGGACGAGTCCCCAGCCGGAGAAGGTGGTGAAGGCGGCGGCGCCTTCCATGGTCTCGCGGATGAAGCGCAGATCCGCCAGGGCGCGGTCGTGGAGCGCCGCCGGCGGCGCGGCGGGTCGGGGTTGTGGGGTCGAGGCGGCCATGGGCTACCTCTAGTCCACCTGGCCCAATTCTGTCAAGTACTTTGTAGAATGAAGTGGATAGCCGCTCTCCTCACTTGATCGCCTGGGGATTGATCGGCGAGCCCGTGCCGCGGCTGATCACGAGCGGGGGCGCGCAGAAGAAGAACTCGTACACGCCGTCGGCGGCGCAGTCCTCGCCGAGCTCCTTCAAGTAGAAGATCTCGCCGTGCACGATTCCGATGGCCGGGATCGTGACCCAGTGCCACGGCTGGAAGACCTCCGGCCCGGTATCGTTCGGCCTGACCTCGATCCCCCAGGTGTCACTGCAGATCCCGGCGATCTGCTTGCCATGGATCCAGTCCAGGCTCTCGAAGGCCAGCCCCGGCGCGTCGCCACCCGCGTAGCCGCCCCACTCGCCCTTCTGCAGCCGGTCCTCCATCTGCCCCGTGCGGATGATCACGAAATCGGCACGTCGCACTTCGACGCCTTGCTTCGCCGCCGTCGCGTCCAGATCGGCGACGGTGATCCCGTACCCGTCCTGGAGGTACGGCACGCCCTTGTGGCGCGCCACATCGAGGAGGACGCCGCGGCCCACCATCTTGTCCGCGAACTTCTCGATGCCGTTCCGGTGCGCCCCGCGGCTGTCGACGAGGGTGGCCGGATACCCGTTCCACATCTGCTCCTCGAGGAAGACGTGGGACAGCGCGTCCCACTGCGTGGCGGCCTGGGTCGGGAGGTTGATGGCGTCGTCGGCATAGCGCAGGCCCGGGGTGACGTCGTGCTTGCCGGCGACGGCGTCGGTGCCCGTGGCCAGCATCTGGTGCAGCGGGTTCCAGCGGCCGCCGAAGATGCCGCGCTGCGGGCCGTTCTCGTCGAGCTCGAGCCCGAGGCGGAAGACCCTGCCCTTCTTCACGAGCCGCGCCGCGTTGACGATGTCCTGGGGCGTGATGAAGTTGAGAACGCCGAGCTCGTCGTCCGGGCCCCACCTGCCCCAGTTCTTGAGCTCCTCGGCCTTCTTCAGCACGTCGTCCTTCGTCAGTTTTGGCGTCAGTTTTGGCGTCAGCTTCGGCACGGTCCCCTCCGAGGCAAAAAGAGATTCAAGTCGAGCGGGCGGGGTCAGGTCTTACAATCGGACATTTGGTCCAGGACACGAGCGTCGAGCCGGCGCAAAGCTCGACCCGGCAATGCGTCAATGCAAGACCTGACCCCGATAAGAGCTAGGACTTCCGCGAGGTCTTCGAGAAGAACGCGCCCATCAGGGGCTTCAGCGTCTTCCCGTCGCAGCCCGGACACTTGTAGTCGCCACGCTCGCGCTCGCTGATCGTGAGCGTCAGGCCCACTTCCTTCTTGCACTTCTCGCAATAGAACTCGTAGTTCGGCATGTCTTCTCCTCCTCAGCCTACCGAGGGGCCGGTGTCGAGTCTCGGCGTCAGGAAGAAGGCTACGCCTCGCGCCATGCCGGCGCTAGACGCGCCGCGCTATGGGGCCAGGTCTAGCGATCCGACAGTCATCTGCTCACAGCTTGTCCGACGGAACCTCGCCGGTGAAACCGGGGATCATCAGCACGCAGAGCCGGTTCACGTTCGACGACGCCGTGATCACGTGGTGCAGGCCCGCCGGGAACAGCGCCATCTCGTTCTGGCCGAGGCGTTGCTCCGCGTACCGGTTGGCCGCCGGATCATAGGTCTTGAGGTCGATCCAGCCGTCGAGAACGAAATAGATCTCGTCGAACGTGGGATGGTAGTGCGCGATGGTCGGCTCGATATTGAGACAGATTGCCACGTTGAGCTTCGAGTAGTCCGACGACGACAGGATCATGTCGACCCGGCCGCACGTCGCCGTCTGGTTCTGCACGATGTCCTTGACGAGCTTTACCAGCATG
>WNFS01001007.1_pt1 | contig 20702 bp, 16 predicted proteins | sample 5400141 | NCBI WGS metagenome assembly WNFS01 (sample SAMN13153358, study PRJNA577476) | soil metagenome | isolation source: 60 cm saprolite under Madrone tree | place: USA:California | collected 2016-06-14
ATGCAAACGTTCTTCGTCGGCAAGCACCAGTGGTGCTTTTGGCCGTCCAGTAATCATGGGACTCCTCCAGCAAACAGGATGATCCCACTATATAAGAGGTTAAAGACTTATTCAAGTTATTTACGAAACACGACACTAGCCAAGCCATGAGAAAGAGGAGTCCGAACGTGACGGCTGTTCCGATACACGCATTAGGATGGGGGTCTAGCAAACGGTAGAGACCCATAACCGCTAACCAAAGTAGAACAATAAATAGACACCCCCAAATACCCATCGCCGTTGAGTATCGAACAAACTAATCTACCGGAGAGACTTGACCGATTTAACAAGTACTATCGAACAGCAAAATGCTCGACAAGATTAACGAATATTGGTGGCCCTGCATCATCCCATGAACCCTTTATCAGTTTGCAAAGCCCTCCAGTAATAAGAATTCCTCCCCCGAGAACGATAAAGCCCCCAAGCCCAAACCCTGTTCTAATCAAATCTATTCCCAGGGCGATGATAACGATTCCAACTGGCAACGCTAATATAAGTGCGCACATGACCGCACCTTTTACCACACATTAACTGAATTGGATTCTCGAAAAAGAAAACGGGTGAGCCCCTCCCACAAGGCCCACCCTCAGGCCGCGTGTCCTCACCCCACGCGACCACTTCGCCCAGCGGGGAGCCGGGCGCAACTGCATCTTATTCGGCGCCTCACCAAGAATCAACAATCTACGCGGTCCTCACTGTTTCTTCGGTTTGCGCTTCGGGTGCTCGAGAAGATGATGCCTTCGCTGGCGGACAGGTGCTCGCGCTCCTCTTTCAATTAAGTCTTGGTGCCGACTGGCAATCAGAGTGATCAAACTTTGATGATGTTTGAATCCGAGTATGCGAGCCGCTGCCGTCACCTTACCGCCAGTCTCCTTAAGTGCCAGCCTAATAAGATGGCCCTCGTAACGATGCACGGCATCCCAAAACGAGAAGCCTTTCCAATGAGGCGGCGCGGGAATAGCGTGGGTTATGAAAAGCGACCTGAAGGCATTTGCCAGCCGCCTAAGAGTAGCGGTGTCCTGCGTCTTTTCTAATAGAACGCCAGCATGATCAATTATGGCCCACACTGCTTCGTTGGATAAACGCGCACCGAGTAACTCGATAATGGTTAAGGCACTCACTCCCGCACTCTCAAAGTCGCCAACTTGCTCAGCAACGGCAATGGCTCGCTCTAGAGATGCTCGCGCTTGATCGGAATGATCTAGACGCACCAACGCGATTCCATGCGTAGTTAGGGCTTCAGCCAGCAGTGACAGTTCGTCGCCCTTTTCAAGTGTACGCACCGCAGCGCGAGCGGTCTTTTCTGCTTCTACAGTTCGCCCTTCCGCTAATAGCACTCGTGCGCGTGTGTCATCTACTTGGCCCAGATGTACATTATCTTTCAGCCGGGTCATAAGCACCTGAGCACGATCCAAATGCTCGTGAGCTTCTTCAAACTTGCCGATAATCCCAAACAACGATCCGATGTTGTTTTCGACACAAGCCTGATAGCGCGTATGTCCGGCCTGTTCAAAATGAAAGCTTGCGGCTGCATATTCCATTAGCACGCGATCCGTGTAATATTCGCGGTTCTCAGCCGCTCTCAAGTCTTTCAACGTGGTGGCAAGGCCGTTATGAAAATGCGCCGCGAGTGAGTGATTGGTTACTTCATCAAACAAAGGAGCAGTTTCGTTGTAAACGCGCAGAGCTTCATTTAGTCGCTGTGATGCTCTTTCGACCTCAGCTTTCCAGATCAGCGCTATCGCTCTTGGTTCGACATCGTGTTCGTCAAACTCAGCCAACGCCTCCTGTAGTGTCACGCGGGCCTCATCGTAAGCACCGGCGCGCCAGTAGCAGACCGCAAGATCACTGCGCGCTTCCCCTACTTTGTTTCTCTTACCTAGCTCTTCAAACATCCTGACGCTCTCACTGATCAAGTCCTTTGCCATTTCCTGCGAGCCTTCGATCTGACCGGCACTCCCAAGCCATCCCGTGAGCGCGCCGACACGTTGAAGCACTTGGGCCTTTGTCTCGTCGTCCAATCCCTCAAGCACTGGTCGCGCCCCTATGCCTTGCCATAACTCCGCCATAGCTTCGCGGGCCGCGTCGAAATCGCCCGCCGCTTCCCGATGTCTGGCGACCCGGCAACGCAAACTTGCGCGTTCGTTCACAGTAAGGCTGGGGTTGTCTATTTCGTCTAGGAGTTCCTTAGCTAAGTGCATGTGAGGATGTCCTTTCTTCACGTCAGTAATGATAATTGCGTCTAGAGTGCTAACATGCCGCCCGCCCTTTCAGGGCAATACCAAGTAACCCTTTCAGGAGATAAACCATGAGAAGATTTCGACAACTTAGCATGGCAGGAGTGCTCGCGCTCATGCTCGCTAACGGCGCATTTGCGGGCTCCATTGGCACTGGGCCTGAGCCGCCACCGCCGTCAGCTACAGCAACGGGAACTGTCGAGACGCCACCAAGCGATGCACAGCCTGTAGCCCCGGCCACCGATCCGGTTGTGGATGTCGCGCTGAATCTGCTGCAAGCCGCGCTGTCGTTGTTCTAACAGTCCGGCCAACTCAATTAGAATTCTAGTCGCCTGATATTGCGTTACTTGGGCAGACTAGCAGAAGTGTGTTCTAACGCCCGGAGATTAGACCGCGAGTCTCCTGCGAACGCAAGAAGTTTTTCGATATGCGCTAAGCGCATCTAAAGGGGTTAATAGTTATTGCAGTAACAATTGCGCTCTTCTTGACTTCAAGAGTCGGAATGCCGAGAGACACCTAAACGACACACAACCACGCCATTACCAATTCTGGCAGACCAAGTGTATAGTCTGTTCCAGCCCCGATCACGTCAACGCAGGATCAGAATCACCGATCCGGCCTCCAGATGGATGCATTTTGAATCTGGAGTTCCCCTTAATGTCAAAACAAAACGCTCGTCCCCCAACGGCTACGCCCAAAGGCCGCATCCTATCCACAGAAGACGACCCCGATACTCGCGATCTTGTTCAGTTGTTATTAAAACTGGAAGGCTTCGAAGTTGTCTACGCCGACAGTGCGGAAGAAGCTCTCAACCTCGCACGTACCAGCCACTTTGACTTGTATCTCTTAGACAATTGGGTCCCTGGTCTCCGTGGGGAAGATCTATGCCGAAAACTCCGTCAGTTTGATCAGACTACACCTATCCTCTTTTACTCCGGTGCCGGACACCCATCTGATAAGGACGGCGCTATCGCCGCCGGTGCTCAGGGGTATGTAGTCAAACCAGCAGACCCAGATCAGTTGACCTCTCAAATATACGCTTTGATCAAATGACTGGATCGCAGACGAACCCGACCCCAGGTTTCCTTCATTATGGCTAGTCTCTGACTTGATAAGATATTCTCTCGCCCTTATCGCCTCACCGTTGGATCGGTTATATCAAATAACTGGATTGCGGGCGCTTAAGAAAAATCTCTCAACCGGAAATGATCAGGACGTGAAGAGTCGCCCTTAAACAACGGGTTAGTGGAAAGTGCTCGCGCGGCGCGGCAAACGAACACGAGAGCAAATGCGCCATCATTATCGTTTGGTAGCACCGGAGGGTACGCCTAAGTAGTAACCAAGGCGTGCCCTAACTTCTAACGCACGGTGACCCGGAACAGTAGCGGGGACTTGAACCGCGACGCTGAGCCTGTGAAAGCGTCCGTCCATAACGGCATTCTCAGGAACAAAACCCATGCTGTATCGTTGAGCCACATTCTTGATGACCTGTTCCAGAGCATCACTGTAATCGGTGCCGCGTATATGAACCACCTCGCCTCCTGTCTGTTCGCAGATGTAATTCAGTATATCGTCTTGTCCTTTCGACGGTGTGATCCTGTTGATGACAGCACCCGACGCGAGTAATTGATCTATTGAACGTCGTGCTGTTTGCTGTATTGTTTCGTACGACTTTCCACCGACTACCACGAGTTCCAGACGAAATTCTTGTCGTCGCTCTTGAACATGACGAACTGCCGCGAGTAATCTGGAAGTAATATCACCCGGTTCGGTCTCATTTGTCTGTGCCGTTTCGTCTTCCTTACTCCGTGCGCCTGGTGTCAGGGATTCCAAAACGCTCTGGCGGCTATGCCCCAATGCTCGTAGTATCGTGAATTTCGGAAACAAGCTAATAACCGCCACCTGATCGTCGATTTGCAGTGACTCCCACATAGCTCGACGCAAAGCCGCGCGGAGTCGGAGCATCTGTAGATCACTCATCGTCTGAAGATTCAGATCGGTAATCAGCACCAGAGCAAGCGGTTGCTTCGCCTCTCCTCCTTGACTGAAAAAGGTTAAGCGACGTGGACGCCCGTCGTCCGTTACTTGAAAGTTCTCAAGTGTAAGTCCATCGACGCGCTCACCGGTGTGCTTGTTAATGACTAAAACTTCGATAGAGACTACGCGGGAATCGATTGTAATAGTTTCATCGTTAGTTTCCTGGGCGCAGCTTGTAAACGGAAAGACCGTTAACACGAAATACCAAAAAAGGACGCAGAACATTCTGCAAGGATTGATGGAGTGCCTCCTTAGAAGACGCCCCGAATCTCTTACTCTTGAATCCTGGATCCGGTCCATGTTAAGGCCTCGCCGTATGCGCTCGCCCTTCGGAACGCGAGGAACACAATTTCGCAAACTAGGCAGTATTTTAGTGGGGGCAGCGATCGTCAGAACAAACACCGTAGCAGCTAACCATCAAGAACGAAGGAAAGGCCGAGAACAACGTGGCTAACAGGTCGAAGACCATATTGTGTTGCAAATCTATTTCTTGATCGATCCTTTGCTTCGATCCCCCGCCTTTGTACTATTAGCTAGAGCCTGTGATTTCCATTGATACAAGCCCGCGAGCGCAACTATCCGGGGCAAGCGTTGCTTTAAAGTGATGGCTGCCTGATGGACACGCATTTCATCCACGGCAGCTAGTTGCTTAAACACGTCTGTCTCTAGCCCTATGCGACCTTGCCCGGTGTCTATGTTGCTGCGATTAGCAGCTTGTACGGCCTCGTCCAAAACGTCCATCGCTAGCATGCCATCGATAGAAGCGACTATCTTTGCCAGTTTACATAGACTGATAGCGACCGGATCAAACTCTCGGCTGGCTGGCATAAACGATGTCGGCACTCCTGAAGGTGGCGTGGGGAGCGCGTTCGTTGCGTACTTAAGTTGCTTGATGGCCTGGTAAACAGAATTAGCGGCGCACGTCCGGTCTTTCTTAGCTGCGCACTTGTTAACAATTATTGGATACACCCGCATTATTGAAACGGCCGTATTCAAGTTTTGCGCCAGTTGTGCGGCCTTAATAAGATCGCCCTTGGTGGCGAAGCTAATAGATTCTTGAGCATTTACTGCTTCGGTGAGTTGAGTCTTTTGCGGACCATCGTCGAGTTTGTCGATCATCCGGCGCGCTTGCGCGAAATCCCCTTTGCTGATCACGGAATAAATCGTTAATGGATCAGGCTTGTCACTATCAAGAGCAGCCTTGACTCGCTTGTCATATCTGTCGTTGTATATGTCTCCGATGTCTCCTTTTGGTAGTGACGCATCTTCGCCTGATCTTCGGCTGAGTGCCTCCAGTTCATAGAAAGCGCCGGTCAACTCTGGTGCATACTGCCTCAGGATCGGCCAAACATTAATGAGCATCGGTCTGAAGTTCTGCAAGCTGCCGGGCTCAATTTGCTCCAGCCGAGCTAAGCTTTCGATCATGAAGCTAACATAGGCCTTCATCACCATCGAACCTGGAGGGGCTTTTGGTTGGGCCAAGCCCGCAATCGGCGGGGCAGAGGCGGGAAACACCAGGTGACTCAACATGACATAGATTCTTGCAGCGGTCTGAGTAGACAGTGGTACGGCCCTAAGCGTACTGATGTATTCAATGATTAACTTGTCACCTGCTGCACGGTCTCGCGACGCGACTTGTATGATACTAAACCCGGGATCCATTTGGGTCGGATCAACTTGGATTGATTGCTGAATGTATTGGCTGGCGGTTGTTATGTCCCCTTTCCGCAGGGCCTCTCCCGCGAGAGCGGAATAATTTGCTTGTGTCTGACGCTGCGCTAGTCTTTTGGCGCCCAAGTCAGCTAACTCTTTAGCCAGGGCCGAATCGCGCGAGGCAATCTGTAGCACGCGAGAACGTACTGCCTGTTCAGCGTTGGCGAGCGGCGCAGATGCTTCAGTCCGTTTGTCGCGTTCTGCTGCGTCGTCTTCGTTTGGAAGTGTAAGTTCGTAAGCCTCGCGTAATAGCTGCTTCGACCAGGCCGGATCGAGGCTCCATGCCGCGTCTGCTATCTCTGCTCTAGCCAGCGCTCTAGCAAGAGGCTTATCGAGATTTGACGCCTCAGCCGACAGGATCTGAAGGTCGCCAATCAACGCCATCTTCCCTAGTTCCAGTTCATCATTGGCGGCCCGTCTTGCTTCGTCTCCGGTTTGGGGAAGCGCGCCAGGAAGGGTTTGGCCAAAATGAGGAACGGCCGCCAAAACCATCAAGACCAGAATAGGAAGAATGCTCTGGGCGGTTTTAATCATCGAATACTCCTTTCGAGGTTTTGTTGCGAGCGGTGAGTACTTAACGTCGAACATAACATCTATGACTGGGGAGAATTGTTAGGCTGTTCATTCTACAACTTTTCCTGCAACGCTTCCATCATTACTATTGACATACAGATAATTTGGGCTAATACTGCCGTACGTATCGCAGTCTCAAGCTCACTTCAGCTTCATTAAGTGAGTCTTCCCTAATACCTTGTTACCATTCCAACACAGTGGTAACTCTCACAGACAGGAGAAGTTCCAATGCTAAATAATCTGACAAGGTTGAGGCGACTATTTTTGATCGCCTTTGCATCTCTGTGCTTAATCGCGGCGGCATCCTTCCAGAAGGTTTCGGCCAGCGACTTTAGCTGCTCGAACATAAACGTGGATGGGGTCTTCACGGGCAACATCTTCTGCACGAGTTCGACGAGTTCTGCCGGGTTCTACTATTTTTACTACAACATCTACACCGGCGACTACACTATGGGACCGTGATGGCGCAAACGGTCTGACGGTGCGTGCGCGGTGTAGAACAACGAACGTCTGCACCGCCTACGCCCCAGATTTCCTATTCCCCCATAGCACCATAACCCATCATCTCCCTGGACTACCCAAAAAATTCCTGGTCGCACTTAATACCCAAAAGCAGCCGCCATGACTGCTTTGATTAGAACCCACGCGGCCCACGCCCCGAAGACCAAAGCACCAGATTTCCAGACAGTGATTTTTTTCGCCCTCACTTCAGCGATGCACGCGAAGCCTACCGTCAGCAGAATCAAAAACCATATGGCAAAGATATCAAGCGAAGATGCCAGCGACTTGATCGGCGCAGAACTACTTGACGGAAGAAATGCTCCTAGATTGTATAGAACTATCGTAGATAGACTCGTGTCGAGACTTTGAAGCTTCGCCTTGTCAACCATTATCAATACCAAGATGAGAATCAAAGCGGCTACAACCCTATTAGCTGCCTCGCTCCATGCTACAACCGACAATATCTTTCGGTAGGGCGGCGCTGATAGGAATGCTACTCCGAAACCGACAAAATAAAACCCAGCGACGATCAGACAGAATCCAGGGATGATAACAGCCGGGAGCACTATGAAGAGTCTGCCCATCGTCTTTGCGAACAATATCTGTTTCTCGACTTGCTCCGGCGTCATTACTTGGCCAGTTGTTCTTCTGTGTTCTTCAATGCGGGCGCGCACACGCTGTTCCCAATTTGGGTTTGCGCGCCAGTAGTAGATTGCATTGCCAGCCATCATCGCCAATGCCGCTATGATTATCGGGGCCAGCCAAGTTGGTCGACGGTCTATTTCCTTGAAGGCTTCGCCAGGAAGCGCAATCGTATTAATCAGAGATCGTGCGGCGCCGCTGTTAGACACCCGTTCGTTCGCGTTCCATTTTTCATTATCGTGGGATGAGGAGGTATCATTCGTTGTCATTCGATTCTCCGGTTGACTCCAGGCCAGTTTGTTCTGATTTCTTGCATTGTATGAAAGTGGGGCCGTAAGTAAAAAGATCCTCCACACTCACAGCGGCCCTTTGTAACATTCTGTGCCACAACTCGCCCCTTGTGTTAGGGTATTTTTGGAGATTCTGTGGCATTCCTCGTTTTTTAGCAATCAGCGATAAATTCTGTTGACACAGCAACTAAAATAGAGTATTAGGAAAGCCGCAAACCAGCGCCTCCTAGCTCTCGAAGCGCTCGCTAGTTGCCGTAGATCAAGAAGTTAATTAACATCAACGTTTTTGGTTTTTGGCACCGAGGAACGGGTGTCTTTTATGACACTCGCTGACGAACAATGTTTTGATTTGAGCGTTCAGGGTATTTATTATTGATGAGAAGGTCACTCCTAAACGAACGGGCCTTCTGACTAAGTCATCGGCTTCCCTCGCCCCATTACTTACCAGGACGCTCAATCGGCTGTCTCGGCCGTAGCATTTTGCGTTGACAACATCAAGAGAAATATATACCTATCCCACGAATTCTCTGGCCGGCCCATTCGCACGGTCATTGGCAAATAACTGCGCCAGCCCGTTGTTGGGTCTCGTGCCCCTACCCACCTAGGAGATGACTAATGAGAATGAAACCCGCAATCGTCCTCACGTGTACCATTTTGTTGTTTGTGGTCTCAGTTGTAGGCTCGTCGTCCCCGGCCGCTCCAGATGACTGTGACTGCTCAGCCACGGATGGCAGCTGTTCCGCGAGCATATCGTGTCAGGGTGGCTGCATACGGTTCTGTGGTAACGGAGGTAACTGTTACGCTGAGTGTTCCGGCGGGTATGGCTACCTCGGCGCTGAAACCACCCTGGAGATGCCGAATGCCACCTACCCGCAGCTCGTAACGGCATTAGCACACCTCAGCGGAAAACAAATGGTTTTCGTGCCAACAAGATCTGACTTGGTGTTCAATGTTGGATTCAAGCGGTCTCCCTTTTGGAATACACTCGAACTCCTTTCCGACCAAGGTGCTGTTCAGATTGATGGTCAAGACTTCGATAAACTGAGACGGCTTCGAAAACTCTTACTTGCTGGCGACCGAATAACACTCTGCGTAAAGAACACGCCCGTAAACACATTCGTGGGCGACCTCGTGGGCTTAACAGGTTTGCCGCTACGCGTTACCGGCGGCAGTTCTATGGCTTTGGTCAATGTCAGACTCACTGACGCGACATTGGATGAGATGCTAAGCAAGGTATCCGAGCAAACCCGGACGAAGATCGTAGAGGTCGGCCCAGACTCTTCCGTCCAACCGTAAGTGGTTGTGCGGCACCGTCAAGCTCCACCCGTTCTGCGCGTTTCACGATCCAAGCAAATAAGAAGGAGAGACAAATGATCATATCCCGCATGCTCGTTATTGTTTTGCTAGTCTTCTTAAGTAGCCTCGCCGCCATTGGTCAGCAGGTGAGCTGCTCATGCGATTCAGCTCCAGGACGCACTTGCCACGGAGCAGTCAGGTGCCCAGACGGATGCACCAGTTTATGCGGTCCCGGTGATGCTTGCTTTCTGTCTTGTAGAAGTAACACGGTTGAGTCCCGTATCACCGCTAAATTTGCCAAGCAGACGGGACAAGAGATTGCCGCTCAATTGTCAGCTCAAACGCGCCAGAGAATCGAATTTATTCCTGATACGCGAAATCGAACTGCTCGATACGATCTCGAGCTGAACAATGATGATCTGTTTAATGCCCTGAAGTATCTCTACAAGCGCGGAAAAGTAAAATTTAATGGTCTTGAGTTCCCAGAACTACAAAAGCTTCGCAGACAATTAAAAGGTGGGAAGAAGATTTCTGTTAAGTTTGACCGAATTCCTGCAAAAGACGCCGTATCAAGGCTGGCATTTGTCAGCGGGAAAAGGCTTCATATTCAACAAGGAGATCCTGAACAAAATATTTCTGTGACGATGCAGGATGCTACGTTGAATCAAATCATCGCACGAATCTCTGAAACTGGGCATGTGACAATTCGCAGGTGAAGGCAATGATAGGTTGAAGTACGATGACTTACTGGTTCAAGTCCCCTTCCAAAAACAAATCTCTTAGCTTTATGATGTCTTGCCTCGCCGCGTCCTTTTTTTGACGTAGTTCGGTCAAATCTGCGTTGGTGTCAGTAATACTAGTCAGACAAATTCTGATAGTGTAATCCAAATAGTCATCCGTCTTATGGGACAAATTTCCTCCTAGCCAAAACCGGTTGCGAGCCACAAGACGACGGTCATTCTCAAGAATATCGACGATCTGATGAAGCTTAGCATTCCTGTCGACGTTCTTATCTGCCGTGTCCCCAATCCCCTCTAACAATTCGTTAATTACAATATCATCGGCGTCTAGTCGTTCCCATAAATCACCAAGCTTCGGTAATCGCGAGTTATTGATTCCGTCCAATAAACTGTGGCGGCGGGTTATTTCTTGTTGCCTGTTTGTGTAGAAGTACGTAATCGCCCCCCCAGCTAAGCTACCTACGAGCACCAAGATCAACGGATGCGCGAAGAACGAAGAAAACTTTGAGCGCTTGTTGCCATCCGCAATCTTGTTTATCAAGATCTGGAGCGCGCTAGCGGTAATTGTATATGAGGTGGGTTGCTGGAGTGTTTCGTTTTCATCTACTACGGAATCATCTAGCCTGTCCGCTGCGGCATCCGCAGAAGGCTCATCTTGCTGAGAAGGGGTCGAATCTTCTGGCCGGCGTTCCACCCGCATAAGTGCCACGACTTCCCCGCCGCCGCTTCGGCGAGATTGCTAACTCAAAAGTAACGCGAATAGAAAAGGGGCGACTGAACCACCGCGAAGAACAAACAACTCTTGTTTACTCCTCGAAAATCGTCATTGTCAAGGAATTTGACTCCCCCTCATACCGTTACCAGCCCGAAGGACAAAACAGAATGCCACAAACACCGCAAGAAAGTAATACAACAATAGCCACCGTAGTTTAGCTGTCTTACGCTTTACTGGTTGACGTTATAGCGAAAAGAAACTCCCCTCCATGCCAGGTTTCTTATCTAGTGCGACGTTAATGGGGGGTCACTAAAGCGTCTTGAAGAGTTGAAACAAAGCGAGCGCAACCTTCCTGATCCTCCGTCTCGCAGTTCGATGGAGAAAGCGCTCGCTCAATTAACGAAACTTACTGAAAATCTTCGAACAGTGTGGGACTCTCCCTCCACCGAAACGAAAGATCGGAAGGAACTGCTCAGGCTATTAATAACGGACGTCATTTTAATCCGGAGAGGCGATCTGATTCATGCGCCCGTCCGCTGGGCCAGTGGCGGAAGCCAAGAAATCGAAATTCCATGGCTGAGGACTCATAGAACCCATGCCGAAGTGGTTCAACAGGTCAGGGAAATGGCGCCCACGCATAGCGCACGCGTAATTGCCGAAACGCTTAATTCTATGGGTTACCGCAGAAGATACGGTCAGCGAGAATTTACCGCGCTTAGCGTCAGGGACCTGCGGAGAGTGCACAAAATTCCGGATCCTTGTCTAGACCAATACCCGCGAGGCTTTAGCGGCCCAAGGGGAGATGGTCGTTATTGCGTAAGAGATTTGGCCGACATGATCGGTTGCTCGAAGGCGCTTCTTAGTTTGCGCTGCAAAGATGGAAAGTTGGACGCCATTCGTTCTACTAGTCGACGTCCATGGTGGATCAAGATCGACGCAACTCAAATTCGCGAAATGGCGCAAGAAATCCGCTCACGACGTAAGGGCTGTTCTCAGTCTGGAGTAGCTAAGTCCGACGTTTGCGTTCGTGGGGAAGGAGGGCATCATTGAGACATAAACTTCATATTAGGTCACAAAATGCTTCTCAACCCCCCGACTACAAACGCTCGGTAACAATCACGTTCCGAGATAGCCCCTTCTTCGGTCAGGAAGGCCGATGCTTAAAAGTGACTCTCGGCAAACACTGCGATCTTTATCTCGAGTTGTCGAATGGAAAACGAATAACAGTCGATGCCTCTTGGACGAATTATGGCGGCGCAAGTAGACCTCATCGGATAACGCATTGCGTCAATCTGCTTCAGATTCAACCAATCGTTCAGTTACTCGAACATCTCAAAGACAAGCTAAACCAAGATGCTAAGGGCCACAATGCGAATCCGGCTGAATAGGCCAATTCGACAAGTGTTTTTATGCCGAGTGTGCGTGCAAGAGAAAGGACAGAAGTTGAGCGGCGATACGTTTCCGTATCGGAACTTGCTCTTCGTTGGAGTATTTCGCCAAGCGCCATTTATGCTCGGAAATGCGGCACCGACGCCCTTACGCCAATCCGCCTCGGCAGATCAGTTCGTTTCCTTCGCACACAGATTGAGGAGCTGGAAGCATCCCGTGAGCGACAAGCTCAGAGCCGCAGCAAGTTCTGAATGTAATCCCGGCGACTTTCGATTTGAGTTCATTTCACACATTTTTTTGGTCCTTTGCGAGTAATGTAAAAAAAGAGCGGTTTTCAGATCTTCGGTTATGACAAATACCAGCAAACGGAGACCAAGGGGGTCAGTGCAGCTTCGAAAAGAGAAGCGCGCAGCAGGAGAGTTTTGGGGTTATGACGTCTGGATTCGTCATGAAGACGGTACGCGGACACGCTACCGAGAATTCAGTTTCGCCACGAAGGCAGAGGCAAGTCTGGCGTTAGCGTCCCTCAAGACGGCTGGCTGGAAGTCCCGGTATGGACTCAGGTCACCGTCAGCAGCCCACGTAACTTCAATCAAGGAAGCCATCGCTAGCTATGTCAAACTCTCGCTGGCAAATCTCCAAGCCAATAGAACTGATGACAGCACGGTTTGCCACGTTCTGTTTCGGCTGCGACCCAGAACACGAAATCATCGTAACGGATAGAAGTGACCGGTTGAATTGATCCCCGCGAACTCGCCCCAACGCTCGAGCGTTCGAAGATGCCCCGGCATACCACAGTGGTAAAGTTATCAAAAAAGCAACGATCCGCCGCGGACTTAACACCATCCGGGCAGCATTAAATCATGCCGTTCAGACTTGTGCAGATTTGAAAGGGTATCGCGTCCCACGCAACCCGTTGACTAAGAAATGTGAAGATGAGCGTGACCGCGTTCTTTTCGATGAAGAGATTTCCAAAATCTCGACAGCTTTATCCACGAGGCGTGATTGGGCAGACGTCTTGTTCTTCTTTCGCCTGAGTTTGATCACGGGTGCGCGCATGGCCGAACTTCGGCGAATGCGCTGGGATGAGTCGAGCGAACGTTTCGGCACCGTCAAATTGTTTTCGTCAAAAACGAAGAAGTGGCGCACCATTCGAGCGCCAAGCGCCGCCTCGCTCATAGCGGAGCGCAAAGTTGCTGATCAGGAAGATGCGATCCTGGTGCTTCCATGCTCTGATCATCGGATCCGAAAGGTCCTAAAGAAAGTCTCAGAGAGCGTCGGTATTCGTTACGGCCAAAACGTAATGGACGGCTGGTGTCCTCACGATCTCCGCCATACGTGTCTGACGAACCTTGCTGTGGCCGGCGTCCCCCTAAACGGCATTAAGGAATACGCGGGCCATGCTTCAATTGTAGAGACTCAACGATATTTGAAGTTCATGCCTGAATCCATTGATTTGGCAGCCAGACAGTCCACGCGTCTGGCACAACTCACCGGAATCCGATTCGACTCACAAGTGCGAACACGAAGGCAGTCAAAGTAATGACGCTCGTTTAGGTCGTCGCTGTCAGCGAGCGTTATTTGGTCGTGTAGGAGAGGCATTGTTCCTACAAAAACAGTTCTAAATAGGAGGCTTAGTTGATCACTATGAGAAGATATACCTGCCGTCGATATCCACACGTTCGTCGATCATTTGGCGTGCGTCCTCGATACCATCACGTTCGTCGATCATACGGCGGCATGCTCTTTCTTAGCATGTTAAAAAGATTAATCGATAGGAGACCTCGATATTGCGCGAGGAGGATGCGAGATAATTCGTTGATGAAGATCGTTATTGATGTGGGGTCGTTTTTGTTGCGGTTGTTCTTGCCACGTTCGTACTAAATGGTTTCGATCTCGGTTCGTTTCACTCGAGGTGATCGTCGGATCCGAGGATTGACAGTAGGACACGGCGGGCATATGTTATTGCCCAGAAACGCGCGGAATCGGAAAATTCCTGCTGAAATGAATAAGTTAGCCTAAACCGGTCGAATGGCCGAAACCTTCACACCGGCAACTAGGAAGTGAATGTTGCTGCAATCCTCAACGACAATCCGACACAGCCCTGCCAGGCGAAAGGAGACTATTATGAGCGCTATGCGGTTGAGCATTTGGATCTTAGCAGTTTTCGTTACGTTAGGCGAAATCTCAGTATTTCCATTGCGTCAGGCCGACGCTCAGGAGCGAAGGGTAGAGGTCTCCAAAGATGTTGTGCTTACTATCCCGCCGAACTGGTCGCAGTCAGCAGCCAGATATAGGAATGCCACGCAACTGATTTCGCCTCGCGTGGAAGAGCAGAGAGGAAGAGGCCCGGACGCTGTGATGACAATCACTAGCGAGCGCAGACGAAACCACGAGGAGGCAGTGCAGCGCTTGGCCGAGATTGCCGTCGAATTTCCTGGTGCCGTGGAGTTCATTGAAATTGGCGGCTGGCCAGCCGTCCAGCGGCAGTATACGGTGCCTTTGGAGCGCACAGGACAGGAAGGAAAGTCCGAAAACCTTCCACCTCAGCAAGAGACGCTGCGAGTCACGACTGCGATTGCAGTTGAGGACACCGTGGTCCAGTTTCATACCGTGCTCGCACCGGCGGCGAACCGTACCTTCGCTGACGACGCGAAAGGCATGGTGCGTCGCGCGAGCGTTGCGACAAAGGCCAATCCGGTACGGACACAGCGCGATTTGCTCTTACTTCGGCAACGGTCGTTGACGCCGCCGATCTCCCCTTTGCGGCAACTCGGGCAACGACCTGTCGCGAGACGCGGAAACGCTCCATCTGCAATCTCCTCGCGGCGCGGGAGAAGACCCCGTGTGCCGCAAAAAGTGGTTGGGGCAGCGCACACAGTTCAAACCGGATTCGGTGAACTGGAAGTCGCTGCTTCAGCGGATGGTCAAACGGTGGTCGTCGCGGCCAATAGCGGTTACTCCAACTCTACCGATGGCGGCCAGAATTTCACCTTTCGCGGTGGCACTCCCGGCGCGTTCCCACGCGATGGCGATCCCTCCCTCGCGGTTGGTGCAAGCGGAGCGTTTTACTATGGTTTCATTGGTTTTCCGAACGGCACCACAGCGGCACTGGGTGTCAGCGGGTGCTCGAACTCGATCGGCCGCTCGACGGATAACGGAGTTACGTTCCCCGTTGTAGGCCACGCGGTGCTTTGTCCCCAGACAGGAGCGGGACTCTGCTTCCCGGACCAGGAACACATTGCCGCCGATCGCGTCAATTCTGCCGGCGGCTTTGATCAGGTTTATAACGCATGGCGTAACTTTACTCCCGCTGGCATGCCACCGAACTGCGGCAGCATAGGCAGCGGCTTTGTGAACGCTGCTCTTGTGTGTTCGAGCAACAACGCTGGCACCTGGACGGCACCGACGCTGATGCCCGGCGGCTCTGACTTTCCTCGCGTCGGCGTCGGTCCGGACGGTGCGGTTTATGTTGTGTATCGAAGTGGCGGCAACGTGATGCTAAATAAGTTCAGCTCATGTTCGTCAGGCCTGACTCAACAAGTGGGTTTTCCTCAAACCGTGGCGACATTCACCGATGTCACTTGCCCGGTGGCTGGCCTCGATCGCTGCAACGATGGAAACATTCTCTCAAGTCCCACGGTGACCGTGGACTCCACCAACGCCAACCACGTGTACGTTGCGTTTGCGACCAACACTGCATCAGGAAATGAAAATATTATAGTGAAAGATTCGGTGGACGGCGGTGCAACTTGGCCGCGCGCTCAGGTCGTGAATTCTAGCGCCAGCGGCCGCCGCTTCATGCCATGGGTATGTGCACTCGGCGGTACAGCTTTCGTTTCGTGGTACGATCGCAGAGTCGCTACGACTGCTAATCCCGACCGAACGGATTACTTTTTGGGAAGCGTCTTTGCGGGTCCGGCAGGACTTCAGGCTGGCGCCGAGGAGAATCTGACGGTGAACCCAGACCCAGAATGCGCCACGGGCTTCCCGTGCGGCGCCCGGTCCTCTAATGATTTAACCGCATGCTCAACCACAGGGTCACTAGGTTCTGGCTGCCCCAAGTATGGTGACTACAACGGGAACACTTGTGCCGCTGGACGAGTTTACACTGCCTGGGCATCGGCCACAGCTCCGCCAGGACTGCCGACTGGCTCAGGAATAAGAGTGTATTCCTCGGCTGCTTCGCGTATTTATTTCACTGATTCCTTCCAAACGACTGGATCGGTCTATGAGCTGATTGGATCTACATCAACGCCGATCTTTACTTTCAGCGGCACTCTAAGCGGTAGGAGGGCGTACCACTCCGCGTTCGACCGGCGAACCGGTAAGTTGTACGTGTCGGACGCGAATCAGTTCAGCCTGTTCGCCGTTGATTCCACGACGGGAGTAGCAAGCGCTGTGTTCACACACACCACGTACTTACGCGACATAGCCTTTGATCCGGCCGGTAACCTGTACTTTAGCGAGGCCACCGGAGCAGGAGCCGATGGGAAGATCTACCGACTCAATCTGGCGTCGGGAACCGCTACGGTTTTCTATAACGTTGTTCGGTCGAGTATCGGTGGCTTTTGGGCCGGCGACTTCACATTTGCTCCTGACGGGCATCTCTACATCAGCACGGGAAACGTGGTTGGCGGGAGGGTCTATCGGATCGATGACCCAGCAGCAAGCTCTACACCTGTAAGCGTTTACTCAATCGCTGCAGAATCCGTTACCGGCATCGCCTTCGACCGTTACGGCCAATTCTATTATTCCAATTGGGATTCCACGGCTGGGCACATTTACCAACTTCAGCTCAGCACAGGTACCAGGCAGTTGATCTTCTCCACGCCCGGAGCTGGGATCTGGGATGTGTCATTCCGTTGATGGACCCGCTGCGGAAAGTGGTCAGCGAATTTTCCAAAGAGGAGTCTGAGAGGCCCAGCAACTGCCGATTGAGTCTTTCGCGCTCGGCGTCGATCATTATCGGTCCTAATAGATTCCAGTTGCGATATGTATTCGGACGGTAAAGAGTGCCGTCTCACTCGGTCAACTACCAAATCCTTTTACCACGAATAAGGTTAAGGGGAATCGTCAACTGCACCACTGAGTTAACTAGCCTCTTCAGTTGGGCACTAAATTGACCTCAAGTCTAAACAGAATAATTGGAGGATTCGTTCAGTGAACGCGGTTGATGTTTGCTTCAGCTTGGGACGTGACCGAGTTCTTTATTTCGATGATACTAGACACATTGTGGGAGCTCCGGCCCGATGGAATTAATTACTCGTATTCTCAGACCACTGAACACTCACACGGGCATCTCTCATAGGACGCCGGCCCAATTTACGAGTTGTTGAGGTGTACTACTAATTAGTTACCTTAGGCACAGTTAGATCCGGCATGACGTTGCCATTCTTCAAGACGACCTTCAGCACTTGACCAGCTTTCAGCTTCTTTGTCGCGTCCGGGTTGCTGAGTTCGATTTTACGGCCCTCATTTAACACGGCAAGCTTTAGCCTCAGGCCATCGAGGCCTATTGCGGCGATTGATCCAAAATTCCTGCCTTGGCAAACCAAACCATTCTCCGGCGGTGCACCCACCGTCCAGGTTTCAAACTCCGGTTCGGGAATTGGCGGCTCCACGTTCGGAAGCGAGAGTTGCTTGGGACCAGCGTTACCTTGCTTCACCGAGATCGATCTATTTCCGCTCGCGGTGACCTTTGCCAATAGCTCTTGCGGCGGCGAGAGCGTCAACACAGTTGAGCCATGCACCTTCAGCGTTCCCCCGTCGGTGTCCCTAAAACTTTCATCGCCCAGCATAGCCACGATCTCTTTATCTTTGTTGAAATTCGCACCGCGGATGGTCATCGCGACGGTGTCGCTATTGGGTGGTCCATCGTAGGAGACTCCGGTCAGTTCAAAATCGTCGCTCCAGCTCTTAATCATGCCGGGAACTCCGAACATCGCAGCCACCACCAAAACCAGAACCGCCACATACAAGCCAATCGTCCATTTGAACCAGCATTCAAACCAACTCTCTTTTTTCGTCACCGTGTCACCCACGATTTGATCGACCTGATCCCTGGCCAATCTCCTGGTGAAATCCCTTTCGCGCTTTTTGAAACTCGCCTTCGAATCGGAAAAGCGTTGCCAGGTTGAAGTGAGTCCGACGATGCCGGGAAAAACCAGAAGATAAGCGACATAGATGCCCGTCCCAAACCAGAAAACGTATTCCTGGAACGGTGAGTTAAATATGGCCGCAATGAATGAACCCACGATCACGCCCACCGCAGCCAACATATTATCGATTAGTGCCTTCGTAAGCGTCTGTACCTGTTCGTTGTAGGATTTGGTGGTACTGTCAACGATATCTTCCAACTCTTTTTCTTGAGAAAAATAAGTCTTTAACTTGTCGCCGATGAAAGCTTCCCAGCCCCATTCCACCCGGTCGCACAATTCAGTGGCCCTTCGAATCAGCACCGGCAAGGCTTCTGATGGTTCATAATCCTGCAAAGAGTCAGCAAGAACGTTTTGGAGGACGATTAAACGATTGCCGATGTTGCGCTCATCCTCGTAAATCCAGGCTGCTCGTTTCGAAATGAGCCGGACAGTCTTCCAAGGATTCCCGGTGCTTTTCTCAATCAAAACCTTCTTAAGTTCGTCCGTATCGCCCACGCGAAACTTCACCATGTACTTGTCCGCTGCGAAGGTGGCCGTCCATGAATGATCCACTTCTTCGTGATTTGAATTACTGCCGGCCACTCTTCGCTGATTTGAGCTGGTATGACCTGCCATGTAAAGCAAGCTACAGGCGAGCGATTGCGCGTACAGCGGGCCGGCTATCAAGTCATCATTTGGCGGCCCCTCGTCCTCCCGTTTGGGCCACTCAACCTGGAACTGTAAGGGTGTAAGGTATTCGAGATTAATGTGAACCCACTTCAGCCTTTCGCGAGCCTCTTCACACACGAGCTTGATCCGATCTCGCGAAAGCCCAAGTTTGCCGGGCACGTAATCCGTCCATCTCCCGATGGCACCTCTCCCCAACACCGAAAGATAGGTGCCGTTCAACTCAATATCGTGATCGGGCACGAGGATCATGAACTTTGACTCTCCGTCAAAGTCTTTCAGAAGCGCATTCTCACCTTGTTCGAGATCCACCAGTGGGACGCTGAGGGTGCCGGCGAGCGCTTCAGGGAACAGGAATAGTCTGAAGGTCACGCTTGCGTGCCTGAATTCCTTTTGCTCCAGAAGGAGTTTCTTGTCTATAACCAGTTGCAGCTCGAGGTCCGGACTCTCATGAATCTCCTTGAAGAACTCTTCAAGCTTGTCTCTCTTATAAATGGCATCGACGGTCAGCACCTCTCCCGGTATTTTGAGCCGCAAGGTGAGCGCCGGGCCGTACTCTGTCCACATCTCGCGGAGAACCTCGTCCAGACCGGCGAGCTTCTGCGCATTGATGCTTACATCTTCTCGATAGCCTATTTTGTCGAGGGGAAGGTGCGGCTCGTTGAAATTCAGTTTTTCTGGTAGTTCCGCGCCCCAAAGTCGCGGGAGGTCGATCTGGAGAAGCGCAGCTAACTTTTTCAGTGGCCCAGCCGGATCTTCCAATTGCGCGCGGATTGTCATTACCTCACCCACTGTAGGCCGGGCACCTCGATCGTAAGCCGCGTGACTTTAACACCATTACGAAGGATCTCTTTCTTCTCTTTAACGACATCGTAATAGTGGTCCGAATCAACCTCAAACAAAACGCCATAATCGCCGCGGAAACGACGCTTTTTCAAAAGTTGCTCTTGGGCGTACTGCGAGTCGATCTTAATGCTTCCTTCCTGTGGGAATTTCTTTTTGATTTGGTTTCGAACAACTGCCTTGGCCGGCTCTGGCAGCGGAAGTGTGTCAGACCAGGTGTCAAGGTCGATCGCTGGGCCCTGCAAGGTAGTGTCAATGTGCTGCTGAAACGCGTCGGCCGCTTTCAGATCGATATGCTCCGGTGCGTCCGCAGGTGCTGCAACTAACTTCTTATGCGCAATCTGGGTCCCGATCAAAAAACTCTTTGCTGCCTGCTGAGGATCGAACGTCGGTATGGTGTTGAGAAAAGTGTAAGCGAAAAAGTTCGCGGCCGTCGCGGCGACCTGGCGGTCGAGCAACAACAAGTCAAAAGTCGGATCCATACCTTTTGGGGGAATCAGCGCCGCCTTCTGAAGCTTTTCGCGCGCGGTCGGCATCACGTCGTTACGCACCTCGAAATTGACGACGCGTTTGCCGTCCTGGGTTTCTACTTTTTCGATCAAAGCCTCGGTGGGGTCAATCTTAACTAGCGCCAGGAAATTCTTTTCCGAATAGTTGGACGCAGAGTAGAGACATACAGCAAGGCTGGCCGGTTTGATGCGGGCGTCATGGCCCATAGCCGGAGGGTGTAAAAAAGTTTTGTGTAAATGGTCATCGCTGAACTAACCGAGTAAGGTTAGAGAAGGAGAAAGATGACCATAGACAACGAGCTGATAGACAATCTGCTGAAGAACTACAAAAAGCCCGAGGATCTGGTTGGT
>WNFS01009367.1_pt1 | contig 20698 bp, 13 predicted proteins | sample 5400141 | NCBI WGS metagenome assembly WNFS01 (sample SAMN13153358, study PRJNA577476) | soil metagenome | isolation source: 60 cm saprolite under Madrone tree | place: USA:California | collected 2016-06-14
GTATTAATATAAGTATTAATATAAGTATTAATATAAGTATTAATATAAGTATTAATATAAGTATTAATATAAGTATTAATATAAGTATTAAGATACGTATTAATATAAGTATTAATATAAGTATTAAGATACATATTAATATAAGTATTAATATAAATAATATAAATAATATAAATAATAAAAGAAATATTATTTAAAAATTAACAAACTTAACAAACTTATTAAATTACCAACTATTAAAAATTAAGAATGATAAAATGAAGCCGCTAACTCCAATATATAATTAATAAATTACATTCTTTAAAAAATTAATAGTTTATTAAAACATTGGTTTTGTAACCCAAAATTGAACCTATTTCTTAATTTAAATAAAGCAATATATAATACCCTAACCCCAATAAAAGTATAATATAACTAAATTATATAAAAATAAAAATAAAAATATAATATAAGCTATAATTCCTAATAAATAATATATAATACAAAAATTTTCTAGCTTAAAACAAGCAAATATTTTGAAAATATTAGATAGAAATAAAATTTCTGAAAATTTTAAAGTAAAATACCAATCTTGGAATTGCTATGATAAAGCAACTATGTAAACTAATAATTTACTTTTACTTAAGAAATAAGCTAAAAAAGCTATTGAGCCCATAACTCACAGATGAATTCTTTTCTTTCTTATATAAAAATAACTGTAGAAATAAATATCCCGGCCCCAAGTACTATAATAAATTTATTTTTTAATAAATGAAAATGAAAAGACCTTAAAAGGAAATTGAAGTGAATCTAAATAACAAACAAGACAGATAGATGCCCCCTTCTTTTTTAAGCAAGAAGTAGATAATAGATGATACAGAGAATGCAGGGGAGTTTTAATTTCCTTTTTTTTATAATATAATTAATTGAATATAATAAATATATTAATATATAACTACACAAAATTACATTTTTAACAATTATTTTATTAAAAACCTTAAAAAATTTTAAAGTATTAAGAAATAAAAATTTATTAAAAATTAATTCTACAGATTAATGCCCTAAAAGCTTTCTTAATAAATAAATAAAATTTTTATTAAAAAACTAATAAATAAATCAAAATTTCTAAAATTACCTTAAAAATTACTTAAAAGTATTAACCCTATTTAGAAAAAAAAACAAATATAAACTTAAAAAAAATAAAAAAATAAAATATGAATGTATAATTAAAACTATTATTTCATTAATCTTAATCTCTTCTCCTAAAAATTTCAAATAATAAATATCCCCATGAATAAAACCAAATATAAATAAATTATAAACAGAAACTACAAAAGAAAATAAAATCAAAAAAAATAATAACTTACAACTAAAAAAAAAAATTGAACCTAATAAATAAATTTCAGAAACCAACAAAAATCTAGGAGGAGCAGACATATTACCTATAATAAAAATAAATCAAATATACTTCAAAATACCTAAGCTATTACCTAATCCCTTTAAAATAAACAATCTTCGTCTTCCTAATATCAAATAAAAAATTCCACTAAAATAAAATAAACCAGAGGAACAAAATGCATGCCCCACCATTATTATTAACCCTCCCTCATAACCAATTAAACTTATTCTAAATAAACCCCCAATTACCAATCCTATATGTACTACAGAAGAATAAGCAATTAAAATTTTTAAATCAATCTGAGAAAAACAAATTATTCCTCTGTATAAACCCCCAATAAGACCTAAAAGCAAAATCACTCAACCTCAGCTCAATAAAAAAATCTTTAATAAAAAAAATAAACGAATTAAACCATACCCCCCTAACTTTAACAAAACCCCAGCCAAAATTATTGAACCCCCAACCGGAGCCTCAACATGAGCCTTAGGCAACCATAAATGGACAAAAAATATAGGAAATTTAATTAAAAATAATAATATTAAAAAAAAATTAAAAAATAAACCAAAAAATCTATAAAAAAATCTATTAGTAACTTTCAAAACCCCAAAATTATTAATTAAAGATAAAAGAAAAACTAAAAAAGGAAGGGCCCCCAATAAAGTATATATAAGTATATAAAACCCAGCTTGTAATCGTTCTGGTTGATACCCTCATCCAATAATTATAATAAAAATAGGAATTAAAGAACTTTCAAATAAAAAATAAAAATAAAAAAAATCAACAACAATAAAAACCAATCTTAAAATAAAAAAAAGTAATAAAAGTATAAAAAAATAAAAAAATCCTCTTTTATTATTAATTTCCTTATTTCTACTTATACATACAAAATAACAAATAATAACCGTAAATAAAATAAAAATTAAACTAACACTAAAAAAAATCCTTTTTTTAAAAAAAATAAAAAAAATCATAACAACAGTGTATAAAAAAAAAATATTACTCAATTACCTCTTCAAAAAAAATTATTTCTTTACCCATTATTCGTAAATAATAAACTAAAAGGCTTAACCCAACAACCCCCTCAGTTACTCCTATTACCAAATAATAAATAAGGGATATATCAGATATAAAAGCAAAAAAAAAGGAATTTTTAATAATTATATAACCTCCTAAAAAAGACATCTCTAAGTATAGTAGAATTATTAAGAAATGCTTTTTTATAAAAATTATACCTAAAAAACTAAAAATATAAAGTATAACCCCAAGTACATAAACTTTCATTTTATTCAATAAAAAGTTAATTTATTATTAAATCCTAAATTTAATGCATTTATTTTGCTATATTGAAAAATATAATTATAACTACTAAAATAAAACCTTAATAAATTTAGGTCCTTTCGTACTGTAAATTTAATTATTATATATATTAGATAGAAACCGATCTGGCTCTCACCGATCTAAACTCAAATCATGTACAATTTTAATAGTTGAACAAACTAACTTTTTATTAAATTCTTCACCAATAAGATATTATAATTCAACATCGAGGTCGCAAACTTAACCGTCAATAAGATCTCTTAAGTTAAATAACGCTGTTATCCCTATAGTAATTTAATCAAATTTTTTACATATAAGATCAATAAATAAAAATTAATATATTATTAATTATTTAATTTCCCCAATTAAATACCTTAAATAAAATTTAAATAAAATTTAATAATTTTAACCAAATATAAAAATTTAATAGGGTCTTCTCGTCTAAATAATTTTTCTTAAAATTTTCATTAAAAAATTAAATTAAAATAAATATATAAAAAATCAATCAATTGATTCATTCCTTCATACAAGCTTACAATTAATAAGCAAATGATTATGCTACCTTAGCACAGTCAAATTACTGCAGCCCTTCAAGTTTCAGTGGGCAGAACATATTTTAAATAAATTTACTTAAAAAAATGTTTTTATTAAACAGTTCATAGATTATCAAGTTTTTAAAATATTTTAATAAAAATTTTTATTTATAAAATTATATACTACTACTAATAATAAAATAATTTTAAAAATAAAAAATTAAACTATAAATAATTATTTAACTTAAAGTTAAATATTTAAAAATTATTATTTTATAAAAATTTATTTTATTAAAAAACTTTTATTCATAAACAATAAAAAAATTTTTAATTTTTCTTATAATCAAACTTAAAGCTAACCCTTAAATTATTTTAAACTTTTCAATAAAAAATTAAAAATTATTAATTATAAACCAAAAATATACTATAACGAAAAATATATAACTCCTAAAATTAATTATTTTTAATTATTTTTATAATTAAAAAAAAAATTTTTTATCTATAGTTTTTGGGAAAAATTTTTTCAAAAATATTTTCTTTATTTCCTAATACAAAAGGCAAATTAATCAAATAATTTAATAAACTTACCCTTGTCAGTACAAAAACTTAAAAAATTTTTATATGTAATTACTAATATTAAAAATATTTTATTTTATTAAATAATTATAACTTATAATATAATTAAACACTAGATTTATTTTCCAATAAATCAACTTTGTTACGACTTGTCTTTTTATAAGAATGACGGGCAATATGTACATAATTTATTACTTATTCAAAAATATTTAATTAACATAAATTTACAATTAAATCCAACTTTCCTTTATTTTCAACTAAACAGCTATTACTAAATAATGTAGTTCATTTAAAAAAAATTATTCGCTACTAATAGACCTGATATATTTTAAAAAAAATAAATAATAATAAATCTTATAATACTATTAACTTTACGGAAATATATAAACTAAAACTATTTAAGATTTTTAGGGGACTATCTTATAAATAAACAAACTCCTCTAATAAGATAAAATACCGCCAAAATTTTTTAATTTCATTTTTATTTATTACCATAGCAAAAATTTCTTACCTTTTATAGTAAGGTATCTAATCTTAGTTTTTAAAAAATATATTATTTTTAATGTTAAAAAGACTTTATTAATCTTATAATATTTCACCAAAATAAAATAACTTTATAACAAATAAACTTATTAATAGATTAAGCTATTTTAAATTTAAATATAAAAGTATAACCGCAAATGCTGGCACTTATTTTTTTATATTTTTTTAATACCAAATAAAATAATTTATTAAATTCAATCACTTAACATAAAAATAAATAAAATAGTAATAAATATTTATTTTTAACTAAAATAAAATTATCTTTTCTTTAACCTTTAACATTAGAACAACAACACATTTTTATTTTTTAAGTGGGTAAGTAAATATATAAATAAATAATATATATATATATATATATATATATATACCTATATCTCTATATAATATAAAAAATAAAATATAAAATATAAAACATAAAAATATTAAAATTATAAATTGTAAAAAATAGAATTAACTATAATTTAAGAATCCAAATTTCTTAATGAACTTCACTATATTACAAAAATAAACTTTATATTACAATTATTAAAATAATTTTATTTATAAAAATTTAATTTTAATTAAATTTATCAAGTAGAATAAACACTATACTTTAAACCTTTAAGTTAATGAAACTAATAACCTTCAAAGTTATAAATAAAATATAAATTTTAAGTTTTATTATACCTTTAAGTTTGCACCTTAATATTCATTAAACTTTTAAAACTGCGATGAATATTTTCAACTAACCATAAAGATATTGGAACCTTATATTTAATTCTAGGTATATGAGCTGCTATATTAGGGTCAGCTTTCAGAATAATTATTCGAATTGAATTAGGAACACCTAGAACATTAATTGGAAATGATCAAATCTACAATGTTATTGTAACTGCGCATGCTTTTATTATAATTTTTTTTATAGTAATACCTATTATGATTGGAGGTTTTGGAAATTGATTAGTGCCTTTAATACTTAATTCTCCAGATATAGCTTTTCCACGTATAAATAATATAAGTTTTTGGCTTTTACCTCCTTCTTTAAGTCTTCTTCTTATTTCCTCTTTAATTGGAGAAGGTAGAGGAACAGGATGAACAATTTACCCACCTTTATCTTCATTTTCATCTCATGTTAGAGCATCTATAGACCTAACAATTTTTTCATTACATTTAGCTGGGGCCTCCTCAATTTTAGGAGCAATTAATTTTTTAACTACAATTATAAATATACGACAAAATAAAATAACTTTTGATCGAATACCTTTATTTATTTGATCTGTTTTTATCACAGCAATCTTACTACTTTTATCTCTACCAGTATTGGCAGGAGCAATTACTATACTATTAACAGACCGTAATTTCAATACTTCATTTTTTGACCCCTCTGGTGGAGGAGACCCTATTTTATTTCAACATCTCTTTTGATTTTTTGGACACCCAGAAGTGTACATTTTAATTTTACCAGGGTTTGGAATAATTTCTCATATTATTAGTCACTCTTCAGGAAAAAAAGAAACATTTGGGCCCTTAGGGATAATTTATGCAATAATAACAATTGGATTATTAGGTTTCATTGTTTGAGCCCATCATATGTTTACAGTAGGAATAGATGTAGATACACGAGCTTATTTTACAGCAGCCACTATAATTATTGCAGTCCCAACTGGGATTAAAATTTTCAGTTGACTAGCAACAATTTACGGAAGAAAAATTAAAATTTACCCCCCAATATTATGATCCTTAGGATTCTTATTTTTATTTTCAATTGGCGGATTAACAGGTATTGTCTTATCAAACTCTTCAATTGATATTATTCTTCATGACACTTATTATGTAGTAGCTCATTTTCACTACGTTTTATCTATAGGAGCAGTTTTTACTATTTTAGCAGGTTTTACCTTTTGATTTTCTATAATATTTGGTATATCAATAAACCCTAAATGATTAAATTCTCATTTCTATTTAATATTTATAAGAGTAAATTTAACTTTTTTCCCACAACATTTTTTAGGCTTAAGAGGAATACCCCGACGATACTCAGATTTTCCGGATACTTTTCTTTTATGAAATATAATTTCTTCTTTCGGAGCCATTTTATCTATTATAGGTCTTTTAATGTTTTCTTTTATTATATTAGAAGCAATAATTACTAATCGTCAAATCTTATTAACTTTAAACCCTTTAACTAATAATGAATGACTTCATTCTAACCCTCCTACCAACCATACTTTTAATCAATCAACTCTATTTACACATTAAACTATAAAAAAATACATTATAAAAATTTATAAAAAAGTACAATATAAATAAATAAATATATATATATATATATTTATATTAAAATAAAAACAATATAAATTTTATAAATTTTTTTGAAATAAAATTAAAATATAATTTTTAAAACACTAAAATAATAATTATAATTATTCTTAGTTTAATACTCATAATCTTAATTTTATTAATTTTATCATTTGTCTTACCTATAAATTTTAAATTTAATAAAGAAATTTCTTCCAGTTTTGAATGCGGTTTAGAAGCCTCAAATGCTCGGTTTCCTTTATCTGTTCGATTTTTTCTAACAACCTTAATCTTTCTAATTTTTGATATGGAAATTATTATTTTAATACCTATCCCATTAACAATTAATACCTTATCCATTAATATGATAATATGAGCTACAATATTTATAGTATTTATCTTAACTACTTTAATTTATGAGTGAATATTAAAAGCCTTAGAATGAAATGATTAAAAATTTATATACCTTGAATAATTTTCTATAGTGATTTAATCATTTAACTCTTTCATTGTTAAGAAGAAATTATTTTTCTAGAAATTTTATATTAAAAAATCATTGAACTATGTAATTAGTTTCGACCTAATAGATGGAAAATTTTTCCTTTTAATTTTATTAAATTTAACCCTTAACTTTTAATTAATATAATATAAAACTAAAAATTAATAAGTATAAAAAAATTTTAATTTTAACTAAAAATAACCAAAATTTTTAACTTAAATAAAAATAAATTATTATCAAGAATGTAACTAACATCTTTAATCCCCAAAATTAATATTTTACTTAAAATAATTCTTGAAATATTCTTCTTATCATATATCTTAATTATAATAGCTCTAACAATTAAATCACCTCTAATAATAAGAATTAATCTAACAATTCAAACAATTAATATTCTAATTATTCTTATAAAAGAAAACTCAGAAACTTTCCCTTCAATAATTTTATTTTTACTTTTTTTAGGAGGACTACTAATTCTTTTTACATATATCTCATCTTTAACTCCAAATAAATTAAACCTTAAACCAAATAATACTACTATTATTTTAGTTTTCTCAATTTTTACATTTAGATTAAATAAATTAGAATCTAATATCCAAACAATAAAAAATATTAGTGTTTTTAATTATTTTATACTACAAAAATACCCTAATTTAATTTTAATTATATTAATTATTATTATTATAATATTAATAACAGAAAAAATATCAATAAAATGAATAGGAACATTACGTTCAACTTCTTAAATGAAAAAATCTTTAATAAAAAAAAATAAAATTATAAGAATCATTAATAATTCTTTAGTTGATCTCCCTTCTCCGTCAAATTTAAATACAATATGAAATTTTGGATCAATTTTAGGAATTCTTCTTATAACTCAAATCATCTCAGGCTTATTTTTATCTTTTCATTACACAGCAGATATTAATTCAACTTTCTCAGCTATAGTTTCTATTAACTATAATATTAATAATGGGTGATTTTTACGCGCTATTCATGCTAATGGAGCTTCTTTTTTTTTTCTATTCATATATGCTCATACATTACGAAATATATATTTTAATTCATTTTTTTTAAAGATAACATGATTATCTGGAGTCACTATTCTACTAATATCTATAATAACAGCTTTTGTTGGATATGTACTACCATGAGGACAAATATCTTTTTGAGGAGCTACAGTTATTACAAACCTTGTATCAGCAATTCCTTATCTCGGAATTATATTAGTAGAATGAATTTGGGGGGGATTTTCGGTAGAAAACCCAACACTAAATCGATTTTTTTCATTTCATTTCATTTTACCCTTTATTTTATTATTTATAGTAATTATACATCTAATATTTCTTCATGATACAGGCTCCTCAAATCCCTCAGGAATAAGATCAAATTCAGATAAAATCCCATTTCATCCTTTTTACTCTTCAAAAGATATTTTAGGTTTAATTTTAATATTAATAAGCCTTATAATTTTAACTTCTTTATTCCCCAATTTACTTACAGACCCAGAAAATTTTTTAAAAGCTAACCCTTTAGTAACCCCTACACACATTCAACCAGAATGATATTTCTTATTTGCTTATACAATTTTACGAAGAATCCCTAATAAATTAGGAGGAGTAATTGCTCTAATTATAGCAATTGCAATTTTATACCTATTTCCTATTTCAAATATTAATTCATGACAAAGAATTAAATTTATCCCAGAAAAAAAATTTTTCTTTTCAATTTTATTTTTCAACTTAGTAATTTTAACTTGGTTGGGAAGAAAACCAGTTGATTTTCCTTTTAATAGTTTAGCTATTATATTATCCCCTACATATTTTATTTTAATAATAATTCTACCACTTTTGAATATAAAAATTAAAAAATAATTTTATTAAAATAAAAATAATTAAATAAAAATCTTATAAGATATTATTCCTTAACTAAAATAATTTAATAAAAACTATAAAATTTAAAATTTTTAAATAATTAAAATACAAAATATAAAATAAAAATAATTTGAACTTTAAATCCCTCAAAAATATTTAATTAAATAAATATTAATATTAATGTAAATAATATATAAAATTTTTGATTTATGATATATTATTTATATCTATATATCTGTATATATATATATATATATATATATATATATATATATATAAATATAAATACATAATTATATGAACAACCAAAAAAAACTTTAATTTAAACTAAAATAAATAAAAAAATAAACATTTAATATATAAAATAATCTTAAAGGTAAAAAAACTTTTCATGCCATAAGTATTAAAAAATCATACCGATAACGAGGTAAGCATCCACGAATTCACAAAATAAAAAAACTAATCATTAAACCTAAAATGCCTCTAAAAAAATTATATCCACAAAAAAAAATAATACATATTAAATAACTAATAAAAAGAATTCTTCCATATTCAGCAATAAAAATTAATGCAAATATACCAGAACCATATTCAGTATTAAATCCAGATACCAACTCTGACTCACCCTCAGAAAAATCAAAAGGAGAACGATTAGTCTCAGCTAAACTAGATCTAAACCAAATAATAATTAAAGGAAAAAAAATAAAAATATTCAATAAATCTTTTTGATTAAAACCAAAATGTTTAAAACAATACCCACCAGATAATATTACAAATCTTAATATCACAATTATTAAACTAATTTCCACCCCCAAAAGGAAATATTATTCAAAAAAAAAAGAAAAAAATAGATATTAAAGGGCATAAATAATATAATAAAAAATTTCATTTTATTAAAAAAACAAAATCTTTAGTTAAAAGTTTAATAGCATCACTAAAAGGTTGGAATAAACCAACAACTCCAACCTTATTAGGACCTTTACGAATTTGAATATAACCTAAAACTTTTCGCTCTATTAAAGTAAAAAAAGCTACTCTAATTAAAACCAAAATTAATAAAATAAAAATTTCTAACAAACCAATAATTATTTAAAATTAATTTTCTATAAAAGAAAAATATAAAAATTTATTAAATAAGCATAAAATTATACTCTGATATAACTTAAAATATGGTTTATATATATATATATATATATATATATATATATATGTATGTACATATACTCATTTTAATGAAATAAATTAATTAAAAACACCCATTAATATATTTATTATATAATTAAAATTAATTTTAATAAAATCAAATAAAAAATTTTAATATAAACTAAAAATTAATTAAAAATTAAAGCTTATTAAAATTAATAAAATAAAAAATTTTTAATTTATCTAATTTAGCTACTATTGAAACAAAAAATTTTACCTTAAAAACATATAAAGTATACAAACTCAAATAAACTTTATTTAAAAATTTTTAATTAAACTAAATAACTTTATAAAAATTTTTGTTTAATTTATACCCTTAGATACTTCAAATCTATATTCTTTTACTAAACTTATTAAACAAAAAACTTAGCATAGAAAAAAAAATAAAAAAAAAAATATATTTCTTAAATAAATAATAAAAATTACTTCATCAAATTTTAATAAAAAATTCATCTTTATTAAAATATAATAAAAAATACCTTTACCATAACCCTCTCTTCACCCAAAATCTCTAATTAAAAAATATTTTTCTCTCAAAAAAATTTTTCTTTTCCATCCCCCTTGAACACTTAAATTAAATAAAAACCACATTCTATTAAAAAAAGAAAAAAGTAAAACACATTTAATTTGTATAAAAATTCCTAATAAAATACCAACTAAAATTATAAACATGCTAACCATTTTAATTAAAATAGGCAAATATACTAAGTTTTCCTCTGGTATAACTAACCACATTATAAAGGAGCCATTAATACAAGCCCCTAATATTAAAATAAGTATTCTAATAGTTATAACCCTACTCTCTAAACTATACCCAAAACTAAGCCCTTTATAAACACCATTAATAACTACTAAAACTTTAACTCTATAAGCACTTGTAAGTCCAATTCTTAATAAAAAAAATCTTACTATTATAAAATTAAAATTCCCTATTAATATATACTCACAAATTAAATCTTTAGAGTAAAACCCAGCTAAGTAAGGAAATCCTATTAGGGCCAATCTACACCCTCTAAATCCTATACTTAAAAAATCAAAATTTTTACCTAATCCTCTTATATACCGAATATCTTGAAAATTTCTTAAAGAATGAATTAAACCTCCCGCACATAAAAATAATAATGCTTTAAATATGGCATGTATTAGTATATGGTAATAACCGACTAAAAATTCCCCAAGACCAATCACAAACATTATAACCCCTAATTGACTTAAAGTAGATAAAGCAATAACTTTTTTCAAATCAAACTCAAAATTAGCACAAACTCCAGCTATAATTAAAGTAAGTAAAGAAAGAATAATAATTACATATTGAATTATTAAATATTTAAGTAAAAAACCAAAACGAATTATTAAATAAACACCCGCAGTAACCAAAGTAGAAGAATGAACTAAAGCAGAAACAGGAGTAGGAGCAGCCATTGCTGCCGGAAGCCAAGAAGAAAAAGGAATTTGAGCTCTTTTAGTAAAAGCAGCTAAAACTACTAAAAAAACAATAATAAAAGATAATAAATCATAATTTATTAAATTGATATAATTAAATCTTACTCAATTAAATATTAAACCAATAGACATTAATAAAAATACATCCCCTAAACGATTTATTAAAATAGTCAATAAGCCAGAATTATAAGATCGATTATTTCCATAATAAATAATTAATAAGTAAGAAACAGCCCCTAACCCATCTCAGCCAAACAATATTCTAAATAAATTAGGGCTTAAAATAAAAATAAGCATAGATAAAATAAAAAACAATAAAAGAAACAAAAATTTATTATCAATTTCCATTCTTATATAATCCTTTCTATAATAAACTACTATACTTGAAATTATCAAAACAAAAAAAATAAAAAATAAAGCAAACTTATAAAAAAAAAAAAAAAACTAATTAAAACAAGATATAATATTCAATAATTAAAAAACATATATTTCTAAATTAAACCTTAAAGACCACAACTTTAAATTCTTTATTAAACTATTTAGAAATTTTATAAAAAATTTTTAAATTTAAGAAAATTAAAAATTAATAAGGTTTAATTTATTTATAGTTAAAATTATTAAAATTTAAATAATTCAATTAATTAATAAATAAATTCATTAAATTAAAACTTTAAAATAATCTTAAATATAAAATTAAATATCAAATTAACTAAAAATCTATTAACTAATTATAAAGTAAAAAATAAATTAATTTTACCAAAAAATAAAATAATACCCGTAAATAAACCCTATTAATAACAACATAAAATAATTTAATAAAAATATTAAATTAATTTTAGTGTTAATAAAAATTAAAACTCAACATATGATAATTTTATCATTAAAATATACTTAAATAAACTAAATTTATAACTAAAGCACTAAAAGCAAAATTAATTATTTAAGGAATAAAAATTAAGAATAAAAATATTTAAATAATCTACAAAAATAAACCTTTACCATTTATATTATAAACATAAAATTATTAAACAAAAAATAACTAATTAAAATTTTAAAATTAAAAAATTTATTAAAATATAATATTTAAATAAAAATAAAGATAAAAATATTAAATAATAATTAATAATACAAATAATTAAAATAATTACTAACCCCCTTTTAACTAAAATAAAACCAAATAAAAAATTTTAGGTTAAAACATTAGCCTATTAATAAAATATTAATTTATAATAAGAATTTAACTCTAATGCAATAATTTTTGCTATATTAATTTTAAAAATTTATATTCATATAATTATCTATTTATCTAGTTATTATATCTATATATATATATATGTGTACATAGATATGGATATATTATTTAAACGATTAAATAAAATATTTCATAAAATATAAAATTTTAATATAAATTTTAATATAACATTTAAATTTTTATTTACTAAACCTTAAAATTTAAAAATAAAAACCTAAAAAAAAGTAAATATATATAATTATATAAATAAATAATAAAAATATCGTTAAAATAAAAAAATATTAATAATAAATTTAAATATTAATATTAATATAAATTAAAAATTTCTATCCTAATTTAAAGCTTTAATTACTAATATATTAATATTAACTTTATTAAAATTAAATAATAAATAACAATCAACTTTAAACATTAAAATTATTAAATTAAAATAAAAAATAAAATTTTTAAATATAAATAAAATTAACACAACTAAAATTACACAAAAAATTTTAATTATTAATTATTAATTATTTAATATTTAATATTTAATTATTAATTATTAATAAATAACCCCTAAATCTTAAACCAAAATTTTAACAAAAATATTCTTCAACAATTAACACTTATATTTCTAAATTAAAACTTAAAGTCCTAAACTTTATATTATTATTATCTAAATTATTTAGATTTAAAAATTTAACTAAAAAAATTAATAAAATATTTTATTTAATATAAATAAAAATTACTAAAATTTAAAGAAAATTAAGCTAAAAACTAAATAAAACTCTTTCTATTTATAAAAAACTTCTCAAAAATGCTTCAAATAGAAATAGTTATTAGGTTTAATGATATTTTAAATGTTTTAAATTTAGAACATTATTAAATTTAATAACATTTTAAATTCTTTGAATATAAATTTTTATTAAACTTAATAACATTTGAATTTATTACCTTTATTGTTATCATACCTTAACTATAATATCTTATATTAAAAATTATTAATCTTTATCTATATTAAACAATTAAATATTTAACATAAATAAATTTAATTATATAAATTAAGTAATCTTTTTAAATTCTATCTTAAAAATCAAAATCAATAATTAAATTATAAGAATAACTCTTAATATAAGTTATTATAATTAAAATATAACAACAATAAAGGTAATAAACTCAAATGTTATTAAGTTTAATAAAAATTTATATTCAAAGAATTTAAAATGTTATTAAATTTAATAATGTTCTAAATTTAAAACATTTAAAATATCATTAAACCTAATAACTATTTCGATTTGAAGCACTCTCAATATTTGATAACAAAAAACCATTTAACTAAACGAAAATAAATTTAATTAAAGTAAATAAAACATAGAATTTAAAACAAAAAATTAAAAATATTTAAGAATAAACTTACTTATAACACTATAGGTAAGTAAACATTTAAGATATATTAATAAAATAATTAAAGTAAAATAAAAACTTAATAAAAATTATAATATTATAATATAATAAATTAAAAAATTAAACCCGCATAAAATAATTTAATATTAAATATATAAAAATGCTTTAAATCGAAATCACTATTAAGCCTAACAACATTTGAAATGTCTTAAGTTTAAAATAATATTAAACTAGATAGTACTTTAAATATTTTAAATCTAAATCTCTATTAAATTTAATAATATTTGAAGTATTATTAACACTTATCTATGTTAAATAGCTATAAATAATTAACAAAAATCACCTAAATTAAATAAATAAAATGATAATTAAATATTACTTTAAAAATCAAAATTAATAATAAAATATTAGGCATTAATAATTTTTAATATGGGCTATTATACTTAAAATACAATAAGACTAAAAATAATAACTTCAAATATTATTAAATTTAATAGAGATTTAGATTTAAAATATTTAAAGTACTATCTAGTTTAATATTATTTTAAACTTAAGACATTTCAAATGTTGTTAGGCTTAATAAATAAAGAAATAAAAATAAAATAATTCCAAAAAAAAATAAATATTCAATAAAAATATTCCAACAAAAATATTAAGATATAATAAAATCTTAATAAAAATTAAAACCAAACATAAATAATATAATCTAATATAAAATAACTTAATACCTTAAACCCCATTTAAATAACCTAAAAATAATAAAAGTTTAAAGGTATAAAAATAAAAAAAATTATTTATTCAAAATAAAAATTTTAAATCAATATTAAAAATTTTTAAGTTAAATAATAAAAAATTAATATTAACTATACAACCAAATAAAACCATTAAACCTACAAGAACCTGAAAAGAATACTAAAAAAATTAAATGAACATAAATATTTTATTTTATTTTAACTTAAAGTAAAAAATTTTTATATTAACATAAAATTATTTAATAAAACATTACTTTATAATAAAAATCTAATAGTAATAAAATAATATATTAATACACAACTGTTAATATAAAAATAAAAAATTAAGGCATATTTTTCTTATTAAAATTAAAATTAAATAATACCATTACTCCATTAATAACTTAAAATAAAAAAATATATAAAATTTTCATTTTACCAACTAATAAAACTAATGTCCTTAAATCCAAAAACTTAAATAAGTTAAAAAATAGTAAATAATCAAATAAATACCTAATAAAAATAATAGAAATAATGCAAATAAGATATATTTTAAAATAAAAATAAAAATAATAAAATACCTATTTAAAAACGAAACTCTAAACCCTAGTTTTAACCTAGAAACTAAAAAGTATAAAATACATTAAACTCTTAAAAAACAAATAAATAACTATAAATAAACTATGACAAAATAAAATAAATTAATAAAACCTTAACCTAAAATAAAACATAAGATTATTTTAATAAAAAATACAAAATAATTTAAGTTTATATTTAAATTTAATTTAATAAAAAATAAAATTAGAATTCAATAATCTTAAATTATATAAACTATACTTAAACTTAACTTAATAAAAATAAAATATTAATATAAAATATTAATATAAAATATTAGTATAAAAATTAAATTAATAAGTATCTTAATCCTAAAAAATTAATATATCAAAACATTAAAGTATAAAAATATTATGCCTTAAAAATTAAATCTTAAAATTTTTAAATTAATAATAAGACTAATTATAATTTAAGAAATTAAGATAAAATAACTTAGCTAAAAACAAATAACAAAATTATTGAAATAAAAATTTTTATATAATAATATTATTTTTATATAGATACAAAAACATTTTATTTACCAAATAGATATTAAAAATTTATTACACATACATTTTATAAAAAATTAATCTAATAAAACCTTAAATCTAAGGCAATAATTTTAATTAAAAATTAAAAAATATTAAAACAATAATTATTATATAAAATAAATTAAAATTAAAATTAAATTTTAAAAAAATAAATCTAAAGAAAAACATTATACTATACATTATAATTTAATCTTAAAAAAATAAAAATAAAATTTTTAAAACCATCCAATTCATTAATTTTAAAAAAATAATATATTCATATACTTATATATATATATATATATATATATATATATTATAATAAAAATTAACCTACTTAAAATAAAAATAAAAATTAAAATAAATTATATTTATATTAAAAAAATAAAAATTTTACATTAAAGCCTAATTTTTTACTAAAAATTTTAATATACAAATCAAATTAACTAATTAATTTAAAAAATAATTTAACATAATTAATAACTAATAGGAAATAATTAGTAATTAATAATTAATAATTAATAATTAATAAGATAAATAATAAAGAAAATAACCAACCTACACATAAATAAATAATTAAAAAATAAAATTATTTAAAAAATTTTTTAAATTATACTTTTCTCTTTAATAACATCTTCTATGTTTGCATTAAATTCTTCCTCATGATTTACCTTATGAATTATAATAGAAATTAACTTATTAATTTTTACTCAAATAATTCTTACCTCAAAATTTAAATCCTCAAGCCTATCTTCAATTAAATACTTAATCCCCCAAACAATCGGATCAAGTTTTATTTTAATGTTTATTGTTTTTAATAAAATAGTTTCAGAAAATCTAATTAATATTAATAATTCAATTTTTTCATTAGGGATCATATTAAAAATAGGATTATTTCCATTCCATAATTGGTTTATTAATCTAATAATAAAAATTAACCCAATAAATTTATTATTATTAATAACCTGACAAAAAATGGTTTTATTCTTTTTATTAAAGTTCACCCTAATAAATTTTATTTTAATAATTTCCTTATTATCAATTTTTACATCCAGAATTATAGGATTTTTCCAAACTATTTTTCGAAAAATTATATCCTTTTCGTCTATTTTAAATTCAAGATGACTAACTATCCTTATATTTTCAAGAAAGCTATTATGATTTAATTTTTTCATTCTTTACTCTATCTTATCTTTAATAATAGTAAATATAATAAAAAAAATAAACGTAAAAAATTTATTTATAATCTTAATAAAAAAAGGAATATTAAATATAAATTTTTTTCTAATTATTTTAAATATGGCAGGTTTACCTCCTTCCTTAGGATTTCTATTAAAAATTATTTTAATTAAAATAATAATTATATCAAAAAGAATAATTTTCATTATTGTATTAATCTTAACTTCAATTTTATCTTTATTTTTTTATTCCCGGTTATTTTTAACCTCAATTTTTATAAAAAACTCAAATAAAATATCAGAAAATATATATAAAAAAAACAGTCAAATTTTCCCATTAATATTTATATTATTATTTATCCCCTTTTCAATACTAATAAAATAAGATTTAATTAAAAAAACTTTAATATAAAATGACAACTTGAACTATATTATCTTTTATAGATAGTGCATCTTTTACAATAAATCAAATAATTTTTTTCCATGATCATTTAACAATTAATCTTATCTTAATTACTTCATTAATTAGATACAAATTAATATTTTTAATAACTAATAAAAATTTAATAAAATATTACCCTAAAAGACAAATAATTGAAATTTTATGAACAATTACCCCCGCTTTAATTCTAATGATAATCGCTCTACCCTCATTAAAAATTCTTTATATAACAGATGATATTTATTCCCCCTCAATTACAGTAAAATCAATAGGTCATCAATGATATTGATCTTATGAATATTCTGACTTCATAAATATTAATTTTAAATCATATATAAAAGAATCAAATAAAATTTCAGATTTTCGTTTATTAGATGTAAATAATCGAGTAATCCTTCCTTTTAACACACAAATTCGAAACCTTATTAGATCATCTGATGTGATTCACTCTTGAACTATCCCATCACTAGCCTTAAAAGTAGACGCTGTACCAGGACGTCTAAATCAAATATCTTTCAATATCAACCGACCAGGATTATTCTATGGTCAATGTTCCGAGATTTGTGGAGAAAATCACAGTTTTATACCAATTGTTATTGAAGCAACAAAATTAAAAAATTTTTCAAATTGAATTATTAAAGTATCATTAATTAGCTTATAACAGTACTAGCCTCTTAAGCTTTGAGAAAATTTTTAATTATTAATGAATATTATTTTAATATGATAAAGCTACTTTTAATTAAATTATAATATTAAATTGTCAATTTAAAATAGCAAATTTTAAAGCACTGTAGTTGCCACAAATAATACCCTTAATATGAACCTTATATTTATATCTTTTAATATCTATTTTTATTTTTTACACTATAAATTATTTTAACTCTAACCCAAAAATTATTAATAAAAAAATTAATAATATAAAAAACTTATGAGTATGATAACAAGTATATTCTCTATTTTTGACCCTTCTTCCTCATTAATAAGATTAAAATTAAATTGAGCAAGCTTTATCCTTATAAGATTAATTATACCCTCTTACTTTTGACTAATATCCTCCCCCTATAAAATAATTAATAATAATATAAATAAATTAAGATATAATAGTTTCAAACCAAGAATAAGAGCCTATTCACATTTCAATAGTTATATTTTTATCCCAATTTTTATTTTAATAATATTAAATAATATAATAGGACTATTTCCATATATTTTTACAGCCACAAGACATATAATAATCACATTTAGAATAGCTTTATCTTTATGAATATCTTTTACCCTTTTTGGATGAATTGTAAATACTAAAATTATATTATCTCATATAGTCCCCTCAGGGACTCCTTTTAGATTAATGTTCTTTATAGTGATTATTGAAACAGTTAGAAGACTAGTACGCCCCCTAACATTAGCTATTCGTTTAATAGCAAATATAACTGCAGGCCATCTATTAATCCATTTATTAAGATCATTATTAACTTTTATAAAAATAACATCTTTTATTGCTTTTTTAAGACAAACAATCCTTATAATCCTTGAAACAGCTGTTGCTATAATTCAAGCTTATGTATTTGCTATTCTTATTACCCTATATATAGGAGAATCTAAATAATGAAAAATCTTATTCACCCTTTTCATATAGTAGAAATAAGTCCATGACCGCTACTAATATCTCTTAGTATACTAACAAGAACCTCTTCCCTCACTATCCTTATTCACTTCAAAAATTTTTTTCCTTTAACTATAAATATTATCATGATTATAATCCTTGCACATATATGGTGAAAAGATATCTACCGAGAAAGTTCCTCACAAGGTAAACATTCAAAAAAAGTTATCAAAGGATTAAAAATAGGGATAATTCTTTTTATCCTATCTGAAACCCTATTCTTTATAGCTTTCTTCTGAGCTTATTTCCACTCAACTTTAAACCCTAATATTGAATTAGGAGCGGTCTGACCCCCAGCATTTATTGAACCTTTAAGTCCAATTAAAGTTCCACTACTAAACACTCTTATTCTTTTATACTCGGGAGCCTCAGTTACATGAGGGCATCATTCAATAATAATAAATAAAATTAAGAACGCCAAGATTAGCTTAATAGTAACTATTATATTAGGTTTATGATTTACAATTGTTCAAGCAATAGAATATGTAGAAACATCATTTTCCATTAGAGATTCTATTTATGGGGCTTCATTTTTTATACTTACAGGATTTCACGGTCTTCACGTTATTTTAGGGACTACATTCCTAATAATTAATTTTATCCATCTTAATAAAAAATTAATCTCCAAAGATCACCATATTGGGTTCGAATTAGCTGCTTGATATTGACATTTCGTAGACGTTGTTTGGTTATTCTTATATTTCTCAGTTTATTGATGAGGAAGCTTTAACTATTTTATTAGTATATTAAGTACAATTAATTTCCAATTAATAAGATTTTTAATAAAATAATATTTAAAAATAATCTATAAATAAAATACACAAATTAAAATAATCTTATAGTTAAATAAAAAGGAAAATAGTATAAATAACTATTATAAATATTTTGCAAATATAAGATACAAAAAGTTTTTTCTAAATAAGATATTATTTTAATAAAATCTTTAAGAAATTTCACTGTTAATGAATATATGAGAAAACTTTTCTCTTATTAAAAAAATCTAAAAACCAAAAACCCCCACATAAATATAAATATAAATATAAATATTCATACTAATATTTAAGCATATTTTATGCTTATACTTACACCTGCATTATAAATGTTTATATATATATATATATATATAAATATAAATATAAATATAAATATAAATATAAATATTAATATAAATATTAATATAAATATTAATATAAATATTAATATAAATATTAATATAAATATTAATATAAATATTAATATAAGTATAAATATAAGTATAAATATAAATATAAGTATAAATATA
>WNFS01003081.1_pt1 | contig 20696 bp, 12 predicted proteins | sample 5400141 | NCBI WGS metagenome assembly WNFS01 (sample SAMN13153358, study PRJNA577476) | soil metagenome | isolation source: 60 cm saprolite under Madrone tree | place: USA:California | collected 2016-06-14
AATGCCCAGCTGCCGATTGAGTGGATGTCTGCGGCCGAGGAAACTCAGAACGGGGGTCCGGCGCGCGGTTAGTTTGTTCATCGCAATCGTCAGCCGGATGTCGCGCCGCGCAAATTTCAGCCCGGTCTGCAAAGCGTCAACGGCATCGTCGCGCCGTCCGGCAGCGGCATACACTTCCGCAAGATTCAAATACAGTTGCGCCTGATTCCGCTTCATTCGAACCGCCGAGTCGCACAGCCTCTCCGCCTCGCCCCATTTTCCTTCCGACCGCGCCAGTACCACGCCCAGGTAGGACATGTAGTAAGGGTTGTTTTTGTCTAGGTCCACGGCGCGGCGCATGTGCGGCAGGGCTTTGATGGCGTAATTATCTCGCAGCAGCGTCAATCCAGTCTTGAATTCTCTGAAGGCTTCCGTATCCATCATCGGCTCACCTCATCCACGCCGGGCGGCCCCATTCGAACGCGGGCGCGAGGCGATTGCAGGAGAATAGGATTTTCGGGAGAGGGGAAGATCTCGCGCGGCGCGTGCCGGGGTCGCGCCAACTTCCATTGCGAATCCGTGAGAAGAATTAACCCGCTCAGCCAGGTAATGAGCGGAACAGCGAATAACACGGTAGCGAGTAGGCTTCCCATCCAAGTCCTTTTTGAACCTACTCGCAGTTTTGGCCCAAATCTACTGACCCGGAGGACAGTCTTGGTTCAGCGGAACTGGAGTTGCAGCGCGAAAAATGAGTACAGGTGTTCCGCCGACGCCTAGGGCGGCGCGGAGCGCTTCCAATCGCGGCGCCAGTTTTTCCAGTCTTTTGGGGTGATTTTGAACATCGATTTCGCCGCTTTGTGCAGCCATTTGCCGCGGCGTGCTGCCAGATCACGCTTCACCTTGGGAATCGCTTTGGGGCTTCCAAAATGCATGTTCGCGGTTTCCCAGCCCATGTCGTACAGGAGCCGCGCTTCATCCCTTTCCTGGGGCAGGGAAGCCAGTTCGATACGCGAACAGTCCGGCGCCAGCCGCCGGACCAGCCAGTGTCCGTGAAAACGCACGCAGGGGTCTTTCACTCGGATAGCGCGGTCGACAAGTTTTGCGCCGTAAATCTCTTCCGATGAAATGCCGCGGCACCAAGCCGACGCGGAGGTTCGAATTCCTTTGGCTTCGCGGGCAATGAACGCGCCTTGCCACGAAGAAAGCGCCAGAATTCGGGGGTGCCCCAGGCTGCCTAATCCGGCGATACGCCGTTTCAACTGGTATTGGCGGCAGGGAGGCGGCAAGGACTCTTCGATTAGTTTTCTTGTTTCTTGCGGCGGCTTCGAAGTAAGGGGAGGGCATTGCTGCATTTTTGCCCAGAATCGCACTGGATCCCGCAGCTTGCCGGTGGCAAGAAGCCGCAGCCATTGATGATGTTCGGCCAGGACAAATGCTTTGCCTCCCGCCGCCAGCGCATCGCGGTAGCCCTCTTCGATGGCCTCGGCGGCTGCGCGGCGCGTTAGGCTCAAATGCTCGCTTGAGATGGCCAGATACGCGCTCGTGGTGAGCCGGACGAGATCCAGGGCGTAGGGGGCCGGCCACGCTTCGTCGAGGTCGTTCACGCCCCAAATCAGGCGGCCTTCTTCGTCTCGCCAAGTCCCAAAGTTCTCGACGTGCAAGTCGCCGACAGCGAGCACAGTCGGCGCCTTTGCGAGGTCTTTGCAAACTTCCGGCCAGAGCTGCAGCCAGCGGTAAAAGGTCGCACGGAAGAAGGGGAAGGCGGCTTCCGCCATATGCATGTGTTTCAGGGCAATGTCCCCGCGGACGATGGGAAGCCGCTTGGCGAGCCATTGCTCGAAGTCGGCGGTTGTTTTGAAGACATTCATGGCGAGCTATTAGGATTTGCCGTTGGGCTAAACGTGGGCGTGCTCGATTCGCGCTGGGCCGCCGCGGAGGCGCGCTTCATAAATTGGGAATTTCGCCGCAAGTTCCGCAACCTGCTTGCGCACGCGCTGCTCGACCTCTGCGTTGCCGATATTGGAAAGAATTTCCGCGATCCAGTTGCCGATGCGCTCCATCTCCGGTTCGCGCATGCCGCGAGTCGTGACCGAAGGGCTGCCCAGGCGGATTCCGCCGGCTTTCATCGGAGGGAGAGGATCGAACGGGATCGAGTTCTTGTTGACGGTGATGCCGGCGCGGTCGAGGGCCTTTTCAGCGTCCGTTCCGGTGATGCCGCGCGGGTGAACTTCGATCAGGAATAAGTGGTTGTCGGTGCCGCCCGTGACGATGCGAAATCCATGCTTGGCGACTGCCGCGGCCATGGCTTTGGTGTTAGCCACCACTTGCTTCTGGTACTCCTTGAAGGAGGGCTCCATCGCTTCCTTCAAGCACACCGCTTTCGCGGCAATCGTGTGCACCAGCGGACCGCCCTGGGTGCCCGGGAATGTCAGCCTGTCCAGTTCCTTGGCAAACGCGGCCTTGCACAGCACCAAGCCGCCGCGCGGCCCACGCAACGTTTTGTGAGTCGTCGTCGAGACGATATCGGCATGCGGGATGGGGCTGGGATGAACGCCGGCGGCGACGAGTCCGGCGATATGCGCCATATCCACGAAAAAGAGCGCGCCAACGGACTTCGCGGCTTTGGCAATGCGCTCAAAATCGATGATTCGGGAGTAGGCGCTGGCGCCGGCAACGATCATTTTTGGCTTGTGCTCGGCGGCAAGGCGTTCAATCTCGTCGTAATCGACGCGTTCGTCTTCCTTTTTCACGCCATAAGCGATGAATTTGTACATGCGGCCGGAGAAATTCAACGGATGCCCGTGCGTAAGGTGGCCGCCATGGGAAAGATTCATTCCTAGGACGACGTCGTCCTTTTGTAGCGTCGACATATAGACGGCGACGTTTGCGGACGTGCCGGAATGCGCCTGCACATTGGCGTGCTCCGCGCCGAAAAGCTCCTTGGCGCGATCGATGGCCAGTTGCTCGACTTTGTCGGCGTACTCGCAACCCCCGTAATAGCGCTTGCCCGGGTACCCTTCGGCGTATTTGTTGGTGAAGATCGAGCCCATGGCTTCGAGGACCGCTTCGGAGACGAGATTCTCCGAAGGAATGAGTTCCAGACCGGTGGCTTGGCGCCTGGCTTCATCGCGCAGAATGCCTGCGATTTGGGGATCGACCGCGTCGAGCGGACGATTCATGCGGTCGTTGGCGTCCGTGGTCTTAGTCATAGTGATTCCTCGATTGCCCGGTCCATTTGGCGGAAGCTTGCGGGCAGCGAGGGGATTTTAGCGGATGGGATGGAGGAAAGCCAATTGAGTCAGTCAGGGATTCCGACCCTACACCCACCCGGGGTGTTTTTGCAAAAGAGTTCGGAATCGCTTGAAAAGAAATGAGTTGAGTTTTGCGTGACTGCAAAATAGTGCAAAAGAGTGCGTATGAGTCTGAAAAAAAAGAACTTGAATACAGTGGAGAGAAATGGGCGGGAGGAAAGAGAAAGGTATTCGGCCGGAAGGATGTGACCCGGCAGTTTTCGTAAGAGCGGATTCTAAAGGGGTTACAGGCGTCACGGTTTTTAAGTGCAGGAAATAAAAGGAGTTGCGGTGACGGGATTTTCGTCACGTGACGGCAATGTGCGGTTCGGCGTGGACCGTTGCTGAACAGCGCGACCCATAATGGCATAAAATACATATGTTGTCAATTAACACATAAAGTACTTAAATACAACAATTTGCGACCGCTTTCGAATCATTTTGCAAAGAGAAGAAAACAAAGGGGTAGAGCTCACTGGGGCTGGCGCAGAGGCCACAGAGAGACAAAACCAGGTCACGCTGAAGCGCGCCCCTACACAACGCCCATAGAGGGGGCAGAGCGGAAACTCTTCCGGGAGCTGGTCCGGGCCGCCAGTCAGTTTTGCGCTGACACTTGACTCGAACACGCTGTGCGTCTAACTTAGTTAATGATGCGCTTGGCTAAGCCAATTCTTCTACCGGTGCTGGCAGTCGCTCTCGCGGCGTATGCATTCGACTGCGGCGCCGCGACGACGCCGGAACAGGCGATGCAATGCTGCAATTCGATGCCGTTGTGCTCGTCGCACGGTCATCACGCAGAGGATTGCTGCAAAGCCATGCCGTCGATGCACGCTCCCTTTGTGCAGCCCTCTTTCGCACATGGCGTTTCCTACTCTCCCGTTATATTTGCGGTGCTGCCAGAGAGTAGCGAGTCACCCGCTCTAGTCTCTTCTGACCGCGTGATTGCGGCGCATTGCCACGCTCCGCCGATCCGCTACGCTCCAGCTTCACTACCTCTTCGCATCTAATCAGTCTTCCAGTCGACTCCCGACCTGAAGCATTCGTGTGCTTCGGAATAGCCATTTCTACTTGAGGAAGAATTCGTCAGATTACGAAATCACTTTTGGTGCGAGCGATGGAATGTGCACTTCTAGGAGAAGGCGATGTCATTGATGATGCGAAAGAACAGGTCGACAAGATTCGTATTCAGATTCACTCAGATCAGCTTAGCGGTTCTGCTGCTTTCCCGTGTCCTCGTCAGCGTGAGTCTTGCGCAGGAGCCCTCAACGCATCCCAAGGCGGCCGTGACGCCACTTGCGGAATTGTTGCGGGAAGCAGAGCAGAACAATCCTCAGATTCATGCTGCGCGCCAGGCCTGGCAATCTGCACAGCAGGTGCCAACGCAGGTCTCAACCCTGCCCGATCCGCAATTCCAGATTCAGCAGTTCAGCGTCGGCAGCCCGCGCCCATTCGCCGGATATACAAACAGCGATTTCGCTTACGTCGGCTTGGGTGTCTCGCAAGACTTTCCTTATCCCGGAAAGCTTCGACTCAAAGGCGAGATCGCGAAGCGCGATGCCGACGTTTCGCAACAACAGTATGAATCCATTCGGCGTTCTGTCCTTGCTGGAGTGAAAGAAGCTTACTTCAAGCTTGCCTATCTCTCGAAAACCCTCGGAATCCTTGAGAGTGACGGGCAACTCCTTCAGCAAGTCGAGAAGGCTTCCGACGCGCGGTACCGCTCAGGAATGGGAAATCAGCAAGACCTGCTCCGCGCCCAGCTTGAACAAACCAAGCTCCTCCGCGAAATAACGATGCACCACCTGGAAGTTGCCAAGTTACAGGCGCAACTCAAACAACTGCTCAACCGTTCCCAATCTTCACCAGATATAGAACTCGCTGACCTGAGCGAAACACCACTTCCGTATTCCTATGAGGAGCTCTTAGCTGCAACAAAAGCGCAGAATCCACAAATTGCCGGCGCGGAAAAGATGGTTGAACGTCAGAAGCTTCAGGTTGACCTCGCGCGCAAAGACTTTTATCCAGACTTCAATCTGCAATACATGTGGCAGCGAACAGACCCCACACAGTTTCGTGCCTACTACATGTTGACCTTTGGCGTCCGCGTTCCGATCTATCGCAGCCGGAAACAGCGCCCGGAACTGGCGCAAGCGGAAGCAGAATTGAGCCGCTCTCGCAGCGAGGCTGAAGTGCAGTCACAGCAGGTCGCGGCACAGCTTCGGAACGCCTATGACACCGCACAGAAAACTGCTGATTTGCTCAGGATTTACAAGGACGGTCTGATTCCACAAGCGCAAGCCGGATTTCAAGCGGGCATCGCTGCCTATCAGAACAATCGCCAGGACTTCCAATCCGCGTTGTCCTCGTTTCTCGACGTTCTCCATTTGGATGAGGAGTATTGGCAGAACTTAGCCGAACGCGAGACCGCGTTAGCGCGGCTTGAAGAATTCACCGGGCTGTCTCTACGCGAAGAAGGAGTCCAGCAATGAGAACTTATCGGAGAGCTTTTCTACTGGCACTGGCAGGCAACATCGTCTTGATTGGCGTCCTGGTCACGCTTTGGTCGCACTACCGGACGCGCCAGACAGCGACGAATGAGCCATCCATGCGAGCAAACGCAGTTGAAGCGTCAGAGAACCCTTCTGCGGCTGCCACTGCATCCGCGGAAACGCCCCTGATACCGGTGCAGCTCTCACCGCAGAAATTGCAAAGCATTGGAGTGAAGATCAGTGAAGTCCAGCGAAAGGTCGTCGCTGACGAGATTCGCGCAACGGGCAATGTTGCTGTGGATGAAACCCGGCTGGCCTACGTTCAAACGCGCTTTTCCGGCTATATCCAGAAAGTCTTTGCCGACGCCACCTATCAGTATGTCCGCAAAGGTCAGCCGCTGTTCACAATCTACAGTCCCGATCTGGTAGCGACAGAGCGGGAATACGTTGTCGCCAAGCAGAATCAACAGCAGGTTGTTCAGAGCCCGATTCCGGGCGTTGCCTCCGGCGCCGCGTCGTTGCTCGACGCGGCAGCCGAGCGACTAAAACAGTGGGGAGTTCCCCAGCGCGAAATCGGACGCCTTGAGTCGTCAGGCCAAGTCCAGCAGGAGCTCGAGGTTGATTCCCCCGTCTCCGGGTATATCACAGAACGCAACGCTTTGCCCAATCTCACGGTGCAACCGGAAACCCGCCTGTACACCATTGCCGATCTTTCGACCGTGTGGGTCCTAGCGCAGTTCTTCCAAAACGATCTCGCACGGATCAAGGTCGGAGACGCAGCGACGTTGACAGTGGACACTTTTGCTGGCCGCACATTCAACGGTCGCGTGAACTTTATCTACCCACAACTGGACATGGAGACCCGAACAGCCAAAGTGCGCATCGTCTTTCCGAATCCAGCTCTAGAACTCAAGCCGGGTATGTTCGTCAACGTCTCACTGAAGGTGCCGATGGGAAAGCAGCTTGTCGTCCCTGCAAGTGCAGCCCTGCAGTCCGGAACACGCCAGATCGTGTTTGTAGATCGTGGCGATGGTTATCTCGAGCCGCGGGAAGTGCAGCTAGGCGGTCGCGCGGGCGATGACTTCGTCGTCCTGAAAGGCCTCAAGGAAGACGAGAGGGTCGTCACATCAGCGAACTTCCTCATTGATTCAGAAAGCCAGCTTCAAGCTGCCTTAGGGTCATTTGTTCCGCCTCCACCGGGGGCAGGTGCGGCCTCCACGATGAACGCTCCCAAAGCAAGCGCGGAACTGACCTCAGATCCGAGCCCGCCGCATAAAGGGAGCAACGTCTTTCGAGTGAAGCTCACAGATTCCAGCGGGGCCCCAATCTCTGGTGCGGAGGTCAGCGTGGCGTTTTTCATGCCCGCCATGCCAGCGATGGGAATGGCAGCAATGCGCACACCAGTGACACTCTCCGAAAAAGGAGCGGGCATCTACGAAGGTTCCGGCCAGCTTGAAAGCGGTGGAACTTGGCAAGTCACGATTGTGGCGAGGAAAGACGGCCAGACTATCGCCAGCAAACAACTCAGTGTGAACGCCACGGGAGGAATGTAAGGTGATCGCCCGATGGATTGATTGGTGCGCGCGAAATCGTTTCCTCGTTTTCACGGGAACGCTGTTTCTTGTGCTGGCCGGCATTTTGGGGCTACGTCGCATCCCGCTCGATGCCTTGCCGGATATTTCCGACGTGGAAGTCATTATTCACGTCCCGTGGGCAGGCCAGCCGCCAAACCTTATAGAGGACCAAGTGACGTATCCAATCGTGACGGCTCTCCTAGCGGCACCGCATGTGAAAGCCGTACGAGCGCAAACGATGTTTGGAGATTCCTACGTTTTCGTAGTGTTTGAAGACGGAACCGATCTCTATTGGGCTCGCTCACGAGTCCTGGAGTATATACAGCAAATTCAGGGTCGCCTCCCGGAAAGTGTCCATCCCGTGATCGGCCCGGATGCTACGGGAGCGGGTTGGGTTTATGAGTACGTTCTAGTTGACCACAGCCACCAGCACAGCCTCGCCGACTTGCGCAGTATTCAGGACTGGTTTCTCCGCTACCAGCTCGAAACTGTTCCTGGCGTCGCCGAAGTAGCCACTATCGGCGGATTCGTCCGCCAATACCAGGTCAATCTTGATCCCGACAAGCTGCGGGCTTACGCCATTCCGTTGTCGACGGTCATAGAAAAAGTCCGCAGCAGCACAAATGAAGTTGGAGGACGCCTGCTCGAAATGGGCGGCGCGGAATACATGATTCGCGGGCTCGGTTATCTGCGCTCGTTGAGTGATCTGGAAACCGTCCCCGTCGCCACGAAGAACGGCACTCCGGTGCTGATTCGCGATTTGGGGAGCGTCACCTTTGGCCCGGACATCCGAGAAGGAGTTGCGGAGTGGCAGGGCGAGGACGCCCTAACTGTGATCAATGGGGTCAAACAGAAGCTCACCGAAATCAGACCCTCTCTGCCGGCCGGCGTTGAAGTCGTCTCTGGCTATGACCGCTCCGGCCTCATTCGGGCTTCCATTGATACCTTGCAAAGGGACTTAGTGGAAGAAGCGATCATCGTGAGCATCGTCATCATCGTTTTTCTTTTCCACTTCCGCTCAGCGTTCATTCCGATTCTTACGCTGCCCATCGCCGTGATCGCTTCTTTCATTCCCATGTACTACCTCCATGTCAGCTCGAACATCATGTCGCTCGGAGGACTGGCCCTTGCAATCGGAGTCCTTGTGGACGCGGCAATCGTGATGGTGGAAAACGGCTACCGTCAGCTTTCGGAAAGACAAGAGGGCACGGAGAAGCTTCCCGAGCCGGAGAGACGCCGTGTTTTGTTGGACGCGGCCAAACAAGTTGGGCCTGCGATCTTTTTCTCACTACTGATCATTGTGGTTTCCTTCTTGCCCGTCTTCCTCCTGGAAGAGCAGGAAGGACGAATGTTTCGTCCACTGGCATGGACGAAGACCTTGGCGGTCGGTTTCTCTTCGCTTTTAGCAATCACTCTGGTCCCCGTACTCATGCTTCTCTTTATCCGAGGACGGTTGCGCCCAGAAGCGCGTAATCCAATTTCCGTTGTAACGCAGGCGCTATATCTGCCCGTTCTCCGCTTGTGCCTTCGCTTTCGCAAAACCACCTTGCTGCTCAACCTGATTTTTCTCATCGTCACCCTTCCGCTAGCCTTGAAGATAGGCACCCAGTTCATGCCGCCTCTCTACGAAGGCTCTGCTCTTTACATGCCGACAGCTCTGCCCGGCATTTCTATTGGGCAAGCCTCGCGGTTGTTACAGGAACAAGACAGAATCATTCACACGTTTCCAGAGGTCGACACTGTGTTTGGTGCCGTAGGGCGATCTGACAGCGCGACGGACAATGCACCTCTCGATATGTATGACACGACCGTGATGCTCAAGCCCCGCAGCCAATGGCGTCCGGGAATGACTTACGAGAAGCTAATTCAGGAGATGGACGCGAAGCTCCAGTTTCCAGGTCTATCGAATACCTGGACGATGCCGGTTGAGAACCGTCTGGACATGGAACTCACAGGAATCAAGACACCACTGGGAATGAAGATCCAAGGGCCGACCTTGGATGGCATCCAACAGGCCGGGGTACAGATTGAACAGGTGCTCAGCTCCCTACCTCAGATGCGCTCCATCTTCGCCGAGCGCGTTTCGCAGGGCTTTTACATAAATATCGAAGTGAATCGCGCAGACGCAGCTCGATATGGGTTAACTATTGCTGACGTTCAACAGGCCGTGTCCTCGGGCATCGGCGGAGCAATGGTTGCCGAAAACATCGAAGGGCGTGAGCGGTATCCTGTCAATGTCCGTTACAACCGCGATTTTCGGGATAATGTCGACTCCTTGCGACGCGTACTCATCGGAACTCCGTCTGGTGCGCAGATTCCGATTGACGAGGTAGCCCGCATTTCGTTTTCGCGCGGTCCCGCCATGATCCGGGACGAAGACGGCGCGCTCACCGGCTACGTGTATATCGACCTCAACACGAAAGACTACGGAGGGTTTGTCCAGCGAGCAGAGACAGCGTTGGGACAAAAACTCAAGCTGCCCCCAGGTTACTCATATAAATGGTCGGGAGAGTATGAATCCGAGCTGAGAGCAAAGCAGCGGCTGCAACTCATTCTGCCGGTCGTGCTCTTCGTCATCTTCCTGCTGCTTTACATGGTCTTTCATTCTGTTACCGAAGCGGCTGTGCTTATTTTTCCGACGATCTACGCCCTTACGGGAGGGCTCATCCTGCAAAAACTCCTCGGATACAACTTTAGTGTGGCCGTATGGGTCGGCTACATCGCGCTGTTTGGAATCGCGGTCGAGACCGGAGTTGTCATGGTCGTTTACCTCCATGAAGCCCTCAACCGTCGCCTCGCAGCTGGAGCACCGCTCAAGCATGAAGATATCGAGGCAGCAGTAATCGAAGGTGCGGTCCAACGCCTACGACCAAAACTTATGACCGTCTGCGTTGTCCTTGCAAGCCTGATCCCCATTCTGTGGGAAACGGGTGTTGGTTCCGACGTGATGAAACCTATTGCCGCCCCCATTGTAGGCGGCATGATCACCTCTACGATTCACGTCCTGATCCTAGTGCCCGTGTTCTTTGCCTTGATGAAAGAACGCGCGCTACGCCGCGGAACCTTGCAGCGAACAGCACGCTAGGCAGCGGCGTATAATATCGAAATGTCTGCAGAGGAGAACGCCGCGCCACCAGAAGTGTTGCAACGGATACTCTGGATTCAGGCCTTAACGCTCGTCTGGATGGGTGTGGAAGCGGGGATTTCGTTGGGAGCGGCTTGGATGGCGCGCAGCCCGGCCCTTCTTGCCTTCGGGGGCGATAGCGCGGTGGAGCTTCTCTCGGCGGCGGTTGTGTTTTGGCGGTTTTATGCATCATCGCAACGGGAGCGCGGGGAGGAGCGCGCGGGCAGGATTGCGGGCGGCTTGCTGTTTGTCCTAGCGGCCCTTGTTGTTACTACTTCCGTTTTGGCGCTCTTGGGGCACGTCGAAGCCCGGCCCAGCTACATCGGGATGGTCGTGCTGGGGCTCGCTGCAATGCTCATGCCTTGGCTGGCGGCGCAAAAGCGGCAGCTTTCGATTAGGACTGGCAGCGCTGCCTTGCGGGCCGATGCTGCCGAGTCGGCGGTCTGTGGGTATCTGGCTTTGATTGCTTTGGCGGGTCTGGCCGTCAATGCGGTTTGGAAGGTGCGTTGGGCAGACCCAGTGGCCGCCCTAGCGTTATTGCCGCTAATCATTCGCGAAGGGTGGGAAGTATGGAAGGGCAAACCATGCTGCGATTGAGGCGCGACCCTACATAGATTCCTACATTGGTCCAGCAAGTTCATGACATCACTCTTGTTTGCGGCGGCAGATGGTATAGTTGCCGAAATCCACGATTGCAGACTGTTCATGAAGGGAGATTGGCATGCGGCGCGAAATCTCCAACACAAGGAGCGTCACTGAAAACATGATGGAATCGAGACGCGAAACCCATTCGAAGTTTTTATCCTCCAAGAAGCAGTGGGCAATGGTTGCCGGATTTGTCTCGACAGTGTTTCTCTGGGCCGCAACACCGACAATGTTCGCGCAAGAAAAAAATCCATTCGCGGGGGACGTGAAAGTGGCAAAGCTAGGTGAATACCAGTTCCGCCTGAATTGCGCTTTCTGTCACGGCTTGGGAGCGCGGGGCGGAGGACGAGGCCCGGACCTCACGCGGGCGCAGAAACATCACGGCAATACAGACGGCGAAATCTTTCACAACATCCACGATGGGATTGCCGGCACGGCCATGCCGGCGGCGACGAACGGAGGAATCGGGGTGGGCATGTCGGATGAAGAAATCTGGCAGGTGGTTTCCTACATCCGCAGCGTGGAGAAGAAGGCTTCCGCGTCAGTGACGGGAAACGCCACGCACGGGAAAGAGCTCTTCTACGGCAGTGCGGCCTGCGGGACCTGCCACATGGTGAATGGCAAAGGCGGGCGCCTGGGGCCGGATCTCACGTCCGCGGGGACATCCCGGTCCGTTGATTATCTTGCGGAGTCGGTGCGCAGTCCGAGCAAGCGACTGGCGACAGGACTGTCCGAGCCGATGAAGGATTTTTCGCAGGAATATGAGACCGCAACAGTGGTAACTCCCGAGGGGACAAAGTTGCAGGGCGTGGTGCTCAACGAAGACAGTTTTACGATTCAAATGTTGGACACCCGGGAAGAGTTGCATGCGTTTGAGAAGGCCAAGCTGCATTCCTTCGAGAAGACGCGCGAGTCCTTGATGCCGGCGTACGATGCCAAGAGTCTTGCCGAAAAGGATCTGAAGGATCTCATCGCGTTTCTGCTGGCGGCGAGTGAGAAGGGAGGCGGCCAATGAAAATTGTGTCGATGAGTGCAAGAAGCGAAAGCAGATTCTCCGCGCAAAAACGGCGCGGACAGGAAGCGGTCGTCGCTGCGCTCGGAATGACAGTTTTGCGTTTGGCGACGATGGTGTTTGTTGTGGCGTTTGCCGCCGCGACGTTGGGCTTTGTAGCGCCGCAGGCTTCGGCGCAGGTGACTTTCGAGCGGCTGCTCAACTCTTCCAAGGAGCCGCAAAATTGGATGATGTACTCCGGAGATTACGCGGGGCATCGATTCAGCGCGCTGGACCAAATCAACACATCGAATGCGGCGACGCTAGTTCCCAAGTGGGCTTATCAGACGATGGCCGGAGGCAAATTTGAAGCAACGCCGCTTGTTGTGGATGGAATTTTGTATGGTACCGGGCAAGATGACCGCGTCTTCGCGCTGGACGCGCGTTCCGGGCGGCCGATCTGGCAATACCAGCAGGCATTGCCGGTGGATATCCGGCCATGCTGCGGACGAGTGAACCGCGGACTAGCGATCCTGGGGGACAAAGTGTTTGTCGCGACGCTGGACGCGCACGTCATCGCGCTGGACCGAAAGACTGGCAACGTTGTTTGGGACGTGCATGCGGCGGAGCACTCGAAGGGCTACAGCTTCACGCTGGCTCCGCTGGTGATCAAGAATCTTGTGATCGTGGGGGTGTCCGGAGGCGAATACGGAATCCGGGGATTCATCGACTCCTACGATGCGGCGACGGGCGAGCGCAAATGGCGGTTCAACACAATTCCCGGTCCGGGAGAGCAGGGCTACAAAACCTGGGAAGGAGACTCATGGAAAACGGGCGGTTCGCCAGCTTGGATCACTGGAACGTACGATCCAGAGACGAACACGACGTTTTGGACGACGGGAAATCCATCGCCTTCGAATCGCGGCGAGGGGCGCGCGGGCGACAATCTCTACAGCAATTCTCTGCTGGCTCTCGATCCGGACACGGGAAAACTGAAATGGCATTTCCAATTCACGAGGCACGACGAACACGACTACGATGCGACGCAGGTTCCAGTGATGATTGATGACGGGGGCCGCAAACTGATCGCACAGGCAAACCGCAACGGATTTTTTTACCTGATCGACCGTAGCAGCGGCAAGCTGCTCTTTGCAACTCCCTACGGGCGCGTAACGTGGAGCGATTCGAGAGACGCAAATGGCGTTCCCATCGAGCGAAAAGAGGCTTCGCCCACACTGGAGGGAGTGCCTGTCTGCCCAGGGGCCTATGGAGCCACGAATTGGATGTCGCCAACATACGATCCGCAGACAAAACTTTTTTATGTGACCGCCCGCGAGCAATGCGACATCTTTTCGACCGCACCGCAGCCTTACGAAGCGGGGCATGCGTACTACGGCTCGGCCTATTTTCCGAATGATGGAGCGCAACCGTTTTGGGGAGCGTTACGCGCCCTCGATCCCGCCACGGGGAAGCTCAAATGGGAATGGAAGCACACCTCTCCTTCGTGGGCCGGGGTGCTGTCGACCGCAGGCGGGCTCGTTTTCACCGGCGACGCGGAGGGGAATGTGATCGCGCTTGACGCGGCATCGGGGAAAGTACTGTGGCACTTTCAGTGCGGCGCCTCGGTTTTTGCGTCGCCGATGAGCTTCGCGATTGACGGGAAGCAATACGTGGCGGTCGCGGCGGGCAGTGCTCTTTTCACTTTCGGGCTGCCTTGAGCCTGGACGTTAATATCCTGGCAACTTACGGAGGCAGTTACCTGCTTGGAAGCCGCCAGGGCGAATGAAACTTCTTGAGTGATCGAAACACAATTTAAGGGGGACCATGCGGAAACGTTGTTTGATTTCGAGGCCAGCAGGCCCATAATGAAGGGATTCGTGGAGGTTGGCCCCCCAGCATATGCAATGCCCCGTTTGCCAGACAGATAATCCTGCCACCGCCGTTACCTGCCAGAAGTGCAGTACCCCGTTTCCCCTTTCGGACGTGACGATTTCTCCGACGGATTATGGCCAGTCAGCAGCAGGATGGTCGAAGGCTGTCACTTTGCGGCCGTCGAGTGAGGCTGCTACAAAAGGACAACTCGAACCGGGGAGCATGCTCGGCGAGCGCTACGAAATCCTGCAATTGCTCGGTCAAGGCGGAATGGGGGCTGTTTACAAGGCTCGAGACATCGAACTGGAGCGCACGGTTGCACTGAAAGTGATTCGTTCCGACCTGGCCAGCCATCCGGAAATCTTGCGGCGTTTCAAACAGGAACTCATCCTGGCTCGCGAAGTTACTCACCGCAACGTCATTCGTATTTTCGATTTGGGACAAGCAAGCGGAGTCCGATACATCACCATGGACTACGTGGAGGGGCAAGACTTGCGCGCCCTCCTGAATGAGAAAGGGAAATTTGCTCCGGAAGAGGCGGTTCCCGTTTTCCTGCAGATTGCGGCGGCGCTGGAAGCGGCGCACCAAGCAGGAGTCGTGCATCGTGATCTGAAGCCGCAGAACGTCATGTTGGACAAGGATGCCCGCGTTTACGTGATGGATTTCGGCGTGGCGCGATCGCTGGAAACCCCCGGCATGACACAGACCGGGGCGCTGATGGGCACGCCGGAATACATGTCGCCGGAGCAGGCCAAGGGCCAGAAAGTGGACGCGCGCTCGGATCTATTTTCCCTGGGAATCATTTTTTACGAAATGCTGAGCGGCGCCTCGCCCTTCAAAGCCGACACGGCAATGGCCACGATGTTCAAACGCACGCGTGAACGCGCCGTACCGCTGGCACAGGCGGGGAGCGGCGTGCCAGTGTTCTTGAGCGACATTGTTTCAAAATGCTTGGAGATCGATCAAGAGCAGCGGTATCCCTCTGCACGAGCAATTATCGAGGATCTGGAGAAGTGGAAAGGCGGGGAAGTTCGCAGCGCCATGAACCCCGTCGCGCGCTGGCTGAAATATGCCCCGCCGCATCAAAAATGGCTCGCCGCGGGAATGGCGGCGTGCCTGGTGATAGCGGGGGCCTACGCGTTCCGCGAGAAGTTGCCAGTGCGGATTTCGTCGAAGCCTGTGGAGGCGATTCAGCCAATTTCGATGGCGATCTTGCCTTTCCACAACCGTTCGACGGATTTATCAATCGATTGGCTGGGCCCAAGCCTCGCGGAAATGCTGAGCACGGGTGTGGGACAGTCCAGCGGGCTGCGCACTGTTTCCTCGAATCGTGTCCATCAAATCTTGAAAGATCTGCGCGTTCCCGCGAACGCGGATTTCGATCCGGAAACGTTGCGGCGCCTGGCGGAGTTCTCGAGCGCGGATATTCTCGTGTGGGGTCAATACGCAAAGTTCGGCGACCAAATTCGGATCGATGCCACGCTTCTGGATTTGAAACACAACCGGCGCGCGCCGCTCAAAATCGAAGCGGCCAGCGAAAAAGAGATTCCCGGCGCAGTTGACGGGCTCGCCGAGCTTATTCGCAAAAACCTGGCCGTCTCCACGGATGTACTCAAAGAGTTGAAGGCTAGCTCTTTCCAACCCTCTTCAAAATCCGTGGAGGCGCTCCGCGACTACAACCAGGGCGTGCAGCTCCTGCGCCAGGGAAAGGACCTTGAGGCTCAGAAGCAGCTCCAGGCTTCCATCAAGGAAGACCCGGAGTTCGCACTGGCTTATTCCGGGCTTGCTCAGGCTGACGCCAACCTGGGCTATGACAACGAAGCCGAACAGCTCTCACGCAAGGCCGTGGATCTCAGCCAAAACCTGCCTCCTCGGGAAAAGTACCTGATTGCAGCGAGCCATGCTCGGATCATCAAGGACTACCCGAAAGCCATCGAGTCCTACGAGAATCTTGCCAAGGCTTCACCTGGAGACTCCGACGTCCTATTCACCCTTGGCAGGCTTTACGAAGATACGGGAGCGTTTCAAAAGGCGCGTGAGCACTTCGAAGCGGTGCTGAAAGCCGATCCGCAATCCGTCGAGGTGCTATGGAGGAGGGGCGCCGTGGAGATCGAGAGCAATAATCCGAAGGGCAGTCTGGATTACCTAAACCGTGGCCTCACGCTCTCGATCCAACTCGAAAACGACGAGAAGAAAGCTCTGATCCTGCAAGCCATTGGCATCGCTTACAAGCTTATGAACAAGCCGGAGGAAGCCCTGCGCAACTATCAGGAGTCCCTCGCCATTCAGCGCCGCCTCGGCCAGAAGCGCGGCGTGGCCGCCAGCCTCAGCGAAATGGCCCAGGTCTATTCTCTCCTGGGCAAGCCGGATGCCGCCCTGGCCAGCCTCAAAGAGGTGCTGCAAGTGTACAAGGAAATCGGCGCCAAGAAGGAAGCGGGCGACTCACTGATCGATCTCGGCAACTTCTACCAAGAACGCGGCCAGCACGACCAGGCGCTCCAAAGGTACAAGGAGTCGCTGCAAATCCAGCGGGACTCGGGCGACGAAGTTTATCAGGCACTGTGCCTGAACAACATCGGGAACGTCTACCTCTCAAGCGGCCAGTACGATGACGCGCTGACCTATTTCCAGCAGGCTCTTGGGTTGCGCGAGAAACTGAAAGTCCAGGGCGATATCGCGGACACGGTGCACAACTTGGCCGAGACGAACGCGCAGATGGGACAATACGACCAAGCGCTCAGCCAGTATCTTCGCGCCCTCGATCTCTACCGGAGCAGCGGCGACAAGCGCGGGGCGGCTGTCGATTCGTACGGCATGGGAATGGTGTTTGGCTATCAGGGGCGATTGGGTGCTGCTCTGAATTCCAAGCAAGAGGCTCTCAAGACCTTCCGGGAGCTTCAGGATCGCAGCCCCATGATGGCCGAAATCTTGAGCGGCTACGGCGGCGCGCTGGCTGAAGCGGGACAACCGGAGGAAGCTCAGAAGACTCTGGATGAAGCACTGAGCCTGGCACGCGAGCTCAAGAGTCAACCGGCTGTTGCCGCGACGCTTAACTCTCAGGGGGACTCCGCCTTCTATCGAGGCGACTTCAAATCAGCCCGAAATCTTTACGGGCAGGCCATCCAGGTGGCATCGCGCACCAAGGAACGCGACAAGGTGCTGGCTTCCAAAATCGGCTTGGCTAAAATGGCCGTCAGCGAAGGGCATTCGCGGGAGGCGATCGGGTCCTTGAGGGGCCTGGCCCAGGAAGCAGACAGTCTGGGATTGAAGTATCTATCGGTGGAATGCTCGGTTTACGTGGGTGAGGCTCTGGTGAACAGCAAAGATTATTCACGAGCAAGACAGGAACTCGAGCCAGCCTTGGGCAAGGCCGAGAAATTGGGCTTGCGGACCCTGCTCGCCAGGGATCACTACCTGCTAGGCGCCACTCTTCGCCTGACGGGCAACGCAGCGGAAGCTATGGGGCATTACCGGGAGGCGCTCCGATTGCTGGACGAAATCCGCAAGGAAGCTGGGGTTGAAAAGGTAATCGAACGCGCCGACCTGAAACCCGTTTACACGGAATCCACCCGCTGGTCGCAAGCCGGTAAGAGTTAGGCTAACCAACGAGGTCCACTGGGACCCGGCGCCGTCCAAGCCACCCAGACAGATATCCAGCTTTTCCGTTTGGGCAATCCCGCTCTTTCGGGGCCAGCATCCTCCTTCATGCCTCGAGTTTAGTACGAACTACTTCACCTGGAACGTAAAGGTGAAACTCGGCAGGCCGAGCAATTGCTCCGCATTAAACCCAGCGGTGAAGTACAAGTTGTAGGTGCCCGTGGTCAGCCCCGTTGTCTTGAGGTTAAAGATGTAACCGCCGCTCGTACCCAAGGTGGGGTCAAAGCGGAAATCGCTATCCGGATTGGCATTGCCTGCATCGTCTATCATGAGGTCAGTCGTCGTGGCTGTGGTTTTCACTAATCGTGTAGCGTGTACCACAACATTCGCGCCGGAGACGTCGCTGCCAGTTGAGTCGCATAGGTACATCTTGAGCGAAATGGTGGCGCCACTCTTTACCGCCTTGGCGGGGTCATATAGGAGACAGGTACTGAGCGCGGGTAAACTTCCGACGAGCTCACGCGAATTGATTCTGTTAGTCCCTCCCGATACGGTGCAGCAGAGGGGGTCAGTTGTAATGTTCGCGCAGTCGTTAACGTTGTCAGAGCATATGAAGTACGCTGGGTTGGGCTGCATTAAGCCCGATTCCGTTTGATATTGAGAAGTGAGTTGGATCTTAGTACCGCTCGGCCCCACGTTTATGTTGCAGGAGTCAGGCGAAGTTGTAGTGCGGGGGAGGAGGTTGTGGTTAGAGTCGAAGCAGAGGTTCTGGGGGACGATGGGAGTATCATTTGCACTGCTCGTGCGGGTATCCGCGATGATGGTGCAGGTCGACCCCGCAGGCACCCGGGCGCCTCCAGACCAGGTATTCGGCCCGTTCGTCGCGCTGGCGGATAGAATTGAGTCACAATCACCCTGCGCGGTGTTCATGAAGCTGACGGACATGAAAGCAGCCCCGCCCAGAGTTGCATCGGCGGGGAGCTGAACGGACTGGTTAAATATTTTGCCATCGAGGAACGTGGTGGTGGTGCCCGGCGCGATCGGCTGCTGCGGCGTCGCGGAGGTAAATCCGCCGCAGTTGCTGCTATCGGACGGCGAGGGCGCCGCGACCGTACCCTGTGAGCCTAAAGCCAACGTCACTGAGCTTGGGTCTGACGTGGTTGCAGCTGTCGTGGTTGCAGTTATCGTGGGTGTAGGATTAAGGGTTCCAGTAAAGCTATCCGATGCCATTCCGTTGACCGGGCAAAAAGGAGGACCGGCAATCGGGGAAGTGCCTGAAAGCGTTATTGTTCCGGTGAAAGATGAATTGGAGGTATTCGTGACTGTGAGAAACCCCGTGTCAGGGCCGGTGCGGCTGGTGCAAATCGTACCACTGGTGTTGCATGTAGCAACGAAAGTGGCAGCGGGAAATCCGCTGCAACCTCCGCTGCAAATATAATGGGTATCAATGTGGAACGAAAAGCCGGTCCCCGTGAGGTCAAGCATCCCAGGTTGCTGGTGCACGGAGTTGGGGTTACTGTCCGTAACTTCGAAGGCGTCCCCGGGATCGCAACCGGTCGCCGATCCCCCCTGCAAAACGTACGCATCCGTGGAAATCTGGTCGCCCGCGGTGCAGTTGCTCCCTGCCCCGACGAAGACCACGTTGAATACTCCGGAGTGGATGTCTTTATCGCTGACGGATAAGTTGACTGGGGTAGCTCCCACCGTGCCATTGATCGTCAGGAGCGCGCCGCTCGTTGGCGCTTGCGCCTGAGCTACCCGGCTGGCAACGCCGATCAAACAACACATCACTACCAAAGGCGCGATTAGGCGCATCTTCAATTCAAAGAATCTCATCTTGTTCTCCTCGAGTCAGACTGGGAAATCCTTATGGCACTGCAGGCCTTTGTGCATAAGCGGTTAGAGAAGCGCGGGACAGCGTCATCCACCACCGTTCGGGGCACAGCCGCGCGGCATTGTGCCTGCCCTGTTGCGCGGTGTCAAGGACTAGAGAAATGAAACTGAGTGTATAGCAGTACTGTGACGCCAGTTTCTGGCGAGCCACGCCGCAACGCGAGAGTTGAGCGGTTTGCATACCTTCTCTCATCGCAGGAATCCCGTGTTACCTGCCGGAGAATGCCAGGATGAAAGACGGTTACAAGGACCCTGGTCGGTGGGCCACCCTTCGCGGTCAACAAATTATTTCAGACAGCAATTCAACCGAAGGAGAATGCGCGACGAACAGTTCCACGCTATAATTGGAGGGTTATGCTCTCCGTCAACAACGTCACTATGCGGTTCGGCCCGCGCGTCCTCTTTGAGAATGTGACGTGCACCTTCATGGCCGGGCGCCGCTATGCGATCACCGGGCCGAACGGCGCCGGCAAGTCCACGTTTATGAAGATTTTGACTGGGGAGCTCGACTCCACCAGCGGCTCGGTCACGCGGCCAAAGAAAATGGGCGTCCTGCGCCAGGACCAGTTTGCGTTTGATGAATATCGCGTCATCGACACGGTCATCATGGGGAATGCCGCGCTTTGGAAGGCTCTCGAGGAGCGCGACGCGCTATACGCCAAACCGCACGATCATTTGACCGATGCCGATGGAATGCGCTTGGGAGAACTTGAAGGCATCGTTGGTGAAGAGGGCGGCTACACGGCGGAGGCGGATGCCGCAGTGCTGCTTGACGGCCTGGGTGTGGAAGACGCGCTCCATGAACGCAAGATGGGCGAACTGCAAGGCGGGCAGAAAATTCGCGTATTGCTGGCGCAGGCGCTGTTCGGGAATCCGACGGCGTTGCTGCTCGACGAACCGACCAACAACTTGGACCTGGATTCCGTGCACTGGCTGCAGCGGTATCTTTGCGACTACGAAGGCGTGCTGATCGTCATTTCGCACGATCGGCATTTTCTGAACAGCGTGTGCACGCACACCGCGGACATCGACTACGAGACGATCATCATGTACGTCGGCGGCTACGACGACATGGTAGTGGCCAAGACGCAGATTCGCGGGCGCATCGAAGCGGACAACGCCAATCGTGAGAAAAAGATCGCGCAGTTGCAGGAGTTTATCGCGCGGTTTTCAGCGGGCACGCGTTCCGCGCAGGCGACTTCGCGCAAGAAGGAAGTCGAGCGCCTGCAAACGACGGAGCTG
>WNFS01001009.1_pt1 | contig 20682 bp, 17 predicted proteins | sample 5400141 | NCBI WGS metagenome assembly WNFS01 (sample SAMN13153358, study PRJNA577476) | soil metagenome | isolation source: 60 cm saprolite under Madrone tree | place: USA:California | collected 2016-06-14
CGGTGTCCCTGGTGGCGCTGCTGAGCATGCTCACGCGGGGCTCGATCAGCCTGGTCGCCGGCGGCGGCCAGTCCAAGGCGACGGCCTTCGCGCGGCAGAGGATGGAGCAGCTCAAGAACCAGCCTTTCGTCCCTGGACCGACCAACGGCACCGACACGCCCGAGCCGGGCATCACCCGCACGTGGACCATCACGCCAACGGGACCGACCGTCGCCCCCAACCGGCTCGCGACCATCCAGGTGGTCGTGCTCGTGAACCGCGCGACGGGCACGCTCGGCGCGCAGAACATCACGCTGACCACGATGCGCGCGGAGTAGCGGCGGGCCTCAGGCCTCGACCGGCAGCTGCTCGCCGGGCTGGTGCCACGTCGGCTCCTGCCCTCGCCGGAAGATCTTGATCCTCGCCGTGCCCCGCGCCGTGACGATCCCGGCCTCCACGCGGGCGATGGCGCCCTCCTCGAGCCCCACGACCGGGTTGGCGTTGACCACGTGGTACTCGCGGATCCGATCGTCGCGCGTCTCGCTGCCGGGCGCCATGGCGGGATCCGTCTCCTTGTAGTGCGGGTTGATATTGAAGGGGACCAGCCCCAGGGCCTCGAAACTCTCGAGGGCGACCACGTTCCAGTCGTTGGTGGTCAGTATCGTCGGCCCCGCGACGTTGGATCCCGCGCTCGCCCCGATATAGGGCATGCCCGCCTCGACCCTCGCGCGGATGACGGGCAGGAGCCCGGTCTCACGCAGGCGCTTGAGGAGGGCGTACGTGTTGCCCCCTCCCATGAAGAGCGCCTCGGCCCGCGCGAGCACGAGCTGGGGGCGGTCGTTCCAGCGGAGATGGAGGAGCTCGAGCCCGGCGCCCTCGGGCGGCGGAACGCCGAGCACACTCGCGACGCGGGTGAAGTACGCGTCCTCGTCGTGGAGGCTGGCGGCGGTGACGAAGGCGACCCGGCGGCGCTCGCCCAGGAAATCCAGGATCTCCCGCCGGCCCTCGGGGCCGAGTGGCCCTCCCGAATGCAGCAGGACGCGCATCAGGGAGTGTACGTCTCCAGCAGGCGGCGCAGCTGGCTCATGGATTTCACGATGTAGTGGGCGACGCCGTCGTGGCCGCCCTTGGGCGCCAGGTGCACGGCCGTCAGCCCCACGCGCAGGGCCCCGCGGATGTCCGAGTCCACGCTGTCGCCCACCATGGCCGCGTCGGCCGCCGTGAGCCTCATGCGATCCAGCGCCAGCTCGAACAGCGGGGGCTCCGGCTTCCCGACGACGAGCGGGCGCAGGCCCGCGGCGGCGGCCACCGCCTCCACGATGGCGCCGCACCCCGGGAGAAAGTCGTCGCCCTCCACCGGCAATCTCGGATCGAGATTGGGCGTGAGGAAGGCCGCCCCTCTCGCGACGGCCCGAGAGGCCGCCGTCAGCCGCGCGTAGGAAAAGTCGAAGTCGTTGCCCACGACGACGGCGCGCGCCTCGCGGTAGCGGTCCATGGGCACCAGGCTATGGCCGCCGTCCACGACCGCCGCCTCGAGCTCGGGGCCGCCGATGGCCAGCACCCGCGAGGTCGTGCCGACGTGCGTGTCGAGCACCCGGCCCAGGATCTCGAGCGGTGTCAGCACCTCGCTCACGCTCGCCTGGACGCCGAGGCGCTCGAGCTTGGCCTGCATGGTCGCCGCGCGGGCACGCGAGTTGTTGGTGAGAAACGTGAGCGCCCTGCCCTGGCTCCGGAGAAGGGCCAGCACTTCGCCTGCACTCGGCACCAGCACGTCGCCGGTCCACACGCAACCGTCGAGATCGAAGATGAAACCGCGCATCTCGCGCAGCCCGCGCCGGGAACGGGTCACGGGCGGATACTACCATGCGGGCCGGGCTCGCAAAGCCCGCCGCCGGCCCGAGGCGAGGAAAAACGTGCATCCTGCGCTGCTCCCGCGCTAGAGTCGAGCCATGGCAAGAAGTTCCAAGACGTATACGTTGCGGCGGGCGTCATCGGTCGTCTTTGCGCTGATCTCCGTCCTGCCGCTCCTCCTCTTCGCCTACACGCTCTACGCCCTCGACGTACTCCATCATCTCACCGCGCAGATCGGGCTCGGCTCGGCGCTGGTCCTCTCCATGATCGGCTTCTACATCTACTCGGTCATGATGTCACGACTGTCCGAGATTCTCCGAGACATCGAGGCCGGGGAGGACTCACCGACGACGACCAGAACGACCCAGGGGCCGGTGGTGACCATGGCCGTCGAGCCCGGCCCGAGCGGGCCCGTGGCGGCAAGTCACGCCGCAGGCGCGTCACGCCAGATCCCGGCCCCGCCCTCTGACCGGCCCAGCCCCTTCGCGGGCAAGGGCCGCTCGGCCTCCGGCGGACGCGGCGGGCTCGTCGTTCCCGGCATGGGCCGCATCACGGAGCTCAAGGGAACGGACGCGGGCGCGACGTCGGACCTGGATTCGATGTGGAGGGTCGAGGCCGAGCCACTCCTCGGCAAGCGCGTTCTCGTGGCGGTGCGCAACGCGACCGAACCGGTCAAGGGCACCATGAGCCAGGTCACCCAGGACGGCCTCATCATCGACCAGGACGGCACCAAGCTCGGCATCAGCTACACCCGCGTGTCCGCGATAGAAGCGGACACGACGCCGGACCCCGCCTAGCGCGCTCGAAGGGGCGCGCAGGGGTCGGGTCGCTCGACCGGCGGATTCGACCAGACAATACGCCAGCCGCTACGCCCGCCGATCCCCCCGCCAATCCCAAGCTCCGGCGTCGCATGATCCGGCTTTCCCTCTCCCGCCTCTACCAGATCCACGATCAGCTGCCGGGTGCCGGGCCGCAACGCTCCCACCTGGTCGGCCAGGCCCCCCGGCGCCTGATGCCCACGCCCCACGATGACCACCACCTGCGGAGCTCGTTCGAGAGCCATGATGATCTGCCGCGCCATGGTGACATTGCGCGCGTGCCAGGCGTCTACCATGCCGGACACCGCGGCCGCCGGGAGCAGGCCGCAGTGGGCAGCCTCGATGTCGCGCGCGAGGCCCCGCTCACGATCGGCATCCGGAGCCAGCCGCGAGACGAGACTGCGTTGCTCGTCGGCAGGCAAGGCGGCCAGCCCTTCCTTGGAGATTCGGCGCACCACGGGCTGGCTCAAGTCGATCGCGATCACCGGCAGCCCGTAACGCCGAGCCAGATCGAAGAGCGGCCGGTACATTTCGAAGTCGCGCCAGCCGCGCTCGCCCCACCCGAGGCGCTTGGCAAGCGCGGACCGGTCGGCGCTTTCGAGCATCGCCGCGTCCACCGCCTGCTGCTGGTCCTGGGCCAGCATCTCGAAGGCCAGAGCCGGCCGCGCGCCGTCGGCCAGCATGACTTCGAGCACGCGTATCTGGTCGAGGTGGTGGTGGGGATTATCGTGGGACTCGCCGAGATAGACGATGTCGGCGTGCACCGCGCGGGCCGCGACAAGGCGCGCCAGGGCGGCGGAATGGGCGTCGAGCCCCGGCGTCGTCGAGGCGCAGCCCGTCACCGCGGCATAGCCGCCCACGAGGAGCGCCGCGCCGAATCGCCATGCGGTCGAAGCGCCCGTCACCCCTGGACCGGCAGAGGGACTATCAGGTCTGGATCCTGCGGCGGAGGGCGTCCAGCCCGTGGCGATGGCGGGGGTTGCCGGGTTCCAGACGTACGGCTTTCCGCCAGGCGCCGAGCGCCTCGTCAGTGCGGCCGAGCCTCTCGAGCATCGCGCCCAGACGCGCATGGGCCTCGGCGTGGTCCGGCTTGATCCTGATGGCTTCGCGGTAGGCCGCTTCGCACTCGACGTGCTTGCCCTGCTTCTCGAGCGCCGCCCAGAGGTTGAAGTGGCTCTGCGCGTCAGCCGGACGAAGCCGGAGCGCCTCGCGGTACGCGCTCTCGGCTTCGGCATCGAGTCCCAGGGCCAATAGGACGCGGCCGAGGCCCCGGTAGGAGCCGACCCGGTGGGGCTTGACGCGGATGGCCTCGCGAAATGTCTCAACGGCCTCGCCAAGACGTCCTTGCTCGCTCAGGAGCTCGCCCAGGTCGGCCCATGCCCGCGCGTAGGCGGGATTGAGCCTCACCGCCTCGCGAAACGCGGCCTCGGCGGCATCGTGGCGGCCCTGGAAGTAGAGCGCCATCCCCAGGCCTCGGTGGAGGGCGGCGCCTTCGGGCTTGAGCGTGAGCGCTTCACGGTAGGCCGTCTCCGACTCGGCGTAGCGCCCCTGGCGACCGAGGCCCAGCGCCAGGTTGGCCCAGGCGACGATGTCGTTGGGGCTCAGCTCTATGGCCTCGCGCAGCGCCGTCTCCGCCTCGGCGTGTCGCCCCTGGCGGCCGAGCGCGATGCCGAGATCCAGGTGGTGGTCGGGATTCCCGGGCGCCAGCCGCACCGCCTCGCGGAAGGCGGCCTCGGCATTCGCCTCGAGCCCCTGGGCTTCGAAAGCCACGCCCAGCTCGGCGTAGAGGTGGGCGTCGCCGGGACGCATCGCCAATGCGCGCGCATAGGCCTGCGCCTCCTGCTCCCAGTCGCCCTGACGCCGGCACACTGTCGCGAGACCCAGCCAGGCGGCGACATCGTCACCGTCAAGCCTCAAGGCATCGCCGAAGGCCGACGCGGCCTCGGGCAGCCGGCCCAGTCTCTCGAGGACCAGCCCGAGCCACCGATGCCATTGTCCGCGGTGAGGCTCCAGACGAGTCGCCTCGCGCCACGCGCCGGCCGCCTCGCCGTACCGTCTGAGCCGCCACAGCGTGAGGCCCAGGCAGCCGCGGAGCCGGGCGAGACCGGGACGCTGGCGAATCGCTTCGCGGTAGCGCGTCGCCGCCAGGCTCCAGCGCCGCGCCCGCCTCAGCGCGTCGGCCAGGTGGACGACGGTCCGAAGCCGGGTCGGCTCGATTTCGTGCGCTTCGGACAGGGCGCGGGTCGCGTCTTCGAGACGGCCCTGGGCCAGCAGCACCACGCCGAGCCCGTCATGCGCTATCGCGTGGCGCGGCGCGCGCGCGATGGCCTCGCGGAACGCGGCCTCGGCCTCGGCGAGGCGCTCTTGGCGGGCGAGCGCCTGGGCGAGGTTGACATGGGCGTCCGCCAGGGCCGGGGCGAGCTCGACGGCGCGGCGGAGCGCCTCTTCCTCGTCGGCGGCCTTGCCCTGCCGCCTGCACGCGAGCCCGAGACGGAGATGCGCCAGCGCGTGCTGCGGCCGGAGCCGCGCGGCCTCGCGGTAGGCGGCCTCGGCGTCGGCCCATAGCCGCTGCCGCTCGAGGGCCAAGCCGAGCTTGAAGTGTGCCTCGACCGTGCGCGGAGCGAGCGCGAGCACCGCGCGGAACGCCGTGGCGGCCTCGCCCCAGCGGTGCTGCTCGAGCAGGACCGCTCCCAGATCCAGGTGTGCGGCCGGCGAGCGCGGCCAGAGCCGCGCCACCTCGCGGAATTCCGCCTCCGCCTCCTCCGTGCGGCGCTGGCGTCGGAGCGCCACGCCGAGAGCGGCACGCAGCCGGGCGTGGCGGGGATTGGCGGCAAGCGCGGCGCGACAGATGGCCTCGGCGTCCGCCAAGCGGCCACCGGCAAGCGCGCGCGCGGCTGCGGTGAGCGCGGCCGCGTCGGGCGCGCTCCCGGGAGCGACGCGCTCAGAGCGCGATGGGCTCATCCACGTAGACCGTGTACGTCCGCGGTTTGCCGCGGGCAGCGTCGGCCGGGTCGACGTACATCATGGAGCTCTTGCCGCGGATTTCCACCGGCAGCACCGAGACCCGGATGAACGAGGTGTCCTCGTCCTGCGCGGCTATGGCCTGCACCGGCTCCCTGCCGCTCTCGAACCACGCGTCCCACGGGCGCATGGCCCGCGCCGTTCCCTCGCCCACCGTCACGTCGAGGCGCCCCCGCAGGAGACAGCGGATGCCACCTCCCCAGTGCCGGTGCGGCAATGCGATCCCGCCGCGGTCGAAGTCCACGCGATCGCAGCGCAAGAGCCACGACTTGCGAGGATCCAGCGCCATCGGGTGCTCGAGCAGCACCCGGCCACCCGCGGGAGGCGGAGGCTGGCGGACCAGCTCGAAGCGGAGCACGCGGGCACCCGAGGCCCCGGCCACGGCGGCGCCGGGCTGGGCGGCGAAGCGGGCGCGGCCCGACTCGAGCGGGGAGGCCGCGGCCCCTTCGCCTTCGACATGGATATCGCCCGCGGCCAGGTAGAGCACGCCCCCGGCCGAGCCGAGCGCGGGCTTGTAGCGGACGCCAGGGGCGAGCGTGTCTTCGATCAGCCGAAGCGAAAAAGGCAGGGCACGGCCTCCGGTCTTGCGAGAGTGAGCCTCAGGACATTATACGAGAGTTGACACGGCCGCCGGGACGCCCGTAGGGTTGCCCGGTGACGGGCGCGGCATTGGCACTGGTGCTGGGCGCGGCGGTCATCCATGCGACGTGGAACGCGATGGCCAAGGGCGCGCGCGACCCGATGGCCATGCTGTGGTGGGCGGGCGTGCTCTCCTCGCTGTTCCTGGCGCCGCCGGCGCTCTACGTGCTGGCGAGAGACGGCGTCTCGCCGAGCGCCCTGCCCTTCGTGGCGGCCACGGTCACGCTCCACAGCGTGTACTTCTTCGTCCTCGGCAAGGCGTACCAGACGGGCGACTTCTCGCTCGTGTACCCGATGGCGCGCGGCCTCGGGGTGGCCCTGGTGCCGGCCGGCGCCTTTTACTTCTTCGACGAGCGGCTCTCGGCCCTCGGCATCCTGGGCATCGCGCTGATCCTCGCGGGGATCTTCGCCCTCCACTGGCGCCGCGGCGCCTGGAGAGAAGACGCGCTCTTCAAGCCCGGCACCGGATGGGCCGTCGCCACGGGACTCTGCATCGCCTCCTACTCCCTGGTCGACAAGGTAGGCGTGTCGCACATCAACCCCCTGCCCTATCTCTGGGCGATGATGGTCGGCTGCTGCTTCTCTCTCCTGCCGCCCGTGCTGGCGCGGCGCGGCTCACTCGCACGCGAGTGGCGCGAGAACCGGGTGGCGGTCCTGCTGTCCGGCGTGCTGAGCCCGGGCGGCTATCTCCTCGTGCTCTTCGCCTTCCGGCTTTCCAAGGCGGGCTACGTCGTGGCGGGGCGCGAGGTGTCCATCGTTATCTCGGCGCTGATCGGAAGCCTCCTGCTCAAGGAGGGCGCCCTCGGCCGGCGTCTGCTCGGCGCCGCCATCGTAGCCGCCGGCGTGGTCTGCGTCGCCCTCGCCCGCTGACCGGCGAGAACTGCCTGTGCTACGCTCGCCACGGCTTGCGGCGGATGTCCCGGACTCGAATTCGACGGGGAGGACGGATATGGGATCGATGCGGGGATCGATGCGAGTCAATCGGCGGACGTTTCTTCGCGCCGCGGCGGGCGCCTCCGCAAGTCTGGGCGCCTTCCCTGCGGTGCTCCGCGCCCAGCCGCGGACGATCAAGGTCGGCATGGTGGAACCGGTCTCGGGCCCGATGGCCGACGTGGGGCAGGACTCGCGCCTCGGCGCACAGCTGGCGGTGGAGGCCATCAACGCGGCGGGCGGGGCCAGGATCGAGCTGCTCACCGCCGACAGCCAGACAAAAGTCGAGGTGGCCCGCGCGGAGGCGGAACGCCTCATCAACGCCGGCGCGCAGCTCCTGACCGGCGCGTTCCACTCGGCCCACGTCGCCACCATCGCGCCGCTCGCGCAGCAGCGCCGCATACCCTACATCATCGACATCACGGCCGCCGACCAGCCCACCGCCAATATCGCCAGGTCGGTGCGGGAGGGACAGCAGAAGGCGCAGTACGTGTACCGGATCTTCCCGGGCAGCGCGACGTTCGGAAAAAACGCCGTCCGCTTCATGACCGAGATCTTTCGGGAAGCGGCGGTGAGTCCGAAGCGGATCGTGGTGTTGTACTCCAACGACCTCTTCGGGAAGACGCAGACCGAGAGCTTCCTCGCCGCGCACAAGGCGGCCGGCGCGGCGTTCGACGTGGTGGAAGTGATCCCCTATCCGGAGAACGCCGCCGACCTCTCGACGGAGGTGACGCGGGCGAAGGCCGCCAAGCCCGACGTCATCGCGCCCGTCACGCGGCCCGCCACCGCCGTCCTGCTCCTCGAGGAGCTGGCCAAGCAGCGGGTGGACATGATGGGCATCATCAGCCCGGGCGCGCCCGGCCTGTACGAGACCAGGCAGATCCAGCAGCTCAAGGAGCTGATCGAGCACGTCATGGACGCGACGGTGTACGCGAACTACCGGAAGCCGGAGACGCAACGGGTGGCCGCGGAGTTCGCGAAACGATCGGGCGGCCGAAACTTCGACGCCAGCGCCTCCTATCCCTACGACGCGATCCAGGTCATCGCGGACGTCCTCGAGCGCGCCGCCTCCACCGACCCCGACGCCATCGTCACGGCCATCAAGAAGACGAACTTCACCGGCGGGCTCTCGGTGCAGAGCGGCCCCATCATCTTCAACGAGACCGGTGACAATCCGAACGCGAGCACGGCCATGCTCCAGGTTCTTGGACAAAAGCCCCGCGTGGTCTGGCCGAAGGACGTGGCAGAGCAGCGCTTCGTCTTCCCCCGCCCCAAATCCTGAGGCGCGCTGTACCAGTTTGCCGGGCGAGGCGGGCGGGCGGGTGCTGCCTACTCGCCGCGGAGCGTGGGGTCGAGGACGTCGCGGAGCCAGTCGCCGGCGCGGCTGATCACGATGGAGGTGATCATGAGCACGACGCCGGGGGCGGTCGAGATCCACCACGCCGAGTCGAGGTAGTCGCGCCCCTCCTGAATCATGCCGCCCCACGAGGGCGTGGGCGGCTGGATGCCGAGCCCGAGGAAAGACAGCGTCGCCTCGAGCACGATGGAGCGCGCGAGCTCGAGGGTGGCGACCACCACCAGCGAGGCCAGCACGTTGGGCAGCACATGGCGCAGGACCACACGCACCGTGGAGCCGCCGAGGGCGCGGATGGCCTCGACGAACTCTCGTCCGCGCAGCACCAGCACCTGGGAGCGTAGGATGCGCGCGTAGCTGACCCAGCCCGAGAGCCCGATGACGACGACCAGCGTCGGAAAGCTCGGGCCCAGCACGGCGATGATGCCGATGGCGAGCAGGATGAATGGGAAGGCCAGCTGCGCGTCCGCCACCGTCATGATCACGGCATCCACCCGGCCGCCGCGGTAGCCCGCCGCGAGACCCAGCACCGAGCCGATGATGCCGCCGACCAGGACGGCGGAGAGGCCCACCACGAGCGAGACACGCGATCCATAGATCACGCGCGCGAGGACGTCGCGGCCGAGAGCATCCGTGCCGAGGAAATGCGGGCGGCCGTCGGCGCCCTCGAGCGTGGCCGGCTTGAGCCGCGTGCGCAGCGACTGACGCTCGGGGTCCTGGACGATCCACGGCGCGATGACTGCGAGCACCGCCATCAGCGCCACGAAGCCGAGTCCCAGCCGCATGACCCACGGCATGCGCCTGCCGCGCGGACGCGCCTCCTGCATTGCCGCCACCGCGACCTCAGCCGGCGCGGGCGCGAGGATCGAGGAAGCCATAGAGGAGGTCGACCGCGAAGTTGATGGCGATGAACATCACTGCCGCGATGAACACGGTGCACTGGACGACAGGGTAGTCGCGGTTGTTGATGGACTGCACGGCCAGCCTGCCTATGCCGGGCCAGGCGAATACCGTCTCGGTCACCACCGCGCCGCCCAGGAGCGTGCCGAACTGGAGCGCCGTGATCGTCAGGATCGGGATCGAGGCGTTCTTCAGCGTGTGCTTGGCGATGACGATTGCTTCGCCGAGCCCCTTGGCGCGCGCCGTCCGGATGTAGTCGGCGCGCAGCACCTCGAGCACTGCCGAGCGCGTCAGGCGCGCGATCGAGGCCATCGTGAACGCCCCCAGCGTGAGCGCCGGCAGCACAAGATTTTGCCAGCCCCCGCGGCCGGATGTCGGAAAGAGGTCGGCCTTGAGCGCCAACAGCAGGATGAAGAGAATGCCGAGGAAGAAAGTGGGCGCCGACTGCCCGATGAGGGCCAGCCCCATGGCGACGTGGTCCACGACGGAGTTGCGCTTCATGGCCGAGAGGAGCCCGATCGGCACCGCGAAGACCGCCGCCAGCACGAAAGCCGTCAGCCCGAGCTCGAGCGTGGCCCCGATGTAGCCACGCACCACCGTGAAAGCCGGCTCGCGGAAGTGTAGCGACCGGCCGAAGTCGAGCATGACGGTGTTCCGGAGGAACACCGCGTACTGGACGGGCAGCGGCCGGTCGAGGCCCAGGTCACGCCGCACCCGCTCCATCTCGCTCCTCGGAGCGTCGGGTGGGAGGAGCAGCGGCACGGGGTCGCCCGAGAGACGCATCACGACGAACACGACCGTGGAGACGAGCCAGAGTGCGATGAGCGCGCGGAAGAGCCGCTGGGCGAGGAACGGAAAGAGTCCGCGCATGATTATGGCGCCCCCTCACCCTGCCCTCTCCCCCCTGCGGGGGAGAGGGGGAAGGGGAAGGGGTCCACCAAGCTCTACGCGCGGCGAAGCTTGAGGTTGAAGCGGCGAATCTCGAACTGCTGGTTCGGGTTCGGGGTGAACTCGACGTACTTCTGCAGGCCGTAGTCCTCGTACGGCTGGATGACGGGCAGCCACGGGAAGTGCTCCAAGAAGATCTTGGTCATCTCACGGTAGGCGTCGGCGCGGAACTTTTCGTCCACCGTGAAGCGTGCGGCGTTGCCGAGCTCGTCGAACTTCGCATCCCGCCAGTAGTCGTACGGTCCTCCGGGACCGAGCAGGCGCCACATCATGCCGTCGGGGTCGCCGAGCGTGGACGTCGGGTCGCCCCACCACAGGCCCTTGAAGCCCTTCTCCCGCATCTTCTGCGCCCGCACCGAGTACTCGATCACCTCGACCTTGACGTTGACGCCCACGTCCTTCCACATGGCCGCGATGGCCTCGGACATGGGTTTGTCCTGGGCGACGTAGGCGACCGTGGTCTCGATGAAAATCTCCTCGCCCTTGTACCCGGCCTTCTTGAGCCGCTCCCTCGCCTCCTTGGGGTTGTAGGCGAGCGGGGGCAGCTTGGGGTCGAAGTGGTTGTCGCCCTTCGCGATCGGCTGGCTGGGGACGATGCCCCGCCCTTTCCACAGCTCCTTAACGATGAGGTCGCGGTCGATGGCGAGCGACAGCGCCTGCTTCACCAGCGGGTTGTCGAGCGGCGGCCGCTTGGCGTTCACGCCCAAACAGTACAACCCCGCGTACAGCGCCCCCTCCACCTTCGTTGAGGCGTTGGCCTTGATGCGGTCCTCCTGGTCGGGAGGCACCTGGACGATGATGTCCACCTCGCCCTTGAGGAGGGCCGCGATGCGCGGCGACGTCTCCGGGATAGAGCGCATGGTCCAACGGTCCACGTCGATTTTGCCGCCCCAGTAGCCGGGGTTGGCGTCGAAGACGGCCTTGTCGTCCTTGACCCAGGACACGAAGCTGACGGGTCCGGTGCCGACAGGCTTGGCGTTGAAGGTCTCACCACCGACCGACTCCAGGTACTTCTTCGGCACGATCTGCCCGGCGTAGAAGCCCAGCCGCGCGGGCAGGAGCGGATCGGGCTTCTTCGTGTGGATGACGAGCGTGTAGGGATCCGGCGCCTCGATGCGGTCGATCGTCGTGAGGACCGTCTTGACCATCGTATTGGCGGCGGGATCGTAGGTGCGCTCGATGCTGAACTTCGCGTCGGCCGAGGTGAAGGGATCGCCGTTGTGGAACTTGACGCCCTGGCGGAGTTTGAATCTCCAGGTGGTCTGCCCCTCGAGCTTCCATTCCGTCGCCAGCCCCGGGTAGAGCTTCCCGTCCGCGTGACGGCTCGTCAGGTTGTCGAAGAGGTTGAACGAGATCCGGATGTCGTTGGACGAGGTGCTGAAGTGAGGGTCGAACTTGGAGATGTCGCCGCCCTGGGCGGTGACGAGCTCCTTCTTCTGGGTGGTCTGGGCCTGGGCCGCGCCCGGGAGCGCCTGGGGCAGCGCCCCGGCGACTCCGAGTGCTGCCGCTCCCTTGAGCAACTCGCGTCGAGTGACCTGCATGGGCTGCGCCTCCGTTAGGTTGGTTCGAATACTGGCTGATCCTGCCACGGCGGTGTGTGGCGACGTTTATAGAGCCTTCCCGGAACCCTGTCAAGCGTGCCACAATCGCGTCGGCCGTCCTATCCCAGCCCGCACGGAGGCATCGATCGCATGACGAACGCGGACGTAGTCGTGATCGGCGGAGGCGTCAACGGCGTCAGCACCGCCTTCAACCTGGCGAGCCTCGGCGTCCGGCGCGTCACGGTGGTGGAGCGGCGGTATCTCGCCGCGGGTGCGACGGGGAAATCGGGGTCGCTCGTGCGCATGCACTACACCAACGAGGCCGAATCCCGCCTCGCCGTGGAGAGCCTCAAGGTCTTCCGCGACTTCGCCAACATCGTGGGCGGCGACTGCGGCTTCGACGCGTGCGGCTTCGTCGAAGTCGTGGGCCCGGAGCACGCGAAGGCCATGGCGGCCAACGTCGCCATGCAGCAGGGCATCGGCATCGACACGCGGCTCGTCTCGAAGGAGGAGCTGCACGGGATCTCGCCCGACATGAGGGTGGACGACATTGGCGCCGCGGCCTACGAGCCCGGCTCGGGCTTCGCCGATCCCAATGCCACCACGTTCGCCTTCGCGGCGGCCGCACGCAGGCTCGGCGTCGCAATCGAGACGGGCTGCGAGGCGCTCCGCATCGTCACCGAAGGCGGCCGCGTCGCGGGCGTGGAGACGAGCGGCGGCAGGATTTCCGCTCCCGTGGTGGTGGCCGTTCCGGGCGCCTGGGCGGGACGGCTCCTGGATCCGCTCGGCCTCGATTTCGGCCTCACGCCCTACCGCATTCAGGTCTCGATCTTCCGCTGGCCCGACGGCTTCACGCGCCGCCACCCCGCGGTGATCGACGCGACGCTCCGCTCCTGGCTCCGCCCCGAAGGGCGCGGGTGCACGCTCATCGGCGTCGAGCTGGGCTCGGACCACGCCGACCCGGACAAGTACGACGAGGGCGTGGACGAGAGCTACGTCGCGCTCTGCCGCGAGAGTCTCGCCGCGCGCTTCCCGGCCTTCGCACGCTCGACGATGCGCGGCGGATGGGCGGGCATGATCATGATGAGCTCCGACGGCCGGCCGATCATCGACCAGGTGCCGTCGGTGCCGGGTCTCTGGGTGATGCTGGGCGACTCCGGCACGTCCTTCAAGACCTCGCCGGCCATCGGCCGCTGCCTCGCCGAGTGGATCGTCAAGGGCAAGCCCGAGACCGCGGACCTCTCCCGCTTCCGCTCCACCCGATTCGCCGAGGGCAAGCCCTGGGTCGACGACAACAGCTACGGAATCGATACGCTGACGATATCGCGTTGACTCAGACGCGTTTCTTCTTCGGCTTTTTCGCCTTGGACTGCCTGGCGTGCTCGGCCGCGCGCCAGAGATACCAGGCCGCCGTCGAGCGGTGCGGACGCCACCGCTCGCCGTATTCGAGGAGCGCCTTCGGGGTCGGCAGCGCCTTGAGACCGTACGTCGCGCGGTAGCCGTCGCGGACGCCGTAGTCGTCGGCCGGCAGCACGTCCTGGCGGCCGAGTGTGAAGATCAGCAGCATCTCCACGGTCCACCGTCCTACCCCGCGCGCCGCGGTCAGCCGCTCGACGATCTCGTCGTCGCCGAGCCGGGCCACCACCCGCCGCGCCGGCACCACGCCCGTCGCCGCCTTCCGCGCGATGTCCTTGATGGCCCGGAGCTTCGCCCGCGAGAGCCCGGCTCGCCGCATCCGCCGGGGGCTCATCGCCAGCATCGCTTCGGGGCTCGGAAAGGCGGGGCCGTCGAACAGCGCGACGAGCCGGGCGAAGATGGCCGCGGCGGCACGGCCGTGAAGCTGCTGGTAGACGACGGCGCGGACCAGCGACTGGAACGGCGACCAGCGCCTCCGGATCGTGATCGTGCAGGGGCCGGTGCGCCGGATGAGCGCGCGCATCACGGGGTCCGCCCGCGACAGGTGGCGCAGCGCCTCGGGGGTCACGAGGTCAGCCTCACCGCAACCGCAAGACGCGCACGGCGCGCTCCACGCCCTTGAGCTCGCGCGGCCCCATGTCCTCGGGCGCGACGTCGGCGCCCAGACGGCCGCACGTTTCCTCCGAGAGGACGATCTCGCCGCCCTCCGCGAGGGCCGCCAGCCGCGCCGCGATGTTGGTCGTCATTCCCGACGCAGTGTACGTCCAGCGCGTGCCCGCGCGCCCCTCGATCTTGGTCGCGCCCAGGAGGGCGGGACCGGTGTTGACGCCGATGTGCATGCGCAGCGGGTCGAAGCGACCCTGGAGGGGGGCGATGACGGGACTGCTCAGCGGCGCCTTGACAGTCATGGCCCACCAGGTCTCTGATGGAACCACGATGGACACTCCACCGGACCAGTGTCAGGCGCCGCAGGGGAGCTGACCATCGCTCTCCTGCGGCGCCAGCAGGCGTAGCAATCGCCAGCAGGAATAGCGATTGAAAGTCCCGACTTTTGCCGGGACGCGCAACGCGAGTTGCGCACATGCACCGGGGGGCTCGGGCGGGAGGCAACTCCCGCCCACCCCCATCTTGTTTCGCGTCTTCAGAAGAGCCAATCTCCGCATTTGGGTACTTCAGCCTCCTGATCTGACGAATTGCGCCGACTTCATGAGCACCTCCAGGGCATCAAGCTTTCCAGGTGGAGGGAGAACCTCTTATTCAACAGTCAGATAGACGAGAACATGGAGATGATCGGCCTGTGGCACCCGGCTTGCTTGGTCCTGATCTGATGCTCACGCAGGGGATGAGCCAAGGTTGGACGCGACTCACCTCCGCATGGCCGGACCATGGGGAATCGGCGGGGGGCTCGGCGAGCACTCCCGGAGCCCTGACAAAAAGCGCTGGCGTCACAGGCGTTTTCACGCTAGGCTCACGGCCGTGTGCAAATAAGCTCAAGGGAGTGAGTTCGAAGCCGGCTATGGAGTCCAGGAAAAGAGGAGACGGGGTGCGCTCGATCTCGCGTGTCGGTCTGGTTCTGGTCGTTTTCGCGGTTCTCGGTGTGGTGGTAGGCGGTTGCGGCACCCTCTCCACGAGCCTCGTCAACGAGAGCTCGATGCTCGCGTCCCACCCCCCGATTTCTGCGCCGGTCGAGACGACGACGGATGCACCCGCCGTCTCCACCGACACGGCCGTCTCGACGGACACGAGTGAGCCGACCGCAGCCCCCGTCGTCATCACCTACGAACCGATCACCAGCCAGAACGCTCCCGACTGGGTCGTCGCGCTCTCCGGTCCCGCGGACACCTCGCTGCGCGGCACTCCGGAACCGGTCCCGCCCGACCCGGACGTGGAGGAGTACGATCCGTGGGAGAAGTTCAACGAGAAGATGTTTACCTTCAACTACAACATGGACAAATACGTGTTGAAGCCCGTGGCCAAGGGCTACAACGCCATCATGCCCGACATGTTCCAGACCATGATCGACAACGCCTTCACCAACCTGCGCATGCCGTCGCGGTTCGTGAACAAGGTGCTGCAGTGGAAGCTGGTTGACGCCACCAAGGAGATGGGCCGCTTCCTGATCAACTCCACACTGGGGATCGGCGGGCTCTTCGACGTGGCGCGCCAGGAGATGGGGCTCGAGCGCCAGAAGGCCGACTTCGGCCAGACCCTCGGCATCTGGGGCGTGGGGCCTGGGCCGTATCTCGTGCTGCCGTTGCTGCCACCGCTCACGGTGCGTGACGGCGTCGGCTTTGCCGCGGACGGGGCCATGAATCCCCTCTACTACTACATCCCGTTCTTCCCCGACGCATTCGGGATGAGAGTGGGCGACACCATCAACGATCGCTCGCTCAACCTCGACCTCTTCCAGGGCATCGAAGAGTCGACGATTGATCTCTACAGCTCGGTCCGCAACGGCTATCTCCAGCGCCGCAACCGCCTGATCAAAGAAGGCAGGTAGCCAGCCAGACCAACCGCATTCTTGGGCCGCATTCTTGGGCCGCATTCTCGGGCCCGCCTCGTGCGGGTCCTTTTTTATTTAACCGGATTTCAAGAACGGGAGCGGCGGTCGGGGTTCAGCCGGCCGAGAGCTCGTCGGGTGGCGCGGTCCTTCTTGCTGAGACGCCGGGGGTTGCCTTTGCGGGGCCCGCTCGGCGCCTCGTCCCCGTCACCGTCCTTCTCGTCCGCAGAGGCCTCTGGCCGTGCCACGCCGACCTTGTCGAGTCGAGACAGGAACTGGTCGGTGGTGACGACGACGGCGCCGGCCCGCTCGGCCGCCCGGCGCACCTCCCGGTCGTTGGACACGACCGCGCCCCCTTCGCGCGCCATGCGCGACAGGACGTGATCGGCCGATTCGCGGGCGCTCGAGAAGATCACGGTGACGCCGGAGCCGCCACCCGCTCGGCCGCCCGCCTGCACGCCATCGAAGACAACGGTGAACGTGTCGTCTGATCTACGCGCGACCTCGACGAGCAGCATGCAGAGCGCCTGCCGGCCCGCTTCGAGGCTCTCCCGCTCTCGCGATTTGAGCTCGGGAGCACGCCTGATGACGTTGTAACCGTCCACGAGCCAGCGCATTGATGCCTCATTCTAAAGCTCCACTGCGACAACGCACCGCGCTAAAGTCTCGTGACGGCAAACCACCAAATAAAGGTTGACTCGGGCTGGTCAGGCACAATATGTTGTGCGTCACGCGAAGTTCACACTTCAGGGTTCCCCAGACAGTGTGGCGCAATCGGTGGTCGAGTTTTCGTGGCGTTAGCCTCCGCGGGCCCGGCCCCGGGGGCGCAGGGCGGCAGCCAGGGGAAACGGCAGCAGAGGGCGTCCAGAAGAGGAGGGATGTATGAGAATCACCCGTCGATTCACCGCCGAAGGCCAAAACCCCTATGTCGGCATCGAGTTCGCCCAGAGGAACTCGGAGATACGGAACCCGGATGGGACCTCGGTCTTCCGCCAGGACGGTATCGCGGTGCCGGCCGAATGGTCGTCGGTGGCCGTGGACATCCTGGCTCAGAAGTATTTCCGCAAATCGGGGGTGCCCCAGGCCAGCCCCGACGGCAAGCCCCTCATCGACAAGGAGGGCCAGCCGGTCCTCGGAGGCGAGAGGGATGCCCGACAGGTCTTCCACCGCCTGGCGGGCTGCTGGACACATTGGGGTGAGCGCCATGGCTACTTCGACTCGCCGGCGGACGGCAGCGCCTTCTACGACGAGATCTGCCACATGCTGGCCGCACAGATCGCTGCGCCCAACTCGCCACAGTGGTTTAACACCGGGCTGCACTACGCCTACGGCCTCTCGGGACCTGCCCAGGGGCACTACTACATCGACGCCCGCTCGGGCGCGCTGACCCGCGCCACCAGCGCCTACGAGCGCCCTCAGCCCAGCGCGTGCTTCATCCAGTCCGTCAAGGACGATCTCGTCAATGACGGCGGAATCATGGACCTCTGGACCCGCGAGGCGCGCATCTTCAAGTACGGCTCGGGTACCGGCTCCAACTTCTCCGGGCTCCGGGGCGAGAATGAGCCGCTCTCCGGCGGAGGCAAGTCCTCCGGACTGATGTCTTTTCTGAAGATCGGCGACCGGGCGGCCGGGGCGATCAAGTCGGGCGGGACCACGCGGCGCGCGGCCAAGATGGTTTGCCTCGACCTCGACCACCCGGACGTGATGCAGTTCATCCGCTGGAAGGTGGTCGAGGAGCAGAAGGTGGCCGCCCTCGTGGCCGGTTCGCGGCTGGGCAAGCGGCGGCTTCAGGCGCTTCTGCAGGCGGCCCGGATCGGCGACCGGATCGAAGCGGACCCCAAGCAGAACGCGGACTTGCGGGCGGCGGTGCGCGAGGCCCGGGCAGCCTTCGTGCCCGAAGCCTACATCCAGAAGACGCTCCAGCTGGCCGCCGAGGGCGTGACCGAGATCGTCTTCCCCGAGTACGACACCGACTGGGACAGCGAAGCCTATCTCACCGTCTCCGGGCAGAACTCGAACAACTCCATCCGGGTCACCAACGATTTCTTCAAGGTCCTGGACAAGGACGGCGACTGGGAGCTCAAGCGCCGGACCGACGGCAAGGTCGCGAAGACCATTCCGGCCGCGGAGATCTGGAACGAGATCGCATACGCGGCGTGGGCCTGCGCCGATCCGGGCGTGCAGTACGACACGACCATCAACGAGTGGCACACCTGCCCCGAGAGCGGGCGTATCAACGCCAGCAATCCCTGCAGTGAATATATGTTCCTCGACGACACGGCGTGCAACCTGGCGTCCGTCAACCTGGTCAAGTTTCTGCGGCCCGATGGCAGCTTCGACATCGAGGGCTTCCGCCACGCCTGCAGGCTCTGGACGATTGTGCTCGAGATCAGCGTGCTCATGGGCGCCTACCCGAGCCCGGTCATCGCCGAGAAGAGCTGGGAGTTCCGGACGCTGGGGCTGGGCTACGCCAACATGGGTACGGTGCTGATGCGGAGCGGCATTCCCTATGACTCCGCCGAGGCCGCGGCCCTCTGCGGCTCGATCACAGCCATCATGCACGGCGAGGCGTACGCCACCTCGGCCGAGATGGCCAAGGACCTCGGCCCCTTCCCCAGCTACGCCAAGAACCAGGCGTCCATGCTGCGCGTGATCCGGAACCACCGGCGCGCCGCGTACCACGCGCCCAAGGGCGACTACGAGGGGCTCAGCATCACGCCCGTGGGCATCGACCCCGAGCACTGCCCGCCGAGGCTGCTCCAGGCCGCGCGCGAGACCTGGGACCGGGCGCTCGAGCTGGGATACGCCCACGGCTTCCGCAACGCCCAGGTGACGGTGCTGGCGCCGACGGGCACCATCGGCCTCGTCATGGACTGCGACACCACGGGCATCGAGCCCGACTTCGCCCTCGTCAAGTTCAAGAAGCTGGCGGGCGGAGGCTACTTCAAGATCATCAACCAGAGCCTGCCGGTGGCGCTCCAGGCCCTCGGCTACCCGCCGAACCAGATCGAGGAGATCGTGGACTACTGCGTCGGGCGCAAGACGCTCGAGGGCGCGCCCTTCATCAACCACGACACGCTCCGGGCCAAAGGCTTCGACGACGAGGGGCTGGCGCGGCTCGAGGCCGCCGTCGAGGGCGCCTTCGAGATCCAGTTCGTCTTCAACTCCTGGACGCTGGGCGACGGCTACGTCGCCGAGAAGCTCGGCATCAACGACGCGCAGCTCGCCGAATGGAACGGCAACCTGCTCCGCGCCCTGGGGTTTGCCCAGGCGGAGATCGAGGCCGCCAACGACTACTGCTGCGGCACCATGACCGTCGAGGGCGCGCCCTACCTCAAGCCCGAGCACCTGCCGGTCTTCGACTGCGCCAACCGCTGCGGCCGCAAGGGGCAGCGCTTCATCGCCGTGGCGGCCCACATCACCATGATGGCCGCCGCCCAGCCCTTCCTGTCGGGGGCGATCAGCAAGACCATCAACATGCCGCAGGACGCCACGGTCGAGGAGGTCAAGGACGCCTACCGCGCATCGTGGCAGTCCATGCTCAAGGCCGTCGCGCTCTACCGCGACGGCTCCAAGCTCTCCCAGCCGCTGAACACCGTCAGCGACGAGGAGGAGGTGGCCGCGGCGGCCGACGTGGAGAAGGTGGCCGAGCGCATGACCGAGCGCGTGGTGACGAAGTACCTGCGCGAGCGGCACCGGCTGCCGGATCGCCGCGCGGGCTACACCCAGAAGGCCGTCGTCGGCGGCCACAAGGTCTACCTCCGCACGGGCGAATACGAGGACGGCTCGCTGGGCGAGGTCTTCCTCGACATGCACAAGGAGGGCGCGGCCTTCCGCTCTCTCATGAACTGCTTCGCCATCGCCATCTCGCTGGGACTCCAGCACGGCGTGCCGCTCGAGGAGTTTGTGGACGCCTTCGTCTTCACCCGCTTCGAGCCCAACGGCATGGTCAAGGGCAACGACCGCATCAAGATGTCCACGTCGGTCATCGACTACGTCTTCCGCGAGCTGGCCATCACCTACCTCGGCCGCACCGATCTCTCCCATGTCGCCGAGGAGGACCTGCGCAGCGACACGGTCGGGGCCAAGATCGCCCCGCGCGGCGCTCCGCGGGTCGAGCCGCCCGCGCCGGCCTTCGAGCTGCCCGTGGCCGCGCCGCTGACCGCACGCGCCGCGATGCCGATCACCGGCGGGAGCGGCGAGCTGGCACAGGCCAAGGTCCTCTCGGCCTCCGAGATGGCGCGCCTCAAGGGCTACGAGGGCGATTCCTGCGGCGACTGCGGCCAGTTCACCATGGTGCGCAACGGCACGTGCCTCAAGTGCATCACGTGCGGCACGACTACGGGGTGCTCTTGATATGACGGCCACTTACAAGGCGGGCGCCCGTAGAATTGTCCGCTTTCTGTCCGTGAAGCATGGGGTGTCAGGTGTGTTAGACCATCGAGAAGAAATTTCTTCGTGAACCTGGGCACATTGGACGATCTCGTGGCGTTGACATTGGCCCGCATTGCGGAGTGGGGACATTGATAACCTGGTCCGGGGCGCTAGCCCCGGACCAGGCGCCGATCCCGTTGCAGGACCGACTGGTGGTGCTGGCCCTTATCCGGCGATAAGCGTGCCAAGCATGTCAAGTACCCTGCAGGCGCCGTCCAAGCGCATCGAGCGGAACCGGTCCGAGTAGCCCCGCCAGGAGGCAATAGGTCGTTTGCTGGTTTCGCCCCCGGAGTACGCACCCAGGGAGTGGTGTGCACACCGCGGTTCCAGGACAACGCCAATGGGCTTTGA
>WNFS01001012.1_pt1 | contig 20676 bp, 24 predicted proteins | sample 5400141 | NCBI WGS metagenome assembly WNFS01 (sample SAMN13153358, study PRJNA577476) | soil metagenome | isolation source: 60 cm saprolite under Madrone tree | place: USA:California | collected 2016-06-14
AAATCCTGTTCGGCCTGGATAGCACAGGTCCATGTTCGATTGGTGAACGGGGGGCGCGAGGCGGGTCCAGGGGCGAGTGTCGCGGCGCAAGACGGGGCGGTTCATGGTGGAGCCGAGCGGGATCGAACCGCTGACCTCCTCATTGCGAACGAGGCGCTCTCCCAGCTGAGCTACGGCCCCATGTTCCGCGAACGGGCGCGACTATGTTGGCCGGCCCCTGCCCTGTCAAGCGGCCTTGCGCCACGCCGGGCCTGCCGATAACCTCCGCCCGGTTTTGCCTTGGAGCCCCGTTTGCGCCCTGGGGCCAAAGTGCCTCATTAGGGCGAGCAGGATTGGACCGATGGTGTCGCTAGCGCTTCTCGTGGACTGGGTGATCCAGGCCTATATCTGGGTCCTGATCGCTTCAGCTATCCTTTCCTGGCTCGTCGCCTTCGACGTGATCAATCGCCGCAATCCTTTTGTCACCAAGGTCGGGCTGTTTCTCTTTCGGCTGACCGAACCGCTCCTGCGGCCAATCCGTCGCGTGCTGCCGCTCATCGCCGGCGTCGATCTGTCGCCGCTGGTTTTGATCCTGCTTCTCATGTTCGTGCGCAATCTTCTGTTTGAATACGTTTTCTGATCCCTCTCCCTTCAGCCTCGCCGCCGACGGCCTGCGCATCCGGATTCACGCCCGCCCCGGCGGCCGGCGCGACGAGATCGAGGGGCTGCGCGCCGAGGCCGGCGGCGGCGCCGCGCTGAGAGTGACGGTTCGCGCCGCGGCCGAGGACGGCAAGGCGAATGCGGCCATCGTCAAACTTCTGGCCGGCGAATGGGAACTGCCGCGGGCGTCGATCAGCCTGGTCTCCGGCGCCAAGGATCGCCGCAAATCGTTTCATCTGGCAGGGGAGCCGCAAGCGCTTCTCGCCCGGCTCGAAGGATGGTTGAAGAAATGGACGGAACAGGCATGAACAAGATCATCGACGGCAAGGCCTTCGCCGAAGGCCTGCGAGGGCGCATCGCCCGGCAGATCGCCGGGCTGAAGGCCAAGCACGACCTCGTCCCCGGCCTTGCCGTGGTCCTGGTGGGGGAGGATCCGGCCAGCCAGGTCTATGTCCGCAACAAGGCCAAGCAGACCGTCGAGGTGGGTATGGCCTCCTTCGAGCATAAGCTGTCGCGGGAGACCGGACAGGCCGAGCTATTGGCCCTGGTCAAGAAGCTCAACGCCGATCCCCGGGTGAACGGAATTCTGGTGCAGCTTCCGCTACCCAGACAGATCGACCCCCAGGCGGTGCTGGATGCCATCGATCCGGCCAAGGACGTGGACGGCTTCCACGTGGTCAATGCCGGGCGGCTGGCGACCGGGGGCGAGGCCATGGTGCCCTGCACGCCGCTGGGTTGCCTGATGCTGCTGAAGGATCGGCTGGGCGACCTCTCGGGCAAGCGCGCCATGGTGCTGGGTCGCTCCAATATTGTCGGCAAGCCCATGGCCCAGCTCCTGCTGGGGGAGAGCTGCACCGTGACCATCGCGCATTCGCGCACCCGCGATCTGCCGGGCGAATGCCGCCGGGCGGAGATTCTGGTCGCCGCTGTCGGCAAGCCCGAGATGGTACGCGGCGATTGGCTGCAGCCGGGTGCGGTGGTCATCGACGTGGGCATCAACCGGATCGAGCGGGACGGCAAGCCCAAGCTGGTGGGCGATGTAGCCTATGACGAGGCCATCAAGGTAGCCGGCGCCATTACCCCGGTGCCGGGCGGCGTCGGGCCCATGACCATCGCCTGTCTGTTGCAGAACACCCTGACCGCGGCGCTGCGCCAGCGCGGGATTAACGCGGCGGGCTAAGCAGCCAAAAGACCGGAGGGGCTTGCGAGCCCGCCGCCGGCGGCCCGAGCCCCATGGCGCTCACGGCGACAGCGCCTCGATGATACGGCATTCCCCGATAGTGCCATGGCCGCATTGCTCAATGAGGCCCTTGAGCTCCCGGCGAAGGGCTTCCAGATCGGCGAGCTTGCTCTCGATTTCGAGCAGATGCTCCTGGGCAATGATATCGACCTCGCCGCAGGCGCGGCTTCTGTCGTCGGCAAGTTCTAGCAACTCGCGGACCTGTTTTAGCGAGAAACCGAGGTCTCGCGAACGCCGGATGAAGCTCAGCCGGTTGAGGTGTCCTTGCCCGTAAGCGCGATAGTTGCCGGCCGTGCGCGCCGGGGCGGGCAAGAGGGCGATATGCTCGTAGTATCGAATGGTTACCACCTTCGTGCCGGTGGCCCGGGCTAAATCGCCGATCGAGAGTGTTTCCGCGCCCATGGCCTTGACCCTATAGTTGATAGAGGGTCTATATAAGGCGGCAGTAGCCCAGGTTCAACCGAAGGCACGTTCATGCCCGCTTGCTGTTCTGCCGACTCCTGCCATTCCCCGCGGCCCGACCCCGGCTACCGACGGGTCCTGTGGATCGCATTGGCACTCAACGCCACCATGTTCCTGGTGGAGGCGGTCGCGAGTCTTCTCGCTGGCTCGGTCTCGCTCCAGGCTGATGCGCTGGATTTCCTCGGGGACGCGGGCAATTACGCGCTCGGTCTCGCCGTGCTCGGGTTGGCGTTGCATTGGCGCGCGCGTGCTGCGATCGGCAAGGGCATTGTCATGGGTACGTTCGGCTTTTGGGTCGCCGGCAACACGCTCTGGCATGCTCTCAACGGCGCGGTCCCGCGGCCGGATCTGATGGGGGGCGTCGGCCTTCTCGCGCTCGCGGTCAACCTTTGCGTGGCAATGCTGCTTTTCCGACACCGGAAGGGTGACAGCAATCGGATGTCTGTCTGGCTATGCACGCGCAACGACGCTATCGCGAACGTCGCCGTTATTCTAGCCGCTTGCGGTGTCTGGTTCACCGGCTCGCATTGGCCGGACATTGCTGTGGCGGCCGTGATCGCATCTCTCGGCCTCAGCAGCGCGTGGCAAGTGATCGCGCAAGCGCGCGGCGAGTTGCAAAACGGAGCACAGCCTGTCCTAGCGGGAGAGTAGACCCTCCGAGGACGCAGCCGCTCGGTTCATCCGCATGCAGCTATCATGCGCCCACAGGAGCGAAGGAGGCCAAGAGCGAAGATCTGCCTAGTCGATCGATGACGCGCCGAGGAATGCTCTTGAAATGAGCCGCTGAAGCAGGCCCGCACCGATCACCAGGGGAGCGACCATGAGCGTGATCAGCACCGAAAAATAGCCCCACTGCGGCTCCGCCCCCGCCATTTGCTCACGCGTCACCATCTGACCGGCAAGAAAGGGCGGCATGGTCAAGGCGTGATCCGTGGTCAGGATTGTCGCGAACGTGTATTCGTTCCAGCAGAATATGAACATCAGCGCCGTTACCGACATGACACCCACCCGCGCCAGCCGCAGGGTGATAGTGAGTAGAATCCGCAGCCGGGAGGCACCGTCCAGCTCTGCCGCCTCTTCCACATCTCTCGGAACGCCCTCGACCACATCGCGCAGCAGCCACACGGCGAGCGGAAGGTTGGTCGCCACATAGGCGACGATTAAGGCCGCCCAGCTGTCCACCAGGCCCGGACTTTGGGCCATGACGTAGATCGGTATCGCGGTAACGACCGGCGGCAAGACCCTTGTTGCCAGGAGAGCAAATGTTATTTGGTCATTTGTGATCGCCTTACCAGGCATCCGGCGACCGCCCATCAGGATAACAACAAAGAGCGAAATGCCGGCGATCAAGGCGAATTGCCAGCCTAGGCCGGCGGCGGTCGCTGAGAAAATGAGGGCAGCCGCGCCGAGGGGGGCGCCGATGGCTCTCATCGTGAGAGCCAAGCGAAGCCGTGCAAGTGCGTAGGCTGCCAATACGCCGATCATGACCGTGAGGCCCGTCGCCGTGACGGCTACGAGGAGCGAGTTACCGTAGCGCCGCCAGGTGTCGTCATCCGGATTGAACAGAATATAGGTCCAGGACTCGAGCGTCGGCCTGAAATCCAGGAAGGGGAGATAGACCGGACCGTTGATTATGTCGTGCGGTTGCTTCAGCGTTGTTATCGCCACCCAGTAGAGTGGAAAAACACAGACGATGCTCCAGAAGCCCAGGACCACATAGGCGATGAGCCGGCGAATGGGCGAGGAACTGAACCGATGCATCATACGATTCGCAAGCTTGCTCTCCCTCAGCCTGCCAGCGTGAGAGCTATGAAGGCGACATAAGCGAACAACAGGGCAATACCCGAAGGGCGCCGCAGGCTGCCCGATGGTAGCGCAAGCAGGATCGGCATCAGCAAGGCGCCAATCATCATCAATAGGGGACCGTGGAGCAGCTTGGCGTTACCGATGATCAATGGGTGCACGAGAGCACCGGCACCAAGAGTCATCGTCATGTTATAGGTGAACGAGCCAACGACACCTGCCACGGCTGCATCCGAAGCGCCTCGCCGAGCGGTCGACCAGGCGAGGACGACGAGTTCGAAGCCTGTGGCGAAACCGACGAGTGTAAGGCCGAGCTTAGTTTGCGTCTCCTCGGCGCCAGTGATCTGGATGACCGCCTCGACAAGAATCCAGCCGCCGAAAGCCATGGCCGCGACACCGGCAAGGACGAGCGCGAGTTCGCGGCCGACCTTCCCTTCGCTGCGCCTGCCCTTCGCCGCTTTCTGGCGGGCCTCCTCGATCTCCTCCGTTTCGCCGAGCATCGGGGGCCGGCGCTCGACCATCCAGATTAGCGCGACGTAGAGCGCATATAGAGCCATCAGCAGCGCGCCCTGACTGCGGGTCACATGGCCACCCCAGGCAATCCATGCCGCCACGGCTCCGATCGGCAGGCCGAGGCTCGCATAGCGCACCACGGCCCCACGGAAAGGCAGCGGCGCCACGATCGCGCCAACGCCTAGCGCAACGAGGCAGATAGCGATGTTGGCCCCGATCGCATCGCCGAGCGCGATTCCCGGTGCCCCCTTGAGCGACGCGGCGATGACAGTCGCAAGCTCTTCTGGCTCTGCGCCGGCAAGCAACAGGGCCATGGCGAACGTTGAAACGCCAAGCCGAACCGAGGCGACGCCCAAATGCTCAGCGAATGTCTCGGCGCCCCAGACGATAAGGGCCACGCCCGCGAGGAAAGCGGCTATCCAGAGAATGACCATGATGTGGCTCCGTGCGGCTGAAGCCTTTGGCCGCCCGTTGAACGGTGTCTCGGACCAAGGGAGGCAATTGGGTCGTTCGCGCGCCCGTTTTGCCGGGGCGCGGCGGCGGATATCGTGTCGATTGCTGCTCTCAAATTGGCTGAGTTTCAGGACGGCCGGTCACGGATCGCTCACACCGATTTGAACATATGCTCCCGTCAGCGCCAGCTAATATTTGGGCCAGGCAGGAAATCTTAATTTCTGCGACAGGCGATGGAGGAAATGATGCAGAAGGCTGTCACCACAATGTTGGCTGCTTTGGCTCTCGCCGCCGGCATGGCAATCGCCCAGGCGGATGAGGATTATGGGCCACTGAAGGTTCAGAAGACGTCAGTGGGCAACGTACTCGCCGATCCCAAGGGAATGACCCTCTATACCTTCGACAAAGACACGCCGGGTAAATCGGCCTGCAAGGGCGAATGTGCCACTTATTGGCCGCCGGTGGGAGCTTCGGCGAGTGACAAGCCGGTTGGTGATCTCACCGTGATCAAACGCGACGACGGCACCATGCAATGGGCTGACCATGGCAAGCCCCTTTATACCTATGTCAAGGACAAGGCACCCGGCGACGTCACGGGCGATAAGGTAAATGGTGTCTGGCACGCCGTGATGCCGTAACCGGGAAGGAGTTGAGGCGCGCAAAAGCCTCTGGCCGTTCGCGGTATCGTCGCCGCCTCGATCTTTGTCGCGGCAAGCGGTTGTGGGCTGAGCGGCCCAGCCCATGACGCGCCCATGCCCGATGCGGCCCTGTCGTCGATATTGGCTTCAAGAGCGTCAGCCCGGCGACGGATAACATGCGCACTGGCCAAACGGTGGAAATAGCGAAACACGTCCATCATCACCCATACGGTGCTATGTGCGCCCGCGCCATAGAAGCGCCCTACTCAGATGGCAAATGGCGGCGGACCAGTCGGTATTCGTGCCAGATCAACCCTATCACGAATACATCGAAGACCGTCAAGACGATGAGCCCAAAGCCATGCGTGTACGAGAAGCGATAGAGCTGGTAGACGATGAAGAGGCCAAGAACGATGAGAGACGCAGGATAGGCCCAGAGCTTGTTTTTAAGCAAACCGACGACGAGGAACGCCTTGATGACACCGTGGCTGAGAAGATAGAACGCATAGAAGTGCTGGGTGCTAGGGGTAAAATCCTGGACCAGGCTTAAAAGATGTGTTCCGACAAAGTCGTTCGGATCTTCAATCAACTCCTCCTGGGTAAGCGCATTGACCAGACTTGCGATGGTGCTTGTGCCGACGAACGCCAACACAAGGCCGCCGACGCATTCGATTAAGGCATGCGCGCCTTTCAGCAGGATGCTGATCTCAAAAATCCGGTGGATGCGGCGTTCGTTCACAATTCCTCGATGGAACCATAAATGCTGAGCGGGCGAAGGATGTAGATGGACCAGGTTATCACGCAGTGGATCAATTCACTCGCCGGCAGCAATGCCCTTTTGGATTCCGGCATGGTCATAGCCACCACGTTCGGAGTTCCCCTTCTCGTTGCGATCGTCGTCGCCCAATGGTGGAGTAAAAGCGACCGGACGCATGTGCGGCATACCTGCATTGCGTCCGGGTTGTCCTTTCTGATCGGGCTTGGCCTCAATCAGATCATCCTCCTCTTTGTCCACCGGGCACGCCCGTACGACGCCGGCGTCAGCCACTTGATCATTTCCAAGAGCGCTGATTGGTCGTTTCCCTCCGATCACGCCACGGCATCGGTCGCCATTGTCGCGGCGTTTGCCTTCCACCGCCTGTCCCGTCGGGCGCTCCTTCTAGGGCTTCCGACACTGCTGATCTGCTGGTCGCGCATTTTTGTCGGTACCCACTATCTGACCGATATCCTCGGCGGTGGCTTCACCGGTGTGATCGCCGGCATGCTGGTCTGGGTCTTCTATCGAGAGGGGTCCCGGCTCGATCGCTTTGCTACGGGGATCCTATGACATGGCGCATTGCCCATCGTCGCTGGAGTTCAGCCGCCACGCACGCTAGACGACTTTGGTCACTATCTCTGCGCAATGACGACAGCTCATCCCGCGAACCCTGTCGCGAACCATCCGCCCTCTCCTCGATGCGGCTTGATCGACGCCGTCACGGGGTAAGTCGCCCGAGCATTTCGACAAGTTCGGCAACCTTGCGACGCTGATCCTTCACGTCGCCGGAAATAATTGCGTGCTCCACGCAGTGCTCGACGTGATCCTTGAGTATCTCGTCGCCAACCTTCTTGAGCGCCGCTTTCACGGCCTCGATCTGATTCATGACGTCGATGCAGTAGCGATCCTCATCGACCATGCGGGCGATGCCGCGAACCTGCCCCTCGATCCGGGTCAGACGCGTGGCGCAGGACTTCTTGACTGTGTCTCTCATCGGCCTATACTATACCCCTGTACTGTATGTGGCAAGTTTCTCGTTGATACCCTATGTGACCTTTGGGTGCCTGAGGATGCTACTGTTGGACCGTGCTTACCGCATCAGCGAACCATCCCGGCGCGACTTCCCGAAAGGCGCCTGTGCAGCGGCCGTGTTGGCCGCCGTCAGCCCTCCTCTCGCCGAGGCCACGGATGCCAAAGCGGTGGAGCTTATCGTCGGGCGCCGCACGATAGAGGTGGGTGGGCGCGCCGCAGGGGTCTATGGCATCCGCCAGCCAAACGGCCGCCAGGGCATCGAGGCGGTTGCCGGCAGCCGGTTCCGGGTTCGCCTGAGCAACGATCTAGCGAGCCCCACCTTGGTGCATTGGCACGGTCTCGCGCCGCCGACGGACCAGGACGGTGTGCCGGAACTCTCTCAACCCGCCCTCGCCGCCGGTCACAGCTACAACTACGACTTTCCGCTGAACCGCAGCGGCACGTTCTGGATGCACTCGCATGTAGGTCTGCAGGAGCAGCAACTGCTGGCCGCGCCCTTGATCGTACCGGCCCCCGACGACACGCGGGCCGACGAGCAGAGCGTGGTCATCATGCTCCATGATTTCAGTTTCCGGGCACCCGAGGAGATATTTTCTCAGCTGCGCCAGCGCGGTGGCGGCCATGGCTCGATGTCCATGGACAGTGGGAATATGGGTGGGATGTCGATGGGCCAAGCGTCTGAGGGCCAAGGGATGCCGCGTACGATGGCAATGGACCTCAACGATGTCGAATACGATGCCTATCTCGCGAACGATCGCACCCTCGCGGATCCCGATGTGGTCCGGGTGGCGCCGGGCGGGCGCCTTCGCCTCAGGATCATCAACGGCTCCGCCGCGACAAATTTTCACATCGATCTCGGGCAGTTGAAAGGCCAGCTGATTGCCGTCGACGGCGATTCAATCCTGTCGATCGACGGTTCGCGCTTCGAACTGGCCGTGGCCCAGCGCGCCGACATCCGCCTGCGGCTTCCACGGGGCAGTGGCGCTTATCCGATCATTGCCCTGCGCGAGGGCGAGCGCCAGCGCACCGGTATCGTCCTAGCCACCACGGGAGCCCGGATTACCAGGATCGAAAGCGAGGCTGCTCAACTGGCGGCGCCCCTGGGGCTCGACCTGGAGCGCCGGTTGCGCGCGAGGAATCCGCTTTCGGCCAAGCCCCCCTCCCGCGTCATTCCCGTCGCGCTGACGGGGAACATGGCCAGCTACCAATGGTCGATAAATGGGCAAGTCTATGGCCAAAACCGCCCGCTCATGGTCAGGCAGAACGAACGCGTCGAAATGTCGATCGTCAACAAGACCATGATGAGCCATCCGATGCATCTCCATGGCCATCATTTCCAAATCGTCGAAATCCAGGGAGAGCGATTCGCCGGCGCCATGAGGGATACCTTTCTCGTACCGCCGATGGCGAATCTCAAGATCGCGTTCGACGCCGACAACCCCGGGCGGTGGGCCTTCCACTGCCATAACCTCTACCATATGCAGGCAGGGATGATGACCGAGGTTAGATACGCGGCATGACTTCCGCCAACAACCACGCTCATGACGAGCACAAGACCCACCACGATTCCAAGGCCGGCGGCGACAGCCTAGCTGCGCTGAAGGCGCGGGACCCGGTCTGCGGCATGACCGTGGATCCGGCCACGGCAAAACATCGGGCCGATCACGCCGATACGGCTTATTACTTTTGCAGCGCAAAATGCAGGGAGAAATTCCTCGCCGATCCGGGGAAATACCTGGACCCGACCGCTCACGAGAAAGCTCCTGCGCCTTGCGCACCGAGAGCGCCGGGGGTCTCGACAGGCGAGGCCATATGGACCTGCCCGATGCATCCGGAGATCAAGCAGGATCATCCCGGCAGCTGCCCGATCTGCGGCATGGCGCTGGAGCCGCTGACGCCGACCGCCGTCGAGCGAATCAATCCCGAACTCGTTAGTATGACCCGGCGCTTCTGGGTTGGCGTCGTCCTGTCGGTCCCGTTGGTCGTGCTGAGCATGACCGATGATCTAACCGGCAACCCGCTTGGGAGGTTCTTGCCGCCCGGGGCGCTTACCTGGGTCCAGCTCCTCCTGGCGACACCGGTCGTGATTTGGGGCGGCTGGCCATTTTTCGAGCGCGGCTGGGCCTCGATCGCTCGCCGCCAGCTGAACATGTTCACCTTGATCGCGCTCGGCACCGGTGTCGCCTACGCCTATAGCGTCGTCGCGACGCTTTTCCCTGGCGTGTTCCCGGCATCCTTCCGATCCGCCGATCAACAGGTTTCGGTCTACTTCGAGGCGGCAGCGGTCATCACCACGCTCGTCCTGCTCGGCCAGGTGCTGGAACTGCGGGCCCGTTCCCAGACGAACAGCGCGATCCGTGCCCTGCTCGACCTCGCGCCCAAATCCGCGCGCATTGTCGGCGAAGATGGGCGCGAAGATGACGTCCCCCTCGATCAGGTCGTTGCCGGCATGACGTTGCGGGTGAGGCCGGGAGAGAAAGTGCCGGTCGATGGCATCGTCGTCGAAGGCCACAGCGCCGTCGACGAGTCGCTGGTCTCCGGCGAGGCGATGCCCGTGGAGAAAGGGCCGGGCGACAAGGTGACCGGCGCCACGGCCAACAGCAGCGGCAGCTTTTTGATGCGCGCCGAGCGGGTGGGCGCCGAAACGCTCCTCTCCCAGATCGTGGCCATGGTGGCGCAAGCGCAGCGCTCACGGGCGCCGATCCAAAGCCTTGCCGATCGGGTCTCGGCCTGGTTCGTCCCCGGTATCGTGCTGATTGCCATTGCGACCTTCATCGTCTGGTCGGCCTTCGGCCCCGCGCCGGCCATGGCCTTTGCCCTGGTCAACGCCGTGGCCGTCCTCATCATCGCCTGTCCCTGTGCCTTGGGGCTCGCCACGCCCATGTCCATCATGGTCGGCACCGGCCGAGGCGCCCAGGCGGGCGTCCTTATCAAGAATGCCGAGGCGCTGGAGCTGATGGAAAAAATCGACACGCTCGTCGTCGACAAGACCGGCACGCTGACGGAAGGAAAGCCCCGTCTGGCAAGCGTGGTTGCCCACGGCTCTATCGACGACAACGAACTGCTTCGCCTTGCGGCAAGCCTCGAAAGAGGAAGCGAGCATCCCTTGGCCGCGGCGATCATCAAAGGCGCCGAGGAACGCGGCCTCAAACTTTCCTCGACATCGGATTTCCGCGCCGAGACCGGCAAGGGCGTCATCGGCACGGTCGATGGCAAACGCGTCGCGGTGGGAAACGCCGCGCTGCTGAATGATTTGGCCATCGACCCGGGCAGTCTCTCCGATCAGGCCGCGGAAATTCGCCGGAAGGGACACACGGTCATGCTGGTGGCGATCGGCGGGTCAGCGGGCGGGCTCATATCCGTGGCAGACCCGATCAAGCAGAGCGCCACCGGCGCACTCAAGGCTCTGCGCCAGGACGGCCTGCGTGTCGTGATGCTGACGGGCGACAGTCAGGCGACGGCAGACGCGGTCGGCAGGCAGCTCGGCATCGATGAGGTAATCGCCGGAGTCCTGCCCGAGCAGAAGGCGGGTACGATCAGGAAGCTCAAGGACGAGGGCCGCCAGGTCGCCATGGCCGGCGACGGAGTCAATGACGCACCGGCACTTGCGGAAGCGATGGTGGGGATCGCCATGGGAACCGGCGCGGACGTAGCGATGGAGAGCGCCGGCATAACCCTGCTAAAGGGCGACCTCCAGGGCATCGTGCGGGCACGCCAATTGAGCCGAGCCGTCATGGGCAACATCCGGCTGAACCTGCTCTTCGCCTTCCTGTTCAACTCGCTCGCCGTGCCGATTGCGGCCGGGGTCCTGTATCCCTTCACCGGGCTGTTGCTTAACCCGATGATCGCGAGTGCGGCGATGAGCGCGAGCTCGATCCTCGTCATCGGCAACTCGCTGAGGTTGCGGCGGGTCGCCCTGTAGTTGTACTAGCGCAATCGCGGCTTTCATCGTCGCCAGGGTTCATCCGCCTCGCGCGCGCTTGAAGACGGCGATCAGGTCGTCGAAGGAGACGGCACCGGGCAGCAGCTCGCCGCCGATGACAAAGGCGGGCGTTCCCTGGATCTTGAGCTTGTCCGCCAGCCTATAGTTATGGTCGATAATGCCCTCGATCTCCGGCTTTTCCATATCGGCCTTCAGCCGTACGACGTCGAGGCCCAAATCGCTCGCCATCGCATAGATCGCCGCGTCGTCGAGATTGCCCTTGAAGGCAAAAAGCTTGTCGTGGAAGGCCGGATACTTGTCTTGCCGGACAGCGGCAAGCGCTGCCTTGGCCGCCGTGATCGAGGCCGGACCCAGGATGGGAAACTCCTTATAGATCAGGCGCACCTTGCCGTCCGCGGCCACCGCCTTGGCCAAATCGGGCGCCACGGCCTTGCAATAGGGACAGCGATAGTCGAAGAACTCGACAACCGTCACATCGCCCTTTGGATTGCCGGCGACAGGGCTCGTGGGGTCGTTGAGCAACTCTTCCTTCAAGGCGGCGATCGTTTGCCGCGTCTCGTCGACCTTTTGCGTCTCCTGCCGGTGCTGATATGCCTGCAAGGCATCGATGATGATTTCGGGGTGCTGGCGCAAATACTCGCTCACGATCTTCTGGATCTTGGCTACCTCCGCCGGCGACGGGTCTTGCGCGCGTGCGGGCAAGACCGTCGTGACCAGCAGCAGGATCAAAGCCGCAAGGCGAAAACGCGTCATGGCATTGCCCTCCTAAACAGATTGCGAAACAGTTCTAGTCCGATGTTCCCCCGCAACCGTCCGAAAGATTCCATACCTCCGCTACCTGGCGGCCGTTGAAGCCATGATCATGGATAAGGATCTTGGCGAGCCCGCCATACACATGCCAGCGCCAGCATTCGCAGCAGCACGGCCCGTGTTCGTGCGATGTCTGCATGGCTTCGTCATAGGCTCTCTGCTCCGCCGAGGCGAGCACCTGCTCATAGGCGGCCAGCAATTTTTTGGCGAGGCCGGCCGGCAGATCGTAGGGGTCGGTTGGGATCTCCTGGAACGATGCGTACTTTTTCAACCCGGCGATCTGGCGGGCGTAGCGGCCCGCATCCATCGGGCTGCAACAGGAGCCCTGCAAGCGGGCGGTGGCTGGCGTCGTCGGGATAGAATGGAGAAAGGCAGTCGAGCAGTTCGAATTTCCGTGCGTGCTTAGATAATCGAACCGCGCCTTGATATCACCCATCGCCGCCTCGTCGGCGCGCGCGGTGGCCGTGCCTAACAGGACGAGCATGGCGGTCGTCAGCCAGATGGCCAGGCATCGAATCATTTCGCGCATTATGCCTCCTCCTTCTGGTCTTCTTTGCGTTAGCGGGCGATGCGGCGTCGCTCGCGGACTTGTTTCGCTGAGCTCCTTTGCCAATTCCGTGCGAGCCCCTGCACTGCCTCCACCCACAGAGCGCCGACGATGGCGATTGTCGTGCCGGCGATGGCCACCAAAGCGATTTCGAACGTGTTCCACGCTTTCGGAGCGCCGAGCCCAGCCCATGCCAGCGATATTCCCGACGCGATCGCAATGTCCGCAACGATATAGCATCGGCGGAGGAGCCACTGCGTCCCGGGGAAATCTTGCGGCCAGCGCATGACGGACTGACCTTCACTCGCTCTTGAGACAGAGCCGGGCATGCAGGTTAAGGCAGCCGCCAACCATGCAAGAAAATACACAAGACCGGCGATCACAAGAAACACCGCGATAAGAAAGGGACCGAACATCATCCAGTCGATAACGCCGCCGCCAGCGACGGCGAGAAGCAGGAGCAGAGCCGCAGCGAAAGCTCCGCCAGCGCCGGCCAGTCGCGGCACACCGGGCCTTGTCGATTGAGCCATCGGTGCGGTCTCCGGAAGCTATTCGCTGGAATGGACCGAAGGAACGCCCGTGCCTGGTAGTTTCGTCGTCTCCACCGAATCTGGCTTTGGACGGGGCGAGCCAATGCGCGCCGCCATGCATATGCCCAGGGCACACATCGCTGCGCAGGGCGCGAGGGAAAGGATCAGCGGGGCGAGGCCGATCGCGCTGAGCCAGTTCCAGCCAAGCGCCAACCCGGCGAGGATGATGCCAAGACCGGCGAGAATCAGGCCGCGGCGAGGGGTGTACCAAGATGCGATGAAATGTCGAAAACCGTGCGGTTCCATTGTCGCCGCGGCCGGTGACTTCGTCATATGGGATCTCTCCATGGTCTTGCTCTCCAATGGTTCTAAGTGAAGACAGGTTTTGCAGCGGTCGATCGGCGTGGATTCTCTCATCCGATCCTCGCAAGGCCGGGGAAGGTTTCGAGCAGCCAGGAAGAAAATGTCGTGAGTTCGCCGGTCACCATGGCAACGCCCATAACGACGACCACGGCACCGGCGCCGATTTGCAGCGAGCGGCCGAAGCGCCCGAGCGTTCTCAACCGGCCGACGAGATGGTCCGTGAACATTGCCGCGGCAAGGAACGGAAGACCGAGCCCCAACGAATAGACGCTCAGCAACAGGATTCCCTGCGAAACGGTGGTCGTTACCGCGCTGGTGGTCAGGATCGCGCCAAGGACCGGGCCGATGCATGGGGTCCATCCGAAGGCGAAAGCGAGGCCAAGTATATAAGCGGTGATCGGCCGCCCGCCCGGCAAGTCGATATGGAGACGAAAATCCCGCTGTAACCATGGCCAACGGACGAAACCGATCATAAGCAACCCGAACAGGATGATTACGCCACCCGCTATGAGATTGGCCTCATAGCGATACGACAGAAACAGCTGTCCTAGGGCAGTCGCACTTGCACCCAGGATGATGAATACCGTGGAGAAGCCGAGCACGAACATGGCGCTAAGGCGCAGTGCCGCGAGCCTTGCGCCAACGCGTGGTTCCGACCCGGAACCGCCCATCGATTGGCCGGCAATATAGGAGACGTAGCCTGGCACGAGGGGAAGCACGCAGGGAGAGAGAAACGAGACGATCCCAGCGACGAAACTTGTCAGCAATGCGACGAGCGATATTCCCTGCACCGTCAATTCCCCTGATCGCCCTGGGGAGCGGGCGGAAGCCCCAGATGTTGGCGGATGACAGCGACGACTTCCGGACTGTCCCATTCGGTGGGGCCGACCTCGCGCCCCACTTCTCGTCCGTCCCGATCGATCAGAAGGGTCGTCGGAATGCCGACCGTGTTGAGGTCGCGCGACACTTTGCCGGACGTGTCGACATAGATGCCCAGCGCCGTCAATCCGAGTTCCCCGTAAAACTGTTTGACGACCGATGCGCCTTGTCGGTCGATGGAAAGCGGAAGAACGAAAAGGTTCGAGCGGCCGACGACGGTTTGCAAGCGTTCAAGCGCCGGCATCTCCTTTCGGCATGGTCCGCACCAGGTCGCCCAGATATTGAGTACGATCGGCTGCCCGCGGAAGTTCGTGAGCGACAAATTGCGACCCTCGCCGTCCGTGAATCGAACCTCGGGCAGGGCGCTGGGCTGAGCGTAAAAGACAAATCCCGCCGTGGCCGAGGATGGCGGCGCGCCGGCGGTAGAGCCGGCATTTGGTTGTCGATACGTGCTGCCGGCAATAAAGGCCTCGCCATAGTGGACGATAGCCCAAGTGATCAGGATCGTGGCCGCGAGTATCGCTCCCGCCAGGAGAACCCTCCTCACGACCCGAATCTCCGTCCCGCTATTCAGTCGCATAGACCTGCGACTTGCCGCCGGCGATGCCGTAGATCACAAAGGGATCGGTCTTGTCGCCGAACATGCCCGGCGACCCCGGCGGCATTCCCGGAAGGGTAATTCCTTCGATCGAGGGGCGCTCCGACAAGAGCCGATTTACGACATCGACAGGCACATGGCCGCCGACGAAGTACCCGTCGACTTCCGAGAGATGACAGCCTTGTAATTCCGCCGGAATGTGGTGCTTGGCATTCATAAGCGGAAGATCATGCGTGCCGACCACGGTTACATCGAACCCATTGGTGCGAAGATAGTTGGCGTAGCCTTCGCAGCACATGCAGCCGGGGTCCTTGTAAAGCGTGACATGCTTGGAGCCCGCTGCGGCCCAGGACAGCGCGGGAACGGCACCGATGAGCAAGCTCAGTACAAGAGCTGGGATGGTCAGGTATTTCATGGCGAATCTTTTTCCTTTCTTACTTTGGCGTGCTGGTTGCGATTATTTTCGACAGCATTTGCCATCGCTGTTGTTCACATCACCCGAATGACGCTCATCATCCCGGCCTCCTGGTGGTCGAGGATGTGGCAGTGGAACATCCAGTCGCCGGGATTGTCGGCGACGAACGCGATCTCGGCGCGCTCGCGCGGCGGGATGAGGACGGTGTCGCGCCACTCCTGATACTGCGTCGTCGTGCCGTTTCGCGTGATGACACGGAAGGAATGGCCGTGAAGGTGGATCGGGTGGTACCAGGCGGTCTGGTTGTCGATCGCGAGGATGTAGGTCTTGCCTCGCGCGAGAGTCAGTATGGGCTTCATGTTGTGGCCCTGGGCCGCGATCCCATTGATCGCCCACATGGCGCCGTTCCCCATCATGCCGCCCATGCCGCCGCCCATTCCCGAGCCACCCATCATCCCGCTCATGCCACCACTCATTCCCGAACCACCCATCATGCCGCCCATGCCGCCGCTCATGCCTCTCATCATGCCGCCTGTCAGTGTAACGCTGTGACGCTGGGCGCGCGCAATGTCGGGTTCGGGCATGGTATTGGCGGGAAGCTTGGCGGGTGGATTAAGCGGTTGCGCCCTCAGGGTCGGCTCGTCGGTATAACGAAGGTCGACAAGCTTGAAGGATAGGCCTTCGTAGAAAGTGTCGATTACAGGCGCCGTGCTTCCCGGCTCACCAGCCATATCCAGAACCAGGTCCACGCGCATTGCCGGGCCCAGAACGACCCGCCCGCCTTCTGGAACATGCGGCTCGATCGGCTGCCCGTCGTAGGCAACGACAATCGGCCGATGGCCTTTGAATTCGAGCCCGAAGATCCGTGCCGGCGCGGCATTGATCAGGCGAAGGCGAAGGCGTTCGCCGCTGCGTATGGGAAAGGTGCCAGGGACACGGCCGTTGATGGTGACAGTGTTGCCGACCCTGCCCGACATGCTCATTTCCATCGGATTGTGGAAATCACCGGCAATCGACGCATCGGGCTCAAGCCGCCAGTCGCCGAGCACCCATACGAGATCGCGGTCGACAGGCAGAGGTTCCGGCTCTTCGACGATGAATGCGCCGTAGAGGCCTCGGCCAACCTGCTCGGCGCTATGGGCATGCGGGTGGTACCAATAGGTTCCGGTGTCCGGCACGGCGAATTCGTAGGTAAAACTTCCGCCCGGCTGAATTGGCGGCTGGGTTACTTCCGGTGCACCGTCCATGGCATTGGGCACGCGCAAGCCATGCCAGTGGATGGTCGTATGCTGCGGCAGTTGGTTTTCCACGACAAGGCGCAAACGCTCACCCTGGCGCAGCCGGATCTCGGGGCCTGGCGTTTTGCCGTTGTAACACCAGACCCCCGTTTGCGGAGAGGGCTGCGTGAGGATCCGTGCCTGGCCTGGAGCGGCGATAAGCCGCTTCTCGACTGCGTCGCCCGAGGCGGCTGCCGCGCCAGGCCGGAGTGCCAGGCCAGCGACCGCGCTGCCGCTCGCCAAAAGCAGCGAACGCCGAGATAGTCGTATATCGAAAGCCACCAAATCCTCCACGCTACCATCCAGGCTCGCAGCCTTCGGACGCAAATCCGGCGGCAAGGAGCACCACCCAAACCGGTCGGATCGACCAACCGCGTTCAGATATTTCGGTCAGACCCCCGCCTTTCGGCAGGGCATTCCGCTCAGGAGTGATGGAGAGATTTTGGAGGAGCCAGAGTCGGACGAATGGCAACGCCATGTCCCATGGTGTAGGTGGACAATGCAAATTGCCCCCCTGGGGCCGGCTCTATCAACAGCCCCAGCGACAGGATCGCGGGCATACCTGGACATGGAGCCGAGGCGCAGCTCGGGGCCATGGTCATTGGGTGACTGCGCATCCCGCAGTCTGTGCAATGGCCCGATCCTGGCATCGGCATGCTCAGCGCGGCAATGTCGTCCTGCTTCATAGGTACCGCCATTGCCGTGACAGCCTGAGTGAGAAGTCCCAGGCTCATGGCAATAAGCAAGATCAAGGCTCGCATTTGCGTATACCGACGAACCGTCATGGAGAGTGAAATAGCACCGACGAGGAGCAAGTTCAATCGGATAGGTCGATCACAGCCGAGGGCTAGGGTCCAAATGCCGGTATTCGCGACATTTGAATCAACACAATAGCGTGAATCACTCAGGTTCGTTCTTAAATTGCTGACAGCGTTCAAATAGTTCGATATGTAGCAGGGTGCCGCTTGGCGCGGTTGTCTTAGCTGAACAATCCCACACGGGAAGGTTCACCGATGCGAAGAGCGATAGTTCTTGCGGGCACGGTTCTGATCACGGCGTTTGCTTATCGGGCGTTGGCCGATAGCTATGCGCCGGAATCGACAACTGCGGCGCCGGCGCAAAACGGCTCTCATTTTGCCAGTTCGGCAGACCATGTGCGGATCGATAGTGTCGTTCGGCTCGCGGGAGAGGAAGATCAGGTTGTCGTAACACTGACCGTCGACCCCGAATATCACATCAATGCCAACCCGGCCTCGAACAAGGATCTAATCCCGACGACCCTCACCTTCTCCGGGCCCGAGGCGAAGCGCGTCATCTATCCCCCGCCTGTCCGCTTCAAGGCCAAATTCGTCGACGAAGCGATCGACGTTTATCAAGGCACCGAACAGATCGTCGCTATTTTCCCCAAAGGCTCGCTTCCGGTGAATACCCGATTGCGCGGCATATTATTGGTGCAAGCCTGCACGGATCAAATCTGTCTTCCGCCCGCGGAGATCGCGGTCAGCGAGTAGCGCCGCTAAACTGCCTTTCAGTTCGACGTCTCCGTCGGGCGAACTCCCTGCTGCTTAATCTCCCCGAGGCAAGGCCTGCTGCCTTTGCCGCCTGAGCCATTCTTCGGTCGCATCTCGGGTTCGGCAGCGAAATTTTTTCTTTGTGAAAGATTTCGAACTATCCAAGCCTCAGTGCCGCCCCGCGATGACAAAGCCTTGTTAAGGGAGGCTGGTGTGCGGACCCACAACAGTTAGACTTCAGATAGGAGGAAAGCGATGTGGGCTTATATTCTGGCGCACTGGCGAGGCCGGCTGTCGCTCGGCCGTAGCTATTGGTTCGACTTTGTCCTTGTCAATATTCTGCTGGCGATCGCGGTCTATGGCGTAGGCACGCTCATACACGATTCGGCGTCGCTGATGTTCTCACTCGTCTATCTGTTTTCGATCATTGCCATATACACGCCGCTGGCGATCTGGCAGATCGTAGGATGCTGGCGATCCGCATCGAGGGATCAGACGGAAAACAAAAGAACTGTTCTTCCCACGCTTGCAAGGCTCTCGCTGATCTTAGGCGCTGTCGGCGGCATAGGAAACGCTGGCAGGTTACTGGAGCAAGCTGCCGAACTGACCAAGGTTGTGACAAGGCAAGACGATACTGAGGCTTACAGGTTATCACTCGAGACTGACGGGACCGAGTTGGTGCTTAGTGGCTACATCAATTACGATTCAGCGAAAGAGATCGCAAATTACATTGGGAACAATCCTCGCATCGGTATCCTTGACCTAATCAGTCTAGGCGGCCGGATTGGGCCGGCGATGGATGTGGCTCGGCTTGTCGAAGCCAAGGGTCTCACGACCTATGCCCGCGGCAATTGTGTAAGCGCTTGCACCCTTGTGTTTCTTGCTGGGACCAAGCGCATTCTGAACCAGGATGCCCACCTTGGCTTCCACCAACCCTCCTTCCCCGGGTTAAACTCTTCAGACCTCGGCCAACAAATAGCGGACATGCGAGCGTTTTATTTAAAACATGGCCTGCCGGGGAATTTCGTCGACAAGGCCCTTAGCCAATCTGGCACGGCGGTTTGGTATCCCACCCAGGACGAGCTGATCAAGGCCGGCGTAATCACCCACATATTCGACAACAAGAAGATGACCGCGGTGCACTGAGCTGATTCCACATTCAGGTCAGTGACCATGACCGGTGAATGAAGAGCGCGTCGGCCCTATCGGGCGGCGATCGATATATCGCGCTCGCGCCTAGCCGATCGGTTTCATGCGCCGGTTGGTGGGGCATTGGTGGCCGACATCATGCCGCGGGTGGACCACCAGAAACCAGTGATTGGGATCGCGATCCACTGTGCCAGAGGTGAAAGACCAAGACCGAGCAGCGGGACGACCGGCATGAGGTCGGAATAGGCCCAGGTCGCTCGCACCACGACGTTCAGCCACTCGCTGAACACGGTGTAGCCAACCCCGATGATGAGCGCCGTTGCGCTAACCCGGCCCCGGGCCGCGACCGAAAGCGGCCAACCGGAACCAGTGACGACGAGCGCGAGGACGAGAGCCGTCACAGCGATCAGAACGTCCCCGCCGGTGCAATGCGCGATCGCGACTGCTTTCTCGCGCAAGCTTCCCTCCCGCCAAATCGTGTAGAGCGGCAGTTGGGCCGTTTCCCATAGGAAATTGGCGCCAACTACGAATAGGAGATAACGACGAAACACGCTGAGCCATGCACCGTCTTCACCCCGCCGACCGTTGACACTCCCATCGGTGGACCGTCGTTGCCCTGCCTTTTGCTGCGTCGGGTCGTTCGCTGGCATTAGGGTCCGTCACATCAAACAGAAGTGCTGAACGTCGATGAGCGGCAACCCCCGATGACCAGTGTGGTACACCAGGTGATTGACGGGACGGGCGTCGCGGCTTGTTAGCGGCTGCCCGTCATCGCACGGCGCCGTGACCCCGGCTGTCGTCAGAAGAGCGCCTTCAACCGCTCCCATAGGCTTTGCTCATTGTGGTTGTGCGGTTCTTGCATCTTGTTCACCAGGGCATTGATATAGAGCACCATGTTGGTCGGCTCGAACTTGAGACCATGGAATCGGGCACGAAGGCGTCCTTCTTGATCGATGACGTGAGTGACGACGCCGTGCATCTGCGAGCCATCCTCGGACAATGTAAATTTTAGCCCATAGGCGAGGGCCAATTGCCGCGTCGCGTCGTCGGGACGATCTGGTCCGCTTGTCAGAAAGACCCAGTTTGTCGGATCCAATCCATGCGCCGCGCCAAAATC
>WNFS01001267.1_pt1 | contig 20675 bp, 19 predicted proteins | sample 5400141 | NCBI WGS metagenome assembly WNFS01 (sample SAMN13153358, study PRJNA577476) | soil metagenome | isolation source: 60 cm saprolite under Madrone tree | place: USA:California | collected 2016-06-14
CGGCACCTGGGAAAGCCAGTGGGCGGTCGGAGTGCCCGCGCCGCCCGTATGGCCGGAGCTGGCGGGGCAGACGCTCGGCGTCCTCGGCTACGGACGAATCGGCCGGCGCGTGGCGCGGCTGGCTCTCGCCTTCGACATGACCGTCCGGGCCATACGGCAGAGCCCGACAGAGCACGACGGGTCCGAGCTCGCGTTTCTCGGCGGCGCCGGCTCGCTCGATGAGGTCTTGCCGTCCGCGGACTACCTCGTGGTCACGCTGCCCCTCACGCCGGCCACTCGCGGCCTCTTAGGCGAGCGCGAGCTCCGGCTCATGAAGCCGACGGCAATCCTCGTCAACGTCGCGCGCGCCGAGATCATCGACGAGGACGCGCTCTATGATGCGCTGGCCCGCGGGACCATAGCCGGCGCGGCGCTCGATGTCTGGTACCGGTATCCCACCGCGCCCGGCCCGATGATGCCTTCGAACCGTCCCTTTCATGAGCTGTCCAATGTGCTCATGACACCCCACATCGCGGGCTGGACCGAGGGCACATTGAACGCGCGCGCCCAGCTCATCGCGGAGAACATCGGGCGGGTCGCGCGGAACGAAGCTCCGCTGAATCTGATTCCACCTCCGGTCGGTTCCTGAGATGGACTTGGCTTTCTACATCGAGCAGGCAGACGCGGAGCGTCAGCGTCTCGTAGGGGTGACCGGACGTGAGGCGCTGGCGGATGACCGCCGCTCATTGACGCCGGATCGGCAGTCTTGGCTCGGATGATGGAGGGGGCGTCGATCGCTGAGCCCGCGGGTGCAGGACGTCGATCGCCCACTCCACATCAAGCCGCTCCCCGAGCCAGCCAGCACACGCCGTCCGCGCGGTGAGGCGAAGGCCTTGCGATTCATGAGCCATCCGGAGAGCCTCGAAGGGCTTCTCTGGCACCGCGGCAGGCAACGGCACCTCAGGCAAAGGTCGGCCATCCGGCCGCCGGAACCCGAGCACCCCGTCGGGCCCGCGCGCGACCTGATAGCCCTCCTCGTGCACCGCCCGGTGATGCCGGCGACAGAGGAGCGCGAGGTTCGAGAGCGTTGTCGGACCGCCGTGCGCCCAGTGGCGGAGATGATGCCCCTGGCCGAACCGAACGCCGCAGCCGGGGAAGCGGCAACCCCGGTCCCGATAGTGGAGCGCTCGACGCAAGGCAGGGGGAATCGTCCGGGTCCGGGCAGCGATCTCCAGCAAGCGCCCATTGTCGTCGTGGCGCATCACCACCCGACTCGCGTCGCACGCCAGGCGCTGGGCCGTTTCCGCCGAAACGCGCGCGCCGTCCTCGAGCAGGGACTGGCCCGGCTGATCCGGATCGGCCAGCACCTGGGCGTCGACGTGGACCACCACCTGGTAGCGCTCGCCCGGGGCGCCGGGATCGAGGTGGTGAAGGGCTGACTCCGCGAGGAGGGCCAGGGCATCGGCCTGCTGCTGGGCCAGCGAAGGCGTTTCCGCGGAAACGCCCCCCGGGTTTGCGGCCGCCTCGTCCCGCGCACGGGCCCGCTGGTACAGGGTCTCGCGGGCAGCGGCCAGCGCCTGCGTCAGCAGCGCTCCGACCTCCGGCTCGAGCCGCCCGCTGACGACGACCATGCCGTTCTCGTCGGGACGGACGTGAAGGGCCCGGCTGGCGTGTCGGCGCGCGGTCTCCCGAGCCTCGGCCCGCCGGTCTACCAACCGCCAGCCGCGCACGATCCGCTCAACGTGGGCGGCCGTGCCCGCGCGCCCCACCGCGAGCAGGCGCGCTTCCGTCTCCGGCGTGGCGACGCGGGTGAGGGCGCGGACCTTGGCGTACGACAGCTGCCCGCCGGCAAGGGCTTGAGCGAGGAGCGGCAGCGACCCGAGGGCGCGTGCAACCCGCACCCGCTCACGGGCGGCGCCCAGGTCAAGCCCGACTCGCCAACTCAACCAGGCGGCGCAGGAGCGGAAGCCCGTATTCCATCCGCCACGTGCGTCGAACTCGCGGATCAAGGTCAAGAGGCGTGCGGTGGCGGCGTCGAGGTGCGCGGACAGCTCGGCGATCTCGTCGCCGAGTCGGTCCAGCTCCGAGACGTGATGAGCAGCGAGCGAATGGATCTGCATGGCGAGCCCTCCTTCTCCCGCCCGAAGGCGATCTGACGGACCAGTGCCGACCGCTGGACGGGCAAGTTCTGACTGCTGCCGCCGCATCACCGACTCGCCCGGCCCAGGCTGTCAAGCGGAAAAGCGTGAATTCTAATTCCTGCCGGTTCCTTGGCCGGAGGTTCAACTAGAATGCTGCCCGAGATGAAGACCCTGCTCCGCATTCTCGTGGCCATTCCCGTGCTGCTCGCCACGCTGTGGTGGGCCCTTGCCCTCTACTTCGCCGCCCCGGGTCCGGCCGTGCTGCAGGTGGCGCTCGCCGCCACCTTCGCCCTCGGCACCGTGGCCATCCTCATCTGGCTGCGCCCTTTCCTTATCGCCCTCGCCGTATGGGCGGTGGCGCTGGCCATCATCTTGTTCTGGTGGAGCACGCTTCGCCCCAGCAACGATCGCGACTGGCAGCCCGACGTGGTCCGGCTCCCCTCGGCGGAGGTCCAGGGCAACAAGCTGATCGTCCACAATCTGCGCAACGCTGACTACCGCAGCGAGACGGACTACACCGTGCGCTACGAGGACCGCGCCTACGATCTGTCCAAGCTCCGCGGGCTCGACCTCTTCATGATCTACTGGGGCTCACCCGCCATCGCCCACACCATTCTGAGCTGGCAGTTCGACGGCAGTCCGCCCCTCGCCATCTCCATCGAGACGCGCAAACAGAACGGGGAGGAGTACTCGACGGTGGGCGGCTTCTTCAAGCAGTACGAGATCATCTACGTGGTCGCCGACGAACGCGACGTGATCCGCCTGCGCACCAACTACCGGAACGACGGAGCCGGCGAGGAGGTGTACCTCTACCGGCTCAAGACGCCCATCCCCGAGGCGCGCGGGCTCCTCCTCGAGTACGTGAGGAGCATGAACGAGCTGGTGGACCACCCGCAGTTCTACAACGCCCTCACCCACAATTGCACCACGAGTATTCGCCGCCTCGTCACCCACGCCAACCCGAACGCCCCGCCCTTCGACTGGCGCTTCATCGCCAACGGCTACGGGGACGAGCTCATGTACGAGCGCGGCAACGTGGAGACGCGGATCCCCTTCGCCGAGCTCAAGGCGCGGGGTCGCGTTAACGCCAAGGCCAAGGCGGCCGACCATGACCCGCTCTTCTCCCTGCGCATCCGGGACGGCGTGCCGGACCCGCGGATCCTGTGGCCGCGGCCGTCGTGACCCTGGAGCGTCGCCCCACGGGGCTTACTCGACCCCGCGATACCAGCCGGGTGGGGGCGGGTCATACTGCTTGTCGCGGACCCAGCCTTTGGCACTGAGGCACGAGCGGTACAACTGCTCCACGAAGACGCCCGTCTTGAGCGTGGGGGTGGTCGGGCTGCTCTCGCTGATGCACTGGGTGCTGTCGCGGTTGAAGTCCTCTGGCGTCCCGCTGGGCTTGGACCAGTAGTACCTGACACAGCCGCCGAGACCTCCGAGGAGTGTGACGGCCACGATCAGCGTTCCGATCCCGCCCCCCGCTCGCAAGCGATTCATGCCGGGCCCTCCTCTTTTCGGTTCCTCGATGCGATATAGGCGCGCCAGCCGCCGTGCTGTGAGATCTCGCGCTGCCCCTCGCAGAGCAGCGGTTCCCCAAGGACACCCAGCACTTCGTCACCGTCCGAGAGCGTGACTTTGCCCATGGAGAGCCCCGGAGGCTCCTGAAGCAGGATCTTCACGAGGCCTTCCGGAGGCACCGCCCAGACCTCGACGGCCACCGAGACGCCGCCGGAGGCCACGCGAATCATCGCGGGATGCCGATCGCCGATGGACCAGAGCCGGTAGGCCGGCACGGTGCGGGCCTCGCGCACGAAGATCGCGCCGGCGCCGAGCATATTGGCGTTGAGCTCGAGCCCCCGCATCAGCGTGCCGTTGACGGCGAGGTGGATGGCCACGCTCAGCCGGCGACCACGTGCGTGCCCGTCCGCCCCGCCATGGCGTCCTCGAGATGATCGGGCGAGGTAATGATGGCCCGCCGGCCGCCGCGCTCGATGAATTCCATAGCCGCCCGGATCTTCGGCCCCATGCTGCCCTCGGGGAATTCGCCCGCCTCGAGGTAGCCCCGCGCCTCGGAGAGAGTCAGGCGATCGAGAAAACGCTGCGCCGGCGAGCGGAAGCGAATCGCCACCTTCTCGACGCCGGTCGAGACAACGAAGACGGAGGCGCCAAGATGCGCGGCGAGGAAGCCCGAGGCGAAGTCCTTGTCGACGACGGCTTCGACACCGCGATAGACGCCCGGTTGCTCTTCGATGACCGGTATGCCGCCCCCGCCGCAGGCGATGACCACGAAGCCCGCGTCGAGGAGAGCCCGGATGGCCCCGGCCTCGATGATGCGCACGGGACGCGGCGAGGGCACGAGGCGACGGTAGCCGCGGCCGGCGTCCTCGACGAGGGTCCAGCGATCGCGCGCGTGGTGCAGTCCGGCCTCCTCGGCGGAATAGCCGCCGCCGATGGGCTTCGAGGGATGATGGAACGCGGGATCGTTGGGATCGACCACGGTTTGGGTGAGCAGACAGGCCACGCGATCCGCCATGCCCCGCCGCCCCAGCTCGCCCAGCAGGGAGTTGGCGATGATGTAGCCGATGCCTCCCTCGGAGTCGGCGACGCACATGTCGAGGGTGAGGCGCGGTGTGAACTCGGCCTCGGTGGCCATTTCGGATCGGCGGAGGATGAAGCCCACCTGCGGCCCATTGCCGTGGGTGAGAACGACCCGCCAGCCCTCGGCCACGAGAGCGCCCACATGCGCCGCGGTTGCCCGCGCGTTCTCGAATTGCTCGGCGATGGTGCCCTGCTGTCCTTCGCGGATCAGCGCATTGCCGCCCACCGCGATGACGGCGGTTCGATCGGGCAGCGTCACGCTGTCACGTTCAGGCGCCGGCCCAGCTCGCGGAGCGCTCCCGAGAAGCAGGCAAGGGGCGCCTTGGCGATGCCCGCGCCGACCTGGCCGATGCCCGCCTCCCGATGGGCGATGCCCGTGTTGAACACGGGGGGGACGCCGCTGTCCACCACCCGCCGCGCGTCGATGCCCGTCGGAGTGCCGGCGAAGCCGAGGGCGGGAATGCCGTAGTCGTTGTTCCTGGCCAAGGTGATCGTGTACATGAGCTTGGTGGTGGCGATGGCCTCCTCGGCCGCGCCCCCGATGAAGCGCACGATGGCGGGGGCGGCGGCCATGGCGAGACCGCCGAGGCCCGCCGTCTCCGTGATGGCGCTGTCACCCAGATCGGGATTGGCGTCGGCCGGCCCGTAGCCGGGGAAGTAGAGACCATCGGGCACGAGCGCCGGCGCGGTGGACCACGCATCGCCCGTGCCGCTCATGCGGACGCCGACCTCGACCCCGTTGCGCGCCATCGCCGTCACCACCGTCGACCCCTCGATACCGTGCGCCGCGTCCATGGTCGCTTTCGAGGCCGCCATAGACAGGTTGAGATAGAAGTGATTGTTGACTTCGAGAAATTCGAGCACGGTGGCGGCGATCTCCGGCGGCGAGGTCCGCACGAGCGCGGGCGCGACGAGCCGAGCGAAGAGTGACGAGGCGGCCACGTTTCTGTTGTGGCACTCGTCGCCCATCTGGAGCGCCTGCGCCGTCAGATTCTTGAGATCCACCGCCCCGCGCGCGCTGAGGGCTCGGGCGAGGGCGGGGGCGAGCGTGCCGTTCAACCAGCGCAGCCGGTCGAGGACTTCCTGACCATAGGCGCCGAAGCGGAGGACCTTCCCCAGTCCTTCGTTCAGTATGGCGAAGGCGCGATTGCCACCCGACGCGTTCTCCACGATGAAGACGGGCATCGACGGTGAGAGCACGCCCGCCATGGGCCCCACGGCCCCGAAGTGATGGCAGGGGGCGAAATCGATCGCGCCATCGTCGGCCAGCCGTTGCGCGGCCTCGGGCGAATCAGCCCAGCCCTCGTAGAGGATGGCGCCAATGACGGCGCCGCGCATGGGCCCGCACATGCGTGTCCACGCGATGGGCGGACCCGCGTGGAGAATATGCCGCGGCCCCAGCCCCGATAGCGTCTCCGAGGCCCGCCCCATGCCCACGAGCATGGGGCGGGCGGCAAGGATGCGCTCGATGGCCTGGGCGTTGGCGGCGGCGACCTTGGAGCCGACCGGATCGTCCGGGTCGTCTTCGAGGCGGGCGAGGAGCAGGCCCACATCGCGATCTCCGCCTGCGGGCGGCCGCCAGTCCAGCTCGAGCACGCTGGCGCCATGGGCGCGCGGCGACAGCGCGAACTCCGACACGCCGACATTGAGTGCGCGAATCCCACCCTCGAGAAGCGGAGCCGACTCCCTGTTCTTAGCCCGTGTCATGGAACACGCTCCCCTCGCCCCCAAAGGGGGAGAGGGTCAGGGTGAGGGGGGAGTAGCTCACGCTACGGCTTCCGTCGCTCACCCGGGCCCGTCCCCACGAGGGCGGCGGCGAGGCGCGCGGCTGCGGCATTGCTCGGCGCGAGCACGACGCCCGCCTTCGTCAGCGCCGCCTCTTGCCGCTCGAGGTTCTGAGGATCGGCTGGCGTGCCGCACACCGAGGCGACGATGACGAGCCCGCGTTTGCTCCGGGAGGCGATCTTTAGCGCCGCGCCGATGGCCGGCGCCAGCGCGTCGGCCGGATCTGGGTGCGCACCGTAGCCGAGTACCACGTCGAGGAGGATGACGGCCGTCGCCGGCTCCCTGGCCGCGGCCACGATGCGCTCGTTCCGTAGGCGGAAGTCGATCATGGGATGCGGTCGCCCGACGGTGAACTCATCGTCACCCAGATCCACCACGGCGTGCTTGGCCCCGAGGGCGGTCAGGATGAGCGCAGCCTCCTGGCCCAGGGTTCCGCCGCTGTAGAGACCGTGGATCAGGTGCTGACCCTTCGCGAAGCGCCTCGCCTTGGTTCGCGCGGCCGGCGAGATCGTCTTGACCCCGGGGCGTTTGCCCCGCGCGAGGGCCACCGCATCCCGTGCCGCGTCTTCGAGCGTGGCGGCGGCGATGACGCCCGCCTGCTGTATGGCGCCGGAATCGCCGCCGAGGAAGTTTACGACGACTGGCCTGCCCGACGCGCGCGCGACGTCCAGGATCCGGCGGGCCACGGCGGGAGCGGGTGGCTTGGAGACGAGGACGATGACGCGCGTGCCGGAGTCGACGGCGAGCCGATCGATGGCTGCCTGCATCATCAGGCCGCCCACGCGCTCGTCGAGATCGTGGCCGCCCACTCCGATCACCTGCGAAAGCCCTTCGCCGAGTCGGTCAACCAGGCACGACACCTGCTGGAGTCCGGTGCCCGAGGCGCCGACGAGACCGATGCGCCCGCGGCGCACGGCATTGGCGAAACCGAGCGGCACGCCGTCCAGAATGGCCGTGCCGCAGTCGGGCCCCATGACGAGGAGCTTCTTCTTTGCCGCGAGCCGCTTCAGCTCGACCTCGTCCGCCACCGGCACGTTGTCGCTGAAGATGAAGACGTGGAGTCCGCGCTTGAGCGCCTTGAGGGCTTCCGCAGTCGCGTAGGGGCCGGGGGTCGAGATGATGGCGAGGTTGGCGTGGGCGAGCTCGGCCGCCGCTTCGGCGATGCTGCGGGGCGGAGTTTTTTCTCCTCCGGAAGTGAAGACGCTAGCTTGCTCGTCGAGCAGGCGAGAGGCCTCGGCGAGCGCCCGCTGGCCCGCCGCTTTGTCCGCGGCAGCCACCGCCACCACGAGGTCATTGGGTCCGGCGGCGGCCGACGCGGCGTCGAGGAGACCCGCGCCCGCGAGCAGCTCGCGATTGGCGGGCGTGGCCATCATGAGCGCGGCCCGGCTCACGCGCGTGAGCCGCTCGAGGAGGGCGGCCACGCGCATCAAATCGACCGAGTCGCGATAGGTGTCGGCGCGAACCAGACAGCAGATCGTGGTCGCCACGCAACCCTCCACTACTTCTCCTCTACCGCCGTCTGCCCCGATGCCGAGCTCCGCCAGCCCGGCCGCGGTCGCCTGCGGGTGCCGCGGCGCTGCGCCGGTCCCCCGCGCCACCCGGGCGAGACAATAGACGGGCTTGGCCTCGAGGGCAAGGACAATGTCCCTGGACAATCGCGGTTGACGACGAGCGTGCCAGACGGTAACCAGAGGAAAGCGTTGCCGACGCGTCAATCGAGAGAATGACACGCGGTGTCATCAGACAGGAGGAGAACGATATGACTGCTCTCATCACGAGAGGGCAGTGGCTACTGCTGGTGAGCGTGCTGAGCCTGTCCACCTTGTCGACGATTGGAGTAGTGGCAGCCCAGTTGCCCGAGGAAGAGGGCATGGCGACCTTCTATAGCGACAGGTCCGAGGGGAGGAGGACGGCCAGCGGCGAGGTCTACGACAAGAAGGCACTCACCGCCGCCCATCCGAAGTACGCATACGGAACCCGGCTGCGGGTAACCAATCTCGCGAACGGGAAGAGCGCGGTCGTTACCGTGAATGATCGTATGAGGCGGACGGCTCAGGGCGTGATCGAGGTCACGCCCCGAGTCGCCGCATTGCTCGGCTTCGCCAAGGCGGGCCAAGCACGAGTCAGGGTCGAGTTGGTGAAATAAGCCCTCGGACTAGTTCAAGGCGTTCGGCCCAGGTCGCACCGCCTGCACCTCGATGGCTGCGTTGCGCCGCTCCTCCGGGGTCAACCGTCACCGTGACGTAGTCGCCTGGGCGAAGCTCGGAAAGCTCCAGCGGCCGGCTGACGTAGGACCAGCTCCACCCTTCGCTGCCCTGAGGCGTCCGCTCTACTCTTTCGACTTTCGTAGCCGAGGTCAACTGGAAGGCGCGGGGCATCGCCTTCGTCTCCGGGCCGCGCCACGGTCCCATCTCTTCGATCGTGATCTGTGTGCCCTCGACGCCGGTCACCACTCCGGAGTGCTTCTCAGGCGCGGCCGCCCCCGCCGGTGCGGCCGCGAGAAACCACGCCAGGACGAGCATTCCACTTAACCATCGCATCGCGGATCTCCCTGATCAGGCCGCGCGCCGCGCCATGCGCGGGTCGACGATCATGCGGTCTTCGATCTGATAGTTGCTTTCAAGCCGTGCCACGACCCTCTCGACCATCTCCAGGACGGTTTCGCGCCGCGCCGGCGAGGGCACGGCACCTGTGAGCGTGATCACCACCGGGCCGCGCCGCGAGAACGGTACGTGGACCGTCGGGGTGACGGGTACACCGGCCAGCACCGGATCGCCGAGCAAGGCATCGGAGAGGCGGGACTGGAGCGCGACGCCCTCGTCTTCCCGCTTCCGCTTCACGTCATACATCTTCACCGCGATCCCGACGGCGATGAGCAAGCCCAACACGCACAGGAACGCGATGAACCCGTAGCCCGCGACTCCTTCGGTTGGCGGCACGGGAGGTCTTGCCTGCGGCCAAGCGACTTCGACCGCGGCCAGCACCGTGACCACTGCGGCGAGGCCCGCGCCAGCGAAGCTCTGAAGTACTTTCATGATTCGTCACCTCCTGGCACAGAAGGGCTGCATCGCATGTGCCACCGGGCTGGCCCAATGTCCAGAAGGCAGCAGTTATGGATACTTGCGCCTGGCCGCAGCCGACGATCGGAAAAGGAGGCGGGGGAAGTTTTTCGAGGATATAGAAATTACCCGGTGAATTTGATCAAGTCGCGCGGCGCGGAGCCATGCCGCCAACGACGGAGCTCTTCCTGGGCTAAGATACGCGGCACCATGATCAAGAGCGATCGTCGGATCCTCGTCACGCATGTGGGCAGCCTTCCGCGGCCGACCGCCCTGCGTGACCTGCTCGTGCGTCAGGATCGCGGTGAATCCGTCGACGCCGCGGCGCTCGAGGGCGAGGCGGCGGCGGCCATCCGTCACGTCGTCGCCCGGCAGCTCGCCGCCGGCATCGACGTCGGCAATGACGGCGAGATGCCGCGCCCAGGCTTCTCGACCTATGTGGCGGGGCGCATGCGTGGCTTCGGTGGCGCGAGCGCGCGACGGCTCGCCCTGGATCTCCGCGATCATCCAGACTTCGAAGCGATGCTCGCCCAGCGCCGGCGCGGGTCGGCCCGCATCACCGACGCTCCCCAGTGTATCGGGGAGATCGAGTACACCGACCTCGGCGCGGCCGCCCGTGAGTGCGATCTCTTCCTCGCCGCCACGGACGGGCGATCCCCCGCCTTTGCCGAGCGCTTCATGACCGCGGCCTCGCCCGGCGTCATCGCCACCATCCTGCTCTCCGCCCACTACGATTCGCACGAGGCCTATATCGCGGCCCTCGCCCGCGAGATGCACAAGGAGTACGCCCTGATCCACGCCCGTGGGCTCGTCCTCCAGATCGATTGTCCGGACCTCGCCATGGAGCGCGCGCGCTTTTTCCAGGACGAGCCCCTGGAGCGATTCCTCGCCATGGTCGATCTGCACGTGGATGCCATCAACCGCGCCACGGAAGGGATTCCTCCCGAGCGCATCCGTCTCCACGTGTGCTGGGGAAACTACGACGGCCCGCACACCCACGACGTGCCGCTCGAGCCGCTGCTCCCGCGCCTCTATCGGGCGCGCGTGGGCGCGCTGTCCCTGCCTCTGGCGAACCCGCGGCATCAGCACGAGTACAAGGTGCTCACGCGGGTGCCCCCTCCCGCGTCGATGCTCCTGCTTCCCGGGGTGATCGATTCGACGACCAACTACGTCGAGCATCCCGAAGTGGTGGCGGACCGGATCTGCGAGGCGGTGGAGGCGGTGGGCGACCGGACGCGCATCATCGCCTCCACGGACTGCGGCTTCGGCACTTTCGCCGGCTCGGAGAACGTGGCGGAGAGCGTGGTGTGGGCGAAGCTGCGCGCGCTGCGGGACGGCGCGGACCTGGCTACCGAGCGCCTCTGGCGTTGACCGGCCTCGGGGCCTGTGATACTTGAGGGGCGCCATGAAGGTGACCGTCTACGGCGCTGGCGCGATCGGAGGCACCACCGGCGCCGCCCTCACGCGCGCCGGACACGACGTGCTCCTCGTCGACAGCCATCCGCAGCACGTCGAGGCCATCAACGCCCATGGGCTCACCATCGAGCGTGGCAGCGAAGCCACCACCACCCGCGTGCGTGCGGTACTTCCAGCCGATCTCGGCCACGGCCTGCCCCTCGTCCTCCTCGCCGTCAAGAGTCACCACACCGGGGAGGCTCTCGCGCAGATCACGCCGCGACTCGCCCCCACCGGCATTATCGTGTCGCTGCAGAATGGGCTCAGCGAGGAGCTGATCGCGCAGGCCATTGGGCCCGAGCGCACGGTGGGCTGTCTCGTCAACTGGGCGGCGGACTGGATCGGACCGGGCCGCATCCGGCACGGCGGCCACGGCGCCTTCGTGCTGGGTGAGCTCGACGGTCGCATCACGCCTCGCGTGCGCGAGCTGGCCGGTCTCCTCAGCGCCTTCGTGGAGACGCCGGTCACCGACAATATCTGGGGCTACAAGTGGGGGAAGCTGATCTACGGTGCGTTGCTCTTCGGCACGGCCATCGTTGACGCCCATGTCTACGAGGTGGTGGAGGGGAGCGATGGCGTGCAGCGCGTCCTCGTGGGCATCGTGGGGGAAGGGCTGGCCGTCGCCGACAAGGCGGGGGTGCGCGTGGAGCCCTTCGATGAGTTCGATCCCGCATGGTATCGCGCCGCGCTCGCCGGAGACGGGACGGCACGTCAACGCGCCATGGGCGCAATCGCCGCCCACTATCGCGCCCACACGAAGACGAAGACGGGCATCTGGCGTGACCTCGCGGTGCGCAAGCGCAAGACGGAAGTCGACGGCCAGCTCGGCGTGCTCGCGGGCAAGGGCGAGTCGCTCGGGGTCACCATGCCCCTCACGCGCGGCCTCGCCGCGATCATCCGGGACCTCGAAGACGGCCGCCGTCAGATGGACTGGAAGAACTTCGAACCGCTCGTGGCGCTGGTGAAGCCCTGACGACAAAGGAGATGCACTCATGACACGAGTTCCCAGCGCGCTCGGCGCAGTGCTCGCGGCGACCCTGGCCGCGGCCATCATTCTCGGCTCGACCGCATCCGCGGAGGCTCAGAAGCGGGGAGGCACGCTCACCATCGTGCGCCCCACCGATCCCGTTTCCCTCGACCCTCAGCTCGAGACGACGGCGCCCGGGGCCTGGGTGTACTTCAACATGCTCGAGCCGCTCCTGACCATGGACGAGAAGATGCAGATCCGTCCCGCTCTCGCCACGGGCTACGAGGTGCTGTCGCCCACCAAGGTGCGCTTCAAGCTCCGGCCCGGCGTCAAGTTCCACGACGGGACGCCCCTCAACGCGGCGGCGGTGAAGTTCACCTTCGACCGCGCGCTGCGAGGCACTCCGCCCGCCCGCTGGGCCAGCCTCGCCGGCTCGTTGAGCGGGGCGGAGGTGGTGGACGATCTCACCGTGGACGTCACCACGCGTGAGCCCTACGGACCCATTCTCCGCACCCTCGCCATGTACTGCACGGGCATCGTGTCGCCCACGGCGGTGCAGAAGATGGGGGAGGGCTTCAGCCGCGCGCCGGTGGGGACGGGCCCCTTCAAGTTCGTCGAGTGGAAGACCAACACCCACGTCATCCTCGAGAGGAATCCGGACTATTGGGGCGACAAGGCCCCCCTCGATCGCGTCATCTTCAAGGTGGTGCCGGAGGAAGGGGCGCGCATGATCGCGCTCCAGACGGGCGACGCGGACATGGTGCTGCTGCCCGCGCCCGCCCAGCTGCCCGCGCTGAGCCGCGATCCCAAGTTCTCGATCCACGAGGTGGTGGGCGGGCGCGTGGTCTTCGCGGGCATGAACGCCGCTACGCCGCCGCTCGACGACGTGCGGGTGCGCACGGCGCTGCTCCATGCCGTGGATCGCAAGGCCATCCTCGACAATATCCTCGAGGGCTCGGCGGTGCCCGCGCGCGGCGTGCTCGCGCCGAGCGTCTTCGGCTTCAAGGACATGCAGCTCGACCGCCTCTATCCTTTCGATCGCGCGAAGGCCAAGGCACTCCTCGCCCAGGCGGGATGGACCCCTGGGCCCGACGGCGTGCTGCAGAAGGGCGGACAGCGGCTCTCCCTGTCGTGGCTGGCCGCACGCGGGCGGTATCCCAAGGACGGCGAGATCACCGAAGCGATCCAGGCCATGTTCAAGGACGTGGGAGTCGAAGCCAAGGTGCAGTTCCTCGAGTGGGCGACCGTCTTCACCCAGTTCCGCTCGGCCAGCTTCAACCACCAGATGTTCACGCTGGGGTGGGTCACCTCCAACGCCGACGCGGACTATTCGCTCTACGCGCTCTTTCATTCGAAGCAAGTGCCCCCCACGGGCTGGAACACCTCGCGCTACGCCAACCCCAAGGTGGACGTGCTGGTCGAGCAGGCGCGCCGGAGCATGAACCAGACCGAGCGCGAGAAGCTCTACGGAGAGACGCAGGACATCCTGGCCAGGGAGATGGTGTGGATCCCCGTGTACAACACCAAGGAGATCGTGGTCACGCGCGCGAACGTCAAGGGCTTCACTGTGCATCCCGTCGAGTACAACCTCTGGCTCGGAAAGGTCTGGCTCGACAAGTAGCGCGTTGGGCGTCATGATCCCCGGGCCGCGGCCGTGCTGACCTTCATCGTACGGCGGCTGCTCCTCGCCGTGCCCGTCTTGCTCGGTGTGGTCTTCGTGGTGACGTTGACAGTCGAGCTCATTCCCGGTGACGCCGTCGCCCTCATGCTGGGCGAGCACGCCACTCCCGAGGCCGTGGCGAGGCTTCGCGACTCCCTCGGCCTCGACAAGCCGCTCCTCGTCCGCTACGTCGGCTATGTCGGCCGCGTGGCCCGCGGCGATCTGGGGCGCTCCATCCAGCAAAATCGTCCCGTGGTCGACGAGCTCGCCGATGCATGGCCGGCCACCCTCGAGCTGACCGTGGCCGCCCTCGCCATCGCGGCGGCGCTCGGCATCGCGGCCGGCGTGGTTTCCGCGGTGTGGCCCAACTCGCTCTTCGACGCCGTGGCCCGCGTGGGCTCGCTCTTCGGGCTCTCTATGCCCGTCTTCTGGACGGGCCTCGTGCTCATCGTCGTGTTCGCCCTCTGGCTGCCCTGGCTTCCCGTGGGGGGCATGGGCTCGCCGTCCCATCTCGTGCTCCCCGCGGTGACCCTGGCCCTCCCGTCGCTCGCCATGGTGGCGCGCATGACGCGCTCGAGCGTGCTCGACGTGCTGCGCGAGGACTACGTGCGCACGGCCCGCGCCAAGGGCGTGGCGGAGCGGCTCGTGGTGACCAAGCACGCCCTCCGCAATGCGGCCATTCCCATCCTCACCCTGCTCGGCCTCCAGGCTGGCCAGCTCATGGGGGGCGCCGTGCTCACGGAAACGGTCTTTTCGTGGCCGGGCCTCGGGCGGCTGATGGTCAAGGCGATCTTCGCCCGCGACTACGTGCTCCTGCAGGGCGCCGTGCTCGTGTTCGCCCTCGCTTTCGTTCTGATCAATCTGGCGGTGGATCTCGCCTACGGCGCGCTGGACCCGCGCATCGCGCGGCAAGGCTAGCCGTCGTGACGGCGAGCCCGGGCTGTTCGCGGACGCGGCCCCATCCTCACCCCGGTCCTCTCCCTCGGAAAGGGAGAAGAATCCCTCGCCCCCGCCGCGGGGGAGAGGGCAGGGTGAGGGGGCGCGCGGAGCGCTCATAAAGGATGCAGACCACAGCACCCGCCACGTTGTCTGCCGACACCTGGGAGCGCTTCCGCCGGAATCGTTTCGCGCTGGCCGGGCTCGTGGTGGTGATCGTGCTCGCGGTGGCGGCCGCGGGCGCGCCGTGGCTCGCGCCCGCCGATCCCGCCAAACAGAGCCTCATCGAGAAACGCGCGCACCCGGGAGAGAAGTTCCTGCTCGGCGCCGACGAGTTCGGGCGCGATATCCTCTCGCGCGTCATCTACGGCAGCCGGGTGGCCCTCCTCGTCGGACTCCTCTCGGTGGCCATAGCGCTGGGCCTGGGCCTGACCCTGGGCTCCCTCGCGGGCTTTGCCGGGGGATGGCTCGACGTACTGATCATGCGGGGAGTGGAGATCCTACTCGCCTTTCCCTATCTGCTCCTGGCTATCGCCGTGGTGTCCGCGCTCGGGCCCGGTGTGCTCAATACCACCATCGCGGTGGGAATCTGGGGCACACCCACCGTGATCCGTCTCGTACGCGGAGCGGTGCTGACGGCCAGAGAGAGCGAGTATGTGAGCGCCGCGCGGGCCCTCGGCGCCACCTCGGGCCGGGTCCTCACGTATCACGTGTTGCGGAACATCCTCCCTACCGTCATCGTCTACTCGACACTTTTCATGGCCAACGCCATCCTCGTGGAAGCCGCTCTGTCCTTTCTCGGGCTCGGGGTGCCTCCTCCCACGCCGTCCTGGGGCCTCATGGTCTCGAGCGGCCGGGATTTCCTCCTCGTGGCGCCGCACATCGCGACCATCCCGGGCCTCGCTATCATGGTCGCCGTGCTCGGCTTCAATCTCCTGGGCGATGGCCTGCGCGACGCGCTCGACCCGCGACTGCGCGGGCAGGTGTAGCGGCGACGAACGTCAGCGCACCTTGACGAGTTTCTGCAGGCTGCGGAGGCCGGCGGGCGCGGGCTGACCCTTGTAGCGATTGCCCCAGTTGGTGAAGGACACCTCGCCGACATAGATGTCCCCGCGCGAGTCGACGGCGAGCCCGTGCGGCGAGACGAACTGTCCCGGCTCGAGCCCGGCCGGGCGATGGCCGAGGCGAGCCAGCATCTCGCCCTTGGCACTGTAGATACTCACTCGGGGGCCGATATTCGGCATGTCGTAGTTCACGCCGAGACCGCCGCCGATCTCGCCCACGTAGAAGCGCCGCTCGGGCCCGCGCTCCAGATGGAGGCCGGAGGGACGGTGCATGTTGTTCCACTGGCTTTCGTATTTCCCGTTGCCGTCGAAGACCTGGATGCGATGGTTCTCGCGGTCGGCGACGTAGACCCAGCCGTCGGCGTCGCAGCAGATATTGTGCGGGATGTTGAACTGGCCCGGATCAGTCCCGGGCTCGCCCCACGATTGGAGCCGCGCACCGTTCGGCGCGAACTTGTGGACCCGCGCATTGCCGTAGCCGTCCGAGACGTAGAGGTCACCGTGGGGCGACAGCGCGGTGTGGGTGCACCGGTGAAAGGGCTCGCCGCTCATGTAAGGCGAGGGCGCCCCGGGGAGGCCGATGGTCTGCAGCACCCGGCCGTCGAGGGTGCAGTGGCGCACGGTATGGTCGCCGTCGTCGGTGAGCCAGAGAGTGTCGTCGGGGCTCATGTGCACGCCGTGGGCGCGATGAAAGACGCCCTCGCCCCACGAGCGCAGGAAGTTTCCCTCGCGGTCGAACACCACCATGGGGTGAAGCCCCCGATTGAAAGCGTACACGCGGTCCTGCGTGTCGACGCCGACCGCGGCCACGTCGGCGTTGAACGCCTGTCCCGACGGCAGCTTCGCCCAAGTGTCGTCGACCTCGTACCGATATGTGCCCGCGCCCAGGATGACCGGCATGGTGCCTCCCTTTTTGAACTATCGCCTCTCACGCCCGTGGGCTAAGATACGCGGCGTTCTCGCCGCGCCATGACCTCGAACAAGGAGGATGCCATGCATCGCCGCCATCTGGCTCTGGGGATCGTGCTCGCGGTCTCGCTCGCGGCAACCGGCTGTGCCGGCAAGGTGCGGCTGGCCTCGAGCAAGTCGTGCCAGGCCCACGGGGGTACGTACGACGCCCCGGCCCACACGTGCAGCTTCGAGCGGTCATCGAAGAACGCCGCGGCAATCTGCCAGGCCCAGGATGGCTACTACGATCCGAACGCGGACTTCTGCGAGCTGGGCCGCGACTAGTCCAGCCGCTGGGCCGCCCGAAGGGGCTCATGCCCGCTCGGGCGACGCCGGCGCTCGCGTCTGAAATTCCGTACCGCGGGCGCTACTTGCGCGGGGCTTTGCGCGCCACGCCTGTCCGCACCGCCGCCTCCGCCACCGCCGCCGCCACCATGGACACCACGCGCGGATCGAACATGGACGGCGTGATGTACTCCTCGCTCAGCTCGTCGTCGCCCACGATGCCCGCCAGGGCATGCGCGGCGGCCAGCTTCATCTCGTCGTTGACGCTTCGGGCGCGCACGTCGAGCATGCCGCGGAAGAAGCCGGGGAAGCAGCAGGAATTGTTGATCTGGTTCGGATAGTCGGAGCGCCCCGTGGCCATCACGCGCACGTGGGGTCCGGCTTCTTCCGGCATGATCTCGGGCGTGGGATTGGCCATGGCGAAGACGATGGGATCCCGGTTCATGGTCTGGATGTCCTTGAGCGAGACCACCCCCGGGCCGGAGAGCCCGATGAAGATATCGGCGCCTCTGAGGGCGTCGGCCGCCGAGCCGCGCAGCCCTTCCTCATTGGTGTGCTCGGCGAACCACTGCTTCATGGAGTTCATATTGTCCGTGCGACCGCGATAGATGGTGCCCGCGCGATCGCAGCCCACGATGTGGCGCGCGCCCTCGAGCATGAGGAGCTTGGCGGTGGCGATGCCGGAGGCGCCCGCTCCCGTGAAGACGATGCGCACATCGGGGAGCCTCTTGCCCACCACCTTGAGGGCGTTGATGAGCGCGGCGAGGACCACTACGGCCGTGCCGTGCTGGTCGTCATGGAAGACGGGGATGTCGAGCTCGCGCTGGAGGCGCTCTTCGATCTCGAAGCAGCGCGGGGCCGAGATGTCTTCGAGATTGATGCCGCCGAAGACGGGGGCGATGGCCTTCACGATCATCACGATCTCATCCACGCTCTTGGTATTGAGGCAGAGGGGGAAGGCGTCGACGCCCGCGAACGCCTTGAAGATGAGCGCCTTGCCTTCCATGACCGGCTGGGCGCCGTTGGGCCCGATGTCGCCCAGCCCGAGCACGGCCGAGCCGTCCGAGACCACGGCCACGGTGTTCTGCTTGATGGTGAGCGTGTAGGCTTTCTCGGGGTCGTGGTGGATGGCCATGCACACCCGCGCCACGCCCGGCGTGTAGGCCATGGACAGATCGTCGCGCGTCTTGACGGCGATGCGGCCGTTGACCTCGATCTTGCCGCCCAGGTGCATGAGGAAGGTGCGGTCGGAGACGTGCACCACGGTCACGCCTTCTATGCTGCGGAGGCGCTCGGTGATCCGCTGGCCGTGGGCCTCGTCGCTGGCCTTGAAGGAGATGTCGCGGGTCATCTCGCGCCCCGCCTCGACGATGTCGATGCCGCCGATATCGCCGCCTTCCGCGCCGATCGCGGAAGTGACCTTTCCGAGCATGCCCGGGGAGTTGACGATACGAAGGCGAACGGTAAGGCTGTAGCTGGCTACCGGCGCATTGTTCATGAGAGCCTCCAAGCGTGAGCCGTGGGATGGACGCTGCGCGTCAGACTAGGACGAATCGCGCCTGAGGATAGTCGAGCGGGCGCCGCGAGGCAAGCGTCTTCACCGAGCGTGCTGGGCACGTTGCCAGCCTGCTGTCCTCGGCTGTACACTGCCCGCAGATGCGCGCTGCCGCCTGTGCCGTCCTCGTGCTCCTTGCCGCCGCGGTCCCGGCTGCGGCGCAGCCCGCCCAGATCGTCATCTCCCAGCCCGCGGAAGCGACCACGATGGATCCCGGGCGGTCGACCCAGGTACTCACCGTCAACTACTTCGTGAACATCTACGACACGCTCACACGCTGGGACACGGCGCTCCAGCTCACGCCCGGGCTCGCCACCGCGTGGAAGACCGTGAACGACACGTCGTGGGAATTCACCCTGCGACCGACCGTGAAGTTCCACGACGGCAGCCCCTTCACGGCCGAGGACGTCAAGGCCACGCTCGAGCGCAATATGCAGCCGGGCAAGACCGTGGTCACGCCCGGCTTTACCACCATCGAGGCGGTGCAGGTGGTGAGCCCGCTCACCATCCGCATTCTCACCAAGAAGCCCGATCCGCTCATGGCGGTGCGCATGGCCCAGATGGGCTCCCAGATCCTGCCCGCCCGTTTCACCACTGAAGACGGCGTCAAGGAGCTGGCCCGCCGCCCCGTGGGCACGGGCGCCTATCGCTTCGTGGAGTGGGTCAAGGACGAGCGGCTCGTCATGCAGGCCAATCACGAGTGGTGGGGCTGGGAGGGCAAGGCCCCCGGCGTGGAGCGCGTGATCTGGAAGCCTATCCCCGACGAGTTCCCGCGCGTCATCGCCCTCGAGAAGGGCGAGGCCGACGTCATAACCAACGTCCCGCCCGACCGGATGAAGAGCCTCGCGGAGGGGCGCGCCACCCGGCTGGTGACGGTCCCGTCGACGCGGGTGGTCGCGCTCTCCACCAACTCGACCCAGCCGCCGCTCTCCGACAAGCGCGTGCGCCAGGCCCTCGCCTATGCCCTCGACGTGCCCGCGCTCATCAAGAACCTCTACGCGGGCATGGGCAAGCCGTACAGCGGCGGGGTCGCCGACACCGATTTCGGCTACAACCCCGCCCTCAAACCCTATCCCTACGACCCCGCCAAGGCCCGCGCGCTCCTGACTCAGGCGGGCTATCCCAACGGGATCGACGTGACGGTGTATTTCGGCAACGGCACCATGGTCAACGACAAGGCTCTCATCGAGGCCGTGGTCGACATGTGGAGCAAAGCGGGGATCCGGGGCAAGATCGAGATGATGGAGATGGGCGCCCGCCAGCGCATGAACAACGAGCGCGCGGTGCCGCCCTCGGGTCTCTTCCTCGGCAATCCCCAGTCCACGCTGCTCGACGCCGACGGCAGCCTCTGGCGCATCTTTCATCCGACCGGTTTCAACGGCAAGTATTGGGTCGGGAGCCAGCCCGGTCAGCGCTTCTACGAGCTCATGGAGCAGGCGCGCTACACGCTCGACCAGAAGAAGCGCAAGGCGCTCTATACCGAAGCCACCGCCATCTTCCACGACGAGAAGCCCTCCGTCGAGCTGTTCCAGGAGGTGGTCGTCTACGGCGTGAGCCGGCGGGTCTCCTTCAAGCCGCGCGCGGATTTCCGGCTCATCGTGTCCGAGATGACGCTCGCCCGCTAGCGTCCGGCGCACACCCCATTCACGGAGAGACCATGGCCCACCGCGGAATGAAATACGGGATCTTCCTCGCACCCTTCCACCGCGTCGGGGAGAATCCGACGCTCGCCATCGACCGCGATATGGAGCTGATCGAGTGGCTCGACTACCTCGGCTACGACGAGGTCTGGATCGGCGAGCACCATTCGGCGGGGTGGGAGCTGATCGCCTCTCCCGAGATCATGATCGCGGCCGCCGCCCAGCGCACGCGGCACATCATGCTGGGCTCCGGCGTCACCAGCCTGCCCTATCACCATCCCTTCCTGGTCGCTCAGCGATTCGTCCAGCTCGACCATCTCACGCGCGGACGCGCGATGCTCGGATGCGGTCCGGGGGCGCTCGTCTCGGATGCCTACATGATGGGTATCGAGCCGGCAACCCAGAGGCAGCGCATGGACGAGGCGCTGGACGCCATCATGGCCCTCCTGCGCTGCGAAGAGCCCGTGACCATGAAGACCGACTGGTTCGAGCTCCGGGATGCGCGGCTCCACCTTGCGCCGTATACCGACCCGTACTTCCCCATCTCGGTGGCCAGCGTCATGACGCCCGCGGGCATGATCAGCGCGGGGAAGCACGGCCTCG
>WNFS01002619.1_pt1 | contig 20670 bp, 20 predicted proteins | sample 5400141 | NCBI WGS metagenome assembly WNFS01 (sample SAMN13153358, study PRJNA577476) | soil metagenome | isolation source: 60 cm saprolite under Madrone tree | place: USA:California | collected 2016-06-14
AAATCTTCCTGGTGTAAAAGGCTGAGCGTCGGATTGTCCATCTCTCGGACGATGATGCAGTACTCCAACTTCTCTGAACGGCATTCATCCAGGAATTTGTTCTTGAGTTCCCCCGGCGAGACCGTTTCAGAGGCGTTGAAGAACAGATTGCTCATGGTAGCTTTGGCATCGCCCAGAAACGCCGAGCGCCCGTGGCCATTGGAACTGTCTGAATCCGGGCCGGGCCGGCGCGACATCAGCAGTTCTGTCAAATTGCCCTTATCCACCACGGTGACTTTCTGCGCGCGAACGCCTTCATCGTCCACGGCATATCCGCCGAGCAGCGGTGCGCCATGAAAATTCTTGGCGCTGGGGTCGTCGAGGAGGCTAACAGCCGGCGGCAAAACGCGCGAGCCGATTCGGCCGCTCCAGTCGCTCTTGCCGCCCAGGCCGCTTAGCATTTGCTCGACCACGGGCTGAAACGCCAGCGGCGGACGGGAACCATTCATTGCCGGGCCAAGTACCTGGGCAAGAAGGGGTGCGGCAGCGCGCGCTTCAAAGAGCACCGGTCCGGTGTAGTCCGGCGCGGGAGGCGCCACACGCAGGGCCATCAATTCGCTGGCAGAGACATTCAGTCCCTTGCGCACCGCGTCGACATTCGGCAAATCGGTGGGTTTCGGAGCGTACGAAGCGTAGAAGTGGCTCATCGGCATGCCGTCGTTTGCAAGTGTGTCCATGCCCGCCTCCACCGCTGCGTACGTGCGGTTGGTGCGAATTTCGGTGCCTTCGCTGGTCAGCAGGTATTCGGTGGCGTACACCAAATAGTAGGTGACGCGCGATTCGTAAATGTCCGGAAACAGGCGCAACGTGGCCGAAGACTGCCGCGCTTCCTGCTCCCAATTGCGGTTGCCCCAGTCGGGAGTGACAAGCGGCTCAATCTGCTGGATCGGTGAGGTCTTCGAGAAATCGTCGATATTCGATTGCCGCGCCAAGCTGCTCAGGTACGCTTCCTTGCGCGAGTAGGTCTCAACCGCTTGCTTGAACGCCTGGTCCGTGGCGATCCACAGATCCTGGCGCAGCGAATCGTAATCGCGGTCTATGCCGACCGAGCCCTGCGAACCGATGAAGCCGCGAAAGCTCTCGTCGCCGATGAAATTGGAACTGTCCAGTTTGTAGCTGCCGACGCGTGCTTCCACGTTCATGAAGCGGTTGCGCGCGCGCGTGGTGGTCAACAGTGCTCCGAACTGCGCAACGATTTCACGGACGTCGAGATCCAGCAAGCGGTATTCGACGTAATAGGGACGGACTGGCTGCTGCGTGCCGGGAATAATCAGCTCCAGACGCGCCTTCGAACGGGCCATTTCGTCACGCATGGCGCGCAGCGTCTGGTCATTGTCCGGCGCAGCCTGTGCCGCGCGAGCGACACTTGCGGGCGCAACACAGCCTAGCAAGATCGATGCGAACGCAAATACCTTTATCATCCGTATCATCCGCACGCAGCTCATTGCCGGCCTCCCGCCTTGATGATGTCGTGCGCGGGCGCCGGCAAAATGGGCGGCCGGTCCGTGGAACTTTCTTTCTTCTGCACCTCCAGCTCGGACGTCAAAATCGCGGGCGACGCGGCCGATACCGGCACCGAACCGGATTCTGCGCCGCAATAGCCGTTGAAGACTTCCTGTTTGTCGCCGGTCGCCACGATCTTGGTCAAAGCGGCGAGGGGTGTTCCGACAATGTCCACGCCGCGCACGAGCTCGTCGGGCCGGCCATCCGCGTACACCTTGTAAACCACCAGCGGCAGCACCTGAAATGCTTGCGGCTGCCCACGGCCGGTGAACGTGAATCCACCGGCGATGTCGTCGATCAGCAGGCCGAACTGCTTGCCCTGCTGCTTAATCAACTCGATCAGCCTCGCGCGAAGCTGCGCGTCGGTCATGGTCTTGCTACTTTCCACAATCAGGTTGCCTTGCCGCGAAACCGGCGAAGCGCCAAGTTGCCGCCGGCCGTGGCCGTTCGAATGCGAAAAGCCGACCAGCGGCGAGCGGGACATTTCGAAGTCCTTCAACACGCCATGATCTACCAGGACTACGCGGTGCGCCTGCACGCCTTCGTCGTCGTATTGGTAATAGCCAAGCAAATCCTCCGAACCCAGCTTGTGCATTGTCGTGTCGTCCACAATGCTCAAGAACGGCGGCAAAATCTGCTCGCCGACCTTCTTCGCGAAGGTCTGCCCTTCCGCCACGTCCTTCTGACGGTGACCCTCCGCGCGATGCCCAAAGACCTCATGAAAAAAGACCGCGGCGGCGCGACCCGTCAGAAGCGCAGGGCCCACGGAAGGCTCGTTGATCGGCGCAGCGACCAATCCTTCCAACTCCTTGCGCATGATCGCTTCCGCGGCGTACACGGCCTTATCGTCCGGCGCATCGGAAGGATTCACCCAATCAAAGTTGTAGTAGCGATCCAGATCCATGCCGTCTGGCGCTTTGCCCTGAATAAAAAGCTCCAGCCGGTAGCGAATCTGCCCAAATTGCAATTGTGTGCCTTCGCTCGTCACGTGATATGCGTTCTGCGACTGAACCGAGAACGTCACAATGGAATTGATCACCGCCGGCGAATCGCGAAACGCTTTCGTGTAGGCGCGGACTTTTTCTTCCCACGGTTTGCGATCGAGCACGAAGGAAGTTTCCGGGCCAATATAGGTGCGCGGCTGCTCGTGCGAGAAATCCGGCGCGCGCGCCTCCGCGGTTTCGACTTTCACTTCGCGCCCGGTCTTGATCTTGATCAGCCATTCCGCGGCGGATTTATACTGCTTGTCCGTCTCCAGCCAAATTTCCCGCCGCATGACCTCCGGATCGTCATCGATCGGCACCTCCATTCCCGGGCCGCCATTCTGCGCTTGCCGCTCGCCAACTTTGTGCGTGTTATCCAGGTCGTAGGTGCCCGTTCGCACGGAAACTTCCAGCCAGCGGTTGCGATTCTCGCTGCTCGAAAGCAGTGCTCCATTCGAACCGGAAACATCCGCACGCTGCGTGTCGGTAACGGTGTAGCCAATGTAGTACGCCGGCGGATCCTGGGCGCTGAGCGTCTTAAACGAGCGGTCCAGCTCTATTTGCATCACGGCCAGCAACGGAGAGCGCTTTGCCTGCGGCGCATCGGGAGGCGTGGCCGCCGCCGCCGGACTTCTCAGCGCTCCGGCAATAGCCAGCGACACGATGGCGCCAGCAAAGAAATAACTGCGACTACCAGCAATTGTTTTCAAGGAATCCTCACTCTGGATTAGACGCGGCTGCAAACTACTTAGTGTACGCCACGCGGGAAGGCCGCACAAACAGCGGGTTTTCTTGGTTGAAAGATCACGAAATGCTGTTCTGGAGCAAGCCGTTCGGCGGTCTGCGGTATAATGGCCGAATGCCAAATCGCCAGGAAAGCGCACTGTTGCATGGCACTACCGTGCTTTGCGTGCGCAAAGACAATAAAGTCGTGCTCATCGCCGATGGCCAGGTGACCATGGGCGATCACGTCATGAAGCACACGGCGCGCAAGACCCGGCGCCTGTTCAACGACAAAGTCATCGCGGGCTTTGCGGGCTCAACCGCCGACGCCATCTCGCTCTTCGAGCGCTTTGAAGGCAAGCTCCAGGAGCATTCCGGCAATTTGCAAAAAGCCTCCGTCGAGCTGGCCAAGGAATGGCGCAAGGACCGCGCGCTCCGCCACCTGGAAGCGCTGCTCATCGTTGCCGACAGCAAATCCACATTCCTCCTCTCCGGAAATGGCGACGTGATCGAGCCCGACGACGGGCTCTGTGCTATCGGCTCCGGTGGCAGCTATGCACTCTCGGCTGCTCGCGCCCTGCTCAAGCATTCAAAGCTTACCCCCAAGGATCTGGGCCTCGAGGCCATGCGCATCGCCAGTGAAATTTGCATTTACACCAACGCGAACTTTACGGTGGAGGAGCTGTAGAGCTTGCGGAGTGCGGCAGGCTGCAGCGCTCGGCAGCTACCTGATCCAGGGTGAAATCACGTAGCCGCCGTTAGGGGGAAGTAGCACCTGCCTCCAAAATCGCGGTACGGAAGGCGCTAAGTTCGCATCTTAGGTAAGATGGATAGGTTGGCCAGTCTTGAAGACTGGCACAAAAAGGATTCATGGCAAGCAGATCTGATAAGGAAATTATTTTGGCGCCGGGGGGCAATGGTGCCGCGCCGGAGGAAGCCGAGGAGCTACTTCCCGCGCTCGACGACATGACTCCGCGCGAAATCGTCGCGGAGCTGGACAAGTACATCGTCGGGCAGAACGCCGCGAAGCGCGCCGTCGCCGTAGCTTTGCGCAACCGCGTGCGCCGCCAGAAACTTCCGCCCGAAATCGCCGAAGACGTTTTGCCCAAAAATATTCTGATGATCGGCCCAACCGGGGTCGGCAAAACGGAAATCGCGCGCCGCCTGGCCCGGCTGGCGGGCTGCCCTTTCGTGAAAGTCGAAGCCTCCAAATACACCGAAGTCGGCTACGTCGGCCGCGATGTGGAATCCATGGTGCGCGATTTGGTGGAAACCTCGATCGACATGGTGCGCGAGGAAAAGCTCGATGAAGTCGCGGATCGCGCCGAGCAAACCGCCGAGGAGCGCGTCCTCGACCTCCTCCTGCCGCCGACGCCACCGCCCGCGCAGGGCACCAGTGAAACCGAGCTTGCGCAGCAGCGCGAACAGACTCAACGCACACGCGAAAAACTGCGCGCGCAGCTCCGCGAAGGCAAGCTTGACCAGCGCATGGTCGATATCGAAGTGCGCGAGCGCTCCATGCCCTCGTTTGAAATCATTTCCAATCAGGGCGTCGAGGAGATGGACCTCAACATCAAGGACATGCTTTCCGGCATGTTTGGGCAGCAGAAAAAAAAGCGCAAGATGAGCGTCGCCGACGCCTTCGAGTACCTCATTCAGGAAGAAGAAAACAAGCTGCTCGATATGGACCAGGTCACGCGCACGGCCGTCGAGCGTGCCGAACAGATGGGCATCATCTTTATTGATGAGATCGATAAAGTCGCCGGACGCGAATCCGGCCATGGACCGGATGTCTCCCGCGAGGGTGTGCAGCGCGACATTCTGCCCATCATCGAAGGCACCACGGTCAACACCCGCTACGGCATGATTCGCACCGACCACATCTTGTTCATCGCTGCTGGCGCCTTCCACGTGACCAAGCCCTCGGACCTGATCCCCGAGCTGCAAGGCCGCTTGCCCATTCGCGTCGAGTTACAGTCGCTGAAGGAAGAAGACTTCGTCCGCATTCTCACTGAGCCCAAGAACGCGCTCATTAAGCAGTACGTCGCGCTGCTCGAAACCGAAGGCGTCAAGCTCAACATCACCGACGACGCCGTCGACACCATCGCGAAGTTCGCTACCGTGGTCAACGAGCAGACGGAAAACATCGGCGCCCGCCGCCTCCACACCATTCTCGAAAAAGTCCTCGACGAGCTGTCCTTCGAGGCTCCGGACCTCAAGAAGAAAAACGTCAAAGTGGATTCGGCTTATGTGAACAAGCAACTCGCCGATATCGTCAAGAACCAAGATCTGAGCCGCTACATCCTGTAAAATCCGAAACTCAAAAATGGAAACTCGAAATTCGTGGAATCGGGAGACGCTGAGGATTCGGCGGCGGCAGTCGATTTCTTATTTCGAGATTCGCTTTTCACTTTTCATCCTGTTGCTTACCAGCGGCTGCGGCGCACCCGGCGAACCCACTCCGCCGTCTCCTCCCATTCCCGTCGCAGTCAGCGACCTGGCTGTGCAGCAAATTGGTGATGGCGTGCAGCTCACCTTCTCCATGCCGTCCAAAACCACCGCAGGCGAGCGCCTTGCCGAAACTCCCGCCATCGAAATCCTGCGCGGCGTGCTCAAGCCCGACGGCTCGCCGGACGCAAAATCATTTCGTATCATCGAAACTATCCCGGGCGCGCTTGTCGGCGACTATCGCGCCGCGGACAAAGTCCAAGTCGTCAATCGCATTTCTCCCGATGAGCTTCGCGCCTATCCCGGCGCAACACTCGCCTATCGTGTTCGCACCCGCGCCTCCCGCAAGCGCGCTTCCGCCGACTCCAACACCGTGACCCTGCGCATGCGTCCGGTGCCCGAACGCATCACGTCCGTTCATGCCGAAGTCACCGAGCCCGCCATCGAGCTCTCGTGGCCTGTGCCTACGCACACTTCCGCCGGTGATCCCCTCCCTGCCATTTCCGAATACCGAGTGTACCGCGGCGAAATCGACCCCGCCTCCGCCGGTGCCGCCGCAAACGATCTCTCCCAAGCCAAGTGGAAATCGCCCCTTACATTTCTGGCCGCCTCGCCGACCAACAGCTATCGTGACGCTGCTTTCGACTTCGGCAAAACCTACCTGTACACCGTGCGCACGGTTATTCCCGAAGATAGCAGCACCGTCGAGGCGAGCGATTCCGTCCCCGCGATTGTGACTCCTCGTGACATCTTCCCGCCCGCCGTCCCGCAAGGCCTGGTCGCAGCCGTGCTCAGCCCTGAACCAAATGCCCCGCCGGAGGTCGACCTCTCCTGGTCCATCAACACGGAAACCGACTTGACCGGTTACCACGTCTATAGAAGTGAGCGGCAAGACACGCCGGGTCAGCTTGTTACTCCCGATCTGTTGCTCTCCCCGGCGTATCGTGATACCTCTGTACAGCCCGGTCACCGCTATTGGTACTCCGTGACCGCTGTCGACCGCTCCGGCAACGAAAGCGCGCCCTCTGCTCCCGTCGCCGCCGAAGTCGCGCAACCCTCTACGTAGATCCGGGTTATGAATTGGGCAAGCTTTTGGGAGCTTCGCTTTGATTGCTGTCCGTGCTCATCTCCCTGGCTATGGCAAACTCCACGTTTTTAGAAACGCGGCGATTCGCACCGGAGTGTATGCCGGCGTCGGCTTGGCCATGGTTCTCGTAGCGTGGGTTTTCGTGGCCAACCGCGCTCCGGTTCTGGAGCGCTTCGCGCTGGAGCGCAACGTTGCAGCTGCCGTGGCCCTTGTCCTCTTTGCATCCGTTCCCGCCCTTCGTTTCTGGCGCCTTCCCGGACCCCTGCTGGCCTCCGGTCTCATTGCCTGGAGCATACTGGCTCTCATTTACCAGCTGCTATGCGTCGCGTTCTCGGGACTCGCCGAACGCTACAGCGCCGTGCACATTTTTACGCTGGGGGCGGTCCTCTATATGATAATGGCCACGCTTTCGTGGATCGGTACTTGCATCTGGAGAGCTCGCGAATCAAACAGTTCGCGTTAGCGTTCAATCCACCACGTGAGCTGACCCTGCATGAAATTCTGCCGCTTCATCCCTCTGGACCGCGCTGTCTCGTCTGCTGTTCCACTTTATGGCACCCTTGATGTAGACCAGGTGCGGGAAATCTCGGGCCCGCCTTGGGCTGAGTGGTCTCCGTCTTCCCGCGCTTGGCCTATCGCCGCGGTACGTCTGGTGGCGCCGGTTGATCCCGGCAAAATCGTTTGCATCGGCCGCAACTATGCCGCGCACGCCGCTGAGCTCGGCAACGAAGTCCCCAAAGAACCGCTGATGTTTCTCAAGCCTCCTTCCTCCATCGTCGGACCTGAAGAACCCATTATCCTCCCGCAATACTCCCGGCGCGTCGAGCACGAGGGCGAGCTCGCCGTCGTTATCGGCCGCCGCTGCTCGCATCTCCGCGATTCCGACGACGCTTTGTCCTACGTTCTCGGCTATGCCTGCCTCAACGACGTCACGGCCCGCGACATCCAAAAAAGCGACGTGCAATTCACACGCGGAAAAGGCTTCGACACTTTCTGCCCCGTTGGGCCACACATTGAAACGGACCTCGATCCCGCCAACGTTCTCGTGGAAACTCGCGTCAACGCCGCGCTCCGCCAGTCCGGCAACACTTCGCTCATGATTTATCCGTGCGCGTTTCTGGTTCGCTGGATTTCCCGCATGATGACGCTTTATCCCGGCGACGTCATCGCCACCGGCACGCCCGCCGGTGTAGGCCCGCTTCTCGCCGGCGATGTCGTCGAGGTCAGCGTTGCCGGGATCGGCGTATTGCGTAATCCGGTGCACGCTGCCCCGGCACAGTAGTCTCTTGCTTGCTCGCTTCGGTAGAATTGCCTTGGTGGGGTTGCCGCTGCCGCGCACAATCCGAAAACGGGTACAATTGTCTTGGTTTCTATAGTCTATAGGATGCTAAGACCTCAGCCCTGAGGGACTTTCAGGCGATTTGCATTTTGATTGTGCCATTGCGGTACGCGGCACTCCATCACGCAAACCACGGAGCCGTCTCATTGAATATAGAGTCGTCGGATTGGAAACTCATTCTCGCGATGGGTGCTGCCGCGGTTGCCGCCATCGCCATGATCGCCTATGCATTTTTTCGCCCCGCGGAAGATCCCGAGGAAATTGAGCGCAAACGCCGCTTACATCTGAATCAAATCGGCCGCATCGCGGAAGGCCAGGTCGTCGAACTCGTCGCGCATCCTCCCGAGCCTCGCGCAACGAAACGCCTCTTCGGCTCGCGTGCCCGGCCGCTCACCGACTTGAGCCCACGGCAGCTCGTTTCCTACAGCTATGCCATCTCCGGCGTCACCTATCACACCGCGCAGGACATCACCGGCCTGGAGAGCCAGGTGCGTTTCGACAAACTCGTCGCCGGCCAGCCCGCCAGCATCAAGTACGACCCCTCCAATCCCACCGATTCGATCCTGGTCGCCGACGACTGGTCCGGCTTGCGCTGATTTGGAGTGCGGCGGTCTTGCCGCCGCTTTCACGTCGTCAAAATCTGCAACTGCGCTTGCCACGCGCGCATTCTTCAATCACGGCTCCCACGTACTCCGCCCGTGCTCGCGCATTCTGATTTCCTTGCCATTGCGCTATCCTTCTACCGCGACGAACACCCATGAAACGCATCCTCGCCTCCGTCCTGACTACCATCCTCATCGTGGCGATGACTCTCGCCGCCATGTTCACCCTCGTCCGCGCCACCGTTTACGTCACCTCCATCGAATCGCCGCTGCAGCGCGCCATCGCCATCGCCGCGGAGTTGCTCCTCGGCGTGGTTCTCCTTCTCGGCACTGTCTGGCTAGCCACGCATCTCGCCGTGCGCATTTTCGGCGTCAAGGAACCGGCGCCTCCGGGAGGTCCCGTTGCCTGAACCTAAGCGCGTTTCGCAATCGCTCTCCAATCACCACGACCGCATGGAAGAGCTCCGCAAACTCGATGCCGAAGCGGAAGCTGGCGGCGGTACGGAGCGGCGCGAACGCGAACACAAAGCCGGCAAGCTCACCGCGCGCGAACGCATCAATCTTCTCCTCGATGAAAATACGTTCGAAGAGCTCGACAAATTCATGCGCCACCGCTGCACCGACTTCGGCATGGACGAGCAGCGGCCCGCCGGCGACGGCTTCGTCACCGGCTTTGGTCGCATCGACGCCCGTCTCGTTTACGTTTTCGCTCAGGACTTCACCGTCTTCGGCGGCTCCCTTTCCGAAACCAACGCCCTGAAAATTTGCAAAATCATGGACCAGGCCATGCGCGCCGGTGCGCCCGTGATTGGCCTCAACGATTCAGGTGGTGCGCGCATCCAGGAAGGGGTGGCCTCACTTGCGGGATACGCCGATATTTTCTTGCGCAACACTCTTGCCAGCGGTGTGATCCCGCAAATCAGCGCCGTCATGGGCCCTTGCGCCGGCGGCGCCGTCTATTCCCCAGCGATCACGGATTTTATTTTCATGACTCGCGACACTTCCTACATGTTCGTCACCGGGCCCGACGTCATCAAAACCGTCACCCACGAAGAAGTGACCAAGCAAGAGCTCGGCGGTGCCATGACCCACAACGCCACCAGCGGCGTCGCGCACTTCATCGCTCCCGACGATGCCGATTGCCTCGCGATGATTCGCGAACTGCTGAGCTTTCTTCCTTCCAACAATGTCGACGACCCGCCGCGCCGCGCCACCTCCGATCGTGTCGATCGCCGCGATGAAGCGCTCAATACGCTCGTCCCCGACGATCCGCAAAAGCCCTACGACATCAAGGACGCCATTCACTCCATCGTGGACGACGCTTACTTTTTCGAAGTTCACGAACATTTCGCCAAGAATCTAGTCGTGGGTTTTGCGCGCCTGGACGGCCGGCCCGTCGGCATCGTTGCCAATCAGCCCGCGTTCCTTGCCGGAGTTCTCGACATCAATGCCTCCGTCAAAGGCGCGCGCTTCGTGCGTTTTTGCGACGCCTTCAACATCCCGCTCATCACTTTCGAAGACGTGCCCGGCTTCCTCCCCGGAACGCAGCAGGAATTTGGCGGCATCATCAAGCACGGCGCCAAGCTGCTCTTCGCCTTCGCCGAAGCCACGGTCCCGAAGATCACCATCATCACGCGCAAAGCCTATGGCGGCGCCTATTGCGTCATGGCCTCCAAACACATTCGCACCGACGCCAATTTCGCCTGGCCCACCGCGGAAATCGCCGTCATGGGACCCGAGGGTGCAGTCAACATTGTTTATAAACGTGAATTGGAGAAAGTTCCGGAATCCGAACGCGAAGCGGTGCGCCGCGAAAAAATCGCCGAATTCCGTGACCGCTTCGCCAATCCCTTCGTAGCCGCCGAGCGCGGCTACATCGACGCGGTCATCGAGCCCGCCGCCACCCGTGCCCGCGTCATCACCGCCCTCCGCGCCCTGGAAACCAAGCGCGATACCAACCCCAAGAAAAAACACGGCAACATCCCGCTGTGAGAACGATTGAGCGTTCACAACTCTGGTAGAATGAGGATTATGAAGCATCAATTCACGTCAGTGATCGAGAAGCGGGGCAAATGGTATGTTGCGTATATCGAGGAAATCTTCGGCGTCAATACTCAGGGGCGAACCCTCGCGGAGGCAAGACGCAACCTGAAGGAAGCCTTAACGATGGTGATAGAAGCGAATCGGGAGTTGGCGGCCAAGCAACGCTCTGAAGACGCGCTCCGTGAACCGATAACAGTGAGCATTTGAGTGCACAAGCATGAAGCGGCGTGACTTCCTGCGTCACTTAGCCGCTCATGGTTGTCAGCTGTTGCGCGACCTCGAGCATTCCCCGACACACGGAAATTAGCGATTTTCTTGCCCGAAAAATTTGCCGAGACTTGGGAATTCCCCAGCCTGATTGATTTTAGACTTATTTCAACAAGTACTCCTGCAAAAACTCGACCGTCGCATAAAACTGAAAATCCTGGTTCCCCTTCTTCCGGTAGCCATGTCCCTCGTCTTTGGCGATCAGCAGCCACACCGGCGTGCCCTCCTTCTTCAGCGCCTCCGCAATCTGCTGCGACTCGCTCACCGGCACGCGCGGATCGTTCTTCCCCGCAACTACGAACATCGGTTTCTTGATTTTCTCGATGTTGTTCATTGGCGCGATCCGCTCCAAAAACTCTCGCATCTTCGGCTCGCGCTCATCTCCATACTCCGCACGCCGCAAATCCCGCCGGTACGCCTCCGTGTCCTCGAGGAACGTCACCAGGTTCGACATCCCTACAATGTCCACCGAACAGCGAATGCGGTCGCTGTAGAACGTCGATACCGCCAGCGTCATGTGCCCGCCATAACTTCCGCCGGTCACCGCGATACGTTCCGCGTCCAGATCCGTCCGTGTCCCAATCCAGTCAAACAGCGCATTGATGTCTTTGTAGGTGTCCTCGCGCTTGAATCCGTTGTCCAGCATCGTAAACGTCTTCCCATATCCCGTTGAGCCGCGCACGTTGGGATAAATCAGCGCAATCCCCAGTTCATTCAAGTAATAGTTGCTGCGCCCGAGAAATGTCGGCTGCGATTGCCCCTCCGGCCCGCCGTGAATCGCCACCAGCACCGGCCTCTTGCCGGTAAACTTCGCAGGCGGCTTGTACAAAAATCCCGAAATCTCCTTCCCATCAAAACTCTTCCACCGCACCAACTCCGCCTGCGGGAATGCATCGGTCTTCACCGCCGTTTCGCTCGTTGTCCAGCGTTCCAGTTTTCCTGTCGCCACGTCGTACGAATAGCAGTCGCCCGGTCCGCGCGCATTCGTCAGCGAAAAACCCAGGTCGTGCCCGTTCCGATGCCAATGCAAACTAGCTACCACGCCTACCGGCAAATCCCGCAAAGGGATTTCGTTCTGGTCTGCCGTCTTTCGCACGTGAATCACGCTTAGTCCATCCTCGTCCTTTACGTACGCGATCAACTTCCCATCCTTCGAAAGGTCGAATGTTTCAACATCCCATTTCGCCTGCGGACCCGTGATGACGTATTTCGTTTCCGGCCGATTGATTTCCACGTACGCCAGGTTCATATACTCGGACCCGGAATCTGTAGTCACATAGATTCCTTTTCCGTCTTTACTGAACCTTACGTCTCCATATGCGATCTTGTCTCCTCGTTTCGTTCCGCTGGGTACGAGCGCCGTTTTTTCGCCGGTCTTCGTATCCACCAGCCACAGATACGCCTCATTCAGCGAAATCTCTTCCTTCAACAAAATCTTCGAGTCATCCGGCGACCAATCCTCCGGCTGCCACCCGCCACCTTCCAGCTTGGTCAGCAGATGATCGCTCTTCGGCTCCGCCGGATTCATCACCCACAAATCCGTATCCTTCCCAGTACGCCGCGTCGACATATACGCGATCTGATCCCCGCCCGAGGACCAGGGCCCCGGCAAGTTCCGCGCCTTCCCATCCGTCAGCAGCGTCACATCCCCGCTCGCCACGTCATAGCGATAAAGCTGGTACCACTCTCCTCCGCCAACATCTTTCGCGAATACAATGTAACCTCCGCCGTTCGGATGAAATCTCCCATTTCCGACGGCATCCGCAAAAAACGTGAGCTGTTGCCGCTCCCCGCCCGGCATTTTCACCAAGTGCAGTTGCGCCGTGTCTGCAAACCGCGTCGCAATCAGCATCTCCCGCCCAACCGGACTCCAATCCGCCAGCGCCGCACTCCGATACGACCCATAACGGCCGGCCGTCTCCACCAGCGAAGCCGGAATCGCCGGCACCCCCTCCACCACCAAGTTCTCCGCCGGCGCAATGGCCCCGTCCTGCGCGCTTGCAATGTAGGGGCGCAGCACGCTGCGCCCCAGTTCGGCACAAGCCAAAAGAGCGGCCAAGCTCAAAATCGCCGCAAATCTCCTCTTCATAGTTCTTCCCTCGCTCTCGTAAACCGAAGCCGTTCTCACGTTGAAGGTCACCAATCCCAAGCCGCTGTCATCCTGAGGGCATCCGACAGGCATGCCCGAAGGACCTCGACGTACAGTCCTTGCACCGAATTCCAATCTCAGCAATCCGCCGCACATTACACCGCGAAGGATTGGACACGCAACCCACGCGCTAACCAAAACCCACCTCCGTCGCATGCTAGAATCCCGCAGCACCGCAAACCCAGCATGTTCAACAAAATCCTAATCGCCAATCGCGGCGAAATCGCCGTGCGCATCCTCCGTGCGTGCCGCGAACTCGGCATCCGCTCCGTCGCTGTCTTCAGCGAAGCTGATCGCGCCTCCCTCCACGTCCGTCTTGCAGACGAAGCTTACCCGATCGGCCCCGCGCCATCCCGCGACAGCTATCTCCGCATCGACAAGCTGATCGACGTCGCACGCCGCTCCGGCTGCGACGCCGTCCATCCCGGCTACGGCTTCCTCGCCGAAGCCAGCTCGCCCGCCGCTCTGACGTCCCCACCGTTCCCGGCGCCAACGATCCCATCGAAAAATCCGAAGACGCTCAAGCCCTCGCGCAAAACATGGGCTATCCCGTTCTCCTTAAAGCCGTCTCCGGCGGCGGCGGAAAAGGCATGCGCGTCGTCGGCGGCGATCCCGATTTCGCCTCCGCCTGGCGCGACGCCTCCTCCGAGGCCCTCAACGCTTTCGGCGACCCGCGTCTCTATCTCGAAAAATACCTGGAAAATCCCCGCCACATCGAAATCCAAATCTTTGCCGACTCCCACGGCCGTGTCGTCTCCCTCGGTGAACGCGAATGCTCCGTGCAGCGCCGCCACCAAAAAGTCATCGAGGAAGCCCCTTCCTCGATCGTCACTCCGGACCTACGCAAAAAAATGGGCGACGCCGCTGTCCGCCTCGCGCGCGCCGGCCGCTACATCAACGCCGGCACCGTCGAATTTCTCGTCGACTCCCATCTCAATTTCTACTTCCTCGAAGTCAATACGCGCCTGCAAGTCGAACATCCCGTCACCGAGCAGGTCACCGGCCTCGACCTCGTCAAACTCCAAATCGCCATCGCCGCCGGACACCGCCTGCCGTTCGAGTGGGAAACCATTACGCCCCGCGGCCACTCCATGGAGGTGCGCCTCTACGCCGAAGATCCCGACAATAATTTTTTTCCCTCGCCAGGAAAAATCCTTTCGCGTCACGCTCCCAGTGGTCCGGGCATCCGCCTCGACGAAGGCGTCTACGAAGGCTGGACCGTTCCCAACGAATACGATCCGCTTCTCAGCAAACTCATCGCCTGGGGCAACTCCCGCGAAGAAACCATCGCGCGCCTGCGCCGCGCGCTTGACGAATACACCATCACCGGAATCAAAACCAACACAGGCCTCTTCCGCCGCATCCTCTCTGAACCTGATTTTCTCCGCGGCGAAATCCACACCAAATGGCTCGACCTATTGCTCGCGCGAAAAAAACATGCTCCCTCGGAAAACGATAGCAGCGCCGCAGACGCGGCCGCCATCGCCGCTGCCCTGTGGCAATATTCGCAGTCCCAGAAGAGCCCTGCCCCGCAGTCGGCCCCACCCGCGCCTTCACGCTGGAAACAAGAAGCCCGCCGCGACCAACTGGACCGCACGCCGTGAAATTCGAGATCCAAATCGACAAGCGCACACGCGTAGTCGAACTCCAGCGCAACTCGGACCGTTGGAGCATCATTTTAGATGGCGACCTCGTCGATGCCGACGCCGTTGAAATCGCACCCGGCATATTCTCCATTCTCCTCGACGGCAAATCGCACGAAGTGCGCATCACCCCCACGCCCGCAGGCACGCTCACCCTGCAAACCGGCCGCCAGGAATTCACCGCGGAAGTGCTCGATCCGCGCGCGTGGCGCGGCCGCCGCCACGGCGCCCTCGAAGCCGAAGGCCGCCAGCAAATCCTAGCGCCTATGCCGGGGAAAATTGTTCGTGTGCTGGTTCAAACTGGTGACAAAGTGCAGGCCGGCCAAGGCCTCCTGGTGGTGGAAGCCATGAAAATGCAAAACGAAATCCGTTCGCCCAAGAGCGGCACCGTCGAGCGGCTGTTAGCCAAAGAAGGCCAGCCCGTAAACGCCGGCGAACTTCTCTGCGTCGTTGTCTAACCCAGATGGGGAATTGGTACACCAATATTTCTTTGGCGGGCGTTCGTCAGGCTGAGATCCTCGGTGTCTTGGAGGAGCTTGGCAGGCGCGCATACGTGACGCCTGCGATTTCGAACTGGTGCACCGTTTACGATCAAGAATGCGATCGATTTGATCTTGATGTCCTGGAATCTTTGGCGCTCACGCTCTCGACCCGTCTCAACTGTACCGCGCTTGCTAGCTTCAACGCTGACGATGACGTCCTCTGGCTAGGCATCTATGAAAATGGAAATCGCACGGCTCGCTACGCGTCGACACGGGCCTTCTTCGAAGATGGCGGGGATTTTCCGAGGCTGAGCGAGGTCGCGGAGCATTTTTGCCGGATCTTCGACAGGCCGCGGGACTCAGCAGCAGTTCACCGCATCCTCCGCAGGCATCACGGCGCATTGGGACTTCTCGCCCTAATCGTCCGTATTCCCTTCGCCTATCTGTTCGAAATATCCCGTCATCAGGACTTACAAAGAGTCTTGAACTTTCCCCCGGCAACCGTAGGTTTGGGGTACAAATACGTCGATCGAGGCGAAATACCGCCAGACGTGGCGCCTGAATCCATTAAGAGGACGTTAGCCGGAAAGAGCAATTCGTAGGGAAATATTTCAGATCCAATGACTTCTGGCATCCGCCGCTAGGGCACGAGGCCTTTTGCAGGCTTGGCGGTTTTCGCCGCTTCAGGAAGTTTCCCGGCCGCCTCGATCACCTGCTCGGCCAGATAATTGGTCACCCGCGCTTCGTCGCGCGCAATCGCCAGGTACGCCGCGCGCAGCAACTGCTCCTTGCGGTTACGCAGCGTGTCGCGAATCGTCTGCTGCACCTGCGGATCCGTAATCCCGCGCTGTCCCGGCGATTCTCGCGCCACCAATTTCAAAATTCGGTAGCCCTCCTTCACCTGCAGCGCCGGACTCACCTGCCCCGGCTTCATCCCCACCACCATTTTCTTCAGCGCCGGGTCCGATTGGTTCAGCGCCGACTCCGGCACATACCCCAAATCTCCGCCGGTGGTCGTCGTGTTCATGTCCTCGGAATAATCCATCGCCAATTGCGCAAAATCCGCGCCGCTGTTCAGCCGGTCCATCAACATTTTCACTTTGCGCTGCGCTTCCGCTTCATTCGTTGCGTCGTCGTTCTTGCGATTGCGAATCTGCGGCTCTTTGCGCGGCGTCACCACGATTTGCGCGATGCGATACTGCGGCTCGGCCACATTAAACTGCGCCTTGTTGACACTGTAAAAATCCGCCACGTCCTGGTCGGTAATCGTGATCTTCGCCACTACTTCGCGGTTCAGCAGCTTCTGAATGGAAAGCTGCCGCCGCAAATCGCGTTTCAAGTCATCCACCGAAACACCGCGCTCCTTCAACTGCCGCTGAAACTCATCTTCCGTGAACGGGCTTTTCAGCTCCGTGAATTTGTCCTCGACCTCGCCGTCGCTGGCCTCCAGATTCAGTTTCTTCGCGCGCTCCAGCAAAATCTCGTTGTTGATGAGCTCGTCCAGCACGTTCAACTTCAGCGAGAGCGCCTCTTCCTGTGAAGGCTCCTGCCCCTCCGGGCTCACCCGCGTCCGGTAAAACTTGTCGACATCATCCCGTTTGATCTCTTGCCCGTTGACCGTTGCCCACACGTCCGGCGCCGGCTGCTTCTGTTGCTTGCAGCCCACCCCGCCGAAAAGAATGAGCGCGCTCAGCGGCAACAGTACCGCCGCGCGCGTCAATCTCGCCGTATAGTGGCGCACGTCGGGGCGAGTGTAGGGGCGGGCTTTAGCCCGTCCCAGCCCCGAAGGGGCGCTCTTTTGCACTAAGGGAGAAATCAAGGTCAGGTGCTCAGGCAGCTTTCTTCACGCGGCCCGCGCGAATGCACGCCGCGCAAACCCGCATTTGTTTCTTCGCGCCGTTCACCAATCCGCGCACGCGGCGCAAATTCGGATTCCACCGCCGCCGCCGCGTGTTGTTCGCGTGGCTGATTACGTTTCCAAAATGCGGCCCTTTGCCGCACAATTCACACTTCATCGCCATAAGTATTCCTATTCCATCCGCCGAAAATGTCCAAAATGCAAGCCATCATTCTAGCAGACGCCGCGGCCTTTTCCCAACGCCGCGAATACCTGACCGGCCAATCGCCCAGAATCGTCCCAGCGACCGCCGCTCGCGTTGACACTCCCGCCGCGCTGCTGAATACTCTTCTCCGATGATAGGCCAGCTGCGCGGACGTCTCACCGACAAGCGCCCGAATCAAGTCCTCGTCGACGTCGGCGGCGTCGGCTACCTCGTGCAAGTCCCGCTCTCCACCTTCGCCTCCCTCGGCGACTTGCACACCGAAGTCACTCTCCTGATTCATACCCACGTGCGCGAAGATGCCCTATCCCTCTACGGCTTTCTCTCCTCGCGCGAAAAACATTTTTTCGAGCTGCTGCTATCCGCCTCCGGCGTCGGCCCTTCCCTGGCCCTCAAAATCCTGTCCGGGATGAGCGTAGAAGAATTAGTCCCCGCCATTCGCGGCGGTGATTTGGCGCGCCTGACGCGCATCCCCGGCGTCGGTCGCAAAACCGCCGAGCGCATCATCGTCGAGCTGAAAGACAAGCTCGAAGCCGTCGCCATCGAAGCCCAAAAACCCGCGGCCGCATCCGCCGCAGGAGCGGAAGCGGATGTCGTCTCAGCCCTAGTCAATCTCGGATACGACGCCCGCACCGCCGAAAACGCAGTCGCCGAAGCCAAGCACGAAGTCGGCACGGCCAGCTTCGAGAAGCTCCTGCGCGCCTCCCTGCAATCCCTAAGCGCCCCCAAAGGCCGTTCCACCCGCGCCGGCGCCTGAACGGGTTTCCCTGTGCAATGTTTTGCGTGGTTTTCTCTGTGTGCTCTGCGAACTCTATGGTGAATAGATCCGCCGTGGATCGCCGCGCTCTAGCCGGCCAACTGCCTGCGCAGCAAAATGAAGGTGGCGAGCCCGAGGCCTAGCAGAGCAACCGTCCGCGGCTCCGGTGTTTGCGCCGCCCCAGGCTGCGCCAGATTGAAGTATTCGTCCGTGCCAATCAACGACGCGATCACTTGCTCGTCGGTCCGCGTACCGCCGTTCAGGGCGTTCGCGAAGAAATTCAGACCTGTAGAGTCAGCGGGCCGTTGTAAAAACTGCAGATAGTAACTCTTCACCAGGTCGCTGTCGTACTCTAATGTTCCCAGGATCAGCGCGGCTACCTGCTCGCGGCTCATCGTGCCCAGCGCGCCCACCCAAAACGCCACCTCACTGCTGCTGGGCGTCCGATTGAGGAAATCCTTGAATAGGGCGGTCACAAAACCGGCGTCGCTGCTGCCGCTTTTTAGAAAGAATTCCGCGGAGCCCGCGATTTGGGCCTGAACGAATTCGTCTGAGTTACTGGAGAGGAGTGGGGTGAAAAAGGATAAGTCTGTGGGGGTTGCCGGCCGCCCGAGTAGGTCCTGAACATAAGACCCAGCCAGCAGTTGGTAATATTCGTTGCTCGTGTCAATCGAGAGCGCAAACTGAAAGCGAGTTTCGCTGCCGAGAGCGCTCAATCCACTCGCGATTTCAAGTGTGCTCGCCGGCCGCTGCAGCAGGTCCTGGTACACCTTCTCAATAAAATTCGTGTTCTCTGTGGTGATGTCGGCTCTCAGTGCCGGAGTCGTGCTGAGGCAGACCGCTGCCGCCAGTGTCAAAAGCGCTACGATTCTCTTCATCTTGGATTCCCCTTCAGCAGTGGGATTCTCCTGACCTTGTCGAGACGACAACAGGGACCAAAGCCTTTTCGCACACACTACCATGCCGGGTTCAAGAGCATCCCCGAGGCCATAAGAAACAGCTGAAAAGAAGATAGTTACGGGTGCGACCGCCAACAACAAGCTGCAAACTGCTGCACATAAACGTACCTAGGGTTGGATTTCTGGAAATTCACCGTAGGCCGAAGGGTACGTCGCTCTTTTCTCGCCTTCGTGTTCTCTGTGCTCCGGCCTCCGTGCACTCTGTGTTAATGTCTTGCCTGCATGCCTGACGCCAGCGCAAAGCGGATGATGTCCCAACGCCAACCCGCCCGCATTGTCTCCGGCGCCGCCATCGATGAGGACCTGCGCATCGAAGCCAGCGTCCGCCCCAAGCGCCTCGACGAATACATCGGCCAAAAGCGCGTCAAGGAAAATATCCAGATCGCTATTGAAGCTGCCCGCACTCGCGGCGAATCCCTCGACCACGTCCTACTCTACGGCCCTCCCGGCCTCGGCAAGACCACCCTCGCGCAAATCATTGCCAACGAGCTGGCCGTCCCCATCAAGACCAGCGCCGGCCCGCTCCTCGACCGCAAGGGCGACCTCACCGCCATCCTCACCTCCTTAGAACCCAAGGAAGTCTTCTTCCTCGACGAAATCCACCGCCTCCAGCCCGCCGTCGAAGAAGTCCTCTACCCCGCCATGGAAGATTTTCGCGTCGACCTCATCATCGGCCAGGGCCCCGGCGCGCGCATCCATCCCTTCCCCCTCGGCCATTTCACGCTGATCGGCGCCACCACCCGCGCCGGACTCATCACCGCCCCGCTGCGCTCCCGCTTCGGCATCGTCCATCGACTCGATTTCTACGAGCCGGAAGATCTCCTCATCATCCTGCATCGCTCCGCCAAAATTCTTGCCATCGAAATGGATGAAGGCGGCGCCGAAGAAATCGCTCGCCGCTGCCGTGGAACGCCGCGCGTCGCCAACCGCCTCCTGCGCCGCGCTCGCGATTTCGCCGAGGTGCGCGCCGCCGGCCGCATCACCCGCGCCGTCGCGCAGGAAGCGCTGGCCATGCTCGGCATCGACGAAAGCGGCCTGGACGAGGTCGACCGCAACCTAATGCTCGCTCTCATCGACAAATACGGTGGCGGCCCCGTCGGCGTTGGCACCCTGGCCGCCGCCCTCAGCGAAGAAGAAGACGCCATCGAAGAAATGTACGAGCCCTACCTCATGCAAATCGGCATGATCGACCGCACCCCCCGCGGCCGCGTAGCCACCCCCCGCGCCTACGAATACTTCAACCGCGAAGCCCCCCGTCGCCAGCCCCGCCTGTTCTGAAATGGTGCGCAGCCGTGCCGCATCCTTTCGGCTCTGGTTTTTTCTTGGGGGCGCGTCACACGATCGGAGTACACCGTCTTCGTATTTCGCCGCCGAGCATAGCTATGAGGGTGGCCTTGCTCTCATTGAGGGCCACCCTCGTTGTCGAAGTTTCCACGGGAGAAACTACGTCATCATTCCTTTGTTCCCACAGGAGTGGGAAGAGCGAAAGCAATGTAGGCATCCCCCACCGGGTTAGCACACGTACTCCCGCCACCCAGGCAGTCACCATCAGATGTCACACTTCGATCCGGCACATTTCCGCCGAA
>WNFS01002025.1_pt1 | contig 20663 bp, 20 predicted proteins | sample 5400141 | NCBI WGS metagenome assembly WNFS01 (sample SAMN13153358, study PRJNA577476) | soil metagenome | isolation source: 60 cm saprolite under Madrone tree | place: USA:California | collected 2016-06-14
TGTGGACGAATCCGGAATCGGCGGACAAACGCCAATTTTCCACGCCGCGACGCAATTCTTCGACGGCGGCTTGCCGATGACGCAGTTCCTGATCGAACGCGGCGCAGACCTGTCGGTGCGTGTGAAACTCTCAGGGCACTACGAGCGCCCGGGCGAAGTTGTGGAATGCACGCCGCTCGGCTACGCGATGCAGTTTCCAGGGAACGAACACAAGACTCGACACAACAAAACTGTGGCGTTCTTGCGAGAGCGCGGTGCAGAGGAATAAGCGCGCCTTTGGCCGTGGGGTATACTCTTGCCGCCATGGGAGCTTCCGCGAGCCGCGCGGTGCGTTTTCAGATCGCCAGCGATCAGGCGCTGATCGTCTATTTCGACGCGCCCGCCAAGAATACAGGCGCTAAGAACCCGCCTCTACAAAATCAAATCACGACGGAAAGTCACGAACGGGTGCGGAGGCTCTTGCGGTTGCTAGAGTTGGAGCCGATTGCGGGAGTGCGAAATCTGCATCCGGCGTATTGTTCTTTGCTGATCAAATTTGATCCTTTGAAGTTGCGGCACTCCGAGTTGCGAGAGATCTTGCCCAACTACATCGCGCGGATGGAGAGGGTGGCGTTGCCGGAACCGCGTCTGGTGGAGATACCCGTGTGTTACGGCGGGGAGTATGGCCCTGACCTCAAAGATGTAGCGGGTTTACATCAGCTGACCGAAAACGCAGCGATCCTTCTGCACACTTCTACGGATTATATTGTGTATTTTTTGGGATTCGCGCCAGGCTTTGCGTATCTCGGGGAGTTGCCAAAGGCGCTCGTGACGCCGCGTTTGGCTACGCCTCGGCGCAGCGTCTCGGCGGGAAGTGTGGGAATTGCGGGCAGCCAGACGGGCGTGTATCCAATCACTACGCCAGGCGGATGGAGACTGCTGGGGCGTACGCCTCGGAAGATGTTCCAGCCGGATAGGGCCGAGATGAGTTTGCTCTCGATTGGAGATCGCGTGCGGTTTGTAGCGATTTCGCGGGAGCAATTTGCGAAGTTGGAGTTGGAAAACGCATGAGCCTGATTGAAGTGCGTGCTCCGGGGTTATTGACGACGGTGCAGGATTTAGGGCGAGAGGGTTTTGGGCCGATGGGAGTTTCGCCTTCGGGAGCGGCCGATCCGATTGCGTTGCGTATGGGCAATCGGCTCGCCGGCAATGCCGAACGCGTAGCTGCGTTGGAAATGACTCTGCTGGGTGGGACGTTTGTGTTCCCCGAACGATCCGAGATCGCCTTGACGGGAGCTGACTTCAACGCAACGCTCGACGGTCACAGTGTCGAGATGTGGAGTTCCCTCGAAGTTCGCCAAGGGCAGACATTGCGATTGGGCCCGACCCGGGCGGGTGCGCGGTGTTACTTGTGCGTGCGCGGCGGGATCGATGTGAAATTATTCTTGGGAAGTGCATCGACCCATTTGTTAAGCGGGCTTGGCGGTTTTGAAGGCAGAGCGTTGCGTAAAGGAGATGTGTTGAGGATTGGAACAGTGGCCGGGAGTTTTCGTACTTTTCGGAAAAGGAAAGTGGCAGCAAGAGTCGTCGCGCAGCTGCAACCCCGAAAAGTCTTGCGGGTGACCGCCGGCCCGCAGAGCGAATGGTTTTCAGAAGAAGCGCGCAAGATACTTTATGCTGGCACGTATCGCGTGGCCGAAGAATCGAACCGCATGGGGCTGCGGCTCGAGGGAGCAGCGATTACCTCAGCTGCCGGAGGCGAGATGCTTTCCGAGGGAGTTTGCCTGGGAGCGGTGCAGATTACGGCATCCGGGTTGCCGATTATTTTGTTTGTGGAACAACAGACCACCGGCGGGTATCCGAAAATTGCGAATGTTATTTCCGCGGACTTGAGCAGCTTGGGACAGCTGCGGCCGCGCGATGAAATTCGGTTCGAACAAGTAGACATGGAATCCGCGCGAACGCTTTTCGTGGAGCAGCAGAAATTGCTGGCATCCAAGGAGTTAATTCTGGAATGAAGAGCCGTGAGCTACAAATAGATTTGAATTGCGACATGGGCGAGATCCCCGAAGCCATCGCCGACGGGACACAAGAGGCGTTGATGCGATCGGTTACCTCGGCGAACGTCGCGTGCGGCGGACACGCAGGCGATGAACAGACCATGCGCACGACGATTCAACAGGCGCTGCGAGCTGGCGTGGCGATCGGCGCTCATCCCGGCTACCCGGACCGCGAAAACTTCGGCAGGCTGGATTTGAAGATGACGCCTAATGAGGTTGCGGAGTCCGTGTTCCAGCAAGTGCGGGCGCTGGCCCAAGTTGCGGAGAACTGCGGAGCTCCCGTAATGCACGTGAAACCGCACGGGGCGCTCTACAACCAGGCCGTGCGAAACCGCGAGCTTGCGAGCGCGATCGCTGAGGGTGTCGCGCGATGGAGGCGCGATGTAGTGATGGTCGGATTGGCGGGATCGCCGATGCTGGACGTGTTTCAGAAAGCGGGATTTGCCGTGGCCCCTGAGGCCTTTGCCGATCGTCGGTATGAACCGGATGGAACTCTGCGGTCGAGAAAATTCGAGGACGCCCTGATTCGCGATCCAAAAGAAGCAGCACGGCAGGCATTCGGAATGGTGGAACGAGGGGTTGTTACGGCGAGCGATGGGAGTGAACTTGCCGTGGCCGCCCAGACGATTTGTATCCATGGAGATACGCCGGGAGCGACCGCGATTGCCGCGGAGGTTGCGCGCACGCTGCGCGAAAAAGGCGTGAGTCTCATGAAGTTGACTGGAACTTAGAAAAAGTCGGAAGAAGAACGACTCGGAAGAAGAGCGAAAAGAAAAAAGTTAACCGCGAGAAGCGAAGGCCCAGGCGGTTAGCGGAGCATGAAGAACTTACTTGCGGAATGGCCTCACGGGCGACGGCAATTGTTACCGTTCAAGTTGCAAATCACCAGCTTGCCGGATCCGTCTTGAATAACGTGGGATTGCAGCTTTAGCGTCGGGACTTTTACGCCTCTATAAGAGCGGGCGACATCCCCGAGAGACGCGGTGGCATCACTTTGCGCGGCCTTTTCGGTGGCTGCAATCTGCCGCTGGCCAAGTGCGAGGGCATCTTCATAATTCATGTAGGTTGAGGGTACGAAGGGCCCGTCGTTCTCGGCGTACTCGACGGAAAAGTTTCGTGGATCTTCGTAGCGGACCGGTCGGCCGCTGTAGCCGAAGCTGCTCGACCCCCAACCACAGCCATAGCCCCCATAGCCACAGCCTGAGCCACCAGTGCCACCGCCCGACATGATTGGCATGTGAGAATGCTGGGCCTGAGCGGCAGCGGCGAAGAACAAAAGACCGACAAGCAAAAGGCTGTATTTCATGGTCGTCTCCCTAAGCTTGCCTCCAACCGCGTATAGCGGAGGAGCTTTGAGAATCCGTGAAGGGGTAGCGGAGCGACCCTGCTAACGGCTCCGATTATAGGACGAAATTGGGAAACATGAAGTTTCAATCATTATATACACGCGGACCCACAAGACTAAGCGGCAAGAGTGAGGGCGGAACGAAGCTGGAGGCGTAGAGGATGCTGAGAGGATACGGCAGGACGAAGAGTGTTAAGAAAAGGAAAAGGCGGGCAATTTGAGTTGCCCGCCAAATGGTTTGAAGATTGACTGAACCAGGGCGCAGCGTACTGCGCCCCTACAAAGACAAAATCCCTACTCGAACTTCTCAGTCATGACCGGGAACTGGAGCTTGGCTTTGGCGAGAGACTTTACGACGATCGCTTCAGCGCTTTCGGAACTGGTATTGCGAGCCGTGGCCATTTCGCTGACGAGAAGATACTTCGCGCGTTCCAACATTTTCTTTTCGCGGAAGGAGAGAGGCTTGCTGCGGCTGAGGGAAACGAGACTCTTGAGGACGACGGCGACTTCGAGGAGGGAACCGGTGCGCATGCGCTCGGAATTTTCCTTGAAGCGGTGTTTCCAGTCGTGATGCGAATTGAGCTTGCCCTTTTCGAGGAAGCCAAGGACTTTGGTGGATTCCGTGGAACGAATCACGGAACGAAGGCCAACGGTTTCTGCGTTTGATTGCGGAACCATGACGCGCAGGCCGCTGGAAACGATGCGAATCATGAAGTAACGTTCGGTCCTACCATTCAAGACACCGTAACTAATCTGTTCTACAAGTCCGACGCCGTGGTTCGGGTATACGACCTTGTCACCGATTTTGTAGTCCATGGATTGAGATGCCCCCCTGAGGTACTTACAGAGTCTAAATGTATGTGTTGCAAGAGTCAAGATATATCCAGTGGAATCATGCAGTTAGGGAAAATTAGATTTGAATTTGGCAGTCGAATTGCTGTGGGCGGTTGCCATTTGAGAAAACACGTCGTTGCGCGATCGCGTCAGGCCAAGTAGCGGCGTCAGAGGAATGAAACATGCGTTTCAGCCATTTCTTGGCCTTTTCCTGCGCGCGTCTTCGGAAAGCGCTGCCGGGGTGCGATAGAATGCGAATGTGCTAGTTCTCGGGCTAGATACGTGTAATTCGAAAGGCAGCATCGCCTTGCTGCGGGATGACGTGGTTTTGGCTCTCGCTGATCATAAAACGGAAGAGGATTATTCAACCTGGTTGATGCCCGCGGTGGACGGTGTACTCAAAAAGGGCGGAGGAAAGCTGGCGGATGTAGATGCGTTCGGAGTCGCCGCAGGGCCTGGATCGTTTACCGCTTTGCGCATAGGTTTGACGACCGTCAAGGCTTGGGGCGAAGTGTTTGGCAAGCCGATCGTACCGGTTTCCCGGCTGGAATTGCTTGCGAGCCAAGCCTGGGGTGGGACAGATTACGTAGCATCTTGGGCGGACGCGAATCGTGGTCAAGTGTTCGGCGCGGTGTATCTTCGCGCTGAAAATCGTATCGAGAGGGTTGGAGACGAAATGGTGATAGAGCCGGGGAGATTCATCGAGGTGGCAGCAGAGTTGGCGCATGGGCAAAAGATCGCGTGGGTTTCGAGCGATACTGGTTGCATGTTCGAGACCAAAGAATGGAAGTCGCGAGAGGAGCTGAAAGAAGCGTTCGAACTCGTGCCTAATTTTCTGGCGGTCGGGATCGCGCGAATGGCAGTGAATCAGGTGGCCTCGGGCCGTCACACAGATGCCCTCGGACTGGATGCCAACTACGTACGAAGATCAGACGCGGAGATTTTGTGGAAGGGCGGGGCAGGCCGTGGGAGTTGAAGGCAATACGCCGAGTGTTGTCATGAGTGTGAGGAAATTTCGTGCGGTTGACGCAGATGCAGTTGCAGCGATCGCAGGCGAGTCGTTCGAGGCGGCCACTTGGTCAAGAGAAAGTTACCTAAGCTTGGGGGAACAGAACGGATCCCTCGCGTTGGTGATCGAGTCAGACGGAACGATCAGCGGTTTCTTGATTGGAAGGCGCGTAAGCGACCAAGCCGAGGTGCTAAACCTTGCCGTCGCCAGGAAACACAGGCGTAAGGGGCAGGGAACGGCGCTCCTAGCAGCGGCGCTCCGGGAATTTGGACGAGTCAGCCGTGACCATGGTTAAGAAACTCACAGCCTAGGACCAAATTCCCAATAGTTGCCTCTTGACGCCGCCAATCCGAGTGCTATCGTCTGTTCATGTAGTGTTCACAATTTAATTCGCGCAGTCGTGAGGAGGACGCATGGCAACCGCACAGCGGGCACCTCGGGACATACTCCTCGATACAGACGCCGAGTATCAGCGTCTGGCCGAGCAGCACTCGAAATACGAAGCAGAATTGCACCGAATCTCCACCGCTACTTACCTCAGTTCAGAAGACCTCCTGGAAGAAATCAAGCTAAAGAAGATGAAGCTCCACTGCAAAGATGAGATGGAGCGGATTGCCCTGCGTATCCAACGTGCGCGGGCTCAGTACACGCAATAAGCCCGCGATCCCGAAAATTCTGTCGTAGAATGGCCAAACTTGCTCGCTCGAATACAGCGCGGGCGAGGCTGATGAGGTATATTCTCTGAAGCATGGTCAAAGAGGGCTATTACTTTGGTTTGCCGCTTCTGCTGCTGGCCGGCGCGGCGTACCTGGTGCAGTGGACGATAGCCGCTGTTGTGCTGGTGTGCCTGGCGCTTTTTGTCTTTTCGTTTTTTCGTGATCCAGAGCGCGTGATTCCGTCTGAGCCCGGGGCGATTGTCTCACCCGGCGACGGCCGCGTTGTGGTCGTAACCGATGAGGAAGATTCCGGGCGGCCCGGAAAACGGATCAGCATTTTTCTGGCAGTATGGAACGTGCACGTCAATCGCGCGCCGGCGGCGGGGGTTATCACAAAGATGGAATACCGGCCGGGCAAGTTTCTGGCGGCGATGCGCGAACGAGCCTCGAGGGAAAACGAGCAGAATGTATTTACGCTTTCGACGGACGCCGGAGAGATAGTCTTCAAGCAAATCGCCGGATTGATTGCGCGGCGCGTGGTGAGTTGGAAGCAAGAAGGGCAGCGAGTCGCGCGAGGCGAAAGAATCGGCTTGGTGAGATTTGGTTCGCGAGTGGATGTTTGGTTGCCGAAGGACGCGGGGATATTGGTGAAATTGGGCGATAATGTGAAAGGCGGGTCTAGCGTGCTCGCGCGATGGCCGGTAATCGCAGCTAGCTCGGATTTGGGCGATCAGCAAACTTCGGATGCTGAAGCCAACGTGTCCGTAGTGGGAAAGCAAAACTAAGTTATGGGCCCAATCGAACAGCACGAGATGCCGTTTGCAGGCCGCCGAATTCGCAATCCGCGATTCAGACGAGGAATTTTCTTGCTCCCGAGCCTGTTCACAGGGGCGAACCTGCTTTGCGGATACTATGCGGTTGTGGCGTCGCTCTCGGGTAGCTGGGAAGATTTCGACCACGCGGCGCGGGCCATCGGCTTGGCGATTCTCTTTGATTCGCTCGATGGACGCGTCGCCCGCATGACCGGAACGAACACGGAATTTGGCGTGCAATTCGACTCGCTAGCGGACGTCGTCAGCTTCGGAATTGCCCCTGCGGTGATGGCGTATGCGTGGGGCGTGCGCAGTTTGCCCGACCAGGGCTCGCAGCGATTTGAGCTCGTCGCTCAATTGGGTTGGGTTTTTTGCCTGGCGTTTCTCATCTGTTGCGCGTGGCGGCTGGCGCGATTTAACGTGCAGGGGATGGCGCCGGGGGGATCGAAGAATTTTATTGGCATGCCTACTCCGGCGGCGGCGGGAGTCATGGCCGCGCTCGTTCACGGCTTCAAGTTTCCGTTGCATGATTGGCGCTGGTCCGTCGCATGGTTTGCGCTTGCGGGGATCCTGGGCGCACTGATGACGAGCACCATTCGCTACTACAGTTTCAAAGATATTCCCTGGACACGTAAACAGCCCTCGCTGACAATCGTTGCGATTTGCCTCCTCGTCGCCGTCATCTGGAGATTTTCGGAATATGCCTTAGTGATTTTCGCCTGCACTTATGCGGCTGCGGGCGTCGTCCTCCACGTCGTGCGTTTCTTCCGGCATCGCCTCGTTTCCCGGACCGTGTGATTCATGCCATCGCTTGAACGGGGATCCAACCGAATCGTGATTGCGGGTGCTTCGTCGTTGCTGGGAGCGGAACTGCGTTCGTTGCTCGAAGAGAGCCGGTTCGCGGGAGCGGAAATTCGGCTGGTGGATGAAGAGATTGCCGCGGGTATTTTGACCGAAGCCGGCGGCGAGCCAGCAGTGATTCAGCCGGTGGAAGAGGGAACCTTTGACCGGGCGGGGAAAGTGTTTTTCACTGGCTCGGCGGAGTTCACTCACGCAAACCTTGGGGCCGCCCGGGCTGCCAAGGCGAAGATCATTGACTTATCGGGAGCGACTGCGGCCGACAGCGGGACAGTGAACTGGTTTCCAAAGCTCGATTCGCTGCATGGCAGAAAGTTTCCGGATGATGGCGCGGTGTACGCAATTCCTTCGGCGGCAGGAACCGTTGCCGCTTCTTTGGCGTTGGGCCTTTGCAAGATCGGCGTGTCGCGGCTGGTGTTGATTTGCTTCCAGTCCGTTTCGGAAGCCGGACGCGCGGGGGTTGAAGAACTGGAGAGCCAGACGGGACAACTGTTGTCGTTTCAAGGGATGGGGCAGCCTGTGTTTGATACGCAAGTGGCGTTTAATCTTCTTGACCGCTTTGGCCCAGGCAGCAAACAGAAGCTGAACGTGGTACGAGAGCGGTTGCGCACCGAGACGAAGGCGTGCGTCGGCAAGAAATCGGTCGTGCCAGCGTTGCAAGTGATCCATGCTCCCGTGTTTTATGGGACGGTGTTTGCTGCTTGTGCGGAGCTCGTACCCGGGACAAAGGTCGAGCAGGTCGCAACGGCGTGCGAAGAGGCGGGATTTGTGATGCCGACAGACGGAGAACATGGTCCCAGCAACGTGAGTGTCGCCGGAGAAAAGGTGGCGCACTTGGCGAAGCCGGAAGAAGATCCGGCGAGGCCGGGAGCGTGGTGGTTCTGGGGAGCGGCGGATAACATTCGGATGCCAGCGGCCAACGCGGTAAAGCTCGCGGAGATGTTGCCATGATCGGGCCGCAAGTCTTATGTGCATTGATGTTGACAGTCCTGGTGATTTCCGGCTGTGGGTATCACGTTGCAGGCCACAGCGCGACGTTGCCGAAGAGCGTTCAAGTGATTGCTGTTCCGGCACTGGAAAACAAAACGACGAGCTACCGGCTGGAGCAAAAGCTGACGGCCGCGACTGTGCACGAGTTTTTGGCAAAGACGTCGTACCGGGTTGTCTCGAATCCGGAAGACGGCGATGCGGTGTTAAGAGGCAAGGTTTTGAGCCTGGAGGCGGTGCCGCTGCTGTTTGATACCACGACAGGCCGGGCGACGACGATGCTAGTAACGGTGAAATGCGAAGTGACCTTCACGGAACGCTCGACACAGAAGGTGCTGTATCATACCGATAATTTTATATTCCGCAACCAATATGAGATTTCAGCGGACACTTCCGACCCTGCCGCCTTAAAGAGCTTCTTTGAAGAGCAAGACCCGGCGCTGGACCGGCTGGCGCAGGATTTTGCGGTGCGGCTGGTGGCGGCGGTGATAGAGAATTATTAGGAGTAGCGGGAGCACAAGGATGCCGCAGGTTTCTACGGAAGAGTTGTTGGAACGGCTAGAACGTGGGAAGGTGATTCCGGCGTTGTTGCTGCTTGGCGAAGAGCCGTATCTGCGGGATGAATGCCGCAAGCGGTTAATCGAGAAGTTCGTGGCGGAGGCAGCGCGGACTTGGGCGGTTTCGCGGTACTCCGCGGGGCGCGGAGAAACCCAGGCCGCGCTGGACCAGGCGCAAACGATGGCGATGCTTTCGCCGCAACAAGTGGTCTTCCTCGAAGATGCCGAAGCGATTGAAAAACTCGGCGAGAAAAACCGGGACGAAGCCGTCGCACAGCTCGGCGCGTATTTGGATAATCCCGCGCCGTTCACGGTGCTGGTGGTGGAAGCGACGGGGCTGGACCAGCGCATGAAACTGGGAAAACTGCTGGCAGAGAAGACGCTGGTGGTGGCCTGCGGACTTGGCGAAGATGCAGGCCAACGGCAAGCGGCGGCGGTGATTCTGGCGAGAGCCATTGCCAAGGAAAAAGGCGTGGCGTTTGAGAAGGGCGCAGCGGAAGACCTGGCGGAGTTCGTGCCGGCCGACTTGATGCGCTTGAAAACGGAGATCGAAAAGCTGGCGACATTCGCGGGTGAGAAGAAGTTCATCAGCAGGAACGACGTGAGCGTCATGGTGATCTCCGAAAAGACGACGACGGTGTGGGAACTGGCGGACCTGCTGGCGGCTAGGAAGTCCGCGAAGGCTCTGGAGTTTCTCGACCGGTTGCTCCGCGACGGAGAAGAGCCGCTTTCGATGGTCGGCGCGATGGCATGGATGTATCGCAAACTCATAGAGGCCAGCGAAGTAAAAGGCGTAACAAACGGCTGGCAAGCGGCACGCGCCCTGGGAATGCGTCCCGAGCAGGCGGAGCTTGCGCTGCAAGCGTCGCGCAAAATTCCCAAGACGCAATTGCTGGCTGGTCTCGGCGCTCTGCAAAAAACAGATGACCGCCTCAAGGGCGGGGCACAGGATGCGCGTGCAGTCATGGAATTTCTGGTTACGGAGCTGTCGTCACTTGGCGCGGCAAGCGTGGCAGCGCGATAGCTGTGGTTTTCATGTCTGATGCGCATATTTTTTGGGCGGTTCTGGTTCGTGATCCCTATCTCTTTTTGGGGCTGGTTTCGCCTGGCGTTCCAACCGTCGCGTATTGGCGCATATATAGAAGCCTCCAAGAAAATGGCTTCAAACCAAAAAGGGGATTCATTCTCCCAGCCTTTTGGTGGGCGCTTACGTGAGGGAATATGCCCGAGCGCGCAATAAATGTAGATGGCCTGCTTGGCCCCTGCACTTAAGTTGGATTGGTTTCCTCGTGGGAATCCCGCTACTGATAATCGGAATTTCTAAGCGGTGAATTGTTCTGTCCTGAAAGCGAAGAGGGCGGCTCGAGAGCCGCCCTTTCTGCATCATGTGGGACTATTTCTTCGTTGCATTAGTCGCGGTCGCTGTCGCGGCCATCCAACTAAGCCAAATTTCCTATGGCTGGATCGGTCATACTGTCTCTTCCAGTTTCTACGTGCCCTGCAAGCCGGCGCTGAAAGCTTCGATCGGACTCGACCTGTACGGTGAGGTCGTACCAGCCGAAAGACTTTTCCAGCTGGCTAAAATACGTGAAAGTGCCGTCCGGCTGGAGATGGTGCGTTGTCGTTTTGCCGGAGTACGCTTCGACGATCTTCACTGTCTCGGCGCTTGACCTGTGGTTGTGAATCGCAAGCGCGATGCCTTCGGAATCCTTATCGTAATTGGTTCTAATCGTGAGGTTGGCGCTTCGGGCCGAGAGGCCGCCGGCGAAGGTGCGCAGGAAGCCATTGGGGCCGAAGACGGACAAATCGTACGAGGAACCGCCGGCTCCGAAATTGTCGGAGGTTTCGTCGCCAGCGCCCACGGTGTATGTTCGCGGCGCGGTCTGGCCGTCGCCGAAGCGTACATGAAAGACCGCTCCGGCCTTGCCTGAATTGAGGAAGCGAAGCTCGACGGTTCCCTCGAAGTCGTTTGCTTGTCCATTCACATGCAGATCATAGGGCAGCGCGCGCGCCGGGCGTGTCCCGGGTTCCTGCTCCGGCAGCGCCTGGTTCGGCGGCGGCGTGGGCACGTAGTCCGGATATCGGTTTTGGCTCGTTGGCTGATAAGAGGAAGTGTCCGGCAAGGCCAGGGCGTTGCTGTTCGGCGACTCGAAGTTGAACGCCGATATCAGGTCGCCTACCACCGTGCGCCGCCATTCCGTAATGTTGGGTTCCATCACGCCGAACCGCCGCTCCACGAAGCGGATCAGCGACGTGTGATCGAATACTTGCGAGTTTACCCATCCGCCTTTACTCCAGGGTGAAATCACGATCATCGGGACGCGTACCCCAAGCCCGTACGGTCCGGGCGTGAAATTAGACGCCGGGTACCCCGAAGAGCCGGTAAACAATTCATTGGTCGTGCCCACTGTCGAGAAGCCTTGTGCTCGCGACATGGGCGGAGTCGGCGGCACCACGTGGTCGAAGAAGCCGTCGTTCTCGTCGTACATGAGGAAGAACACCGTCTTGCTCCAAACCTCGGGATTCGCCGTCAGCGCATCCAGCATCTGCGAGACGTACCACGCTCCAAAGTTCGGCGGCCAGTTCCCGTGCTCCGTGTATGCTTCCGGCGCCACAATCCACGACACTTGCGGCAGCTGATTCCCCAGCACGTCCTGGCGGATCGTGTCGAACAGGGTTCCGCTCTGCGAGATGTTGGTTCCGGTCCTCGCTTTCTCAGCGAGAGGGCTGCTGTCGGGGGCATTCTGGTACTGGAAGAAATAAAGCAGCGAATTGTCGCCGTAGTTGCCTATATAAGCGTTATCCCCCCAGCCCCAAAAATGAGCGGCGTCGAGGCCTGCACCAGCGTCCTGATAGATCTTCCAGGAAATTCCGGCTCGATCCAGCCGCTCCGGGTAGGTCGACCACCCATAGCCCAGTTCGGCGTTGTCGATCACCGGGCCACCCCCGCTTCCGTCGTTGCCCACCCAACCCGTCCACATGTGATACCGGTTCGGGTCCGTCGGTCCCAGTAGCGAGCAGTGGTACGCGTCGCAAACCGTGAACGCGTCGGCCAGCGCGTAGTGGTAGGGAATATCGTCTCGCGTCAGGTGCGCCATCGAGGTCGTGCCCTTGTGTGGCACCCACTGGTCGTAGTTTCCGCCATTCCATGCCGCGTGCGTCCCAGTCCAGTCGTGCGGCGTGTCCTCCAGGAACTTCAGGCCCAGATTGCTGGCATCCGGACGGAAGGGCAGCACGAACCCGTCGGGGTTGGTAGGGTCCGGCTGATGAAACACGCTCTTGCCCGTGGGTAGCTTGATCGTGCGCGGGTCACCGAACCCGCGCACGCCGCGCAGCGCGCCGAAGTAGTGATCGAAGGAACGGTTCTCCTGCATCATGACAACGATGTGCTCAACGTCGTCGATGGAGCCGGTGCGGTGATTGGCCGGAATTGCTAGGGCTCGGGCGATGCTCGCCGGAAAGCCGGCGGCCGCTGCACCTGTAGTTAATAGTTGTAAGAATTTGCGGCGGTCTGTGCTCATGAGAGATTTCACCTTTTTGGATTACCTGTGGCGGCAATCGCGCGAGCCAACTTAGTTCCCGGTTATTGCGATTGTGTGATGGCCAGGTTGAGATTGTGTGATTTGGTTTGGAAGCGGCCCGTTCGTCACAACCCTAATCTACTCAGCCATCTCGTCCGCTGCAGACCTTAATTCCTCTCCGGCGCAGAACCTAGGTCCAGCCCGGCTGGAACCGAGTTGCATTCAGAATCGGGCTCAGGTCTGTTTTGATCCGCGGTGACGGTGATGTGCGCTGAGGTAGGCCCAAGTTCACCTAAGCGTAGCTAGGCTGTAACGGAAGACCAACAATACCCGCCTAAGATGCACGCGTTCGGGACCACGCCCCGCCGACGTTCCGATACTCTTTACGCAAAAAAGGATGGACTTTGAAATGATGAAAAAAGCCTCAATTTTGTGTCTGCTGGCCGCAACACTAGCAGGAACGGTGTTGGCACAGGACCGGGATGTCCCTAAAGGCGTGCCGCATCTGGACCACGTCTTCGTCATCATGATGGAGAATCACGGCTATCAACAGATCATCGACAATCCAAACGAGCCGTATCTGAATAGCCTGATAGCGAACAAGAAAGTCAATCTAGCCGCCAACTATTTCGCCATAGGGCATCCGAGTCTCACCAACTATCTCGAGGTCGTTGGCGGCTCGAATTTCGGCATTCGCAGCGATAACGCTCCAGCTTGGGGTGCAAACTGCAGCGCGAACCTGGAAACCGGAATTGTGAACGCCGATAACGCCGGAGGCAACGCGCCGGTTCAGGTCGACACCGGCAACATCTGCCCGATCACCGGGACCGGCCACGACGCCGAGACGCCGGCCGTTGACAGCTGAACGAGGTGACACTTCCTCAGTTTCCGTACTTGGCGGATCTCGACGGCGTGAAGTCCCTGCCCGCGGCGTCCACCGTAGGCGAATCGATTGCCGACCAACTTGTTCGTGCCGGCTTGAGCTGGAAGAGTTATCAGGAGAGCCTGCCACTTGGTTCCGTGTATGGCGTCAACTACAGCAACGGCACCGCGACCAATCTGACCGATTTCTCGACTCTTGCGCCGCTCACCTCGGGGAGCGTCGTGCAGGCCTACGCCGTAAAGCACAATCCTTTTGCTTACTTCAAAAGTGTCCAGGACGGAACACAGCGGAACAACAGTCTGAACAACATTGTCGGCTTCGACGGTCCGAGCGGGCTTTACGCCGACCTGGCGAGCGGCGATGTTCCGTCCCTGTCTTTCATCGCGCCGAACCAGTGCAATGATCAGCATGGCCGGGGGAATGGCGACGCATTCTGCGGTTTCGATTTCGGTGCCGACACCAGTGGTCTTACCTACGGCACCAAGGTCGGTTTGAATCCCGGCTTGATCCAGCAAGGCGACGTGACCATCGAACGGCTGGCCAATGCCATCCAAGCTTCGCGGGTTTGGCACGAAGGCCGCAACGCCATCGTGATCGTGTGGGATGAAAACGACTACAGCGGAATCAGCACCAAGCCGAACGGTTTTTTCCCGCCCCAGAACCAGAACAGGGTCGTCCTTACCGTTCAGATGAACAGCGACAGCGACGAGGCTGGGGTGCAAAGCGGGACGTACTACAACAGCTTTTCGCTGCTGAAATCCATCGAGTCGGGTTTTGGACTGCCATGCCTGAACCACGCTTGTGACGCGAGCGTCAACGTAATGTCGGACCTGTTCGGCCGGCATAATAGGTAGCTGGAAAGGCTGCCTTTGGGATAAAGCGCCAGCCTCTCGCTTCTCTTGGATGGTTCAACGAACAGCCAGCCCTGGGAGCCACGCTCCCAGGGCTTTTTATCATCCAGACGAGCGAGTCTCTGCGGTGAACAATTTAGGTGGCTGGTACATGAAGGAATGGCGGTTACGGGCAAGCGTCTTCTAAAATGTACAAAAAAGAGAAGGGCCCCCGAAAGTCCTCCCCTACAGAAGATTGCTCCCGAATGAGTCTGACTTGCGGAGACGCTACTTGGCAGCTTTGGCTGTGAGGCCGTTGAAGGCGAGCGTTAGACGCGACTTGTAGCGGTTGCCGGTGTTTTCGTGCAGCACGCCCTTGGTGATGGCCTGGTCGATCGCGGACATTGTCGGGTGCAGAAGATTGCCCGCGGCGGTGGGGTCAGCGGCGGTGATCGCGGTACGCAAGCGGCGCATCAAGGTGCGGACCCGGGTGCGGTTGGCGCGATTGACATCGGCGCGTTGACGAGCTTGCGCCGCGCGCTTCAAAACCGACTTTTTCTTCTTCTTGATTTTGGTAGCCTGTCCCTGGGCCATCTATTGCTCCTTTTAGGTGTCGCTCAAACTTCTAACGTTAAACGAGGGATGGGGCTTTGTCAAACGAGTTAAGGCGAGGAGCTGAGTTTAGAGTAAGAGCCGTGGAAAAAACGATGATCGCGGGGATGGGAATTGCACACGGTAAGGAAATCTTAGTTTTGGAGACGCCGTTATGAAAGCGGGAGAGCAGAGCGGGCGCGATGGCCAAACCTAACAAGCATGATGAGCTGCGGCTGCTGGTGAATTCGCATCACCCGATCATCACCGTGGAGACTCCGGAAGAAGAGCGCTTCGAACAGATGCTGCTGGAAGTGGCGATGGAATTGAGCGTACCGCTGTTCGAGTGGAGCGTCACGACAGGGCTCTCGAAATTCCACGGCGCGGCGATTTACAACACGGAACAGCCAGAGCAGGCGCTGGCAAATATTGCGTTGATTCAAGGCGACGCCATCTTTTTGCTGAAAGATTTTGCGCGGTACTGCGACAACGATCGCATCTGTCGCCGCTTGCGGGATTTGGCGGAGAAATTCCGGACGGTGAGGAGAGCGATCGTGATTTCGGCAGCGTCGTTGCAATTGCCGGCGGAGCTGGCATCTGAGGCCGCGCCGTTTCCGTTCGGCTTGCCCACGGCGGAGGAGTTGTTGCCGGGTGTGAAGGGCGTGCTCGCGGAAATAAGTCGAGAACAACATATCCCAATGTCGTTGGACCTTCGAGGAGTCGGTCAAGCCGCGCGGAACCTTGCCGGGCTTTCAGAAGAGGAGGCCATGCGCACCCTGCGGATGTGCATCCTCACAAAAGGACGCGCGGATGCTGGGCTCTTGGATGACGTGCTGGATGCGAAGCGTCAGGCGCTGCGAAGCGACGGATTGATTGAGAGCGTGCGACGCGATGCGTCGTTTGGGGATGTGGCGGGACTGAAACGCTTGCGCGAATGGATCACGAAACGCAAGAGCGCGTTGACGCCAGAAGGGATGCGATTTGGGTTGGTACCGCCTAAGGGGATACTGATTATGGGGATGCAAGGGTGTGGGAAAAGTCTGGCGGCGCGCGCGGTGGCGGGTGAATGGGGATTCGAGCTGGCGCGGCTGGATGCGGGAGCTTTGTACGACAAGTTTGTCGGGGAGAGCGAGAAGAAGCTGCACAAGGCACTGGAATTGGCGCAGAAGCTCGCGCCGATGGTGCTGTGGATTGATGAGATCGAGAAAGCGTTTGCATCGGCGGGTTCGAGCGGGGATGCGGATGCGGGATTGTCGCAGCGGCTCTTGGCGACGCTGTTGACGTGGATGCAGGACCGGGAAAGCGGAGTGTTTTTGGCGGCGACGTCGAACAACATTACCGTGTTGCCGCCGGAGATGATGCGCAAAGGGCGGTTTGACGAGATTTTCTTTGTGGATTTGCCGAATGGCGAAGTGCGCGCGGCGCTTTTCGAACTGCACTTGAAAAAGCGCGGACGCGATGTAAAGACCTTTGATTTGCCGAAACTTGCGGCGGGAAGCGACGGCTTTTCCGGCGCGGAAATCGAACAGGTGATTGTCGCGGGCCTGTACACGGCGTTCGCGCAGAAACAGCAACTGTCGACGGATGTTCTTTTGGCGGAGATTCGCGCGACACGGCCGCTCAGTGTTACGCGAGCGGAAGAAGTGGAATCAATCCGGCAGTGGGCCAAGAAGCGCGCCGCGCCGGCAGACTGAAGAAGAAAAGTGAGTCGTGTTCACCCAGCACGGACTGCACTCTTCACAGATCTACACGCCAAAAGTTAGGTCGCCTAGCTGGAAGGGATTGCCGCCGCGGGCGGCGATGAGGTACCAGCCGGTGGCGCCGATGTGTTTCGAGGGTCCGTAGGTGAAGCCGAAGCCGGTGTCCATTTGGCTGGTGGAGGCCACGAGGCCTTGGCCGAGCGGAATGGCTCGGCCGTTGACGGTTTGTCCTGCCCCCAGTTGGGCTTGCGCGGTCTCGCACGTATCCACAAACTTTACTGCTGCTTGCAAATCCTGGACGCGGTCGCGCACGCTATCTGCGCCGCCAACGGAGCGCGCGATGAGCGCGGCGATGGTGTGCGAGGTCCCTTCGAGCCAGACAGCATTGGGATCGGAGCCGGGGATGATCGGAGCGAGGCTGGCTGTGTCGAAGACCATGCCGGTGAAGGATTCGCTTCCTGTAAGTTTGCTGTTGAGAGACGCAGCGGTATCGGTGGCTTGGAGATTGGCGATGGCCCAGTCGATGGTGTGCTTGAAGCGATTGTCCAGCAGGGCGAGATAGGACCATGTCTGGCAATCCTCGGGGATCGGGGAGGGGTTGATGGTGATCTGATCGCCGAGTGTGCCGGTGAAGAAGTAGCCGCCTGCGGCGTTGTACATGGCGGTTACAAAGCTGAGGGCGTGCGCGGCAAGGTCCTTCCAGGGCGTGCCATTGTTGGCAGCGCCATGATGGGTGAGCTCGTCGAGCATGGTGAAGAACGCGTAGGTGTCGATATTGTGTTCCGTGGACTTGCCGTTGGTGGAGGGAACGGATTGGTTGAACTGGTTGATGTTGGTGCCGAAGGAATAGCCGCCGGGTCCGAGTGTGTTGAAGGTGTTGGTGACGATCCAGTTTGCGACGTTAATAGCGGCGGTGAGATAGCTGCTGTTGCGAGTGCGGCGATAGAGCTGCCCCAGCGCCATGCCCGCCCACGACTGGTCGCCGAGCGCGCTAGTGTAGAAAAAGAAAGGAAAAGCTGCGGGAGTTATGAAGGCGCCGCTGGCTGAGGGTTGATTGACGAAATAGGCTTGCGCAAAGCGGCCGTCGTTGAAGGGGAAATTGGTTGCTTGGGCATAGACTAGGCCCTGGCCTAGAACCTCGGCGCGAGCGAGAGAGTCGCGGCTTCTATCGAGCAGGTAGGCGTGGATGGAGACGGCGTCGTCGTAGGTGAAGGATGTTGATTCGAGGCCAGACTGGTCGGCGTAGCTCTGGGTCAGGCGCACGGTGGTGCCTGTGGCGTAGGCGTCCATCATCGTGTTCTGGAAGTCGAGCGCCTTGTCGATGGAACCGAAAAAGGCAGTTGCATTGTCGGGCGCGGTGACGGGGTCTGTTGGGGCCGCCTGCGCAGGCGAGGTCAGGCTGAGGCGAACTACTCCTGCTGCGGCTGCGGCTCCAAGTCCGAATCCGAAGAATTTCCTCCGTGATATCGCGTGCATTTTTGTTCCTCCGGAGATGGGCTCTGTACTACAAAGGGAAGATACTCGCCAGATTGCGGCTAGTCAACGATTGCAAAGCAGTGGGATGTATTGCGGCCGCTGGAAAAACTTAGAAGAGCTGGCAGCGAGAAGCGAAATCCTTTCCGGCGCGGAAATCGAGCAAGCAATTATCGCCGGCTTATACACTGCGTTTGCGCAGAAGCAGCAGTTGACGACGGATGTTCTTCTTGCGGAGACTCGCGCGACGCAACCGCTCAGCGACACGCGGGCGGAAGAAGTAGAATCGATCCGTCAATGGGCCAAAACGCGCGCCGTTTCCGCGGGCTAACGGCGAAAGCTGCCAACTACGTGGTCCTTGGGTTATCGCATTACTGAGTGATGGTGATCGTAAGAGTAGATGAGTGGCTTATCGCACCGGCACCGCCTGCTGATGCGGACACGGAGACCATGCTGATTCCTGGTGGCGTCCCCTGATTTCCCTTGACGGAGTTTCCTCCATTGCATGAAGTTAGCCCCGATGCCGCCACCAGGAGAATCAGCACGCCCAAGAGCCACAAGCCGCGCGACCCTGGTCTCCGGCGAGCGAAGAAGCCAAAGAGCATTACCGTAACAGGAAACACGACCGCGTAGATCGGGCGCCGAGAAGACGGCATGGGCGCCCGCAAATCCGCACTCTTTGCGGTAGTCGTGACCGTAAGTGTGCTGGTGGCCGCCGGGACGCCGTTAGGTGTGACCGAAGTGGGGCTAAAAGTACACGCTGCTTCAGAAGGCAGCCCACTGCACGCAAAACTAACCTGCGAGTTGAATCCGTTTTCGGGCGTCACGGTGAACGTCGCCGTCCCGCTTTGCCCAGCAACAATCGTCAGACTGGTTGGGCTAACCGACACTTGGAAATCCGGCGCAGGCAGGTTGATCGTGTAGGTTGCGCTCGCCACAGCGCTGTTGGCAAAGCCGCTGGCCACCGCGATCGCCTCAATCGTTTCCGTGGAGCTGACCGCGATCGGCCCGCTGTACTGCGTCGAAGTCGTAGTCGGTGTCGTCCCATCCGTCGTGTAGAAGATCGCCGAATTCGGCGTCACATCCGAGATCGTCACCGACTGCGACGATGAATATGTACCTGGCGCCGGACTGAAAGTAGGCGTGGCCACTGCCGATGCCGTGGCCATAAAGCCGTGGAAAATTCCGCTTGCATCGGCGTAAGTTCCTGCCAGTTCCCCCGTCCCGTTGATGCTAAGAGGGACGGTTCCCGCAAACAACCCCGCAGTGCCTGCCCCCGGCGCATCGAGTGGAGCGTTTATCGTGCTCGTGCCGCCTGCTATCGCAAAGCCGTGCTCCACTCCGTTTGCGTCGCTATAGGCTCCCGTGACGTCTCCAAGCGTATCCATGTTCGTCAGCAATGTTCCGCCAAAAATACCTGTCGTGCTTGCCCCCGGAACATCGATGCTGGTGAAGACACTGCTTGCACTCATTAAAAAGCCGTGAAACACGAAATTCGCGTCCGTGTAGATTCCTCCAACGCCTCCCAATCCGTCGAAGCTGTGCGCTATCGTCCCTCTGAACTTGATGCTCTTGCCTCCCGCCACCCCGCCTGCGTTTGGATCGTCAATAGGCACGCTGAACGTTCCCTTCGCGTTTCGCACGAAGCCGTGAAACACCTGGTTTCCGTCCACGTAGAATCCTGTGACACCGCCTGCTGAATTGATCTTGACGGGCATGGTTCCCTGCGTTGGCCCGATGCCCGCCCCAGGAAAATCGAAGGTGGTGAACGTGCCGTTCGCAGCCGGGGCTTCAACTCGTCCAGGGTGAAACCAGCTGGGTTGAAGTGGGCCGGTTCCGCGCCTTCGTTGGCGATCGCAACGTTGGCACGCAGCTTCCAGTCGGTATCCTGCAGGGAAACCTGCACAGTAATTCCGTTCGCGGTAAGAGATTCCACGACCGAGCCGCCACTGAAGAACTGGTCGCTGCCAGGAGCGCCGGACTGCCAGCGCGCGATGCCGTTATCGACCACCGCTTCGACGGCGCGGCGATCTTCAGCGGAGTTTGCAAAGTGTTCCGATAGGTACATGCGCGCGACGTAGCCATCCCTGCCGTCGGCGGTGCGGACGTTGACGGTGTAGCCTTCCGAATCGGAAAGAACAGCCACTTCATCGCCACAATTTAGCCGGGTAACGAGTCGCATGGGGAGAGCTTGTTCGGGATCGGAGGTGACGGGTACATTTTGAACACCGCGGCAGATGACCGTGCCGCGAAGCGCGCCTGGCGAGACGGTAATGCTGGAACCGGAGTTCTCTGCGGCCCAAGAAGGCAGCGTGACTGCCACGCTTAGGAAGGTCCCCAAGATTAAGAATTTGTTTCTCATGTTATTTCTACTCACCCCTCAGTGACTAGAGTTTCTGGCGAGCGCTCTATATCAGCGTCGATTGGCATCTTCGTGTTACGGAAGGTCTAGTGCCATAGCGCGTTCGTACCAGAGAACAGGTTACGAGCGGGGTACACTGTGGCACGCCTGAAAAGTTGGGGTAACACGCTTGGACGCCGAAAACCCTCGCCAGGGAGAGGCCCGGG
>WNFS01001532.1_pt1 | contig 20656 bp, 21 predicted proteins | sample 5400141 | NCBI WGS metagenome assembly WNFS01 (sample SAMN13153358, study PRJNA577476) | soil metagenome | isolation source: 60 cm saprolite under Madrone tree | place: USA:California | collected 2016-06-14
TGGATTCTCAGCCACCATACGGAAGATCAAGGCGCGAACCTCTTTGCTGACACGCTTCCGTCCTCCTACCTGGCGGATTCTGGAGACCCACGTCCAATACGAACGAAATCCCGCTCGGTGCCAGTTCACGACGGTTCTAGGAGTGACCAAGACGAGAGGCTGTCTCCACGCGGACCAGCATATTCTCAACGCAACCCAGAACAGTTTGTGCAGGGCAGTCAATCGACGTCGAGGTCGTTGCGCGTGCAGTGCCAGCAATTGCCGACGGAGAGCCATGTTTTCGAGGGTGAGGTCCGCCCGGCAACTGAGCGAACTGACCAACCAGCCGAGGAAATGCCGGAGCGACACGATCATGGCAAGAATTTTAGCGGAAAAGACCGAATCAAGCTGTACGCCAAGTCATTGATTTTGCAGGTGTACGACCGTTTGGCGAGGCACAGCATACCGATCACCGGTTCCGGGATGATGGCGATCACGATTCCGGGATGATGCCGATCGCCAAGTCATTGATTTCGCTGGTGTACGACCTTTTGGCGAGGCACTAAGTCTCGATGATTCCAAAAAGCGCCGCCGGCTTCGCGTCATCGGCGTTTGACAGTTCGGTTATTTAGGCGCGTCTTTGTAGGAGTAACGCCGGTTTTTCTTTTGCAATAGCTAACAGTCGGAGTGCCGAGCTTTGTGGCTTGCGGGAGCCTTGTTCCCAACTTCGTAAAGTTCCGACGCGAGTACAGAGGAATTCCGCAAATTCCGGCTGGCTAAATCTCAGACGAGTTCTGATGCGGCGAATTTCAGCAGGTCTCATTGAGACGGGCTCAAAAGCCACACGCGATACGCGCATTTTCGCCTTTTTTCCTGCACGATACTTCTTAGCCTCAACAAACCCGGAGATCATTTCGTTGAATAGTTTGTTATTCATTGCCCCTCCCCCTTCAGTTCACGAATTAGATTAGATAATGTCTTTTTCTGTTTTTGGGTCAGGTTGTCCTGCTCATTCTTGTTAAAAACCATCAACAGAAAAATCTGCCCATCTCGCTCGATGTAGTAGTACATGTACCGAAAGCCGCCGCTCTTTCCTTTGCCTCTAGTAGGGTCGGCGGCCCGAGACTTCCGAACACCTGAAGTCCCTTCTATCACGAGACCGCGTTTCGGGTTTTCAAGCAAGTCGTTCTGAATTTCCAGCAATACGTCATCAGCGCGTTGTTTCGCAAGAGCCATTAGGCGCGTCGTAAAAGGGGCTCCTCGCGTCTACATCGATTTCGGAACTCTCAAGGATGCTGGGCCACGAGACTGTGATGGTGACAGGGTTTTTGACTTCAACGCAGGGAGTAGCAGGGTGGGCCTATTTTCAGACAGATCCGCTTCACTTGGGATTTGAGGTCTAGAGATTGGGTGGCGATGGGGAGCGCCCTGTTATGCAAAATGGGGACATCCAGCTCTTCCGCTGCGCTTCAGCTGCTGTCGGCGGCGCAAGGTCGGGAAAGATTCAGCCACAGAGTGAGAAGCAGTTGTGCGCTGCTGGGCACGCGATGTCTGCCACGGTGTAGATAGCGAAGTCGGTAGAGTCGTTCGATGGTCAGAGCCAAGAGAGCCACGAGCCAGGCGATCACCAGACTGTTGGCATGATGATGGCGGATGTGTTCGAGGTCATGATGGTTTTTGGCTTCGTTGAACCCCTGGTTTTCGATCTCCCAGCGGCTTTTGGCCATGTGGAATAGCGACTGCGGGCCCACTTCCGCAGCCGGAAAATCCGTCAACCAATAGGCTTGCACCACCGTGCCATCCGGTTTGTGTTGCCGATAGAACAACACGCGGACGGTTTCCCAGCGCAAGGCCATCCAGGGATCAAAGTCGTCGGCGTCCCAGACCTCTACGTGATCTTTCCCATACTCAAAAACCAACTTGGGAGGCTGGGAAAGAAAGCGTTGTTGAGCAGCGGTGAACAACTCCGGCAAGTTTTCCTTCAGCCGTGCCACGATGCGCAGTCCGAGATCTCCCGCGGTATGCAAAAACGGTGCCGTGGCCAGCCCCCCGTCCACCACTACGTACTGGGCAAAACGTTTTCCAAGGTTAGCGATGGCACGCCGCAACAAGCGCCCTCCGGCGGCGTACTCACTATCGCCGGGCCCGTAAGGTTTCACATCGCAAGGTAAAGTCAGTCCGGTTCCCACCACACTGATCATCACCAAATGATGTTGATAACCAAGGATCTGTTTCTCGGGGTTGTGTTTTGGCCGACAAAGGGTGCAGCCCTGACGGGTGCGCCATCCGGCACCGGTGCCGTCGACGGCCAGCCCGATCCTGCGGCCAGGATCGAAAGCTTTGCTCCGCTTGGCGCGGTGAACCACCGCTGCCAGCGCCTGCCGCAAGCGCTGGGTAGGGCCCTCCTGCTGGGACAACTTCTTCGGCGGTCGAGTTTCCATGCCGTGGAAGCCTTGGCACGCTCTTCGGCGCGAGTTCGTCTGGCCATCCACCATCCACGTTTCCTTCGGAGACGACACCTTGCGCTATTTTGCGGCGCGCCTGGACAGTAGCGCTCCTGCCGGAATCTGGGGTTGCCGTCCGGCCGTCCCCCGGATCCTGGAAATAGCTTCGAAGTCGAAGACGCCGCGTCACATAGTTCCACAGGCGACGTGGCGTCGGACCATTCATTTCTTTTTTTTCTTCTTCTGCTGCTGCTCTTGCTTCTTCGCCAGCACCAAAAGTTGTGCGTTGGCGGCCAGCACTTCCCTAACCGCGTCTTGAAACTCCCGTCCGGCGCGCACCCGGCGACGGACCTCCTCGGCCCACTGGGAGGGGATGCGTTCCACGTAGCGCTCCCCGTTGATCATGTAGGTCAGAGACCAAGCCGGGTGCCCCTTGCCACTGGCACACCGGCAGGAGGGCTTTCCGCAGCGCGTATAACTCCGCGTCAAGGTTCCTGGAAGTTGGTCGGCAGGCCGGGGAAAATGCTGAATGACTTCAAACTTGCGCTGGCGCAAGCGCGAGGCGTGTGGTGTGCGAGGCTCTTTCCATATCTTGAAGATCAACCATTAAATTCGAATGCGAAAATAGAACACATTCTACAGAGAACTACGCTACTGCTGGAAATAGCTGATCTTCAAGGACTACTTGGGGCAGACCACCATTAGACTTCCGAAACGGCTGTCGCGTCTATATAGTCGGTGACAGACGGACGCTGGCAAAAGAGAGTAGTTTGGTGGACGAGAGGGGATTCGAACCCCCGGCCTCCTCATTGCGAACGGGGAATCACTAAAGCTAAGACGCGTCGCCACAATCAGTTAGCTTTTTAAAAAGGCCGTCAATTGCCCAACTCGCCCAACCGAATCCTAGCGTTTGCTCGTCAAAGCCGCAATCACTTGGCTTTCGCAACGGGGTCCTTAGATGGCCTACTTGGCCTACCAAACAAACCAAACAAAGAAGGGGGCCTAGTTAAACAGCCCCCTTTTGGATTCGCATCCAAGACACTTTGGCGAGACCCCGGGGTTAAGCGACTTTGCGGGCTGATTTTTCGAGGAGTTCGTGGATAAGGGTTTGGTAGGGTTTGGATTGTTTGGCGGCCATGCGGCGGAGTTGGCGGAGAAGTTTTGGGTTGGCGTTCTTGGCGAGTCGCCTGGCGTGCGCTAATGATACGAATGAGTTCCTGGCCATGTTTTAGTCTCCGCTGCGTGTACACCACGATAAGAATTCTGCCCGTGAGCGACGAGCCGAGGCGCTTCCAGCGCTGCTCCGAGTAGGAGTGCTCGGGATCGTCCCAATCGAGTGCGTCGGGGTCGACGAAAATCGTCGCGGCTTCTTCAAATGAAACACCGTGTTTCTTGAGGTTGGTCAGAGCCTTGTGGGCGTCCCAAGAGAACACATTTATGTATATACGCTAATTGGGAGGGATTGTAAATAGTGCGAATCTCGGGAATCTTAGGCGCGCTCGTTAGCTGGCTAAACGAGAAACACCCGGTTTCCGGAAATAATGAGATTTGGTGAGACGAGATGGGATTCGAACCCACGACCTCCTCATTGCAAACAGTGGGGAAAATAAGCTAAGGCAAGGCGCCAGAATCACTTATCTATTTTAATGACCCTTAATTGGCAAACCTGGTAAACCGGTTTTCTCTTTGTCTTTGCAGTGCAAAAACAATGAATGAAATGGCGGCCTTTGCTCTCTTCACAGTTCCGCTTCTTAGTTTTGTCGCGGCGGGGATGCTTGAGTTCCAGCGGGACCGTGGAAGTCTGCAAAGTCTCACCCGAATGCTTCTTCTCGCAGTCGCTGTTGTGGTGTCTATTCTACTATCCCTACCTCTCGTTTCGCCTCCACCTGTCTAGAACGATGTCGGCCTTGTCGCTTTTGATCGCGGTGTCTGCACTTGTTTGCCGATATAAATCCCGCTTAACCGCAGCCCTTATCTTCATTGGCGGACTGGTTCTCGCATTTTTCTGGCTACTAAATCGCTGGGTGGCGTAATCAAGTCCCGATTAACGCTAACTGGGATTGCTTCCGGTTTGCCCGTCACCCCCCGCGAACCATCGCCAAAGAACAGTTCGATGGTTATGTTGTCGGTGGCGAGGCCAGTGTTCAGGGTGACGCCAACGGCCTGGGGCCGGTCACAATACACAACCTGGCCGGGCTCCATGGGATTCCCGTCAACCTTGAGGGTGACCCTGACACTCACTCTCGTGCTGCTGGAGTTCTTGGCTCCCCCGCCGGTTGCCGTCGCATGTTCGCTGGCGGGATCGGATCTTAACTCCAGTCAGTCTGAATCCGCACGCGCGTGCGCCGGTGCAATGGTTTTCAACGTGCCGCTGGCGCTGACGGTTAGCCACAATCAATGCGATGAGTGCGGGGCGCCGAGCAGGGCCAATTGGGTATCGATGATTTTCTCGAAGTCCGACGGAGGTAGCGCGCCACTCAGAAAAACGCCGTTTACGAAGAACCCCGGGGTGCCCGCAACGCCGACCTTACGTCCCTGTTCCATGTCGGCTTCGATTTTGGATTTGAATTTGCCGCTGTTGAGGCACGACTGAAACGATTTCTCATCCAGATTCAAGGCTCGGGCGCGGGTGAGCAGTTCAGCGCCATCCAGCTTGGACTGCTCCGCGTACAGGGCATCGTGATACTCCCAAAACTTTCCCTGCTCGCCCGCGCAGCGAGCCGCTTCGGCCGCCCTCTGAGCCTGCGGGTGGATTTCGCTCAAAGGGAAGTCGAGGTAGGCGAGCTTTACCCGGCCGCTGTACTTGGTGAGCAGTTCGTGCAAAGTGCTCTCGCTCTTCTTGCAATAGGGGCATTGAAAGTCCGAGAATTCGACGATCGTGACCGGAGCCTTGGGATCTCCTTTCACCCGCGCAGGATCGTACGCGACAGTTACGCTGGGTGGCCGCAACAGAACCGCGACATCGTTCTTCGCCCGCAGCGAGTCGGCATAAACCTGGCGGGCCTTCTGCAACTTGAGCTGCTTTAGACTCGCTCGATATTGGTCTTTCACCTCTTCGAAAGTGGCGCCGGCCCGGTTCTGTCCCCAGAAATAGGCTTCGACCTCGCCGTCAGTAGGATCCGGAACCTTGGACTCAACTTCCTGTTCAATGAGCTTTTCAGCGGAGATGCCCCGCTTTTTGGCTTCGGCTTGGACGAGCTTCAGGCGAATCAGACTATCGAGGGCCTTGCTCTTTGCCTCATACTCCTGCATGCGCAGTTGCATGGATTGCTGCGGCCCGACGGTCTCCAGGAGTTCGTCCTCGGAGATAGGCTGCCCGGCAACACTGGCAACTGGATTCCCAGAGCTGGCTTGAGGCGCGGCTTGAGCGAAGCTCCCCTTCTGGAGCGCCAGAAACAGTGGTAAACACAAAACTAATGGTGAGATTCTCATAAAGTATTTGTTTTCCCTCAAAAAAGGAGCGAGCCGGCCCCAGCTTTAGGCGCCGAGAGCTGGCCCGCCGTTTGCATCAGATAGAACCAACGAATCTAGAACGAGAGGCTTCCGCTGTTATTGAAGACCTTGACTTGGGTGACCGTAACGATGCCAGGACCCACGCAAGAGGCCACGTGCGAGTTGCCAACGGTGCCGGCGCCGACAGTGCTCCAGCTTGTGGTGACCAAGTGAGGTTTGCCGATGCCTACCGGGGCGACAAAGTCGAAGCTATGCGCCGACAGAGTGCTCAAGATCAGGTCAAAATTGCAGAGGGGGTTAGGCGCTGTGCAAAGACCGGTTAGGCTACCTCCAGTTGGATTGTTGCATGTATCGCCGGTGGGGCAGTCGGCAGTGGTGGTGCAGACGGTGCTGGTGACCAACTGGCACGCAGCGAGCTGCGAGAACAACTGAGAGCTGATCTGCTGAAATCGCTGGTCGTAAATTACGCAGGGGGCAGGCAGTATTCCGGCGGAGCTGCCATCGACCTGTACGCATACTTGAATTCCGATATCTGCCGATGCGGTCGACACACTTGTGGAGATCTTCGTGTCGGTGAAGAGGCCGGTTACCAGCGAGGGCCTGACGTCCAGCGTCACGCCGTTTCCATTCGAAGTCGAGATGTTCGCGTTGAATGACGATGCCACTATACCTCCACTAAGAACGCCGCCGCCGCCGATCGTGCATGCCGCCGAGCTGCCGCTAGCGCTGAAATTGCCGCTGGATTGCGCGAAAGAGATAGGTGCGATCAACATTGGGATTGCAAATGCGAATGTACATACTAACTTTTTCATGTTCATAGCCTGGCTGCCTCCGATTTTGGGATCGAAACTCAAGTTATGAGAACTTGAGTTCCTCATTCGAGTACGACCTAGGCTGAATTGTGCATTGAAAAGGTAAGGTCGCAGGGCCAGGATGCGGCAAGAGTGCGCCCACGGTAAGTCACGGTCTACTGGTCGGAAGACCAGTTTTCGGTCAGTGGCCACGAGAAGATAGCCAAGCCGCGAGCGATTGAAAGGCTAACACATCGATGTTGAACAAGTCGGAGGCACAGGGACGATGAAAACGGCGCCATAGAAGTGGCGGTATCCAAAATTTCGATTCGAGCCCCCGAGCGATAACCCCCGGATGTCCGTCACCCGGATGGAATCCTCAGCAGGGGCCACAAGAGCTACTCTGCCTCCGACAATTCAGAATTACGCTCACACCTTTTTGATGATGAACTGCGCCTTTTGCAGGTTCCAAGCTGTGGTCACGCTACCCGGACACAGATGCAGGTAGTACGTTGAGCGGTTCGGGCGATTCCCCTACTCCTTTTACGGGAGTTCCCCGGATTTCACTCGAGCGGCGGGCTTCCCCGGCCGCAGTGTTCGGCGCGATTGTAGGCGCTGGAGTGAGGGCCGCGACGGTTTGTGCGATCGGCAGGATCCGCAGAGGCACAGTGAACGGCGTAGTCGGCGGGCTGGCCGCTTGATTGCCCGGCGCGCAGAGATTGGGGATGCCTTGTTGAGCGCGTGCGCTGAGCCCCTTGATCGGCGCCAGGAGTCCCGCCGCGGTAACCAGCCCCATCCTAATCAATTCGCGCCTGTCGAATTGCGCCGCGATTAGTTCGCGGCGGTTCTTGGCGGCATTGAGCATCTCCTTATACCGCGCTCGTGAAACCCTTTCCCCAAACACGTTAACCGGTGTTCCTCAAACCGGACGCCTCACCAACCTCACTCAACTGACCGTAGACACCACTTGGTGGACACGATACCGGAGCGATAGTATGAACCCGGATTTCGGCGACATGTTCGATCAAGCCATCCCGACGCTCGCTGTAAATCAGCACACCGCGATTCCAAGAAGCGATAAAGACCTGATTGCCGATGCCAGCCAGCCCGGTGGCGTTTCCGTCCACACGCAGGCCATTGCCAACACCGCGGGCTTCCACTTTGCCTTCATTGAAGTGGGCGGAACCAGCCTTTATCCCTCTTTGGCGCAGCGGGTCAGCGATGTCGAAGTTCTGCGCATTTTGCTGAGCATCGGTCCCACCGAGGCCATGCATTTCCAAACCTGGCACGACAAGGCTGGCAATGCGATTCAGTTGACCGATACAGACACAGGATTCCCCGGCTCAACCGGCGCCACGGTCACCTTCCCGAATCTAAACGACCCTACCCACACGGCCGCTCAAGCGGACGAGCTCCAAACCAACCTGATCATGCCGGAGCCAACCATTTTTTTGAACAAGAACTTCCCGAAAGTCTCCATTGTGCGCCCCACTCAGACGAGAGGCGCCGCCATGGGGGCAGTAAAGGGGCTCACCGCTGACGGTCTTTTCATTGGTCTATCCCCGCAGTTCTTTAAACTCCTGCGCGACCTTGCCGAGGATGCTGACGACGCTCGACGCGAGCGGTAAAACTCAAGCCGAATGAAAGCGTTGGTCCTGACCGAACCAACTCCCGGATGGTCGGCAAGAAGTAATCCAGTTGGGCATCGTGCGGAGAACTCATCTGGGAAGTCGGCTAGTGTTTACCGATGAGGCGGCTCATAGGCAATGTCGTTCGGCGTGGATGACGAGGTACCGGAAACTATCCGATAGCGAACTTAGTCCGAGCGTGCCGCGGTAGGACTTTTGGCACGCTCGAGGTCGTTTTGAAAGATGGTGGACGAGAGGGGATTCGAACCCCCGGCCTCCTCGTTGCGAACGATGTAAATTCTAAGCTAAGACGCGGTGCCGCAATCACTTAGCTTTCGCAGCGGGGTCCTTAGATGGCCTACTTGGCCTACCAGGTAAAATGGCGGGTGCGAATCTTCTTAGGCTAGCGAATTTCAGAACACATAAGTCCCGCTGGTTGCGTAAAACCGAGTGGGTGATGATCGGGCGAAAAGCTATTATTTCTCTTTCCACAACCCTGTTTGGGAACCGCATGCCGCAAATCCTGACGATTCGTTCAGGAAAACTTAAGTAGGCGCCTCCGGTCAAGAACCCTAAGATGAGCAGGGTCGGGCGAACTGCGCTTCACGAAATGACCCCGGTTGGCGAAAGCGACCGGGTATGGGGACAAGCCGTGCCTTTCGATGCAGGTCGGAACGAAAAGCGGTTTTACTCTCTGGCGTTCCTAGTTTTTCTGGTTTGTGTTCTGGCCTGGGCTCAACTGCATGCCCAACTGCCCGAACGGACTTTGTCTGGCAGAATTACAAGCCCCACTGGCGCTCGCATTGCGAATGCACATATCACCATTAAGAATACGGAGAACGGCGAGACGAAGGCGACCACTGTGAATGAAGACGGCTCTTTTGCCATAGGCAACCTTTCACCTGGAACATACGAGGTAACCGTCTCTGCGCCCAGATTCGCTGAGGCAAAGGATACGGTGATCATTGTTGCCGGCACGAACCAGGTAGCGAATATTGTCCTGCAGCCCCAGGTCAGTGACGGAGCTGGCAAGGGGCAGGAGGGTACATCAGGAGTCAGCGGGACAGTAAGTTCCAAGAACGTAAGCGACCTTCCGCTCAACGGGCGTTCCGCTTCGGATCTGGCGACGCTAGAGCCTGGAGTGACCAGCGCGCGCACGCAAGCCAGTGGACAGGCGCAACGCGGATTCGGAAACCAGATGACAATCTCGGGCGGCAGGCCGCGACAGAACGACTCGCGTCTCGACGGGATCAGCGTGAATGACTACGTGAACGGTCCGCCAGGCAGCGCGCTGGGCGTTAATCTCGGAGCTGATGCGGTGGAACAGTTTTCCGTTCTGACCAGCAATTACCCCGCACTGTATGGCCGTTCATCGGGCGGGATTATAGCGGCTTCCACGCGTTCCGGCACAAACAGTTTCCACGGCGACGTATTTGAATACATACGCAACAGCGCATTCGATGCGCGAAATTTCTTCGACACTGCCAAGCCGCCTTTTCGCCGCAATCAATTCGGGGGCTCCGTCGGCGGTCCGATTTGGAAAACGAAGACATTCTTTTTCGCTGCGTACGAGGGGCTCAGACAGTCTCAAGGGATCACGCAAGTGGATACTGTGCCCTCGCAAGCTGCTCGGAACGGGCAACTATGTGCTCCCCCCGACTGCAGCACCACAACGAACGTGACGGTGAACCCTCAAATCACACGCTTTCTTGACGCTTTTTATCCGCTTCCCAACAGTGCTTTGCTGTGTCCCTTCTCGTCGTGTGTTGCGGGAACCGGTGATACGGGGATTTTCACCTTTGCGGGACAGCAGGTCACCCCGGAAAACTATTTCACGACCAAGATTGACCATAGGTTTTCAGCGAACGACCTGTTTTATGGCACCTACATGTTTGATAGAGGCAACGTGCGGCAACCGGACGAACTAAATGACAAGAGAACCGGTTACGATTCGCGGCGTCAGGTATTCACCGCGCACGAGACGCACATCTTCAACCCAAACCTGTTCAATGCTTTTCGGTTCGGTGTGAGCCGCGTGGTAGCGGTAACCGGCCTGACATTCCCGAGTGGAAATGCTCTTGTGGCAGACACGTCTTTCGCCACTGTGCCGGGTCTGAACGCTGCCGCCATAAACGTGCCGGGACTTACGTTTTTCTCAGGCGGGCTCGGAACGCGCTCTAACTTCGTCTTCCACTGGACGTCGCTGCAAGGCTATGACGATGTAGCCTTGACCCGCGGGAAGCATGCAATCAAATTCGGTTTCGGCGTGGAGCGGATTCGCGACAACGTGCTGGCAGTTTCCGATACGGGCGGAGAATTTTCGTTCAGCTCACTGTCCAATTTTCTGACCAACGCGCCTTTCTCCCTCAGTGTGGCTATTCCCGGCGCGATTTCCGGACGGGGATTTCGCCAAACGATTTTGGGGGCGTACCTCCAAGACGATTGGCGCTGGCGTCCGAACCTCACGATCAATCTCGGGATGCGCTACGAGATGGCGGCGGTGCCAACCGAAGTACACGCGAAGCTAACCGTTCTGCGGAACCTGACCGATGCGCAACCTCATCTGGGCAACCCACTGTTCTCAAACCCGACACTGCGCAATTTTGAACCGCGCGTGGGTTTCTCCTGGGACCCTTTCGGTGACACAAAAACCGTGTTGAGTGCTGGATTTGGAATGTTCGATGTGCTTCCTCTCCCCTACACTGTCATGTTCAATGAACTTTTTTCGGCTCCGTTTTTCAAGCTGGGGGTCGCCACCGCACTGCCTCCGGACTCCTTTCCGAACACCGCGTTCAATATTGCTTCGTCTTCGAATGTATTCCGGCAGGCTTACTTTGACCCTAGCCCTAGCCGGAACTACATCATGCAGTGGAATCTGACGGTTTCGCGAGAGGTGACTCAAAACATCAGCATGCGCGTTGGCTATGTGGGCTCGAGAGGCGTTCACCAGCCGTTTCGAGTAGAAGATGCGGACATTGTGCTTCCGACTTTGACTCCTCAGGGTTACCTGTGGCCATCGCCTCCTGGGAGCGGTTCGCGGCTCAACCCGAATGCCGGACGTATTACCGCCGCTTTCTGGCAAGGCAATTCCTTCTACGATGCGCTCCAACTCAAGGTGAAAGCGAAGATTGGCAGTGGAGGAGAGATCGGTGGCTCCTACACATGGGGCAAAACGATCGATACTTCGTCAGGAAGTTTGGTGGGAGATGAATATTCGAACTCAATCTCCAGCCCGTTATGGTTCAACATAGGATTGAATCGAGGCTTGGCGGATTTTAACGTTGCCCACAACGTTGAGATAAATTACACATATGAATTGAGCACGCCGAAATGGGCGCACGGAGTAAAGGCATGGGCGTTCGGAGGGTGGCAAGTAGGAGGAGTGTTCGAGGCGAGTACCGGAGTGCCGTTTACACCGGGATTTGCCGGGGATGCTCTAGGCGTAAAAAGTATCGATCCGAACATTGATGTTCCAAACTTGGTTTCCGCCCCGGGCTGCAGCTCGCTCGTCAACCATGGGGATCCAAACCACTACATCAAAACGCAATGCTTCGCCGTGCCAAATCCCATCACGTTGCGCGGCAATTTGGGGCGGAACACGCTGATCGGTCCTGGACTCATAAATCTCGATACGTCTCTGCTGAAGAACAACCAGATCAAGCGAATCTCTGACGCCTTCAATGTTCAGTTCAGAGCCGAGTTCTTCAATCTGCTGAACCATACGAATTTTGCCCCGCCCTTGGATAATCGGAATATCTTCGATTCCACGGGAAATCCCATCGGCAACGCCGGTTTGATTACATCAACGCAGACGCCATCGCGCCAGATTCAGTTTGCTCTCAAGATGATTTGGTGACTCGGCAAGTCGCTGTACCCAGGATGAAGTTCACGGAGGTGTGATGAAAACATACTGCTTGCTTATCGGGCTGATTTTCGCTTTGCCCGCGCTTGCGGACGCCCAGAGTGCAGCTCCCTTGCGGTTAGTGCGAACGATTCCTTTGCCCAACGTAAAGGGGCGCCTCGATCATATGGATGTGGATGTGAAGGGCAAGCGGCTCTTCGTTGCGGGACTTGAGAATGGCTCGGTAGAAGTCGTGGATTTGGGGGCGGGGAAGTGGGTGAGGAGCATCCCGGGGTTTCAAAAGCCGCAGGGCATCGCGTATGTTGAGTCTCTGAACAAATTGTTCGTGGCCAGCGGTGACGACGGAATGCTCCGCGTCTTCTGCGGTGACACCCTCGAATTGCTTGATTCCACCAAGCTGGATCTGGGCCCCAACCGTGTTGTGTACGACCCCCACACGGAACTTCTCTACGTCGGATACGGCGGTAAGGATGCGGGTAAGGACTACGGCCAAGTCGGGGTGATCGACGCAAAAACGAATAAGCACATTGGCGATATCAAAGTGGACGGCCACCCTGGGGAGCTTCTTCTGGACCAATCTGGTAAGACTTTGTTCGTCTTCGTTTCCGCTACAAGCAAAGTTCAAGTCGTGGATACAAACAAGCGCGAGGTGGTGTCCACATGGCGGGTGAGCAGCCAGCGGAATGGTGACGGAGCCTTTGACGAAAAAACGCTCCGATTGTTTATCGGAACTCGTACGCCTCCGCGAATGCTTGTTGTGGATTCCCAGACCGGCAAGGAGATCGCGAATCTCCCTACGGTTGAGGGAATGGATGGGGTCTATTTCGATGCTGGCCACAAACGAGTGTACGTCTCCGGGGGCCGCGATCAGGGCATCGGGTATGTTTTCGCGTATCAGCAGAAAGGTCCGGACCAGTACCAAACGGTCGGGAAGATACCCACGAGGTCCGGTGCCGGTACTTCCTTTTGGTCGCCGGAACTGAATCGCTACTATGTGGCCGCGCCAGCGCACGACAACGAAGAGGCCGCGATTCTCGTGTTCGAACCAGAGTCCTGAAACTCTTTATGCACTGTTGAATTGTCTAGGAATAAAGAAGCTGTAACAGAATCCGCTGTCAGGAGGAGATATGAAGAAGGTGCTAGCCGTCAGTGCGGTGGCATTGGCTGGATTGTCTGTGCTCTCGACCAAAGTGAATGCTCAAAAGAGTGCGCCGGCTCAGGCCAAGCGCCCGCTCGTCTTGACCGAAGCCATTCCATTAGAGGGCGTAAAGGGACGTATCGATCACTTTGGGTCCGCTGGCAACCGGTTATTTGTTTCTGCGCTTGGAAACAATACTGTCGAGGTCATCGACATCAGTGCGAGAACCGTAGCCCACACGATCACGGGAATTCCGAACCCACAGGGTGTGGTCTTTTCCCCCGAAGCCAACAAACTCTTTGCCGGGAGCAGCAAGGGAAAGCTGTACATCTACGACGGAACTTCCTTTGACCTCATCAAAGAAATCGACTTCCACAGTGATGTCGACAATCTGCGGTACGACGCAGCGAATAAGCGTGTCTATGTCGGTTACGGCGAGGACGAGACGGGGGCGATTGGGACCGTCGATGCGACCACGAACGAGCGGCTTGAAGAAGAATATAAGCTGGGGGCCCATCCGGAATCCTTCCAACTGGAAACATCGGGACCGAACATCTACGCGAACCTGCCAGACTTGAAACAAATCGCGGTAATCAATCGCAGCACGCATGCGATCTCCCGGTGGCCATTGACTCTTCAGATGAACTTTCCGATGGCCTTGGGTGAGGGCGATCACCGCTTATTCGTTGGCACGCGTACGCCGGCGCGCTTGGCGGTGTTCGATACGAACTCGGGTCACATGATCGCCGCGCTTCCGTGTGTCCAGGATACGGACGACCTTTACTACGATGCCGCGCGCAAACGCATTTATGTGGCAGGCGGAGAGGGATTCATCAACGTTTTTCAACAGAAGGATGCGGACCACTACCAGCTCCTGTCCAAGATACCCTCGGCATTGGGCGCTCGGACAGCCGGATATTTTGGCAAAGGAAGGAAGAGCGCGGACCGCTTCTATCTGGCAGTTCCAGCGCGTGCGGGCCGCGGCGCAGAAGTGTGGATTTATACCGTACAAGATTAAAGGTACAAGACCTGACCAAGATGCATGAAGGAAAAAACCAGTTGCGTATCCTCGTGGTGGAAGACGAAGCGAAGGTGGCTCGTGCACTCCGAGAGGGTCTGGAGCGCGAGAAATATGAAGTCGTCGTCGCACCTACCGGCGAAGAAGGGTTCTTTCTGGTGAACGCCGAGGAATTCGATCTGGTCATTCTGGATCTTATGCTTCCCGGTCGTGACGGCCTGCAGGTGCTGTCTACACTGAGAAAGCGTGGATTGCAGACTCCAGTTCTGATACTCACTGCTCGTGACGCAATCGAGGATCGCGTGCGCGGACTCGATAGCGGCGCTGATGATTACCTCGTTAAACCCTTCGCGTTCCCGGAACTTCTGGCGCGCGTCCGGGCCCGCCTTCGACGCGGGCGAGCCGAACAAGCGCCCCACTTAAGACTCGCTGATTTGGAAATGGACGTGGTGACTCGCAAGGCCAGGAGGAGTGGGCAGTACCTGGAGTTGACGGCCCGAGAGTTCGAGCTTCTTGAATATCTGCTTCGACACAAAGAGCAGGTCGTTTCCCGGGAGATGCTGGCGCGCGATGTCTGGAAGGAAACTGCTCGCGCGACCCCGCTCGACAATGTGATGGACGTTCATATCAACCGTCTTCGCCGCAAGGTGGATGAGCCCTTCGACCGCAAATTGATTCACACGGTTCGCGGTGTCGGATTCGTGCTGCGAGAGGAAGAATGAGATTCAGACCGCGAAACGTGCGTTCCCGATTGACGCTCTGGTACGTGCTCGTACTGGCGGGCCTTTTGGCCTTGTACGCGGGAGTTGCTTCCTTATTCCTGTTTTTGAGCTTGCGTGAGGACTTTGATCAAAACCTGCTAAAGGACGTCGAAACCATTGAAGGGATGCTCACGAAGGAACCAAACGGAGGCGTGTCTCTTCATTCCAGCCACCCCGGCGCGGCTGAGCCAAGGATAGGCCATTTCATCGAAGTATGGTCACCGCAGGGTTCGCTCCTTTATAGAAGCGCGGAGTTGCAAGACCAGACATTAGGTGGTCCTCCTGGACCGGACGAAGGCTTGCACGATCCAAGTCCGTCCACCATGCGGCTTCCGAATGGCACCCGAGTCAGGCTAGCCAGCAGCGTCTATCACGTAGAAGACCAGCGCGTCGTTCTCCGAATCGCCTACAGCGAAGAAGGATTGTGGCGTGAATTGGGTGAATTCGGGGAAGTATTGTTGCTCGGCTTTCCTATTGCTTTGTTACTTGCAGGTGTCGGCGGTTATGCCCTCGCGCGAAAAGCGCTCGCGCCCATCGATTCGATGGCCACCCAGGGCAAGAAAATATCTGCCGAACGGTTGGGTGACCGCTTGTCCATCGAGAATCCCGAAGATGAGCTAGGGAAGCTCGGTACTGTCTTCAACGGCATGCTTGGGCGATTGCAGGCCGCATTCGATCAACTGCGTCGCTTCACGGCTGACGCCTCCCACGAATTACGCACTCCGCTGACCGCCATCCGAAGCGTTGGCGAGGTTGCACTACAGGACCAGAGGAGTCCGGCGGAATATCGAGATGTGATCGGAAGCATGCTGGAAGAGGTAGATCGCCTGACGCGGCTCGCGGAGAGCTTGCTTGCGCTTTCCCGTGCTGACGCTGGGCACGTCCAGCTTCAGCGTGAGGACATTGCTCTTCTCCGCCTCGCAGAGGAAGCCAGCTCGGTAGTCGAAGTTTTGGCCGAGGAGAAACGGCAAAAAATTGACATCGCGGGCGATGAAAACCTCCTCGTCTCCGTAGACCGGCTGATTCTTCGCCAAGCCGTCGTTAATCTGCTGGATAACGCCATCAAGTATTCGCCCCCAGGGAGCCAGATTCTCGTCCGAGTACAGAGCGGGGGAGACAACCAGGTGACCTTAGACGTGATCGACCAGGGAACAGGAATTCTTAAGGAACACCAGCCCTATGTCTTCGACCGCTTTTACCGGGTTGATAAGGCCCGCACCCGGGAATGGGGTGGTGCTGGCCTCGGACTGTCCATCACTCGCTGGGCGGTCGAGGCTCACGGCGGCGAGATAACTCTGAAAAGCGAAGAAGGCCACGGCAGCACATTTCGAGTCTCTCTGCCGCTCGCGAAATACTCTGCTACAAGTCCGTTAAAAGGAGGGTCGCAATGAAAAGGATATTGGGGATTCTGGCTGCGATTGCCGCACTTTCGGTAGTGATCTGGGTGATTCTTGAATCGAGGGAGGGAAGTTATTCCTCCTATGCATCTCAACCGGAGACTCCTGCGCCTCAACAATCCGCAGGTGCCACCTTCACATACAACTTCGATGGCGACGCCGTGGGGGCTCTGCCCGCGAAGTTTCATAGCGCGCGCACTGGGAAAGGGGCCGAAAGCAAATGGGTAGTGATGGCAGATTCGACCGCGCCTTCCAAACCCAATGTCGTTGCACAAACTTCAACGGACACGACGGACTATCGCTTTCCGCTGCTCATCGCAGATGAAGGCAGCTTCAAAGACCTTGAACTCAGCGTGAAATTCAAAGCTGTTTCTGGCGAAGTGGACCGTGCTGGAGGATTGGTGTTCCGACTGAAAGACGCGAACAACTACTACATCGTCCGCGCCAACGCGCTTGAGGATAACTACAGGCTGTACCACGTTGTGGCCGGAAACCGCCGTCAATTTGCAGGCGCGAATTTCAAAGTGACTTCCGGCGAATGGCATGAGCTGCGCGTCGAATGTGTCGGAAACAAAATCATTTGCTACTACGACGGAGCAAAGAAGATCGAAGCGACGGACGACACGTTCAAAGATTCAGGCAAGGTCGGACTGTGGACCAAAGCGGACTCGGTTACTTACTTCGATGATTTGCGTGTGACTGCCAAGTAGGTGCGCAAGGCGATTTCGTGTAACAACACTCTGAGGAGGATGTGATGAAAAAAGTAGCAGCAGTAATGGGGTTGCTGATGGTCTGGTTGTTCGTCAATCCGGGCTTGTGGTCTCAAGAGAAAGACCGCGCCGAGCTCGCGAAGGCAGTGGCCAGGGCGAAAGTGTCTCTTGAACAAGGCTTATCCGCCAGCGCGCACACGGGCAAACCCATTTCGGCGAAATTTGAGATCGAAGACGGTAAGTTGCAACTGTCGGTCTACACGGCGAAGGGCGATACCTTTTCGGAGGTGGTTGTCGACCACAACACGGGGAAGGCCGCCAAGACCGAATCCATCACGAGTGGTGAAGACCTTTCGGCCGCAAAAACACAAAGTGAGGCGATGGCCAAGGCAAAGCAGTCGCTGAGTGTGACTCTCGCGGGAGTCCTGAAGGGCAAACCGGGATTTCGTGCCGTGAGCATCTTTCCTGTGCTCAAGGATGGTCATCCGGTCGCCGAGGTTACCCTCACAAAGGGCGATGAGTGGAAGACCGTGTCCGAAAAGTTGGATTAACAGGCAGTCCACTAAGGGAGAGTCCAAGCATGAAGTGGATCACTCGCAGTAACGTCAAGGTGGATCGGGTTGCCTGTCCCTGGCTCATCCGACGTTTCGTTGACTCACAGGCCGAGTTTCTTTTCGTACCCGAAGACCAGCTCCTCGACACCGCGCGGACAAAAGAAGCGATTCCCTTCGATGCAACCCGGTTTGCCGAAGTGAAGCTGAACCACCGGGGAGAGCGCTGTACGTTTGAAGCCATTCTCGAAGACTACAAACTGACTGACCCTGCGCTTCATCGCCTCGCGCTGATCGTCCGAGGGGCTGACGTCAAAGGGCAGGAACACGCTTCTCCGGAAAGTCTTGGATTGCGCGCCATCGCCCAAGGCTTTGCACTCACCGGGATCAGTGACGAGGAGCGCCTGGCGCGCGAGTTTCCGATGTATGACGCCCTGTACGAGTGCGTTCGCCAACAGTTGAAGGAGCTGTCGCAACACTGATTTCTCAATTTTTAAGAACCCAACATGAGGAGGTTGGTCACATGCATCGTTTCATGCAAAGAGGAATGGTAATCCTATTCGCGAGTATTTCTTTCATGTTATCCGGCATAACTGTTTTTGCGCAGGACATACCGAGTGATTATCAGGAGGTTCTCAAATCGCTCGACCGTAAAGGCGACTTCAAAGCAGGCGTTCTCAAGGTCAATATCCCCCGCAGCGACCTGAAGATGACGATCCAAGGCGTCTCCACGCCCACGCCCTTCGGTTTCGGCGGCTGGATTGCCTTGACCAAAGCGGCGGATGGTTCGGATGTGATGATGGGCGACCTGGTGTTGTTGCAAGACGAAGTGAATCCGGTTCTCTCCGCGCTTCTCGACAATGGAATCGATGTCACGGCGCTCCACAATCATTTCTTCTGGGATGATCCACACGTCTTCTTCATGCATGTGCACGGTCATGGAAAAGCCGCAGACCTTGCCCGTCGCGTGAAACCGGGTCTGGATTTAATCGGCCATGTCACGCCACCAGCCGCTGTTCCTGCAAGCTCCGGTGGCACGGCTCTCGACACAGCGAAGCTTGCAAAGCTCGTGGGCCACGACGGCGAGCAATCCGGTGCGGTCTACAAGATCACCGTAGGACGCGACGACCTTGGCATGAAGGAGCACGGCGCCACGATCAACGCTCGGATGGGGCTGAACACGTGGGCAGCTTTCGTCGGTACGCAAGAAGCTACGGCGATTGCCGGTGATGTCGCGATGCTCGAAGACGAAGTAACACCAGTTCTGAAAGCTCTTCGAAAGAACGGGCTCGATGTCGTCGCGATTCATCACCACATGACAGGAGACCGTCCGGTCGTCATCTTCCTTCACTACTGGGGCAGAGGGTCGGCTGAAAAGCTCGCAACTGGGTTCAAAGCCGCTCTCGATGAATTGGGCAAAGGCAGCCCTGCCCATGGAATGGGACACTAGGGTCCTCCTGCGCCTGACTAAGACATGAATACGATGGCGATCTCAGTCGAGGGTGGAGAGACGCAGCCAAAACTGCGCGAATTCCTGCTCTATTTTCTCCACCTCGGCGCTCTTGGCTTCGGCGGGCCCATTGCCCTGGCGGGCCATATGCAAAAGGACCTGGTTGAGGAGCGAAGGTGGGTATCCAGCCAGGATTACGTCGAGGGGCTCGCGTTTTCTCAGCTTTCCCCCGGCCCGCTCGCGGCACAACTTGCGATGTATCTCGGTTGGGTCCGGGCCGGGACGATTGGGGCGACGCTCACGGGCGCCGCGTTTGTCCTGCCGTCTTTCCTAATGGTCTTAGTGCTTGCCGCACTCTACGTTCATTACGGCCGGCTGCCTTGGATTCAAGGAGTGTTCTACGGCATCGGAGCCGCAGTCATAGCGATTATCACGCGGAGCGCCTATAAACTCATTCGCTCGACCTTGAAAAACGATTGGCTGTTGTGGGCGCTCTTCACGGCCCTGGCGGTGACGACCGCATGGAAGGAATCCGAAATCGTCTGGCTCTTCTTGCTCTGCGGGCTCGTTTCGATGTTCATCAAGGCACCGCCGCGTCTGGGGCTCTCACGCCGTACAGCTCCCGCCTTTATCGGATTGGGGAAACTGTTCACAGGTGCCCTTGGCCCAGCCACAGCGGCCACGGTCGGCACTCTCTTTCTGTTCTTTCTGAAGGCAGGCGCTTTCGTCTTCGGGAGCGGTCTAGCGATTGTGCCGTTTCTATACGGCGGGGTCGTAGGGAATTTCCATTGGCTGACAGAAAGGCAGTTCCTCGATGCGGTCGCGGTAGCGATGATAACGCCGGGGCCAGTGGTCATCACGGCTGGATTCATCGGCTACTTGGTGGCGGGGTTGATTGGAGCGGTGCTGGCCGCACTGGCTGTTTTTGTTCCTCCGTATCTGATCGTGATCGCTGGCGCTCCATACTATCGGCGCTTTGCAAAGAACCTCCAGGTGAAGGCATTCGTGCAAGGCGTGACTGCCGCCGCGGTGGGTGCCATCGCCGGGGCGGCCTTCATTCTTGGCAGGCGTTCGTTGATTGATCTGCCCACGGTCTCCATTGCCGTTGTAACGTTCGGACTGCTCCGCTTCAAAAAAATCCCGGAACCACTTTTGATTCTTGTAGCGGGCGTAGCGGGTCTGCTGCTTTTCAAAGGGTAGAGATTGGGAAGTTGTTTGAAGAAATCATCGGAGGTCTTGCATGAGAAACAAAGGTTTGCAGATTCTCGCACTGATCGCGCTGGCAGCCGCTTTCGGGCTGTCGGCCAAGTCCGTCGCGCCCACACTGAAGAAAGCGACTGAATTCGATCTACCGGGGCCTCCGGGAAAACGGTTCGACTATCTCACGATAACTCCAGATGACCACTACCTGCTCTCGACTCACCTTGCCGCAGGACAGATGTATGTCATTGATCTGCGCACGAACAAAATCGTG
>WNFS01001607.1_pt1 | contig 20644 bp, 19 predicted proteins | sample 5400141 | NCBI WGS metagenome assembly WNFS01 (sample SAMN13153358, study PRJNA577476) | soil metagenome | isolation source: 60 cm saprolite under Madrone tree | place: USA:California | collected 2016-06-14
TTTCCGTTGTATGCATTTGTGAAGCGGACTCGGACTAGCCAGAAAATCAGCAAAATCAGTGGCAGTATGGTGAGAACCAAATACAAACCTGTGCTGAATAAAGCCGGGGATAGATGTTGCCCGAGCCCCACTGCCGAAAGCAATCTCAGGGGGCGGTTTGAGGGTCCCAGGAAAAAGGACCCTGCCGCGATGAACAGCCCAAAGCACATCCGCCAGAGATGCCGCGCAATGCGCTTTGCTCCGAGAACCCCGCCGCGCACCAGCATGCGAACGTCCCCCGCGGCTGCCAGCAACATCACCGAACCCATGAAAAAGATCATTCCGACAGGAACTCCGTCTTGTGAGCTCGCTCCGCTGCGCACGACTTGAACACCATTCACCCAGTTGAGGATACCGAGCGTCAAGGGAATCAGTAGCGCAACCCAATCAAGACGGCTGGTTTCCCCGTCTCTGCGCCTGGCGGTCAGCCATGCCGTTCCGATCAGATAAAAGGTTAGAATCCCGCCGCCGATGTTATTTGGTTGATGCCTCGTGATGGCAAGGTACACCGCGAAGACGGCCATGGTAAGCATGGATGCGACAAAGACCTTTCCCGCCAGCACATGGCGGGGGGAACCTTTGCGGAAAGACATCGCCGCGGTCCCGGACAGCAATCCTAAGGTTCCACCGCAAATATGCACGACCAGTATGGGCGAATAGGACATTGGCCCTTCTTGGAGATATATACGTCGACTAGTGCCCCGGTGTTTCGATCACGCACGATCAGCGCATCTGAGCGAGGACGGCAACGTCGAACTTTGAATAGTACTTCTTGACGTCGTTGGTCCCGTACTTGGCGCGGAATTTCTCGACCACAGACGACACCTGTTTGGCGTCAGTGACAGGAACAACCTTTAATTCAGCCACCGCGCCGTCCGCATCGATCCGAATCGACGGCTTTTTGAGCACGTTCTTGTACCACTGTGTATCTGACCCCTGCACCGGCAGGAGGTAAAGCTTGTCGTCCTCCGATACGAACCAAACCGGGATTGATATGGTGCGTCCTGACTTTCTGCCGGTCACAGCGATGTTAATTTCACGATGTCGGGAAAGGCGATCTTTTAGAGCATCGTTCCGAGCTGGCATGTGCACTCCTGGGCGGGTGGCCGCACCTTAGTTCCGAAAACGCCTTTGGCTGCCCCATACGCGGGGTTTGCGTGTGGTGGTTTTTGACTCTTCTCATTTCGATTCCTGCTTGCCATGCCGAACGCTCAGCGACCCACCATTTTTTGCAGCTCTTCGGGGTATCGAGCACCGTGCACCGCGACCTTTGAGGCTGCGGTCTCCAGTTCGCGGAGATCCTTCGGCGAAAGTTCGACGTTAGCGGCTCCGATGTTTTCTTCGAGCCAATGCAGCTTGGTCGTGCCCGGGATCGGCACGATCCACGGTTTCTGAGCAAGCAGCCAAGCGAGTGCGATCTGAGCAGGTGTCGCTTTCTTCTGTTGCGCAAATCTGCCAAGCAGATCCACCAACGCCTGATTCGCTTTCCGGTTCTCTGGGGTAAATCGAGGGACGATGTTGCGGAAATCGCTTTTGTCGAACTTCGTATCTTCGCTAATCTTTCCGGTAAGGAAGCCTTTACCAAGGGGACTGAATGGAACGAACCCGATCTCGAGTTCCTCCAGTGTCGGGATCACCTCCGCTTCAGGCTCTCTCCACCAGAGCGAATATTCACTCTGGAGTGCGGTGACGGGCTGAACGGTGTGTGCGCGACGAATCGTTTGCACTCCAGCCTCAGAAAGGCCGAAGTGCTTCACCTTGCCTTGTTGAATGAGGTTCTTCACCGCACCGGCGACGTCCTCGATCGGGACGTTCGGGTCAACACGGTGCTGGTAGAACAGATCGATGACATCGGTCTTGAGCCGCTTAAGCGAGGCTTCAGCGACCTCCTTGATGTGCTCTGGCCGACTGTCCAGCCCGGCCTGTTTTCCGGTGTTCGGATCAAGTTTGAACCCGAACTTGGTGGCTATCGCCACTTTTCTACGGAACGGAGCGAGAGCTTCACCCACGAGTTCTTCGTTCGTGAACGGGCCGTACACTTCGGCGGTGTCGAAGAATGTGACGCCGCGTTCCACGGCCGCGCGGATGACCGAGATCATCTCGTGCTTTTCTCCGGCCGGACCGTAGCCAAAGCTCATTCCCATGCAGCCGAGCCCGATAGCCGAGACTTCCAAATTGCTTTTTCCAAGTCTGCGCTTCTGCATTGTTCCTCCAGCTGCGCCGCATGTCGGCGCCACAGGTGAGGCTGAGAACTCGCCTAGCGTCAACGACGAGAAAGTGTAGTCCCATTAGGCTTCGGGCGTTTGCTTATTTCGAGGGTGCCGCACCGTACGGGCAGGGATGCGGCACCCAAAGGCGTTTTTCGGAATTAAGGCGTGGCCACGCGCGAAAGACAAAGGGACGGGACTCGCTTAAGAGTCCCGCCCCGCGATGTTTGCGTGCAACGCTTCGGCTTATAGCGGTGGTGCTGCCGGCCTGGGGTCCGGTTGCAGCCACTTCGGCGCAGTTCCCAGATCGAATGCAAGTGCGATGGCAATGCCTAGGAACAGGGTGTAGAGCACAAGATCGAAGACCACCCAGAAGCCATCAACCGGCAACAGCCCGGAAAGCAGCAGGACAACGGAGTCCCAGAAGATGAACTTACTGGTGTAGGTCTCTTTCACCGGCATATAGAAAAGGCAGACGGAAAGGAACAGCGGCATCCATGGAACGCCGATGTCGTTGGCGTGAAAGATGCCCGGCGCCGAGTAGGACGAAGTGTCCCACGGGGAGAAGCGTTCGGTTAGCAGCATGGCGAGGCGAACCGCGGCGAACGTGAGCGGCGCGCCGGCGATGAGCCGCTCGCGCTTGTTCATGCGGTAGAGCAGCCCACCAAGCAGAACCAAGATGATGAGGGGAGCGAGCTCCAGAACCCGGTGCGAGAAGACGAGGATGAGCGCGAAGAAAATCGCGGCGGAAGACCTCGCGACATTCGTGTCTAACGGGCCGACGAGTGCTTCGATGCCGGACTCACTGGGTTTCTGTAAGTCACCGAGAGTGATGGGATTGTAGGCGCCGCGCGAGACATCACGGCGCGGTTGATTGGGCACAGAACGTTCCGGATGGTCGTTGAAGGAATGGTCAGTCATGGCTTTAGCTCCTCATGAGAAAGCGGAGCCGGGGACGCTGGCTCCAAAAGACCGGCATCGCGAAGTAACGAGAGAACGCCGCCCCGTACGGGCTTGAGGAACGGCAACTTCACCAGCGAGAGGAAGTGCACGAGCAGCGCGAGAGTGCCGTCCACGAGGTTGCGGGTGCGCTTCTGCTGCGGCGAATCGTCATAGATGCAGTAGAGCAAAATCCCTGTATGCAAAGCCCAAAGTGCGGAAGGAAGAATGGCGCGCAGATCATCGGCGAGGTGCTCCTCGTCAAGGGCCAGGGAAAACGTGGCCATGCTTTGCTGGCGGTTCTGACGCGTCCCGGCACCCAGCGGGGAGAGCGGGTGCTCGGGCTGTCCAGCAAACCGGAAGAGGGCGCTCAGGAGTTTACGATCGTTCTGAAGGATGTCGAGCTTGGTGTGAAACGCCACTCGCAGGCGATCGAGAAGGCTTTGACGGCCCTGAGCTAACGCAGCTGACACCCGGCTGTAGTGTTCGGCCTGAACCTCGTCATAGTAAGCCTGAATGATGGCTTCTTTGCTGGGGAAGTAGTAGTAGGCCGCTCCCAAGGACAGGTCGGCGGCTGCAGCGATGTCCCGCATGGTCGTATCGTCGAGGCCTCGTTGACGGAACAGGAGAATCTGGAAGCGCGTCTCTTGGGATTTCGACAAGCTCTTTGTTGTTCCGAACATGTTCAAAATGTATACGATCAAGGGCGCTTTGTCAAGGAAAAAATGGACATGTTCAAAAATCTCGTCAGTCCTGTTAACCGCAATAGTTTCTGATATTTAGCGCATTCTCCATCCTCACAATTCACCAACACTAAGTCCTTTATCAGCAACTTACAGAAAACTAGGAGGGGGGCAACTTAGAACCGTGTCACCGACCTGAAGCCAACGACAGCTTCATTGGGATATATCAAGATCAGGATTTCTCTTCTCCGACTGAACACTGAAAACTGACCACTGAGAACTGCTTCACTTCGCCGGAGCCGCTGCCGTGGCAAATCCCAGCGCCTGCATCACCGCATCATGCAGTGCCGGCCGCACTTGCTGAATCTTTATGTTCTCCCGGGTAGGGTGTACGCGATTCGTCAGCAACACCACAAAAAGCTGCCGATCCGGATCGATCCAGATCGACGTTCCGGTAAAACCCGTGTGCCCAAAGCTGTGCGCCGAAAAATAATGCCCGCTCGACCCGCCTTCGGTCGGCACCGCCCAGCCCAGCGTGCGCGTGCCGCCGGAAAGCTGCTGCGGCGTCGTGAATTGGGTGATCGTCGCGCGCCGCAAAATCCTCTGATGCGCGTACATGCCGCCGTTCAGCAGCATCTGGCAGAAGGCCGCCAGGTCCGGCGCGGTGCTGAAAAGTCCCGCATGCCCCGAAACACCGCCGATCGCAAACGCGTTTTCATCGTGTACTTCGCCCTGTACCAATCGGTGCCGCAAATTATTGTCGATCTCCGTCGGCGCAATCTGCGGCCACAATTTTTTCGGCGGACGGTACATCGTGTCCTGCATTCCCAGCGGCAAAAAAATGTAGCTTCTCGCTAAATCGTCGAGCGATGTCCCGGTCAAGCGCTCGATAATTTCCGCCATCAAAATAATCCCCAGGTCCGAGTACACTTCCTTCGCCCCCGGCTCGTAGTCAAGCGGTTCAGCAAAAATCTTCGTCAGCGTGTCCTGCTTGTTCTTCGACGTCCGCCAATACTCCTTGAACGGCGGCAATCCCGATGTGTGCGTCAGCAGATGCCGCACGGTCACCCTGTGCCGCCACTCCGCGTTCGGCCCACTCGCCCACTCCGGCAAATACCGCTCGATCTTGGCGTCCAAATCCAGCGGCACGGCGAAGTCGCCCTCCGTCAATTTCGCCACCAGCGTCGTCGTCGCCACCACCTTCGTCAGCGACGCGATGTCATACATCGTCGTCGGCACCGTCGCCGCCGCCTTCGCGTCGTAACTCAATTTCCCGAATGCATGCACTGAAACTTTTCCGCGATAGGCCACAGCCAGCGTCGCGCCCGGAAACGCCTTGTCCGCAATCGCTTTCTCGATCACCTCGTACGCCGGTTGCAATCGCGCGTCGCTGCGCACGTCCATCGGCTGTACCGTCATCGGATTCGCCAGCAGCTCCATCCCAAAGCCCGCTTTCAGATTCACTCCCGGAATCGTCACCGGTAATTTCCCGCGCACGGGAATCTCTCCGAACATCGCACGCGCCACCGAAATCTGCGCGACATCGCTGATTCCAAACGCTGCCAGCCACGTCTCCGCCTCCGGAAACCGTTCGATCAAGTACGGACTCCCGAATCCAACCGTGATCACCGGCTTGCCCGTTTTGTAAATTTGCTCCGCCAGCGCCGCCTGCTCCGCCGGGACATCCACATTTCCTTTGCGATCGCTAACGCGAACAAACAGCGCGAGAATCGCCACGTCATACGAATCCGGCGGCGGCAATTTCAAAGTGCTGGCGTTCACAAATCTCGTGTCCGCTCGCAAGGTCGTCACCGAGTCGAATCGCGAACGCAATTCGCGCTCGAGATCTTCTCCCGGATAAGGTTCCGGATCAGCATAAAACGCCAGCAGCAGCGCCCGCGACGGCTTCGTTCCATCCAGCGGTAATCGGTGGGGCGTATCACGCAGCAGCGTCACGCCACGATCCGAAATTTCCTGCGCTTCTTTCTGCCACGCAGCGCTGCCAAATTTCTGATTGATTGCATTCACGTCCACGAGCCGGCTCGCGTTCAGGCCAAGCCGAGCTTTGGCTTGGAGAATCCGCCGCACCGAATCATCGAGACGCTCTTTCGAAATTCGTCCCGACTTCACCGCAGCCTGCAACCCTTCAAACGCGGCGTCCGGCACGGGGGGCATCAGCAGCGCGTCCGCTCCCGCCACGACCGCGCGCACCGCTGCTTCTCCCGGCGCGTAACGCACGGTGATTCCGCCCATGTCCATCGCATCGGTAACGATGAGGCCCTGATAGCCGAGCTGATTGCGCAGCAGATCGGTGAGGATGTTGTGCGATAAAGTGGCCGGCGTGTTGGGATCGGGCTCGAGAGCAGGAACGTTCAGATGCCCCGTCATGATGCTGTCAACCTGCATGGCGATAGCGGCTCGGAAGGGAACAAGTTCAAGTTGATCAAGGCGAGCGCGGTCGGCACGAATCACCGGGAGATCGATGTGCGAGTCCGCCGCCGTGTCGCCGTGGCCTGGAAAATGTTTGGCCGTCGCCAGTCCGCCATTTTCCCGCACGCCGCGAACAAACTCAGAAACAAATTCCGCTACGCGCGCAGGATCTTCTCCAAACGATCGCGTGTTGATGATGGGATTTCCGGGATTATTGTTTACATCCGCGTCCGGCGCATAGATCCAGTGAACTCCGACGGCGCGCGCTTCGAGCGCCGTGATTTTGCCCAGAGTGTAAGCGTCTTTTGGATTGCCACCGGCGGCGAGCGCCATCGCCGTTGGAAAAGACGTGCCTTCATCCAGCCGCATCGCCGTGCCGCGTTCGAAATCCGCACCGACCAGCAGCGGCACTTGCGACTTTGCCTGGAGCTGGTTGTTCAGCACCGCCGTGGGATAAGCCTGGCTCTTCACGATTCCCAGCGGCGATCCCTGCGTAATATTGATGAACCCTCCCACGTGGAGATCGGTCACGTCGTGCGTGATCTGCCGGTAAGCCGCGGTGTCCGTGGCCGTCAAACTTCCATGGTAGGTGGCGAATAAAAGCTGCCCAATCTTTTCGTCGACGCTCATCTTGCGCAGCGTGTTTTCCACCCAGGCGTTCGCGGCAGGCGACAATTTTGTCGCTCTGCTCTTTGCGGAGATTGCGCCCTCCTTGGCGAAGGTTTTTTTTGCCGAGGTGCTGCGGCTCTGGCTGCGTGCGTTATAGGCCATAAGGAAAACGATCGAGACGGGAATCACAAGCAAGAAGCGGACGCGGCGTCCTTCCATCGGATAAAATCCCCCAGCGGCCGCCAACAGTCTGTATTTATACATAGCACACGCACATCGCGCTCTCAACGCAGCTGCGGCCAGCGCGTTCCAGAATATCATTGTATGGTTTCAATGGCGGGGGACCCTTTGACTGGATTCAGGCTCGCGCGTTTTACGTTCGTCCATTTCTCCATCTTTGCCGCGCTTCTCGCGCTGGGACCCGTGCCGGCGCGTGCAGCATCGAAACACTCGCGTCACGCCGCGCGAGTGCAAACCGGCCTCGACGTTCTCGAATCGCAGAAGTTCGCGCCCCTTCGCGGCAAGCGCGTCGGCCTCATCACCAACCACACCGGGCTCGATTCGCAAGGGCGCAGTACCGTTGACGTCTTATCCCATGCCGCGGGGGTTCAACTGATTGCCCTCTTCAGTCCGGAGCACGGCCTGGCCGGCCGCAACGATGAAAAGATCTCTTCCTCCAAAGATCCCGCCACCGGCCTTCCCGTCCATAGTCTCTATGGCGAAACGCTCCGTCCCACGGATGAAATGCTCAAGGGCATCGACGCGCTCGTCTTTGACGTTCAGGACGCCGGCGTCCGGTTTTACACGTACACGGCAACGATGGCTTATTGCATGGAGGAAGCCGCCAAACGCCAAATCGCTTTCTTCGTTCTCGACCGTCCCAATCCGCTCGGGGGTGAAATCGTAGAAGGCCCGATGCTCGACGCCGACAAAACAAATTTCGTCGGATATTTTCCATTGCCGGTGCGTTACGGGCTCACTATTGGCGAGCTCGCCCAGCTTTTCAACGCGGAGAATCACATCGGTGCCGATCTTCACGTCATCGCCATGAAAAACTGGCATCGCAACTATTTCTTTGAGAGCACCGGCATCAAATGGATTCCGCCGTCACCGAATCTCCGCACTACGAAGGGTTCCATTCTTTACCCCGGCATTGAAATTCTGCAAAACGCCGGTGTTTCCGTCGGCCGCGGCACGCAAACCCCGTTTGAAGAATTTGGCGCTCCCTGGCTCAACGGCGACGATGTCGCCTCCGCCCTGAACGGGCGTCATCTTCCCGGTCTGCATTTCACCGCGCAACCGTTTATCCCCATTGTCGGTCTTTATAGCGGCGAGCGTTGCGGCGGCGTAGTGGTGCGCATTACAGAGCGCGGTGCGGTACGCTCGATGCGCATGGGCCTGGAGGTTGCCGTGATTTTGCATAGGCTCTATCCTCAGCAGTTCGATCCCGAGAAACTTCTGTTGCTCATCGGACACTCCGACACCATCCAGCAATTGCAGGCCGGCGTAGCTCCCGAGAAAATCGTCGCCAGCTGGGCCGCTTCGCTATCCACCTTCGACCAAGTCCGCCGTAAATATTTTCTATACAAATAGCCTTCGCCAGAGTTGTGTTAAAGTTGTGCCCGTCATGCGTATCGTTTCACTGCTCCCGTCGGCTACCGAGATTCTCTTTGCGCTCGGATTGGACCTCGAAATTGTGGGCGTCAGCCACGAATGTGACTTTCCGCCGCCCGCCCGCACGAAACGCGTGGTCATTCATTCGCGGATGCCGCACGGTGCTTCCCCCGCGGAAATCGACGCCCTCGTTCGCGAGTACGTTCATCGCGGCGAAAGTTTGTACGCCGTCGACGCCGAGGTGCTGGAGGCATTAGCCCCGGATCTGATCATCACTCAGGATCTGTGCCATGTTTGCGCCGCCTCTCCCGATGATCTCTCTACCGCGCTCACGCGCTTCGACCGGCGCCCGGAAGTTCTCTGCCTCAATCCTGAGGATTTGGTGGACGTCTGGCGCGACATTCTTTGGGTTGGAGAAGAATCTTGCCGAGGTCCTCAGGCGGAAGCGTTGCTGGAGCAGATCGGCGCGCGTCTCGGCGCGCTGGAGCAGCAGTTGCCGGTATCTGCGGATCGTCCTCGCGTGGCCTTCCTCGAATGGCTGCAACCGTTCTACATCGGCGGCCACTGGGTTCCGGAAATGATCCACCTTGCCGGAGGCGAAGACGTTTTCGGCCGCGCCCGCACGCCTTCCTTTCGAATCGCTATCGAAGATGTGATCGATGCCGCGCCGGAAATCCTGCTCATCGCCCCGTGCGGCTACACCGCCGAGCGGGCTCGCGACGAATACAAGTCCATGTCATTTCCTGAGCCGTGGCGCGCCATTCCCGCCGTTCGAAACGGCCGCGTCTACGCCCTCGAAGCCAGCAGCTACTTTTCGCGCCCCGGCCCGCGCCTCGCCACCGGCATCGAAGCCCTCGCCAAACTTTTCCTGCCTGCGATCGAAGTTTCCCGCGAAGCCGAAACCGCCATTTTGCACATCACCACTAGCACAGGCGCCGCCCGCACCGCCTCGGTTTAATCCGTCATCTCGAGCCTTGCCTTTGGACACCTGTTCCGGCGGCCAGTTGACAATTCCCGCTTCATATATAAGACTCTTATATGTAAGGGAGAGCCCTATGATTGGAACTGGAATCAAACGTGGCACCGCGGAACTCGCGGTTCTCAGCGTTCTCGAACACGGCCCTCTCCACGGCTACGAAATGGCGCGCCGCATCGAGCAGCAAACCAAAGGCGTGCTGCGCTTCACCCTCGCCGCTCTTTACCCCATGCTCTACCGCATGGAGCAGCGCGGCTGGATTCGCGGCGCCTGGGAAATCAGCCGGTCGGGACGGCGCAAGCGCTGTTATCGCCTCACGGCGGCCGGGAAAAAGAAGCTTTCACCGCTCCGCAAGGAATGGTCGGAGCTTTTCAGTGCGCTGCGACGCCTGACCAAGGTGTCGCATGCGTGATTGGGAAGCGCTTGTCGAAGGGCACCTAACTGGTCTTGCGCTGAAGCCAGCGGAGAGCGCCGAAGTGATTGCCGAACTTGCTGCGCATCTTGCGGAGAGTTGCGAAGAATTGCGCAGCCAGGGAATGACGGAAGAAGAGGCCGTCAGGCGCACCGTATTTCAAGTCGAGGATTGGCAGAAATTGACCCGGTTGATTCAAACCGCCAGGACAAAGGAGAACATCATGACGAATCGCGTCAAGCAATTTTGGCTGCCTAGCCTGTTGACCCTTTTATTTTCCATGGGGCTCCTAGCGCTGATCCAGGTTTTTGGCCCCAATCCATGGCTGGTCGCCCGGAAGAGCGGCTGGTCTCTCGTTGCTCCCGTCGCGGTGGTTTATCTTCCCTGGCTGCTGTCATTGCCCTTGATCGGTGCGATGGGAGCTTATCTTTCAAATCGGGGCGGAGGCTCTCAAAGCGCGGTGTTTGGTTCTATCGTTTTTCCTGTCCTGCCTTATTTGGTCTTTTTCGTGGTTGCGCTTCCGGTGATGGCCATCTTCAATGATCAACTCGCTCACAACATCATGTTCGGTGCCTTGTTCGTTGGCTTATTTGCGTGGGTTCTGGCCCCCGGGGCGGCGCTTTTTGTAGGCGGACTGCTGGCACAGTACTTTCTTTCACGACGGCTGGATTCTCGGAGAATTGCCGGCAGCTGATAGAGACCGGTTCCAGCGGCGATAGAAGGGAAGTCCCGCGAGAATCAGAAGCAAGCCGATCGAAGAGCGGCCGGGGCGATCGATCCAGATGTTTACGGTGAGCGCCAGCGCGCCGGCCACGAAGAGGCCCGGGACCCAGGGATAGCCCCAGCAGCGATAAGGGCGCGGCAGGTCGGGCTCGGTCTTGCGCATTCGAAAGAGCGCGACGACGGCGAAGGCGTAAAAAATCCACGCGGCAAAAATAAAAAGATTGGTCAGCTCCTCGAATGTTCCGGTGAGCGCCATCAAACTTGCGAGCACGCCCTGAAAAACCAGCGAGCGCCCGGGCGTGCGGAATTTCGGATGGATGCCCTCGACGATCTTGAAAAAGATTCCGTCGCGCGCCATGGCGTAGCCCACGCGAGCTCCGCTCAGAACCGAGGAGTTCATCGAGCCCAGCGCGGAGATGACCATGGCAAAAGTGATCCAGCTAGCGGCGGCGGCCCCCTTGATATGCTCTACAACGTCGGAGGCGATGTGCTGCGACGCCGCCACGGTGTCGAAAGGCAGCACCTTCAAACAAGCCGCGCTGAACAGGAGATAAACCACAGCGACAAGACCCACTCCGCCTACCAGCGCGCGGGGGAAATTTTTCTGCGGGTTTTCCACTTCGGAACCAACCAGATTCAGATCCTCCCACCCGTCGTATGCCCACAGGGCCGCGGCCAGTGCCGCAAGAAACGCGCTGAAAATTGTGCCAGCGTCCATTCCTGCCGCCGGCCAAAAAGGTTGCGTACCACTTGCCTGCGTACTCGCTGGTGCAAAAAATGCCACGCCGATCACCACCGCGACAGATGTTATTTTGATTGTTGTCAGGAAAATCTGGACTGCACCACCTAGACGAACGCCAAGATAATTCACGCCGGTCATGATCAGCAGCCAGACGACCGCCAGCGGTTGCGCCCAGGTGAACACAAAATCGTATGGCTTGATCCAGCCGGTGAGGCCAGGAATGGAGATGTGAACCGTGAAGAGTGGAAGGGCGATTCCTGGGAGGAGAAAGCTGAGGAAGCGCATCATGCCGGCGGCGATGGAGGCGAGGGAACTGGGGCGTCCGACGATGGAGTGCATCCAACCAAAGACGAAACCGTAAACCGGTCCGAAGCCGCGGCGCAGATAGGCGTATTCGCCGCCGGCTTCCGGAATCATGGAACCCAATTCGGCGAAGGAGAATGCGCCGAAGATGGAGAGAATCGCGCCGATGATCCACGCCGCGAATACGACGGAGACGCTGCGGCCTTCGCGTGCCATTTCCGCGGGCTTCAGGAAAATGCCCGTGCCAATCATGGTGCCGACAACAATCGCCGCGGAGGCCCACGCGCCCAGGCCGCGCACCAGCTCCAGAGGTTTTTCGGTCATGTCACCCCGCACAAATTTCTTTCGAATCGCAACGCTCACCTAAGCTGGGGCGCAGCATGCTGCGTCCTTACGGATGCACGATTTGGCTCACAATCCAGCCAACAAGAAATGTGATGATCGCGCCAATCATGAAGTACCAGGTATACGCCACACTCGTGAATTGGAATACGCATAAAACCGTGGCGAGTCCCGCGATCATTCCGGCCAGGGCGCCGCGCGCGTTGGCGCCGCGGTCGAACGTGCCGAGAAGAAAGAGGCCGAGCAGGCTGCCGAAGGGCAGCGACGCCACGGTCAGCCCGGTCTCGAGTAGCGGGCCCCACTTCACCAGACCGAAACCCATCAGCACCAGTCCCCACGCGAGCGTCATGCCGCGGGAGAGGCGCACGAAGCGGGCGGGGTCGGCGCTTTGCCCGCGCAGCTTTGCAAAATCGAGCACGCTCGAAGCGGCCAGAGAATTCAAGGAGCCGCTGGCATTGGACATGGCCACGGCCACGATGGAAGCGAGCAGCAGGCCAGCCAGTCCCACGGGCATCTCGCGCACCAGAAAGAGCGGCAGGATGCGGTCGGTGCGTTCGCCGGGCGCCAAGAGCGGGGAATGCTGCGCAAACACATAGAGGAACACGCCAATCAGCAGAAACACGGTGAATTGGAAAAGCACGATGGCGCCGCTGGCGAGCAGGGCGCGGCGGCTGTCCCGCTCGCTCTTCGCCGCGAGGAGGCGCTGCACGATGATCTGGTCCGTGCCGTGAGTGGCCATGGTGAGGAAGGCGCCGCCGATGAGTCCGGACCAGAAGGTATATTTGGTGGCGAGATTCCAGGAAAAATCGAGTACTTGGAGTTTGTGACCGGCCGCGGCTGCGACCTGCGTCACTTCGGTCCATCCGCCGGGAATGCGGTGCAGCAGAACGAAAAACGTGACCGCGCTTCCGGTGAGATAGAGGAGCAACTGCGCCACGTCAGTCCAAATCACGGCTTTCATGCCGCCTTCAAAGGTGTAGAGCACGGTGAGCGCAATGACGATGACGACGGCTAGCTTTTCCGAGGTTCCCAGTACGACGCTGACGACCAGGGCGATGGCAGAAACGCGGACGCCTTCGGCAATGGCGCGGGTGACGAGGAAAGTGCTGGCGGCGACCGCGCGCATCTTCTGGCCAAACCGCTTTTCGATCAGCGCGTAAGCGGTCAAAAACTCGCCGCGAAAATAGCCGGGCAGCAACAACAGCACGATGAGCACGCGGCCAAACAGGTAGCCGAAGACCAGTTGAAGGAAGGTGAGGTTTCCGCCGTAGGAAATGGCCGGCGCGCCAATGATCGTAAGCGTGGAGGTTTCGGTGGCCACGATCGAAAAGGCCAGCGCCCACCATGGCGCGGTGCGGCCGCCCAGAAAGTAGTCGGTGGCGTTTTGCTGACCGCGGCGGAAGCGCATGCCCAACGCCGTGACGCCGAGCAGGTACGCAATGACAATGACCAGGTCCAGCGGATGAATGCGCATCGAGTGTCTTTTCCGCCGCGCGCTTCGAATGCTCCGGAAAGTGCGTCGAGGATAGTGGCCTCGCGTCACCTCGTCAAGAAGTCGTTGCGCCTTGCGTCAATACTTTTCGCACGCTCTTTGCGCCGAATCGATTCGGGTTCGCCATTTTTCACGTATGCTCTTTCCATGAATTTCGTTCTGGGCTTCGATGGCGGCGGCACTAAGACGGAATGCGTATTGATGGACCCGGCTGGAAAGATTCTGGCCCGCTGCTTTTCTGGGCCATCGAACCCTTCGCGTGTTGGCGTGGAGTCGGCTACGCGCGAAATTGATAGAGCGGCGGATCTTTCGTTGCAAGAAGCTCGGGTTGCGCGAAATGCGGTCGCTGCGCTAGGTGCGGGATTGGCGGGCACGGGGAAGCCGGAGATGAAGGAGCGGATGCGGGCGTCAATCGCAGGAGCATTTCCGGGCGCGGCGGTCAGCATTTTTACGGATTTGGAAATAGCTCTAGCGGCAGCCGGGGAAGGCCCGGTGATCGTCCTTGTGGCTGGAACCGGATCCGCTGCGATTGGACGCAATGCACAGAGACAAATCTGGCGCACGGGGGGACAAGGCCCGCGGCTCGGTGACGACGGCAGCGCGTTTGACATCGGCAGCCGGGCGGTTGCAAGAGCGATGAAAGAACGAGAGCAGCGGGGAACGGACTCGCCACTGGGAATGAAGATTCTAGAGCAGCTCGGTTGCGCCTCCTGGGCGGAACTGCAACAGCGCGCCGGCCTGCAGCCAGATAACGTTTTTCCGTCAGTATTTCCCGTCGTGGCTGCCGCGGCCGATGCCGGAGATCCTGCAGCGCGTGAGATATTGCTTCAAGCAGCAGGCGAATTATCCTCTTTAGTGAACACCGTTGCCGAACACTCGAGCCTCGGGCGCGAGAATATTATGATTGTGAAGACAGGAGGAACCGTAGGCCGGTGCGCATTTTTTGACATGCAACTTGACGCGGCATTGAAGCGGGTTTTGCCCCAGGCGCAAATCGGCGGGCTTCGAATGTCGCCGGCGGAGGCAGCGGCACGCGCCGCGAGGTATTGAGATGTCTGGAGAACCAACAGATCGCGAACGCGCGCTCATCGCCACTGGCGAGGAGCTTGCCATCCTCTTACATCATCCCTCGGCGGATGTGCTCCTCGCGCTGCTTGACAATCCGGCCCTCGAAGAAACGCATGTTTGTCTGCTGCTGGAAAGAAAAAACCTCCCGGGAGAAATTGTTGAGGAGGTGGCGCGGCGCAAACTTTTGCTCAAGAGCTACCGGGTGAAGCGATCGCTGGCTTTTCATCCGCGCGCGCCGCGGCTGATCAGCCTGCGCCTTCTCCGTGACCTCTATTTGATGGACCTTGTGCAGGTTGCGATTTTGCCCGGTGTTTCCGCCGAGCTGAAGCGCAGCGCCGAAGATCAATTGCTGGCGCGCCTGCCGCAACTTCCTCTCGGGCAGAAAATCACACTGGCGCGGCGCGGCCCGGCGCGCGTGGCCGGCGCGCTGCTCGCGGAAGGTCACGCTCAAGTCATCTCGATCGTTCTCGACAATCCGTATATGACGGAAGCGCAAATCCTGAGAGCGCTCTCCCGCGAAAAGCTTCCCACTTCCGTGATTCCGGCCATCGTTCGTCATCACAAATGGTCCATCACGTACAATGTCCGCCTCGCACTGGTCCGCCACCCTTCTGCACCGCTCGCCACGATTCTTTCCTACCTTCCCGAGCTCACGGTTTCCGATCTGCGGGAATTGGCGGCCCCGGGCATCGTTCCGGAAAACCTCCGCAAATATCTGCAGGCCGAAGTGCAGCGCCGCATGCGCGCCAGCGAAAAAACAGCAAGTGGAAATGGTCCCGCCAAGGACCCTTCCGCGTCCAATCGGGAGTAGGCACCGGCTCTTCCATTCGTAAGATTCGTATGTCAACTGCATGACTTCCTTGGCATGGAAAATCAGGTTGCTGGGAACAAAACATCCTTCTCCGGCGTCGTATGTGTTGTGGCGGAAGAAGAGGTATGCTTTCAAGAGAGAAGCGGCGATTTCGCCCGAGCGCCGTGGTACGTAATCCCTGGCAGGGGGTTGCACTCGATTCATGGGCAGTGGGGATCATCCCGCCCGGCGCCTCGAACGCCGCCGGGCGCCGCGTTACTCGTTCCGCGCAGACCTCGAGATCGAATGGGGCTCCGCGGTCCTTCGCGGAAGCACACGCGACATCAGCGCCAACGGAATGTTTATCGAAGCCGTCGATCCGCTCTGGGTGGGCGCCGGCTTCACCGCGCGACTGACCCTCGATCGCCCCGTAAGACTCGACTGTTTTGTGAAACGGATCGAGCCGGAGCGCGGCATGGGCGTGTCCATGGCCGTTTCCGGGTCCGAAAGCCAGAAACTTTTTCAGGATCTTCTTTCCTTACTCTCCGTCACTGGTTCTTGATCCCGTTTTATACTAAATGCGATGACACGCTGCCTTGATTGCGGCTCCGAGCGGACAGCGGATCAGTGTCCCTCCTGCGGACTGACTTCCGCTGCCGCTGAAGTCATGTTCCGCCGGCGGCTCTTGAAGCGCACGGCGGTATTTCTCGCCGGGTCGCTGGCGTTTCCGTACGTCAGCCAGATTTATCCGCCGCTGGATCTGGACCTCATGCTGGTGTGCTTCGGCGGGCTCTTCTTTTTCGCGCTGGCCATCGCCGTGGTGCTTGACCGTCGCGCGCGAAATCGCCGGGAACTCGAAGTGCTCAAGCGCGTCTACTCGGGATTCATTCCGCTGCCCTGGATTCTAGCCGCCATACTGGTTGTGAACGGGAAGTTGGACTCGCAAAGAAACGTGGCCTATCACGCCACTACCGTGGACAGCCGCTACAACATGCCGGGAATCGTCCGCGGCACGCGCCGCCTGTTCGTTCATTCCTGGCGCGAAGGGCAGAAAATCGAGCGGCTAGCGGTAGATTTCGATGATTACGATCGCTTTCGCGCCGGCGATTCGGTGGTCGTGGGTGTGGAACCGGGCGCGCTCGGCATTCCGTGGTATTACGGCGTGTACCGCCGCTGAAAAACGATTTCAGTTATAAGTTCTAAATAGAGAAGAAAAAAACTCTGGGTGTTGGCTGGAACGCTCTTTACCGGCGCTTAGAGGCGTATTCTTGGATTCCTTGGTTATCATTTAGCAAAAGGCTGAGAACTCCCCGCACGACCTACTTCGATTCGCAGCCTAGGAGCGGATAACCAAAACTAAAAACTTAAGACTAAAAACTTAATACTGCAGTTCAGTACGCCGGTTTGCCGTTGATCAGAAGCGGGATTTGCAGCTCCAGGACGTGGCCATCCTTGCCAAGGCGAAATCTCACCAATTGCACACTCCCGACGTCGCGCGTCTTCCACTCGGGCGTCTCCAGCGGCTGATCGGGTTTATCGGCGGGTGACCATTCCACATCTTCGCCGCGCTGCTTCACTGTTTGAGGATCGATTTCGTACGCCTCTTGTTCTTTCATATCGACGAGCAAATAGCGCTTCCAAAGGTGTACGAGCAGAAGTCCCTTTTTCTCGGTGTGATAGATGTTCCAGGACTTCGGCGCTTCGTCATTGAACTTCACAATGGCAAAGCCCACGGATTTCCAAACCAGCTTCTTTTCGCTCGACGGTGATTGAGCTTGAAGATGTGAAGCGCAGATTGCCGCAGAAAGAATGGCAAGCACTACCGACAAACTTCTGATTCTCAATTCCTGACCTCGCTGAAGGACTTGTCGAGGACCTTGATGGCTTCGTCGACGTCGGGCTTGGTCGTATTCAGCATGGGGGCGAGGCGCAGGGTGTTGCCGTAGAGGCCGCCCTTGCCGATGAGCAGGCCGTTCTGGCGGGCGCGCTCCATCACTTGCGTGGTGGCTTCGGGAGCGGGTTCTTTCGTCTTGCGGTCTTTCACCAGTTCGAGCCCCTGCATCAGCCCCATGCCGCGCACGTCGCCGATGAGCGAATACCTCGACTGCAACTCTTCCAGCTTACCGCGGAAGTACTTGCCGACCACATCCGCGTTCTCCAGCAAATTCTCTTCTTCGATCAGCTCGATGGTGGCTCTGGCCGCCACGCTCGTTACCGGGTTGCCGCCAAACGTGGCGATGTTCATTCCTTGGAAGCCGCCGGCGATTTCCGGCGTGGTCACGGTCAAGCCGATCGGCACGCCATTGGCCATGCCTTTCGCGCTGGTGATCATGTCCGGAATGACTTCCCAATTCTCGATGCCGAACCATTTCTTTCCGGTGCGTCCCCAGCCGGTTTGCACCTCGTCGGCGATGAACAGCGCACCGTATTTCTTCACGATCTTGAAGACAATCTTGAAGTACTCCTTCGGCGGAGTAATGAATCCGCCGACGCCTTGAATTGGTTCGGCCATGAACGCAGCGATGTTTCCGCTGGTCCCGGTCTGAATGAGGTTTTCCACGTCCTCGGCGCAGGCCACTTCGCAATCGGGGTATTTCAGGTGCAGCGGGCAGCGATAGCAGTAGGGATTCACGGCGTGCGAGACACCGACGCTGATGACGCCACCCTTGCGGTATGGCGCGTGCGCGGTGACAGCTTTGGCAAGCGCCGAGCCTCCGGAATAGGCATGGCGCAGCGCCACCACGTCGTGGCTGCCGGTGGACATCCTCGCGAGCAGAATGGCGGCTTCATTGGCTTCGGTGCCGGAATTCGTGAAAAAGCTCTGCTGCAGGTTCCCTGGCGTGATTTGCGCGATCTTCTCTGCCAGTGCCACGATGTGTTCGTTGGGATAGAGCGTCGACGTGTGCTGCAGCCGGTTGACCTGCGCGTTCACTTTGCTGGTGATCTTCGGGTTGCAGTGCCCCACGGAGACGGTCAGGATGCCGCCGAAGAAATCGAGGTACCTGTTGCCGTCAAGATCCCACAGGTGTTGCATCTCGCCGCGGTCGGCGACGAGCGGCTGCTGGAAGTAGTTGGTCACCGAGGGCCAAAGGTATTTCTTGTGTTTGGCGACGACTTCTTCGCTGCGCGCGCCGCGGGCGAGTTGGGATGCAGGAACGGAATGTGCGGGTGTCGTCATGAATGAGTCCTCATCAACTGGATTGCTTCTAAAAAAGTGTACCCTGCGGGCGGAGCGAAATCTAGCCTGTAGCGCTGAGCAACCCACGGAAGCCAAGAACCTTTTCTCTTCGCTGTCCGGCCGCAGGACTTCGCGGCTTTTCCTCAGCGCTCGAGCGAAAAGTCGTGATTCAGAGTTCAACTGAAATGAGTTCAGCCGCTTCTTTCGAACGGCGCACCGGGACAAACTCAAAGTCGACGAGATCCCGCCAGCGGTCCGCCCACTGTTCCAGCAAGCGCATATCGCCGCACTCCATCAACTGGAAGCAGCGATCAAAGTTTGTCTCCACCCAGCTTTCCACATAGGCGAGGCCGTCCGGAGCCATGCGCCCCTTCTCGCGAAAGCGGCGATAAACCGCTTTCGCGTCCCGATTCTTGAATCGCTCGATGATCATATAGAGCATCAGAGATCACCCGCCTCCCCTCATTCATGAGGCTGCCTGCGAATCGCCCAACATTGCAGCCGATGATGTTGGACAATTTGAATTCTGTCACGCTCCTCAATCAGTCGGCGGTAGAATCCATCCCGTGGCTTCCGGTTTCTAGCGATGATGCAAGCGAACATCCACCTCCGCCTCGCTGTTCCTGAAGATGTTCCCGTTCTGCGCGAACTGATCGACGCATCGGTGCGCGGATTACAGACGCAGGACTACACGCCTGCGCAGATCGAGGGCGCGCTCAAGACCGTTTTTGGCGTCGATAGCCAGCTCATCGCCGACGGAACGTATATCGTGGCGCGGGCCGAGCCTACCGCAATCGAGCGCACCGGAGCAAAGCATGCGCAACCCGAACTGATGATCGTCGGTTGCGGCGGCTGGAGCAAACGCAAGACGCTCTACGGGAGCGACCATTGGACTGGTCGCGAGGATGCGCTGCTGGACCCTCTTCGCGATGCGGCAAAGATTCGCGCTTTCTTCATCCATCCCGATTGGGCGCGCCGCGGAGTTGGCGGCATGATCCTGCAGGCTTGCGAAGATGCCGCACGCGCCGCAGGGTTTACCCGCTTTGAGATGGGGGCGACATTGACCGGGGCAAAGCTCTTCGGCGTGAAAGGCTATGTCGCTGTCAAACCCATCTCGATTCCACTGTCGAACGGCGAATCCCTCCCGGTCCTGCACATGGAGAAGCAGGCCTAGCTTCGACCCACGATTCGAATCAGCCGCCGGACGCGCAAGGCTTCAGACAGGAAAGGGCCGTCGCAGGTATAATGGCCGGCTATGATTTCAGCGGCGGGGCTCCTTCGGCGGGTGTACGGGATGTTTGCCCGCGTATTTCCACGGTGCAGCGTGATTTCGCAGGCGATTGCCTTCAATCTTTTTCTGGCGTTTTTCCCGACGCTGTTGATGGCCGTGGCGCTAGCGACGAGCCGGATCGGCGGCAGGACGAGTTTGTTTGACCTCATCGAGGATCTCACACAGTTTTTGCCGCCGGGAAGCCAAACGATCGTTTCGGAATTTTTGGTGAAGCGCGGACCGGAAGCGTGGAAAATCGCGGCGCTGGGATGGACGGGAACGTTGCTGGCAGGCTCGCAGGTGATGAAGCTGGTGATGCAAGGAATTCACATCATTTATGGGGACACTGAAAAATTCGGGTTTCTGCACCGTCAGGTTCGCGGCCTGTTGCTACTGCTAGTGACGATTGCTCCGCTGCTGGGGGCGGCCATCCTCGGCGTTCTGGGTAAGCCGTTGCGGCGATGGATTGCCCATGAAGTGGGCAAGCACGCCATTTTACAAGGGTGGTGGAATTTCTTTTTTCCCGCCGCGGCGATGGTGCTGGGCATGATGGCGCTGACGGTGATTTATCGCGTGGCGCGGCCCCAGGAGGACAGCATGCGCAACGTCTTGCCCGGAGCGATGCTCGCGACGCTCCTGTGGTGGGTGGTGGACGTGGTGTTTGGAGTCTACGTCCGCCGCGTCCCGTACGGCGTCGTGTATGGCGGCCTTGCGGCGGTGATCGGCTTGATCATCTGGATGCAGCTTTCCGCGGTGATTCTTTTCCTGGGCGCCGCCTGGAACGCGGAGCTGGCGGATAGCCGCAGAGGGGCGCGGGCCCATGCGTG
>WNFS01004393.1_pt1 | contig 20606 bp, 18 predicted proteins | sample 5400141 | NCBI WGS metagenome assembly WNFS01 (sample SAMN13153358, study PRJNA577476) | soil metagenome | isolation source: 60 cm saprolite under Madrone tree | place: USA:California | collected 2016-06-14
GTGGAGAGGAAGTAGTCCGCCAGGAGCGGGATGTCCTCGGGTCGCTCACGCAGCGCCGGCACGTTGATCGGCACCACGCGCAAGCGGTAGTACAAGTCCTCCCGCATCTCTCCGGTCTTGACGGCGCCTTCCGGGTCGCCGTTGGTCGCGGCGATGAAGCGCACGTTCACGACGGCGTCGGTTGTCTCGCTGCCCACGCGGCGCACCACACCGTCTTGGATGACGCGCAGGAGCTTGGCCTGGATCGACTTAGGCATCTCGACGAGCTCGTCGAGGAACAGCGTACCGCCATGGGCGGCTTCGAGCAACCCAGGTTTGTCCCGCACCGCGCCGGTGAAGGCGCCCTTGCGGTGGCCGAACATCTCGGACTCGAGCAGTCCTTCGGGCAGCGCTGCGCAGTTCACCGCCACGAAGGGGCGGCTCGAGCGGCGGCTGTGGTGGTGAATGAACTGCGCGATCATCTCCTTGCCGCTGCCGCTCTCTCCCGTGATGAAAACGGAGGCGTCGGTCGGCGCCACCTTCCGGGCAAGCTCGATCGCTCGGCGAAAGGCCGGCGCGGTGCCGAGCAGCGTGAGCTTGTCCGTTTGCACCTGCGCCCGATCGAGCGTGTCCTGTTGCTCACGCGTCTCGCGGGCGACCAACAGGGTGTGCACCGCGCGCCCGATCAAAACCTGCAGGTGTGACGCGGAAAACGGCTTGGGGAGGTAATCAAAGGCACCCTGCCGCAAGGCCTCGACGCTCGATTCGACGCTCGGATTCCCTGTCATCACGATCACGATGGTGTCGTGATTGGTTCCGAGCGCGGCTCGCAGCAGCGCGAGCCCGTCGACCTGTGACATGTAGAGATCCACGAGCAGGACGTCGAAGGCCCGGCGCTTGAGCAGCTCAAGCGCTTCCTGACCTCGGCTGCAAACCGTGACGTCGTACCCTTCGTGCCGCAGTACTGCGGCGCAGCTCTCGCGCAGGGTGTGCTCGTCGTCCACCACGAGAATTCGCACGCGGGCCTTGGCTTCCGGCCCGATCGCCAGCAACGCGGCCGGCTCTCGCACGTCGCCGGGCTGGACGCCGCCTTGTGTCATCGGCATGGACATCGCCCTCGTCCTCGATAACGGTCGACCGCACTCCTACGCACGGTTCGGGCCACACTGTCGCGACCCCGCAGCGTCGCCCGGTTTGCCGCACGGATTGAGCAACAACCGGTCGCGCCCCAACGGGCGACACCGTTCCGACCGCACCAAGGTGCATCCGTTCGTTCACCCCAATTGCACTGAATTGCGGCATCAGGCCAGCCGGTCTGGGGGCAGGGCACGGTATCGGACTTGCCACACTTCATCGGCCGATGAAACGCAATTTTCCGAAGCCACACCGAGCGCCACGCGGAGAGGTACCCGTTCCATGACCATGAGCCATCTGCCGCTGCCACCTGGTTCGACTTCACCGGTGATGGTTCCGCCATCGCCGCCACCCCCGACTAGGGAGTGGGGCGGTGCCGACTCCGAAGGGGGCGTGGATTGGAGGCGGGTGTTCAGCGCAGTACTGCGGTTCAAGTGGCTGATCTGCGGTGTGACGGTTCTCGGCACGACAGCCGGCTTCGGGGCCGCTCGGTTCGTCAGGCCCCAGTATGGGGCGCAGGCAACCATCTGGATCGACGCGACTGAGAGCGAGCGCTGGGGCCAGGGCCAGGACCGAGGGCCGATCCGGCAAGGCCAGTTGCTCGACCCCCAGGCGTGGGTGGATCTCCTCAAGTCCTACGTGGTGCTGGATCAAGTGGTCCGCGACGAGCGGTTGTTCGTGAGCCCGAGGTCGCGGGCGGACGAAGGCGTCCTCGCGGGGTTGCAGGTGACGGCGCAGTACCGACCGGGGACGTACCGTCTGAGGGTGGCCGGTGACCACAGGACGTACACGCTGTCGAGTGTGCCCGAGGGCCAGTTCGTCGAGCGTGGGACGGTGGGTGACTCCATCGGGAGCCGACTGGGGTTGACCTGGGCGCCCACTGCCAGCACGCTGCCTGCCGACCGGGCCGTCGAGTTCGGTTTGTCCACGCTGCGGGATGCCGCGCGCGCCCTGGCGGACTCGCTGAGCGCGCAACTGGATGAGAAAGGGAACTTCCTCCGACTCGAGTTGCGAGGCCCCGACGCACCACGCATCACCGCCGTCGTCAACGCGGTGGCCGACCGCTACGTGCAAGTGGCGTCGGACCTCAAGCGCAAGAAGCTGACTGAGCTCACGAAGATCCTGGCAGAGCAGTTGCAGAGCGCGCAAGGGAATTTGCGGAGCGCCGAGGCGGCCCTCGAGAGCTTCCGGGAGCGGACGATTACGCTGCCGGGCGATCGGCCGCCGCCGGTGGCGCTCGGCACGCCGGGCGGGGCTGGCGGCGGCCAGGGTGCCGAGTCTGATCCCAAGTTCGGGACGTTCTTCGGCATGCAGGCCGACCGGGATCGCATCCAACAAGACCGCGAGGCGCTGCAACGGTTGCTGGTGCCCACCAGTGACTCGAGCGGTCTGTCCGCCGACGCGCTCGCGGTGGTCGGGTCGGTCCAGGGGAACCCCGACCTCGCCGCCGCGCTCATGGAGTTGACCTCGAAGCGAGCCAGCCTGCGTGCGCTGCGGTACCGCTACTCCGACCAGTACCCGCCCGTACAGCGCTTGGTGACAGAAATCGCGACGCTGGAGCACCAGACGATTCCGGCGCTGGCGCGTGGACTGATGGATCAGCTCGCGGCCCGCGAGACGGAGCTCGGTCGGCGGCTCGGTGCGGACTCGCGCAGTCTGCGTCAGATCCCGGCGCGGGCCATCGAGGAGGCTCGGCTGCGTCGCACCCTGAGCATGGCCGAGGACCTCTACACGCTACTGCAGAAGCGGTACGAAGAGGCGCGCCTGGCTGAGGCGAGCACCATTCCCGACGTTCGCATTCTCGACGCCGCGGTCGTTTCGCGGCAGCCCGTGAGCTCGGCGGGAGGGCGGATGATCCTGCTCGGCTTCTGCGGCAGCTTCGGGCTCGCTGTTGTAGGCGCGGTGCTGCTCGATCGTATCGACCCCAGAGTGCGCTACCCCGATCAGGTCTCACGCGAGATGGGGCTGGCGATTCTGGGCGCCGTGCCGCACTTGCGAACCCTGCCACACGCCGGGCGCCACGGCAAAGGCCGTGTGCCCGAGGACGTCAACCAGGTCGTGGAGGCTCTCCGGGGGGTGTGCCTCAACCTCGTGTACGCGCACGGAGGGCGGGCGCCGCTTCTCATGACGGTGACAAGCCCCGGGGCGGGGGACGGCAAGTCGTTCCTGGCGGCAAACCTGGCGCATACCTTCGCGGATGGCGGGCACCGCACCCTGCTGATCGACGCCGACATCCGGCGCGGCGTGCTGCATCGCCGGCTGAGCGCTCGCCGCCGCCCGGGGTTGAGCGACTTCCTCCGGGGGGAGACCCCGCTCGACGCCATCGTGCAGGCGACGCCGTACCCCTCGCTTTCGCTGATCGCGTGCGGCACCCGGGCGTACAACGCCCCCGAGTTGCTCGGATCTCCTCCCATGTCGGAGCTCGTGAACGGCATGCGGTCGGGCTACGACGTGATCCTGATCGACAGCCCACCGCTCGCGGCTGGCGTGGATCCGTTGATCCTCGGCACCCTGACGGGCACCCTCGCGCTCGTGCTCCGTACCGGATACAGCCACCGCGACGTCGCGGCGGCCAAGCTCGAGATGCTGCACCGGCTGCCCGTGCGCCTCCTGGGGGCGATCTTGAACGACGTGCCGGCGGGCGGGGCCTACCGTTACTACTCCTATTATCTCCCTGGCTATGAAGCCGCGGACGAAGACAGCGGAAGCCGGCGGGTGCCGGTCTAAGGAGTGGAAGGGGGGGTGGTGGCGTTGACGCTTTCGTCGAAGCGCCGCAACCAGCCGCCCGAGTCTGCCCGTCCCGTCCGGACGGCGGCGGCCGCCCGCACCAAGAGATCGACCGGCTCGATCGGCGCATAGCCGACGTTGGCGACCGCCTCGTAGCCGCAGCGGACTCGAACGGGCGCGGCGGCGCCACCCGCGGCGGCCGGGGCGACGGTCGTCGCGGACACCGAGTTGGCAAGGCGCTCGGCGAGTCGGCGCGCGCCGTCCGCATCCGTCCCGGGCGCGAGCACCGCGAACTCGGTCGCACTGAGGCGGCCGATCACGTCCGACAGCCGCGCCGCCGACTTGATCGCCTGCACATACGGTCCGAGGCTCGTTCCGCCCTGGGGCTGAGCGGGCTCGGCCGGCTCGACGTCGAGCGCCAGCACGACGCAGGCGAGCGGACCGTGTTCCCGGAAGGCCTGAGATCCCAGCTCACGCGCTCGGCGCGCGAGCCCCTGCCGGTTGTAGAGTCCCGTCGTGACGTCGAGCAGCCCGTCCGTTCGGGCCCGGTCCGCGTCGAGCTTGGCGTGCACGTAGGCACCGATCTTGAGCAGGATCTCATCCGCATCGTGCGGGGGCGCGATGCATTCCCAGGCGCCGGCGCGCAAGGCGGCCAGTCGCTGTGCGCGCGTGGCCGCGTCTCGGATCGTCAGAAGAATCGGCGTGCTGCTCGAGACGCGCGGATCGGCGCGAAGCGTCCGGCACAGCTCGACACCCTGCATGTCGGGCAACTCAGCGTCTACGAGAATCACATCGGGCTCGGTGGTGCGGGCGCGGTCGAGCGCATGCTGGCCGGACCGCTCCTGGAGGACGGCGTATCCACCGCTCTCGAGCAGGCCCCTGAGCCAGCGCGTCGCCTCCTGGCCGTCGCCCGCGAGCAGGACGAGCGGCAAGCCCCCCTGTGGCATTCGCTCCGTCATCAGCACTCGCTCCAAGCCACCGCGTGTGTGTAATGCTTCTCTAGAGAACACGGTGGAGCATCTGCAAACCCGGGGCCGTGGTGTGGCTGGGCTCATGGAGCGCTCCTCGGCTTGGAACGCGCCCGCGGCGCACTGCTCGACTGCCGCCGGCTGCCGCGCGGGCGCAACGCAACGTGCGGCCGGGCGCCACCCTTCGCCGCGCCGAGCATGGTGGCTAACCCCTTGTGGTGCTGGTCAGTAGCTCGGAAAGCGCAGGTCTCGGACGGCGCCCGGGCCTCAAACTTGAAGTACGGGGGCGTGACCTGAGACCGCCGAGTATGCGCTGCAAGGACTGTAGGAAACGCACCGACGAAAGGATCAAGCGCCGGCACACGTCCCGCCGCCGTCTGGCGGCGAGGTGCGATATGTGCGGCGCGCCGATCTTCCCGCTGCCGGATGAGGCGCTCGGCGCCAGTGACGGTACGCTGGCGCAGCTCAAGCGGTTCGGTCTGGCGATCACCGGCGACCCGTTGCTTGAACTCAAGCGTGAGGGCATCTGACCGATGTGCGGCATCGTGGGATATGTCGGCCCGAGAGATGTGGTCTCGGTTCTGATCGAGGGGCTGGCGCGCCTGGAATACCGCGGATACGACTCCGCTGGGGTGGCCGTGCTGAACGGTGCGGGCGTGGAAACCCGCAAGCTCGCGGGACGCATCGCCGGCCTGCGCGAGCTCCTCACGCGGAAGCCGCTGCACGGGCGCTGCGGCATCGGACATACCCGGTGGGCGACCCACGGCGCGCCGACCGAGCGCAACGCGCATCCTCACACCGACTGCACCGGGAAGCTCGCGCTCGTGCACAACGGCATCATCGAGAACGCCGATGTGCTCCGCAAGCGGTTGGAGGAGGACGGCCATCGCTTCGTGACCGAGACCGACACCGAGACGCTGGTCCATCTGATCGAGGAGTCGCCCGGCGCGACGCTGGAAGCGCGCCTCATCGCGGCCCTGGACCACGTCGAGGGGACCTACGGCATCGCGGTGGTCGCCGAGACCGACCCCGGAAAGATCGTGGTCGCCCGGCGCGGTTCGCCCGTGCTGCTCGGCGTCGGAGACGGGGAGTTCCTGGTGGCCTCGGACGCGAGCGCGGTGCTGGGACATACCCGGTCCGTGGTCTACTTGAACGACGGCGACGTGGCCGTGGTCACCCCGGAGGGCTACCGCGTCCTCGATCGTGAGGCCCGCGAGCAGCAGCGGGCCGTGGACGACATCGAGTGGGATCTCGACGCCATCGCGCTCGGGGGTTACCCGCACTTCATGCTGAAGGAGATCAGCGAGCAGGCCGAGTCGGTGCGGAGTACGCTCCGGGGGCGGCTGCTGGTGTCCGAGGGGACGGCGCGCCTCAACGGACTGAACCTCACCACTGAGCAGTGCAACGAGATCCGGCACATCGTGATCGTGGCGTGCGGTACGTCGTGGCACGCCGGCCTCGTGGGCCGTCACATTCTGGAAGAGCTCGCCCGCATCCCCGTGTCGGTGGAGTACGCGTCCGAGTACCGCTACCGCCGCCAGGTCAGGCTTCCGGGGACCGTGACCATCGCGATCTCGCAGTCGGGCGAAACGGCGGACACGCTGGAAGCGCTACGGTCCGCGCGGGCTGGCGGCTCCACGGTGCTCGGTCTCGTGAACGTCGTCGGCTCGACAATCGCCCGTGAGGCGGACGGTGGGATCTACCTGCACGCGGGTCCGGAGATCGGCGTCGCCTCGACCAAGGCGTTCACCTCGCAGGTCGTCGCGCTGTTGCTGCTCGGACTGTACCTGGGGCGTCAGCGAGGGCTGGACGCGGAAGAAGGGCGTCGGTTGGTCTCGCAACTGGTCCGACTCCCGGAGCTGGTCGAGCGCGCGCTTGCGGTCGAACCACAGGTGCGGGCGCTCGCCGAGCGCTATGCGGACGCCCGCAACGCCCTCTATCTGGGCCGCGGCGCCAATTTCCCGGTCGCGCTCGAGGGTGCCCTCAAGCTCAAGGAGATCTCCTACATCCATGCCGAGGGCTACCCGGCCGCCGAAATGAAGCACGGCCCCATCGCCCTGATCGACGCCAACATGCCGGTTGTCTGCCTGGCGCCGAAGGATTCCGTCTACCCGAAAATCGTTTCGAACATGCAGGAAGTGAAAGCCCGGGGTGGTCGCATCATCGCGATCACGAGCGAGGGCAACGGCGATCTGAGCAAGCTCGCGGATCACCAGGTCGCCGTGCCGGCGAGTCCACCCCTGATCGCGCCAGTGCTGACGGTCATTCCGCTGCAGCTCTTGGCGTATCACATCGCCGTCTTGCGCGGCTGCGACGTGGATCGGCCGCGCAACCTGGCGAAAAGCGTGACGGTCGAATGACACTATGATCGAGAGAATCGTCGTGCGCCTTCTGGCGCTGTTGATCTTCGCGAGCCCGCTGGCGGGCCAGACCGCCAAGGGGGTTTCCCCCGGCGGGTTCGAGGTAGGCGACCAGATCTTCCTCGAGGTTGAGGGGGACAGCCAATTCACCCATGCGTTCAGCGTGGGCCCGGGTCCGGCGCTGACGCTGCCCGTGATCGGCGCAATACCGCTCACGGGCGTGCGGCGCGCCGACGTGGAGACCTATCTCACTCAGCAACTCGGGCGCTACATGAAGAACCCGGCGGTCCGCGCCAAAGTGCTGGTGCGCCTGGGCGTGCTGGGCGAGGTGGAGCATCCCGGGTTCTACACGGTCCTCTCCGGGGCAGTGGTCTCCGACGCCCTGATGGCGGCGGGCGGTCCCACGAAGGATGCGAACTTCACGGGCGCGCGCATCGAGCGGGACGGCAACGGCCTCTATGTGGGAAGCGCCTTCCAGGAGGCCTTTACGCGCGGGCAGACGGTCGAGGGCATGGGTCTGCGCACCGGCGATCGCATCATCGTGCCGCGCCGCAATGACACCGAGCGCACCTTCCGCATCCTCGGTATCCTCGTGTCGATTCCGGTGGCAATCATCGGCATCGCCGCCCTGTCGCACTGACGCGATGCGCATCCTATCCGTCGTCGGCGCCCGTCCGAACTTCATGAAGCTCGCCCCCGTGGACCGCGAGCTGGTGAAGCGGGGAGTCGAGCACGTGATCGTCCACACCGGCCAGCATTACGATCCCGGCATGTCCGACGCCTTCTTCGAGCAACTGTGGATCCCGGCGCCCGACTACGACCTCGGCGTGGGGTCGGGATCGCACGCGCAGCAGACCGCGGCCGTGATGCAACGCCTCGAGCCGGTGATGGTCGAGCTCCATCCCGACCTCGTCTTGACGTACGGCGACGTCAACTCCACCGTCGCCGCCGCTCTCGTGGCCGCAAAGCTCCAGGTGCGCGTCGGTCACGTCGAGGCCGGTCTGCGCAGTCGCGACTGGACCATGCCCGAAGAAATCAACCGCGTGGTCACAGACCGGCTGTCGGACCTGCTGTTCCTGCCGTCGCGGGACGCGGCGGAGAACCTCGAGGCCGAGGGTATCCCAGCCGACCGCATGCACTTCGTCGGCAACGTGATGATCGACTCGCTGTGTTGGGCACTGCCGCAGGCGCTGGCGGTCGACGCGCCGGCGCGTTTCGACGCGCGCGGGCGTTCCTACGTGGTGGTGACGCTGCACCGCCCGGCCAACGTGGATGATCCCGCGGTCCTGCGGGAGCTGCTCGAGGCCCTGACCCGGCTCGCCGACCACGTCCCCGTGCTGTTCCCCGTGCACCCGCGGACACGCGCGCGCATCGGGGACCTGCGACTGCCGACGGACCAGGGACTGCGGCTACTCGAGCCGCTCGGCTACCTGGACATGCTGAGCCTCGTCGCGAAGGCCGGCCTGGTCGTCACCGACTCGGGCGGACTCCAAGAGGAGACGTCGTTTCTCGGTGTGCCGTGCCTGACGGTGCGACCGAATACCGAGCGGCCGATCACCTGCACGCACGGGACGAACCGCTTGGTGCAGGCGCAGCGCGATGCCATCCTCGCGGCGGCCGAGCGCGGTCTCGCGCGGCACTCCCCGGCGCGACCCGTCATCGAGCGGTGGGACGGGAAGGCCGCCGAGCGGATCGCGCGCGTGGTATGCGATGGGGAGCGGTTCGGACTGGACGCTGGGCCGGCAGCTCAGCTACAACGCGAGCCGCGCCGGGCGGTGGCCATCCCGCAACCGCTGGCATCCTGAGCTTGCTTAACTGAGGAGGTGTGTGAACGACGGATGAAGCGACCAGCGGGGAGCGGACCGCACGCCGCTCCCCGCGGCGCTCGTCGTGAAGTCTCCGGTGCACTGTTTTTGTGCGCACCGCAACACGCTTGCGCATCAAACTGCTGCAATCGTGTCAAATAGCGGACTCGTCGGGATTCTCAACTTGTTCTGAAATAAGGTAGTTACGGCGTCGAATCTGGCGTGACTGCCTGGCACTAGCCTTGCTGTTGCGCCGAGGCAACATTCCACCGGGCGAGGACCGCCAGCCATGACCACCAAGGGCAAAGACGCGCAGTCGCCGCCGCCGCCGGATCCCCAGGCACAAAGCGAGTCCACCGCGGCGCTGTTGCGCGAGTTGGTGGCGCACCTGCGACAGAACCGGACGCAGCTACGCGAGGAGTGGGCGCGGCGCATCACGCGGGCCCAGCTGCTCACGGCGATGACGGAGGAGGAAATCTTCGCCGAAGCGACGTCCGTGTACGACAACTACGTCGAGGCGCTGGAGACGGGGACGTTCGAAGCCCTGCAGGCGTACGCGCGCAATCTCTCCGAGCGTATCATCCCGCGAGGCGTCGAGACGCACGAAGTCGTCGGCATCGTGCTGCTGTTGCGTGACGTGCTCGCCCGCTCGCTGTTCGCCAAGTATCACGAAGACTTCACGAAACTGAACCGCATTCTCGACGCGTACGAACCGGCCGCGAACCGCATCGCGAACACGGTGGCCGTCGGGTTCGTGCAAGAGCGCGAGCGCATCATCCGGCAGCAACAGGAAGCCATCCGGGAGCTGTCCACCCCGGTGCTGCAGGTGCGCGAGCGCCTCCTGATTCTCCCGATCATCGGCGTCATCGATCCGCAGCGCGCGCGGCAGCTCACGGAGCAGCTGCTGCGCGCGATCCGCACCAACCGCGCCAAGGTGGTCGTGATCGACATCACGGGCGTGGCCGCGATGGACTCGAACGTCGCGAACCACCTCGTGCAGACGGTCGAGGCCTCGCGCCTGCTGGGCGCGACGGTCATCGTGACGGGCCTCTCGCCCGAGATCGCGCAGACGCTGGTGACGATCGGCGTGGACCTGAGCGAGATGGCGACGGTCGGCGACCTGCAGGGCGGCATCGAAGAGGCCGAGCGGCTGCTCGGCTACAAGGTGCTGGCGCTGGAAGAGGTCGCCCCGAAGGCGTGACCCTGCTGCCTACTCCGTCGACGGAGGACGCGTGGAAGTCCCGATCCTAAAGCAGGGCCACTATCTCATTGCGTCCATCCAGTCGGCGCTCACGGACGCCGACCTCTCGCAGCTGCGGGAGGCGCTGATCGAGCGCGTCGGGCGCTTCCGGGCTCGGGGCGTGATTGTCGACGTCACGGCGCTCGACGTGATGGATTCGTTCGCCGTCCGGACCCTGCGCGACATCGCGCACATGGCGCGGCTGCGCGGCGCGGAGACCGTGATCGTCGGGATTCAGCCCGAGGTGGCCTTCGCCATGGTGCAGCTCGGCCTCACGCTCAAGGGCGTGTCCACCGCGCTGGACCTCGAGGAAGGATTGCTGTTCCTCGACCACCAGGCGCAGCTCCGCATCGAGCGCGGCTCGGGGCGCATCGAACGTGGCTAACGAGACGCTGATCCCAATCGCCGCCGACGTCGACGTCGTCACCGCCCGGCAACGCGGGCGGGATCTGGCGGCCGAGGCGGGGTTCTCGAGCGGGGACCAGACGGTGATTGCCGCCGCCATTTCCGAGATCGCCCGCAACATCCTGAATTACGCCAAGGGCATCGTCGTGGTGGCGCGGGACCAGGGACCGGGGATCCGCGACGTGTCGCGTGCGCTCGAGGACGGCTACTCGACGTCCGGCGGCCTCGGACTGGGGCTCCCGGGCGCTCGGCGCTTGATGGACGACTTCGATGTCGCGTCGGCCGTCGGGAAGGGAACCATTGTGACGATGAAAAAATGGCGACGCATGAATGCCTGAGGCATCCGTGAGCCGCTCTGCGCTGATCGAGTGGGGAGTCGCTACACTCGCTCTCCCCGGAGAAGCCCAGTCGGGGGACCGGCACCTCGTCAAGCCGGTCGGGTCCAGCGTGCTGGTGGCGGTCGTGGACGGACTCGGCCACGGCGCCGAGGCCGCGACCGCGGCACAGGCCGCCGTGGCGGCGCTCGAGCGCCATTCCACCGAATCGCCGATGCCGCTCATCGAGCGCTGCCATCGGGCCCTCCATGGGACCCGCGGCGCCGTGATGAGCGTCGCGGTGCTCGGCCGGCCCGACCGCTCGATGACGTGGCTCGGCGTGGGAAACGTCGAAGGCCTGTTGCTCCATGGCGACGGGGCGGCGCGGTCGGGTTCGAGGCGGGAGAGTCTGGTGACACGCGGCGGCATCGTGGGATCCGAGCTGCCGCGGCTCCACCCGGTGGTCCTCCCCATTGCCCCCGGCGATACGCTCATCTTCGCGACCGACGGCATCCGGGACGGTTTCGCCGAAGGCCTGCCGGCCGAGGCGACGCCGCAACACCTCGCCGATCAGATCCTCGCTCGCCACGGTAAGGGCACGGATGATGCGCTCGTGCTCGTCGCCCGGTATCTGGGCGGCGCCGGGACGAGGGGATGACTCCACCGGTTCACATGGCGCACTCGCTCCCGTCCGCACCGCCGAGCAAGGAGGCGTTGGCGCTCTTGCGGATTCTCGTGGTCGCCGGCGAGGGCGGCAGCGCCGGCGGTCTGCTGCAAAACCTGCGGCAATGGGCCGATGACGGCCGGCTGACCATCGACACGGCGCCGGACCTGCCGCGCGCGGTGCGGCAGCTCGCGGGCCAGCGGTGGGACGTAGTGCTCGCGGTGCTGGGCGAGCGCCCGGACGACGATCTGGCCTGGTGGGTCGACACGTTGCGAGGTGCGACGGGCAGCCCGCGCCTTATCGCCGTCGCGCCGGCGCCGTCCATGGGTCTGGTGCTGCGAGCGGAGAAGGCGGGCGTACTCGACCTCCTGTCCCTGCCGCTGCGGCGCGAGGACTTGGTACGCGCGCTCGAGCGGGTTCGCTCCGTGGCCGGCGAGACCGCGGTCCCGCTGCCGGTCGTCCAGCCGCACGCCGTCGGCCCCTACGCATTGGTGGGCCAGAGCGCGGCCATGCTCGACGTGTACAAACTGCTGGCGCGGGTCGCGGCGAGCTCGGCCACAGTGCTCATCCAGGGGGAATCCGGCACGGGCAAGGAAGTCGTCGCCCGGGCCATCCACGTGAACGGCCCGCACGCCTCGGGCGCCTTTGTCGCGGTGAATTGCGCCGCGATCCCCGAAAACCTGCTCGAGAGCGAACTGTTCGGCCACGAAAAGGGCGCGTTCACGGGCGCCGTCACGCGTAAGATCGGTCGCTTCGAGCAGGCGGGAAACGGCACCCTGTTCCTCGACGAGATCGCGGACATGAGCCTCGCGCTGCAGGCGAAGATCCTGCGCGCCGTGCAGGAGCGCGAGATCGAGCGGGTGGGAGGCGGCGAGACCATCCCCGTCGACGTCCGCCTCATCGCGGCCACCAATCGCGATCTCAAGGACGCGATCAAGCAGGGGCGGTTCCGCGAGGACCTGTACTACCGCCTCGCGGTGGTCACCATCCGGCTCCCCACGCTGGTGGAGCGGGGCGACGATCTGGTGCTGCTCACCGCCTACTACGTCCGCCATTTCGCCGAACGCTACCGCAAGAAGATCCACGCGATCTCGGACCGGGTGCTCGAGCTGCTGCGCGCCCACGCCTGGGTGGGCAACGTGCGCGAGCTGCGCAACGTGATCGAGCGGGCCGTCATCGTGACGACCGACGACACGCTGCGGGCCGACCACCTGCCGGACGAGCTGCGGGGCGAGGAAACCACACATCGCCCGCGTACTGTCGCATACCAACGGGCAGATCGGCGCGGCAGCTGAGATCCTCGGGATCCACCGCAACACACTGACGCGGAAGATGAAGGAGTACGGCTTGTGACCGGGCCCCCGCCCGTTCGGGTCGAGAAGGCGCTCGCGCTCATGCCCGAGCTCGAGGCGCTCGCTCCTCTGCGTGCGTTGCTGGTCTCCATCGCGCGACCGGACGAGGCCACGGTGTGGTCGAGCTCGGGGCCCTATCTCACCCTGGGGAAGCGAGGCGTCCACCCGGACGAGCTGCGTCGCCGCATGCCGCAGGCGTTTCACCGCATCACCGAGCACCTGCAGGTGCTCTTCAAGGGGTACGTCGAGGCGCTCGAAGGCCAGCAGCGTGGCGATGCGCCCGGCGTGGTCGCGGCGCTGCTGCGCGCCGGCCGGCTCGAGGAGGATGTGGGCCGGCACACCCAGGCGCGCACCTGGTACGAGGTGGCGCTCGGCGTGGCCGAAGCGCTCCAGGACCGCCGGCCGGAGGTGGAGGCGTTGCGCGCGCTCGGCTACGTCTGTCTCGCGCTGGGTGAGCACGCCGCGAGCGCACGTCATTTCCAGCGCTCGCTGGCGCTGGCCGAGGCCGAGTTCGATCAAGCCGGCGCGACCGCGGCGTCCGAGGGGCTGGGTGAGGTGGCCGTGGCGCAGGGACAATGGGGCGGTGCGCAGGCGTGGTACAGCCGGGGACTGCGACTCGCCGAAGCCGCGAGCGACCCGCCGCGCGTCGGCCGGCTGGAGCGGCAGTTGGGCGTACTGGCCCGGAAGCAGCGTGACCTCGCCGCCGCCGGCGATCTGCTGCGGCGGGCCCGGGAGCGCTTCGAAGCGGCCGGCCTCGCCGACGAGATGGCGCGGGTGCTGAATGAGCAGGGACAGCTGGACGCTCAGCTCGGGCGCTATACCGCCGCGTCGGCGGCGTACCGGGAGGCCCTGGCCTGGGCGCAGCGAGCCCCGCGCGATTCCGGCCTGGAGCTCTCCATCCGTCTCAACCTGGCGGAGCTGGACCTCGAGGCGGGCCGACTGCTCGAGGCCGAGGCGGAGTTGCGCCGCGCGGAGCAGGCGGCCATCGCCGGCAACGGCATCCGTCGCCTAGCGTATATCTACACGCTGATGGGACGGCTGCGCGGGGCGCAGGGAGACGAAACAGGGTTCGTCTTCTTCGAGCAGGCGATCGAGCTGGTCAGGGCGCTCCCCGGCTCCGTCGTCACCGAGGCACAGGTCTACCTGGCGTACGGCTTGTTCCGGAGTCGCCTGGGGCAGCAGGACGAAGCCCGCGCCTACCTCGAGCGCGCCCGCGAGCTGTTCGACTCGCTCGGGGAAGCGGTCGAGCGCGAGCGCGTCGACGAGGAGCTGCGCGCGCTGTCGGCCTGACCGCCGGCTAGTTGTTGGTCAGCGGGTTCTTCACGCGGGCCGTGTCGGACTTGGCCGTGGTCTTCTTCTTCTGTTGCGTGGTAGTGGTGGGCTTGGCCGTGGCTTTGGACCGGGTTGCGGCGGGTCTGGACTTGCCGCCACCGCACGCGGCGAGACCGATGAGCAGCGCGGTCGCGGCCGCGAGGACGGTTCTCGACATGGCACCCTCCCAGAGACGGGGTTCGGCACCAATATAAGACCGAGGCGCCTGTCGAGGGGTGCTTCTTACCCTGGGGCCCGCGTCAGCGGCCTGGTCAGGCAGGTCGGGCCGCCGCCTCCCTTGAGACAAATCTCCCGCCCTGCGAACTCGTGCACTCGCACGCCGGCGTGCTCGAGTCTGGCGCGCGTTTCCGGATTGCCGGCCACCGCCAGCACCTCGCGCGGCGCGACCGCCAGGACGTTGCACCCCAGAGTCTCGAATTCGCGATCCGGCACCTCGACGAGCTCGATGTCGCGCGAGGTCAGCGCCTCGCGAAACGGCACCGGCATGAGCGGGGCGTACACGAGGAACAGGTCGCGGTCCACAGGGCTGACGATGGACATGAGATGGAACACGTCCGCCGGGCCGTGCCAGTGGGGCAGGGGCACGACGACGACCTCGTCCACGCAGTCCCGGACGAGATCACGCAGCTGGCGGATTCCCGCGTCGTTGGTCCGGTAGCCTCGACCGACGGCCAGGGTGCGCTGGTCGATCCAGCACACGTCGCCGCCCTCCACGGTACCGTCGCCGGTGATGCGCCCGCGGATCGGTAGCCCGGCGGCGTGGAAGGCCACTTCCTGAGCGGCGGGCTCGGTGCGCCGCTGCGGCTTGCCCATGTTGCAAAGGATGACGCCGCCCTCGCACACGATGGAGGCATCGCGCACATAGAGCGAGTCGAGGCCCACCGTGGGATCTGATGGGAGGCTCAGCGTCTCCACGCCGGCCGCCTCGAGCAGCGCGAGAAAGCACTGGTACTCGGCCGTCGCCGCCACGATGTCCGGGCGGGCGAGGTAGCCAAGATTGCGCCACTGGCGGTCGAGCGCGGCGTCGTCCCCGAACGCGTCACGCGCGTGCTTCACCGCGACGCGATGGAGCCGCTCGACGTCCGACTGTCCTCCCACTGTATGCATCGCTGGCCGTGCGTCCCGAGTGGCAGCAAGTTTAGCCCCGTTCCCGCCGCCTGTCATTTCCACCAGGAGACCGCCATGACCGATTGGGCGATGGACCGTCGCGCGTTTCTCGAGCACGTCACAGTGAGCGGATCAGTCGCGGCAGTGGGTCCTGTGCTCCCCGCGCTGGCGCGCGGGGCTAGTCGGCCCACCGCACCGGGATCAGCGCCGTTCGAGCTCGAGGAGGCGACCATCGCCGGGCTGCAGGCAGGCCTCGAGTCGGGGAAGTACACCGCGCGCTCGCTCGTGACGGCGTATCTCCAGCGGATCGAGGAGCTGGATCGGAAAGGCCCGGCGCTGCGATCGGTGCTCGAAGCCAACCCCGACGCGCTGGCGCAGGCCGCCGCGCTCGATGCCGAGCGCAAGGCGAAAGGCCCGCGCGGTCCGCTGCACGGCATCCCGGTGCTCGTGAAGGACAACGTCGCGACGCGGGATCGGATGCAAAGCACGGCCGGCTCGCTCGCGCTCGCCGGGGTGACGCCGCCGCGCGATGCGTTCCTGGTCGAGCGGCTGCGGGCCGCGGGGGCGGTGCTCCTCGGTAAGGCGAACCTCTCCGAGTGGGCGAATTTCCGCTCGACCCATTCGTCGAGCGGCTGGAGCGGGCGGGGCGGTCAATGCCGCAACCCGTACGCGCTCGATCGCACGCCGTCCGGGTCGAGCTCCGGATCGGGCGTGGCCGTCGCCGCCAACCTCTGCGCGGTGGCGATCGGCACGGAGACCGACGGCTCGATCGTCTCGCCGTCCACCTGCTGCGGCATCGTGGGGATCAAGCCGACGCTCGGCCTGGTGAGCCGGAGCGGGGTCATCCCGATCGCCCACAACCAGGACACCGCCGGTCCCATGGCGCGCGACGCCCTCATGGAGGGCGCGATCGACGCGCTCAAGCGGCTCGGCGCCGTGATCGTCGATCCGGCGGACATCGCGACCGCGGGGCAGTTCGACGACTCCGAGTTCGCGGTGCTCCTGTACGAGTTCAAGGCGGACCTGAACAAGTACCTGGGCGAGTGGGCTCCCACGGCTGGCGCAAAGACGCTCGAGGACCTGATCGCGTTCAACGAGCGGACGAAGGACAAGGAGATGCCCTACTTCGGGCAGGAGATCTTCATCCAGGCGCAGGCCAAGGGGCCGCTCACCGACCAGGACTACCTGCGTGCGCTCGACAAGAACCATCTGCTCGCGCGCACCCAGGGGATCGACAGCGTGATGGCCGAGCACCAGCTCGACGCGCTGATCGCGCCCACGGGCGGACCGGCCGCGTTGATCGATCTCGTGAACGGCGATCCGAGCGGCGGCGGGAGCTTCTCGAGCCCTGCCGCGGTCGCGGGCTACCCGCACGTCACGCTGCCGATGGGGCAGGTGCGTGGGCTGCCCGTCGGGCTTTCGTTCGTGGGACGGCCGTGGACAGAGGCAACCTTGATCAAGCTCGCGTTTGCGTACGAGCAGGCGACGAAGGCTCGGCGCCCGCCGCGCTTCGCGGCATCGGCCGACCTAGCCTGAGGCGCGGCGTAGCGCGAGCGCGAGGGCCGCGCCCGCGAGCATGAGGACTCCGAAGGTGAGCAGCGCGCCGGCGTATCCACCGGTCGCGTCCTTGACGAGTCCGACCAGGTAGGGGCCCGCGAAGCCGGCCACGTTACCAAGCGAGTTGATGAGCGCGATGCCGCCGGCGGCCGCGGCCCCGCTCAGGAACGTCGTCGGGAGCGTCCAAAACGGCCCCAGCGCGCTGGTGAAGCCGATCGCCGAGAGTGAGAGCGCGGCGGTGGCGAGGAGGGGCGTCTCGAGGGTCGCCGCGGTCGCCGCGAAACCGATGGCGCCCGCCACGAGCGGCGCCGCCACGTGAAGGTGTCGCTCCCGGGTGCGGTCGGAATGTGCCGCGACGGCGACCATCGCAACGGCCGCGGCGAGCGCGGGTGCGGCCGAGAGCAGGCCGACGGCGAAATCGCTCAATTGCGATGAGCCCTTGATGATCTGCGGTAACCAGAGCCCCTGCCCGTACAAGCCGACGATAATAAGGAAGTACAGCAGTCCCAGCTGCCAGACGACCCCACTCAGCAGGGCCTGCCGCAGGCTCGTGCCGTGCATTCCCGCGGTGCGGCCCTGCTCCTGCTGCAGGCGCTCGGTCAGCCAGGCGCGTCCATCGGCGGGCAGCCAGGCCGCGTCCGCGGGGCGATCCGTCAGGTACCACAGGGCGGCTGCGCCCAGCAGCACCGAAGGCAGTCCTTCGAGCAAGAACAGCCACTGCCATCCGGCCAGCCCCGCCACGCCGTTCAGGCCGAGCAGGGCTCCGGAGAGCGGCCCGCCAACGACCCCGGAGATGGGGATCGCGGTCATGAACCCGGCGACGGCGCGCGCCCGCTGGACGGCGGGGAACCAGTACGTGAGATAGAGGATCATCCCCGGAAAGAAGCCCGCTTCGACCACGCCGAGCAGGGCGCGCAGGGCGTAGAAGCTGCCGACGCCGCGCACCAGCATCATGGCAGAGGCAATCACGCCCCACACGATCATGATGCCGCCGATCCAGCGCCGTGCCCCGACCCGCGCCAGCACGAGGTTGCTCGGGATCTGGAAGAGACAGTATCCGAGGAAGAACACCCCGGCGCCGAGTCCGTACGCGGCGCTGCTGAAGCCCAAGTCGCGATTCATCTGGAGCGCCGCGAAGCTGACGTTCACCCGATCGAGGAAGTTCGCGATGTAGAGCACGAACATGAACGGGATGAGGCGATGGGTCACGCGGCGGAGCGTCGCGGCTTCGAGCGCCGGGAAAGGATCACCCACTGAGGCGCTGCACCTCGCGGTGACGGAAGCAGCTGACGAGGTGGTCGTTCACCATGCCGACGGCCTGCATGAAGGCGTAGCAGATGGTCGGTCCCACGAAGCGAAAGCCCCGCTCGGTGAGGGCCGCGCTCATCGCGTCCGACTCCCGGGAGCGGGCGGGAAGATCGCGCAGTGTGCGCCGGCGAAACTGTTTGGGCTTCCCGCCGACGAAGTTCCAGAGAAAGGCGCCGAACGAGCCGTCCGTTTCCTGGAAGTCGAGGAATGCCCGGGCATTCCCGATCGCGGAATTCACTTTCTGGCGATTGCGCACGATCCCCGGGTCCTTCAGGATCTGCGCGATTTTCTTGCGGTCGAAGCGGACCATGCGCTCGGGGTCGAACCCGTCGAATACTTGCAGGAAGCGGGCGCGCTTGTGCAAGATGACGCGCCAGGACAGCCCGGCCTGGAAGCCGTCGAGCACGAGCTTCGCGAACAGATCCCGGTCGCCCCGCAGGGGCACGCCCCACTCCTCGTCGTGGTAGGCGAGCATCAGGGGATCGTCGGCGCTCGCCCAGCAGCGCTTGATGGTGGTACCAACCGGCACAGGGTCCTCGGAAGAAAGGCGAGACGAATTGTGCATCGCGCACCGCGGCGCGGCCAGTCCGGCGCTAGATTGAGAGCGTGCGCTACCTTCGAGTCGTCGAAGATCAGGGCCGCTACGTCGCGTCGCTCGCCGAGATGGCGCCGCCCGCGCCCGCCCGGGGTGAGGTACTCATCCGAGTGGCGGCGTCCGGGGTGAACCGCGCCGACTTAAGCCAGATCGCCGGACGTTACCCGCCACCGCCGGGCGAGCCCGATATCCTGGGGCTGGAGGCATCGGGCATACTCGATGAGACTGGAGAGCCAGTCTGCGCCTTGCTGGCGGGCGGCGGGCACGCCGAGCTCGTCGCGGCACCGGTAGGGCAGGTGTTCCCGGCGCCCGCGGGGCTCGACCTCGTTACGGCAGCTGGCCTTCCGGAGGCGTTCCTCACGGCGTTTGTGAATCTGATCGTCGAGGGTGGCCTCGCGCGGGGGGCCACGGTGCTTGTTCACGCGGGCGCTTCCGGCCTGGGGCTGGCGGCCATCCAGCTCGCGAAGCTCTCCGGCGCCCGGGTCGCCGCTACTACGCGCAGCCCAGACAAGCTCAAGGCGCTCGAGGCGGTCGGCGCCGATCTCCCCATCGACACCAGCCGGCAAGAGTTCGTGGCGGAGATCGAACGGCGCTGGGGCCGCGACGCCGTGGACGTGGTGCTCGACCCCGTCGGGGCGGCGAGCTTCGCCGGCGACCTGCGCCTCATCAAGATCGGGGGACGGATCGTCATTCTCTCCACCATGTCGGGATCCGAAACCAACCTCGACCTCGCGCTCCTGATGAAGAAGCGCGCCCGGGTCGTGGGCTCGACGCTGCGCGCACGCAGCCGCGCCGAGAAGGCAGTCATCGTGAACCGATTCAAGGACGAGATTTTGCCGGGCTTCGCCAGCGGCGCGCTCAGAGTGGTCGTGGACGCGGTGTTTCCAGTCGCCCGGGCGGCCGGGGCGTTTCAGCGCATGTGGGAGAACCGCAACGCCGGCAAGATCCTCATCGCCTGGGGACACGACTGATGTATCTTTTGCCGCCGTGAAACGGTTCCCAGCGCGCAGCATCGTGTCCGCGGTGGCGTTGGCGGCGGCGTGCCAAGGGGGCGGCGCGCACAAGCCGGCCGCCGGTCGGGTCGCGGCCCCGGATTCTGTGCCCCCGCCGGACAGCGTCAATCTCTACGCTGCGGCCGGGGCGAACGCCCTTTCGGCCACCGCGGCGCGGGCCCGGCCCCTCGTGTACGTCCCCAATTCCCACGACGGCACCGTCACCGTCATCGACCCGCGCACCTATCATGTGGTCCGGACCTTCGCGACCGGGGCACTGCCGCAGCACGTCGTCCCCTCGTACGACCTGTCGACGCTGTGGGTCGCGAACAACCGCGGCAACACCCTGACGCCCATCGATCCATTGACAGGTCATGAGGGCACGAGCGTGCCCGTTACTGACCCCTACAACCTCTACTTCACGCCCGACGGTAGACTTGCAATCGTCGTCGCGGAGCGCCGCCGGGAGCTCGATTTCCGGGAGGCGAAGACCATGGCGCTGGTGCAGTCGCTCCCGCTCGAGTGCAAGGGCGTGGACCACATGGAGTTCACGGCGGATGGACGGTTTGCCGTGGCCACCTGCGAATTCTCAGGGCAGCTGGTCAAGGTCGATCTCGCGAGCCGCGCCGTCATCGGCTACCTCACGCTCGACCCCGGCGGACTGGACAGCGCGAGCATGCCGCAGGACATCCGCTCGTCGCCGGACGGCAGGGTGTTCTTCGTCGCCGACATGAAGGCGAACGGCGTGTTCCTGGTGGACCCCGAGG